>Ga0210102_1000041_pt1 | contig 35789 bp, 28 predicted proteins | sample RushOxbow_ThreeS_4_FD_185563 | JGI IMG/M metagenome (GOLD analysis project Ga0210102, IMG submission 185563) | Wetland microbial communities from San Francisco Bay, California, USA, that impact long-term carbon sequestration -... | ecosystem: Environmental > Aquatic > Marine > Wetlands ...
CGCGGAGTATGTCGTCGATTTCCTGCCCAAGGTGAAGATCGAGGTCGCGATCAAGACCGAGGTTCTGGACCAGGTCATCGAAGTGATCGAAAAATCGGCGAATACCGGGAAGATCGGCGACGGCAAGATCTTCGTGTTCGATCTGGAAAAAGTCATCCGCATCCGCACCGGCGAGACCGATGCGGCCGCGCTGTAGGGAGAAAGAAATGAGAACGCTACTCGCAGTGCTCGGCCTGCTGCTCGCGGCCGGCGTCGCGCATGCCGCAGACGCGAAGCTCGACACCGGCGATACGGCCTGGATGCTGATCGCCACGGTGCTCGTCATCATCATGATCGTGCCCGGCCTGGCGCTGTTCTACGGCGGCATGGTCCGCTCCAAGAACGTGCTCTCGGTACTGATGCAGGTCTTCGTCAGCTTTTCGCTGATCACCATCCTCTGGGCGCTGTTCGGCTACAGCTTCGCCTTCTCCGAGGGCAACAGCTTCATTGGGGGATTCGGCAAGGCGTTTCTGTCGAGCCTGAAGCCGGATTCGCTGCAAGGCACGATTCCGGAGTACGTGTTCGTCTGCTTCCAGCTCACGTTCGCGGCGATCACACCTGCGCTGATCGTCGGCGCCTTCGCCGAGCGCATGAAGTTTTCCGCCGTGCTGTGGTTCCTCGGCCTGTGGCTGCTCGCGGTCTACGCGCCGATCGCGCACATGGTGTGGGGCGGCGGCTGGATCGGCGGCAAGGGTGCGATCGACTTCGCGGGCGGCACCGTGGTGCATATCAATGCGGGCATGGCAGGCCTGGTCGCGGCACTGGTTCTCGGCCCGCGCAAGGGCTACGGCAAGGTGGCGATGCCGCCGCACAACCTGACCTTCACCATGATCGGCGCCTCGCTGCTCTGGGCAGGCTGGTTCGGCTTCAACGCGGGCAGCGCGGTCGCCGCGAACGGCAGCGCAGGGGTGGCGATGGTCAACACGCAGCTCGCCACCGCGGCCGCGGTGCTCGGCTGGATGTTCGCGGAGTGGATTGCGAAGGGCAAACCGAGCCTGCTCGGCGCCGCATCGGGTGCGATCGCCGGACTGGTCGCGATCACTCCGGCCTGCGGCAATGCCGGCCCGATGGGTGCAATCGTGCTGGGCGTCGTTGCCGGCGTCGCCTGCTTCTGGGCTGCGGTCTACCTGAAGAAGATGTTCGGCTACGACGACTCGCTAGACGCCTTCGGTGTGCACTGCATCGGCGGAATCGTCGGCGCGCTGCTGATTGGGATCCTTGCCTCCCCCGGACTCGGCGGCCAGGGCTTCGGCGGCGAGAACAAGTCGATCGGCGAGCAGTTCTGGGTGCAGCTGCAGGCCGTCGGTTTCACCCTAGTCTACGACGCCATCGTGACCTACATCCTGCTCAAGCTGATCGACATGATGGTCGGCCTGCGTGTGACCGACGAGCAGGAAACCGAAGGGCTCGACGTCGCCGAGCACGGCGAAAGCGCGTACAGCCACTGACCGGCGCGCCGCGCCTTGCGCGGCCGCTGACACCAGCGATCACCCGGGGCGCCTGCGGGCGCCCCGTTTTCATTTCGGGCCGAGCTTTCCCAGCAGCACGAGCAGCCGGGCGCGCTCGCCGGCCGACAGGCGCGCTGTCACCCGCGCCTCGTGATCGGCAATGCGGCGCTTGACCCGCACGAGCAGCGCGCGGCCATGGCGGGTCAGCCACAGGCCGTTGGTTCGTCGATCGCTGCCCTTGCGCCGCTCGATCCAGTCGCGCGCTTCGAGTGCGTCGAGCACGCCGACCATGGTCGAGCGATCGAGCGCCATCGCCTGCGCAAGGCGGCTCTGCGTGACCCCCGGGTTGGCCTCGATCAGCATCAGCAGTCCCGCCCGACCCGGCGAAAGATCGGGAATGCTCGCGGCGAAATCACGAAACAGCTCCTGCTGCGCTCGACGCAGGCGGTATCCGACCAGACTCGCCAGCTCGCCCTGCGCAAGCCCCGGCGCTGCGAGGCGCGGCTCAGCGGCGCGGCGCTTCATTCGATTGACACATGATTAGTTTGCAGTTCAAACAGTTTGACGCTCGAACGTTCAGGGCGCTAGCATGCCAGAAGACGTTTCGCATGCCTTCCTCGAGTCGCCCGCTGCCCCGCTAAGCGGCCCTGCCCATGAACGCGGCCGAAGAACTGTTGGGCAAAAATGCACTGGCGCGGCACGGCCCGCGCAGCGCGCTGATCTGCGGCGACATGCAATTGCGCTACTCCGACCTCGCCGCTCAGGTGCGCCGCGCGGCGGACGCGGTTTTAACGCTCGGCCTGCGTCCGGGAGAGCGCGTGCTGCTGCTGATGCGCGACACGCCGGAATTGGCCGCGGCGTGGCTCGGCGTAGTGCGCGCAGGCGGGGTCGCCGTCGCGTTGAACACTAAGCTTTCCGAAGACGACTACCGGCACATTCGCACCGACAGCGCGGCGCGTCTCACGCTGATCGAGGACGTGTTTGCGACCGCGCGACCTGATCTGACCCGAGAGTTCGCCGCGCAAGGCGGACTCGCGGTGGCAGGCGACAGCGACGTCGTGCAAGCGATCGACTGGCGTGCGGCGCTGGCCGCAGCACGTGACGACGCGCAGGCCTGCGAAGTGGCTGGCGGAGACCCGGCCTTCTGGCTGTATTCGTCCGGCACCACTGGACGCCCCAAGGGCATAGTACATACGCATGCAAACCTGCTCTGCGCCGGCATGGGTCAGCGCGAAGTGCTGGGTCTGGGACCGGACGACCGGGTACTCGCGACCTCCAAACTGTTCTTTTCCTACGCCCTCGAGCACGGATTGCTCGGGCCGCTTTCGATCGGCGCCACGGCGATCCTCTATCCCGACTGGGCCGAGCCGGACCCGATCTGTGCGCTGGTCGAGCGCTGGCGACCCAACGCGTTTTACAGCGTGCCTTCCTTTTACCGGCGCCTGCTCGACGTTCCCCAACGCGCCCGGGCTGCGTTGTCCGAGGTGCGTTACTTCGTTTCCGCCGGCGAGCGTCTGCCCGTCTCGATCAACGAGGCGTGGCAGCGAGCCACCGGGCGGGAAATCCTGGGCCTGTACGGCATGTCGGAGACATTTTGCGTTGCCATGATGACGCCGCCCGGCACGGTGCGCGGTCCGCGGACCGGAAAGCCCCTGGCCGGAGTGGGCGCGCAGCTGCGCGACGAAGCGGGTACCGAGGTGAGGGTCGGCACGCCCGGCGTGCTGTGGCTGCGTCATCCCTCGCTCGCGGTCGGTTACGCAAATCGACCCGAAGCGACGCGCGAGCAGTTCGTCGATGGATGGTTCTGCACCCGCGACGTGTTCGTCTGCGACGTTGACGGCTTTTATGCCCATCAAGGCCGATCGGATGACTTCATCAAGGTGGCCGGCCAGTGGGTGCAGCCGGGCGATGTCGAAGAGGCGGTGCTCGCTGCGCCCGAGATTGCCGAGGCGGCCTGCGTGCCGGTCACCGACGAGGCAGGATTCGAACGCCTCGCCCTGTTCGTCGTTCCGGCGACGGCCGCTGCGGCCGCGCTCGATGCTGCGCAGAATGCCTGCGAGGCGCAGTTGCCGCGCTTCAAGCGACCGCGCTGGGTCCGCGCCGTGACCGAAATCCCGCGCACGGCGACTGGAAAGATGCAGCGCTTCAAGCTGCGCGAAATGCTGGAACAGGAACTGCTCGCGCGAGGCTAGAATCCGCCTTCTTTTGATCAATTCGAACGACGGAGAAGCATGGCTTACGCGATTCCATTGTGGAGCCCGCCGGCGCTGCCGGTGAGCGAAAGCAAAGACCTGTTTCCGGTGCGGCGCATCTTCTGCGTCGGACGCAATTACGTCGAGCACCAGAAGGAGATGGGGGGTGACGGTCGCGAGGCGCCATTTTTCTTCATCAAATCGGCGCACGCGCTCGTTCCACCGGGCGGCAAGGTCGCGTATCCGCCGAAGACGTCTAACCTGCACTACGAAACCGAGATGGTCGTCGCGTTGAGCAAAGGCGGACGTCGCATCCCGGTCGAGCGGGCAAACTCCCATATCTTCGGCTATGGCGTGGGCCTGGACATGACGCGGCGCGACCTGCAGCAATGGGGCAAGGATCACGGCCGCCCGTGGGACTTTGGCAAGGATTTCGACCAGGCGGCGCCCTGCAGCGCGCTCGCGCCTGCGGCGCGCATCGGGCATCCGGCGAAAGGTGCAATCCGTCTGGTCGTGAACGACAAGCTGCGCCAGGACGCCGATCTGTCGGACATGATCTGGTCGGTACCCGAGCAGATCGCGTACCTGTCCGAGTACTACCAGCTCGAGCCCGGCGATCTGATTTTCAGCGGCACGCCCGCCGGCGTCGGACCGGTGAAGCCCGGCGACCGGCTGGTCGCCTCGGTGGACGGCGTCGCTACGCTCGAGGTCTCGATCGCCCCCGCCGAGTAGCGGCAAAGCGCAACTCGCGGATCTTCGGCCGCCCGCCATGGAGCTGTTTACCTACTATCGCAGCTCCGCGGCGTTTCGCGTGCGCATCGCGCTCAACCTGAAGAGTCTTGCATACACCCCGCGCACGATCCATCTGCGCAAGGGCGAGCACCGTGCGCCGGGCTATCTCGAGGTCAACCCTCAGGGTCTGCTGCCGACACTGGTCGTCGATGGCCGGCGGCTCACACAATCGCTCGCGATACTCGAGTACCTGGAAGAACGCCATCCGCAGCCGGCGCTCCTGCCGGGCGACGCGTTCGGCCGCGCACGCGTGCGTGCGCTCGCCGAACTCGTGGCCTGTGAAATCCATCCGCTGAACAATCTGCGCACCCTCGAGCATCTGCGCACCCATCTCGGCCAGGACGAGGCGGGAATCGCCGCCTGGTACCGGCACTGGATCGCCGACGGGTTCGAGAAGCTCGAGTCGACGCTGCAGCAGGACGGCGAGGCGGGGACCTACTGCCACGGCGAGCGGCCGACGATCGCTGATTGCTGTCTGGTGCCGCAGATTTTCAACGCGCGGCGCTTTGACAACGATCTATCGCCCTACCCGAACACGATCCGCATCTTCGATGCCTGCATGAAACTGGACGCATTTCGACGCGCTCAGCCCTCGGCACAGCCCGATGCAGAGTGAATTTGCCTGAGGGCCGGTTACCATAGCCTGCTGCTAGAAGGAGATCGGCAACATGAAACTGGACGCAAAGACGGCCATCGTTACCGGTGGCGCTTCCGGCATCGGAAAGGCCACGACGCTCGCGCTCGCACGCGCAGGTGCGCGGGTGTTCCTCGGCGATGTCGACGACACGGGCGGTGCGGCGGTGCAGAAGGAAGCGCAGGGGGCGGGGCTCAAGGTGGAATTCGTCAAATTGGACCTCACGCAAGAGGTGTCGATCGACCAGTTCGCGGCGGATGTCCTCAAGCGCGCCGGCGGTCGGATCGACGTGCTCGTAAACGCGGCGGGCTGGGGCAGGGTACAGCCCTTCGTCGAGAACCCGCCCGAATTCTGGGATCAGGTGCTGGCGATCAACCTCAAGGGGCCGATCCGACTCACGCAAAAGCTGCTCCCGCCGATGTTCGAGGCACGCGCGGGAAAGATCATCAACATCTCGAGCGACGCCGGGCGCGTCGGCAGCCTGGGTGAGACCGTCTACGCGGCTGCCAAGGGTGGCGTGATCGCATTCACCAAGTCGCTAGCACGCGAAGCCGCGCGCTTCGGCGTCAACGTGAATTGCGTCTGCCCGGGCCCCACCGACACGCCGCTCTACAACCGCGTCCCCGAGAAGATCCGCGAAGCTTTTGTCCGCGCAATTCCCTTCCGGCGAGTTGCGCAGCCACAGGAGATCGCCGACGCGATCCTGTTCTTCGCGAGCAGCCGATCGGACTACGTGACCGGACAGATCCTCAGCGTGAGCGGCGGGCTGACCCTCGCGGGTTAAGCACCGCTAGAAGGGCACGCGCAGCGGCAAGCGCGCGCCTGCCGCATCGCCTCAGCACTGCTCCCAGGGCAGGCCGTCGCGGCGCCAGCCGGCGAGCGAATTGCGCTGGTGGTGATCGTTCAATTCGCCCTCGAAACCGTGCACGACGTTATAGACGCGGGTAAAGCCGGCGCGTTCCAGCTCCGCACCGGCTTCATTGGAGCGATTGCCGCTGCGGCAAATCAGCACGATTGGTCGCATCGTATGGTTGGTCCCCGCAAGTTTCTTGACCTGCCCGACGAAGTGCGGATTGACCAGCCAGTCGGGTCCGTCGTTCCAGGCCACGTGCAGAGCGCCGACCGGGTGACCGACGAACAGGTACTCCATCTCGCTGCGGCAGTCGACGAACAATGCGTCCGGGTTGCGCCTCAAAAACTCGAAGGCGGCCTTTGGTTCGAGGTGGTCCATGCGCACGAAGTCCTTGAAAGACTGGGCATTATAGGGCGTTTTGGGTTGACAGCACGGAGTTGTCTCGGCACACTCCACTCGCTGCGCAATGCGCGGCACAGCAGCGGCGCCGATTTGATGTTCAGCTTGCGGGCGCCGAACCGACGTTCCTTGAACGACGGGGAAACAAATGCCGCTAAAGAGACGTGCACGAAAGCCCGTTTCTGGCGCGCGAGCTGAACGGGCTTTTGTTTTTTGCGCGCGACGATGAACCAGCCTGCTCACACAGCAAAACTCGATGCGCTGCTTGCCGAGCGCATTCTGCTGCTCGACGGCGCTATGGGCACCATGATCCAGCGCGAGCGCCTGGCGGAGGAAGATTATCGGGGCGCGCGCTTTCGCGACTGGCCGCAGGATCTGCGAGGCAACAACGATCTGCTGGTGCTGAGCCAGCCCGAACTCATCCGACGCCTGCACGCAGACTACCTGCGCGCAGGTGCCGACATCATCGAAACCAACACCTTCAACGCGACCGCCGTGTCGATGGCCGACTACGGCATGCAGGCGCTGGTCGGCGAACTGAACCTCGCGGCGGCGCGGCTGGCCAAGGCGGTCGCACGCGAATGGGAAACCAGGGATCCCACGCAACCACGCTTCGTCGCAGGGGTGCTCGGGCCGACCAGCCGCACTGCCTCCATTTCGCCCGATGTAAACGATCCGGGCTATCGCGCGGTGAGCTTCGACGACCTCGCCAGCACCTACGGGGCGGCCGTCGACGCGTTGATCGAAGGGGGTGTCGACATCATCCTGGTGGAGACGGTGTTCGACACGCTGAACGCAAAGGCGGCGCTGTTCGCCGTCGAGACCGTCTTCGAAGCGCGCGGGCTGCGCCTGCCGGTGATGATCTCGGGCACGATCACCGATGCGAGCGGCCGCACGCTCTCCGGGCAGACCACGGAGGCGTTCTACAACTCGGTACGGCATGCGCGCCCGTTGGCGGTCGGACTCAACTGCGCGCTCGGCGCACGCGAGTTGCGCCCCTACGTCGAGGAGTTGTCGAACGTCGCGGCGACCCATGTTTCCTGTCATCCGAACGCCGGCCTGCCGAACGCGTTCGGCGAGTACGACGACACGCCCGAAGCCATGGCGCAGGCGATCGGCGAGTGGGCGCGCGCAGGTTGGCTCAATCTCGCGGGCGGCTGCTGCGGTACCACGCCGGAGCATCTCACGGCGATCGCGAATGCACTCCGCGGCGTTACGCCGCGCGCAATCCCGACCACGAAACCTGCCCTGCGCCTGGCCGGCCTCGAGCCGTTCAACGTGGACGATGCGTCGCTGTTCGTAAACGTCGGCGAGCGCACCAACGTGACGGGGTCGAAAGCCTTTGCGCGGCTGATCCTGGCGGACGACACCCCCGGCGCGCTCGCGGTCGCACGCCAGCAGGTCGAGAACGGCGCGCAGGTGATCGACGTCAACATGGACGAGGCGATGCTCGATTCGGAGAAGGCGATGGTGAGCTTTCTCAACCTCGTCGCCGCCGAGCCTGACATCGCGCGGGTGCCTCTCATGCTCGACTCGTCGAAGTGGAGCGTGATCGAGGCTGGGCTCAAGTGCGTGCAGGGAAAATGCATTGTCAATTCGATCAGCCTGAAGGAAGGCGAGGAAACCTTCCTGCACCAGGCGCGGCTCGCGCGACGCTACGGTGCCGCGGTCGTGGTCATGGCATTCGACGAGAGGGGCCAGGCCGATACGCTGGAGCGCCGCACGGCGATCTGCCGGCGCTCGTACCGGCTGCTCGTCGAGAATGCGGATTTCCCGCCCGAAGACATCATTTTCGACCCTAACATTTTCGCCGTGGCGACGGGTCTCGAGGAGCATGCGAATTACGGCATCGATTTCATCGAAGCCACGCGCTGGATCCGGTCTCACCTGCCCCAGGCACGGGTCTCGGGTGGCGTATCCAACCTGTCGTTCTCGTTTCGCGGCAACGACGCGGTGCGCGAGGCGATGCACACGGCGTTTCTCTATCACGCGATCCGCGCCGGGATGTCCATGGGCATCGTGAACGCCGGGCAACTCGGCGTGTACGAAGAGCTCGATCCTGCGCTGCGCGAGCGCGTAGAGGACGTGATCTTCAATCGACGCAGCGATGCCACGGAGCGTCTGATCGAGTTCGCCAACACCGTGAAGGCGGGCGGCAGACAGAGCGTGCGCGACGATGCCTGGCGCCGCGGCACGGTCGAGGAGCGGCTGACCCACGCGCTGGTGAACGGACTCTCGGAATACGTGGTCGAGGACACCGAGGAGGCGCGACGCAAGACGTCGCGGCCGATCGAGGTGATCGAAGGCCCTCTGATGAACGGCATGAACGTCGTCGGCGACCTGTTCGGCAGCGGCAAGATGTTTCTGCCGCAGGTCGTCAAGTCGGCGCGCGTCATGAAACAGGCGGTGGCGCACCTTGTGCCCTACATCGAGGCGGAGCGAGCGGCGAGCGGAGCCGCACCGAAGCCCAAGGGCAAGGTCGTGATCGCGACGGTGAAGGGCGACGTTCACGACATCGGCAAGAACATCGTTTCCGTCGTCCTGCAGTGCAATAACTACGAGGTGGTGAACCTCGGCGTCATGGTGCCGGCCCAGACCATACTCGAGACTGCGCGACGCGAGCAGGCGGACGTGGTCGGTCTGTCCGGTCTGATCACGCCCTCGCTGGAGGAGATGGCGCATGTCGCGCGCGAAATGGAGCGCAGCAGCTTCGCGATCCCGCTGCTGATCGGTGGCGCGACGACCTCGCGTGCCCACACCGCAGTGCGCATCGCCCCGAACTACTCGGCGCCGGTCGTTTACGTCCCCGACGCCTCGCGCAGCGTGTCGGTCATGCAAAGCCTGCTGTCGTCCGACGCGCGCGACGCCTACGTCGCCGGGCTGCGCGCCGACTACGCGCGCGTTCGCGCACAGCACGCGGAGAAGAAGGGGCCGGGGCCGCTGCACCCGATCGCCGAAGCCCGTGCGCACAGATTGAAGACGGATTGGGCGAAATATCGCCCTCCGCCGCCGCGCCGTCCTGGCCTGACCGTGCTGGGCGACTACCCGCTCGAAACGCTCGTTCCGGTTATCGACTGGACGCCGTTCTTCCAGGCCTGGGAGCTGTCCGGGCGTTTCCCGAAGATTCTCGACGATCCGGTGGTGGGGGATGCAGCGCGCAAGCTCTACGCCGACGCGCAGCAGATGCTGGAGCGGATTGTGCGTGAGCAGTGGATCTCGGCGCATGCGGTCTGCGGTCTTTTCCCCGCCGCGCAGGTCGACGAGGACGACATTGCCATCTACGCCGACGATACGCGCAGCCGCGTGCTCGGCACCTGGCACAACCTGCGACAGCAGAATCACAAGCCCGCCGGTCGGCCCAACCTGTGTCTGGCGGATTTCGTCGCTCCCGCGGCGAGTGGCGTGCCAGACTGGATCGGGGGTTTCGCGGTCACCGCGGGAGGTGGCATCGACGAGCGGGTTGCGCGGTTCGAGGCCTGTCACGACGACTACTCCGCAATCATGCTCAAGGCGCTCGCGGACCGCCTGGCCGAAGCGTTTGCCGAGCACCTGCACGCACGCGTGCGGCGCGAGTTCTGGGGCTACGCGCCGGACGAGCAGCTCGACAACGATGCGCTGATCGAAGAAACCTACCGCGGCATCCGGCCGGCCCCCGGCTACCCGGCCTGTCCCGATCATACCGAAAAGGCGGGCCTGTTCGCTCTGCTCAATGCCACCGAAAACGTCGGCATGCGCCTGACCGAGTCGTTCGCGATGCTGCCGGCCGCGTCGGTGTCCGGTTTCTACTTTTCGCATCCGGAGTCGAGCTACTTCGGAGTCGGAAAAATAGGTGCCGATCAGCTCGCCGACTATGCGCGGCGAAAGGGAATCGCCCTGGCCGAGGCCGAGCGCTGGCTGGCGCCGAATCTTGCCTACGACCCGCGCAGCGAGAGCGTGCAGGCAGTCCCGCTATAGAATCCGTTCTTTCCACCGGAGCACGCCATGGGCAAGGGCGACAAGCGCACGCGACGCGGCAAAATCTACCGCAGCAGCTACGGCAACAAGCGTCCGCAGCGCAACAAGAAATCGAAGAAGACCCGCTGAAGGCGCGCATGCCTGCGAGCGCCAAGCTGTTCCTCGCGCTCGGCGCGGCATTCGGGGCCTGCGGCGTCGCGCTTGGTGCGTTCGGAGCGCATGCGCTCAAAGCACGCCTGGCTGCGGATCAGCTGGCGCTCTGGAGTACCGCAACCCAGTACCTGTTCTGGCATGCGCTCGGCGTGCTCGCGGTCGGTCTGGCGGCAGTGTCGCTACCCGAAAGCACTTGGCTGCGCGCGGCAGGTGGGCTGCTTACCGGCGGCATCCTGCTGTTCTCGGGCAGTCTCTACCTGCTCGCCTTTGGCGCGCCGAAGGTGCTCGGCGCCGTCACGCCCTTCGGCGGCCTCGCCTTCATCGCGGGCTGGGCTGCGCTGCTGGTCGGCGTTCTGCGCGCTTAGGATGCGTCGAGCGCCTCGGGCGACAACGCAGCGTCGTGAGGCAGATTGAGAACCCGCCCGAGCACGACGTACTGCGAGAGCGGCCAGCTGCTCAGCACGCGCTCGAGCGCCACGCGATGCGACGGCTCGACAAATCCGACGAGCACGCGCGCCGGATGCTGCTCTCGCAGCAGCCGCGCCAGCCTAACCTGAAGTTCCGCCCGGCCGGCGCAGCAGGGGCAGCACTGCAGCTTGAGGACTCCCCAGTCCGATCGCGCCGCGGTGCAGCGCGCCATCAGCGCGCTGCCGATCGCTCGTTCGGTACCTGAAACAACGTGGACCGGCACACGCCTCACGTGCGCCAGAATCCGGGCGTCAACACGATGATCAGGGTGAACATCTCGAGACGCCCGAGTAGCATCGTCGCAGCGCACACCCAAGTCTGGAACGGCGTGAGCATGGCATAGTTGCCAGCCGGGCCGATTTCGTTCAGGCCAGGACCCATGTTGTTGATGCAGGCAATCGCCGCGCTGAACGCGGTGACAAAGTCCAATCCGGTCGCGGTGAGTGTCATCGTCACCACAGTGACGCTCATGCCGTAGACCAGCATGAATGCGAGCACGGCGAAGATGACGTTGTTCTCGATCACCCGTCCGCCGAGCCTGATCGGCAGCACCGCCTGCGGGTGCAGGCTGCGCCGCATCTCTCGCAGTGCCTGCTGCGCCATCAGGCGCGCGCGCACCATCTTGATGCCGGCTCCCGTCGATCCCGAGCAGGTCACGAAGCAGGACAGGATCAGCATCCACATCGGGGCGAAGACCGGCCAAAGACCGTAGTCCGTGTTCGCGTAGCCCGTGGTGGTCGCGATCGAGATCACGTTGAATGCCGAGTAACGCAGCGCCTCCCCCCATTCCGGATACGTGCCGCGCCACCACAGAAAGACACTGACAATCAGAACACTGGCAATGAGCACACCGATGAAAGGAGGTGCCTCCGGATCGCTCCAGTAGACGCGCAGCGAGCGATCACGCATGGCAAGAAAATGTGTTGCGAAATTCATTCCCGCGAGAAGCATGAAGACGATCGTCACGAACTCGATCGTGGTCGAGTTCCAGTAGAGGAAGCTCGCATCATGAGACGACAGTCCGCCGAGCGACATGGTCGTGAACGCGTGCATGATTGCGTCGAGCCAGCTCATCCCCGCCAGCTTCATGGCTACGATGCATGCGAGCGTGATGAGCGCATAGACTGTCCATAGCCCTTTCGCGGTCTCGGCGATGCGCGGCGTGAGCTTGTTGTCCTTCATCGGTCCGGGGGTCTCCGCGCGCACGACCTGCGCGCCGCCGACGCCGAGAAGGGGAAGGATCGCGACGGCGAGCACGATGATGCCCATGCCACCCATCCATTGCAGCTGGCAGCGCCAGAGATTGATCGACGGCGGCAGCGCATCGAGTCCGACGAGCACGGTGGCGCCCGTAGTCGTCAGGCCCGATACCGCTTCGAAGTAGGCCTTCTCGAAGGGGAGGTCGGGAAAGTACAGCAGCAATGGCACAGCCGCGAAGGCCGGAAGCATTGTCCAGCCCGCAGCGACCAGAAGAAAGCCGTCGCGCGCGCCGAGCTCGCGCCGCACCCCGCGCGTCGCGTACCGCAGCGCCGCGCCAGCGACCGCCGCGAGCAACATTCCACCTTCGAAAGCAAAGCGCGCGCCGTCGTCCATAGACGCCGACAACAGCAGCGGCGCCGCCATCGCGAGTGCGAAAACGAGCACGATGCTAGAAAGCGTATGCAGCACTGCCCAGGGATGGAGCATGGCGGATCTTTTGCGCTATGCGGGTGGCAGTGTCAGCCGATACACCGCGCAGATGGTACGCCCTATCTGCGCCAGAACGCCGGCGTGAGCAGTACGAACACGGTCATCAATTCCAGTCTCCCAAGCAACATGGCCAGAGTGCAGATCCAGGTCTGAAAATCGTCCAGGATTGCGTAGGTGGACGCCGGCCCGACTTCGCCAAGTCCCGGGCCAAGGTTGTTTACGCAGGCCGCCGCCGCCGAGAACGCGGTCATGAAATCCAGTCCCGTCGCCGTGAGCAGCATGGTGATGAGAGTCAGCGTCGCGCCGTACACCAGCATGTAGGCAAGAATGGCAAAGATGATGGTGTTTTCCACGACCTGCCCACCGAGCTTTACGGGGATCAGTGCACGCGGATGCACGATGCGCATCATCTCGCGCAGCGTCTGCTGAAACATCAGCTGCGCGCGCATCATCTTGATTCCGCCGCCCGCCGAGCCCGAGCAGGTGCTGAACGTCGAAAGCATCAGCATCCAGAGCGGCGCGAAGACCGGCCAGGCCGCATAGTCCGTGGTCGAGTAACCCGTCGTTGTCGCCACCGAAACCACGTTGAACAGACTGTAGCGTGCAACCGTAGAGAAATCGTCGTGCGCGCCGTGCAAAAAGAGGTAGCCCACGACCAGCGCAAAACTGCCGGCGCAAACGCCGACGAAGGCGCGCGCTTCCGCGTCCAGGCGGTACGGCCTCAGGGAAACACGACGCAACGCGAGAAAGTGGGTGCCGAAACTGATGCCCGCGGCCAGCATGAAGGCCACCGCCGTCCCTTCGATCAGGGGCGAGTTCCAGTGCGCGAAGCTCGCGTCGTGCGACGAGAATCCCCCCAGGGCGACCGTCGTGAACGCGTGCATCATCGCGTCGAGTAAGTCCATTCCCGCCCAGGCATACGCCACACCGCAGAGCACGGTGAGCAGCACATACACCAGCCAGAGGCCTTTCGCAGTCTGCGCGATGCGCGGCGTGAGCTGCTGCTCCTTCATAGGTCCCGGCGTTTCCGCCTTCAGCAACTGGCGTCCGCCGACGCCCAACAGCGGCAGGACGGCCACTGCCAGAACGATGATGCCCATGCCGCCGATCCACTGCAGCATGCAGCGCCAGACGTTAATCGACGGCGGCAGCGCGTCGAGGCCCGAAAGCACCGTCGCGCCCGTTGCCGTCAGAGCCGACATGGTTTCGAAGTAGGCGTCAGTGAACTTCAGCCCGGGTAGATAAGCAAGCAGAGGGACCGCCGCGAATCCCGGCAGCACCGACCACACCAGTACGACGAACAGAAATCCGTCGCGCGGCTGCAGTTCGCGCCGCCCGCCGCGCGTCGTGACCCAGCCGACGCAGCCGGCGAGCGCGGTGGCCAGGATCGCGAGGTCGTAGGCGCCTTCCGCTCCGTCCTCCAAGGTCAGCGACACCCCGAGCGGAAGGAACATTGCGACCGCGAAGATAACGACCACGACCGACAGCAAGTTCAATACGGTCGCGAAGCGGCCCATCGCTGGAGTGGCGGCCTGCCGCGGCTACAGGAAGCGCACGCCGACCTGGAACAGCTTCTCTACGCGCGGCAGCGTCTTCTTGTCCGCAACAAAGACGATGACATGATCCTCGGCTTCGATCACCGTGTCGTGGTGCGCCATCAGCACGTCGTCGCCCCGCACGACGGCGCCAATCGTCGTGCCCGCCGGCAGATCGATGTCCTCGACGCGCCGGCCAATCACCTTGCTCGACTCCCGGTCGCCGTGCACGACCGCCTCGAGCGCCTCGGCGGCGCCGCGCCTCAGGCTGTGCACCGCGACTACGTCACCGCGGCGCACGTGCGCGAGCAGCTTGCCGATCGTTGCCTGCGCCGGGGAAATCGCGATATCGATCTCTCCGCTCTGCAGCAGGTCGACGTACGAGCGTCGGTTGATGAGCGCGACGACACGCCGTGCGCCGAGCCGCTTGGCGAGCAGCGAACTCATGATGTTGTTTTCGTCGTTGTTCGTCACCGCAACGAACAGATCCATGTCGCCGATGCCCTCCTGCACCAGCAGCTCCTCGTCGGTCGCATCGCCGTTGAGCACCAACGCCTCGTGTACCCGTGCTGCCAGCGTTTCGCAGCGCCGCTTGTTGTGCTCGATCACGCGCACCGAATAATCGCGCTCGAGGGCGCGCGCCAGGCGCTGGCCGATGTTGCCCCCGCCCGCGATCATGATGCGCCGCACCGGCCGGTCCATGCGACGCAATTCGCGCATCACCTTGCGGATGTCGCGCGAGGCGGCTAGGCAGAACACCTCGTCATCGACTTCGATGACGGTCTCGCCGTCAGGGACGATCGGATGATTGCGGCGGAAGATCGCCACGATCCGCACATCGACGCTCGGAATATGACTGCGGATATCCTTGACCGGATGCCCGACCATCGGGCCGCCGCGATAGGCGCGCACCGCGACCAGGCTGACCACGCCGTCGGCGAAATCGAGCACCTGCAGCGCCTCCGGAAACTCGATCAGCTTGACGATGTATTCCGTCAGAACCTGCTCGGGGCAGATCGACAGATCGACCTCGAAGCCTTCGGTACCGAGCAGCCGTTCGTCGTTTAGGAAGTCCGTCGCGCGTACGCGTGCGACGCGACGCGGCAGGTTGAAGATGCGCGCCGCGATCTTGCACGCCGCCAGGTTGGTCTCGTCGCTCTGCGTCACCGCGATGAGCAGGTCGGCGTCGTCTGCACCCGCCTCTGCGAGGACGGAAGGATGCGCGGCGCTGCCGTGGACCGTGCGCAGATCAAGACGGTCCTGCAGTGCGCGCAGCCGCGCCTGGTCGATATCGACGACCGTAATGTCGTTCTGCTCCGAGACCAGGCTTTCGGCAACCGAGCCGCCGACCTGGCCGGCGCCCAGAATGATGATCTTCACGCGGGCAGGGAGAGTGTGTTGAGCGTTTCGCGGCGCAGGGCGCGCATTGTAGACCCTTCCGGGCGCCTGTCGCTTCGACGCCTACGCCTCTTCTCGCCGTCCGACCTGCAGGCCCAGCGCCTTCAGCTTGCGGTACAGATGCGTGCGCTCGAGGCCCGAGCGTTCGGCGACGCGCGACATGCTGCCGCCTTCGCTCGCCAGCAGGCGCTCGAAATAGCGCCTTTCGAAGTCTTCGCGCGCCTCGCGATAGGGGCGGTCCAGGTCAAACGCAGGAGCGACCGGCACTTCCGGCGGTGGTGCCCGGCTCGCCAGAGCACGCTCCACGTCCTCGAGCTGGATTTCCTCCTCCAGCGAGGAGTATGCGAGGTCGCGCACGACGGCCTCCAGCTCGACCAGGTTTCCGGGCCAGGCGTGAAGCCGCAGCGCGTTCAGCGCCGCAGTAGAAAATCGGCGCGACGGGCAGCTGCGCGATTCGACAAGCTGTACCAGCAGGCCCTGCGCCAGGTCGGGCACGTCCTCGGCGCACTCGCGCAGCGACGGCAGGCGCAGCGTCAGCTCGGCCAAGCGCTTGGCGAGGTCCGCCTCGAATTCGTGCCGTTCGACGAGCGTCTTCAAGTCGACGGGCGAATACGACACCACACGCGCCTTGTGGCGCGCCGCACGCACGAGCAGAAAATCCAGACTGCGCTGCCCGGCGCGCCCGAGGCGCGTCAGGTCGTCGACGAACAGCACGCCGCCTGCCGCCCGCGCAAGCACATCCGAGGGTGCGTCGCTCAACACCGCTTCGCCGCTCAAGAATGGCGCCGCCGGCCCGACCAGCAGCCGTGCGAACAGCTCCGCCCGCAGGTCCGGCTCCCCACGCAACATGAGCGGACTCGATGAGTGCGCAAGCTGCGCGAGCCGCTTCTTCGCTTCGACCAGTGCTGGCGAGCGGCCGAGCGCGGCGAGCGACAGCTCCCGCGTGGGCGCCACCTCGGAGTGGCGCAGCGCCCTGCGCACGGTGGCCAGCAAGCGCTGCAGCGCGATCGGCTTCTCGAGAAAATCGAGCGCGCCGATGCGCGTCGCCTCGACGGCGGTCTCGATCGTGCCGTGGCCGGACATCATGATCACCGGCATGCTGAGCCGGCCGTTCGCCGACCACTCCTTGAGCAGAGTAATGCCGTCGGTATCCGGCATCCAGATATCGAGCAGAACCAGATCCGGCCGCTGACGCTCGCGCAGGCTGCGCGCAGAGCCGGCGCTTTCCGCAAGCAGAACCTGATGCCCCTCGTCCGACAGGATTTCGGACAACAGTTCACGGATCCCGACTTCGTCGTCTACGACAAGAATCTGCGCCATGTTGATCCTAGGCCGCCCGTGCGGTGGTCGACGTCTGCGCCGCGACGGGGAGCAATATGCTCACACGCGCGCCGCCGCTCGGGAGGTTTTCAATCGCAATAGTGCCACGATGTTCGTCAACGATCTTCTTCACGATCGCAAGACCGAGCCCGGTGCCCCGCGGCTTGGTTGTCACGTAGGGCTCGAAAATGCGGGCCATGAGGGCCTCCGGGAAGCCCCCGCCCGTATCCGACACCGACAGCTCGACCTGATGGTCCACACACACAGTGCGCACCTCGATCACCGCCGGACCGTGTTTATTCCCTCTGTGAGCCACTGCGTATTGGGCATTGCGCAGCAGATTGTGAATGATCTGTCGCACCTGCACTGCGTCGGCGCGCACCGGCGGCAGATCCGCCGCAAGATAGCGGCGAAGCGAGGCAACGCTGGCATCGTCGTAGAGCGCAAGCACTTCGCCAAGCAGTGCGTTCAGCTCGAGAGGCATCAGGACGGGCGCAGGGAGTCGAGCGTAGTCGCGGAATTCGTCGACCATGGCTTTGAGCGCGGTGACCTGGTTGACGATGGTGCGCGTGGAGCGGCGCAGCGTCTCTGCTTCCTCCGGCGGAAGCGCGCCCGCCACCTTCATTTCGAGACGCTCGGCCGACAGCTGGATCGGGGTCAGAGGATTCTTGATCTCATGGGCGAGGCGGCGCGCGACCTCGGCCCACGCGGTCGCCCGCTGCGCCTGGATCAGCTGAGTAACGTCGTCGAATACGAGCACGCTGCCGCCACCGCTCGCCGCGGGAAGGGCCGAACCTCGTACGAGCAGGGTCTTGCCCGTGCCCTTGAGCTCCAGCTCGCGCTGCCAAGCGCCGCTACCGTGCGCGACGATGGACTCCTGCACCACCTGCGAGAAGTGATCGAGCGCGCTGGGCCACTGTGTCAGCGGCCGGCCGGCCGCCTCGGCCAACGCGTCACCGAGAATCGCGCCGGCGCCATGATTCGAAATCGACAGTACGAAGTCCTTGTCAAACACCAGCACGCCCGCCGAGAGATTGGCGAGTACGTTCTCGAGATGCGCCTTGGCAGTCTCGAGCGCGACGCGATTCGCCTCGACCACGCGGCGTGCCTCCTCGAGCTGTCGGGTCATCGAATTGAACGATTCGGTCAGCACGCCGAGCTCGTCGCGGCTCGTCACCGGAGCGCGGCGCGAAAAATCACCTCGCGCGATCGCCTGCGTCGCCTGGGCCAGGTTGGCGAGCGGTTCGGCGAGCAGATTCGACTGCGTCACCGCGACTCCGACAGAAACAAACAGGGCCATCAGCAAGGCAAAGGTCAGCGTCACGATGTAGATCCGCTTGAGTCCGTCGCGCGCGATCGCCAGCTGGCGATAATCCCGGTAGGCCGCCTCGACCGCCTCCGCGCTGCGCGCGAAAGCGCTCGGAACGGTTTGGCGAACTTGCAGGTAGCGCGGCTCCTCGCCAGGCGTCACGACGTCCACCGGCACCACCACGCGCAGCGAGAGCGAGCGTCCCAGGGGGGCGTCGATCGAGGCGTACATCCGGTTGGCGCGTGCCCGGCGCAGCGCGTTCGGGCCGGGCAGCTCGGGAATCAGTCGCGAAACGTCGTCGCTTGCGCTCGCCAGTACGCCCCCCGAACTCGTCACCAGCACTGCCTCGTACACGCCCGCCTGCTCGCGCAGACGGTTGAGCAGCGCGACCGGCGACTCCGTCGTGCGATCTGAAAGCTCCAGCGCCATTGCGCGCGCCTTGCCCTGCAGTTCCACCAGACGCTGATCGATTGCCTGCCGGCCGAGATTGATGCCGCCTTCCAGGGCCGCATCGACTTTCACATCGAACCAGGATTCGATGCTGCGCGTAAGGAACTGCACCGAGACGCCGTAGACGATGATCCCCGGCACTACGGCCAACAATGCGAAGCGCACCAGCAGACGCAGCGTGAGGCGAGTGCCGAATTGACGCGCGCGGTAACGCCGGGCGAGCACGAACAGCTGAACCACGACCAGCATCGCAAGAAGGGCGGCGAGCGTCGCGTTGAGCGCGAGGAGCCACGGGTAGTGACGCGCAAACAGCGTCGTATCCGCGCTCGCACTCGCCAGCAGAAACAACCCGATCGCCGCGATCACCGCACCGGCAACGAGGAGGAGTTTCATTGCGTGGACACTTCGGGTTTCAGGTCGCGGCTTTCCACCGGTGCCAGAATCAACGGGCTGCGATACGCAAAACGATTCCACGCCGACTCGAAGCGCCACTCGTTGCTGGTAAGCGCGCTCAACTGGATTGGCTTGGGTAACAGTGAGGTGTCCAGCCGCATGCGTACCGCTGCCTCGTAACGCGCCTCGGAGACGAGCGCGATGCGCTCGCCGACGACCCAGTTGCGTATTCGGCGCAGCACCCCGAGCGCCTCGTCGAGCGACTCGAACTGCTGCTCCAGCGGTCCATTGGAGACCACGTATTGTCTCGACAGGGCATGATAGGAAAGTCGTAGCTGAAGTCGCTTCTCGGCCGCTCGCTCGTCGATCCAGTACCAGCGCGGACGCGTCATCTCGAATTCGACGAGGAAGTACAGTGGCACCCCATTCGCCACGGCTTCGGCGAGTCGCGGCGGGAAATCGAAATTGAACTCGGCTTCCAGCATCAAGCCCTCGTTCGCCAGGCGAAGCTGCGCCTCGCGCAGCGCGATCTCCTCGCCGTGTACCGACCCGACCCAGAGGCAGAGGGCGGCGAGCACGACCTCAGCCAGGCCGGAGAGCCATCGCACTGCGCGTTGCATCAGCTCTGCTTTGCGAGCAGCGCGAAAAAAAAGCCATCGTGCCGCGTGTCGGGCAGGCATTGCGCCGGGCTGTCTGCAGGCAATGCAAGGCGTTGCGCGTCCGGCGTCAGCCTGAGGAACGCCTCGATCACGGCATCGTTCTCCTGCGGAAACACCGAGCAGGTCACGTAGAGCAATTTACCACCTGGTGCGAGCACGCGCCAAAGTGAGTCGAGGATTTGCGCTTGGCGCTCAGCAAACACGGGAATGTCGGCCCGGCGTCGAATCCATTTGATGTCGGGATGCCGGCGCACGACACCGGACGCAGAACACGGCACGTCCGCGAGGATGCGATCGAAGCGCCGCCCGTCCCACCAGGACGACGGTTCGCGGCAATCTGCGCTGATCACCAGCCCGTGCAGTCCCAGCCGTGCGAAATTCTGCTCGATCCGCCTGCAGCGCGCGCTGTCGATGTCCAGCGCAGAGAGCATGACGTCTGCTGTCTCGAGGATCTGCGCGCTCTTGCCGCCCGGCGCGGCGCAGGCATCGAGTACCAGCTGCGCGGGCTTCAGGTCGAGATACCCGACCGCGCGTTGTGCACCCGCGTCCTGAACGGAGAGCGCGCCCTGCGCAAATCCCGGTAACCGGTCGACCGGCACCGCACGGGCAAGCAGCAGACCGGCCGGCCCGATGCGCTCGGCGAACAATCCTGCCGCGGCCAGGCGATCGAGCATCTCCTGTGGATCGGCTCGCCTCACGTTGACGCGCAGGCACATCGGCGGATGCGCGTTTCCGGCATCGAGAACGCGTTCCCAGTCCGCGGGATACGTCTTACGCAAGAGCTCAATCCACCAGCCGGGATGCTGGTAGCGCGCATGCGGATCGTCCCGCAAGCGCGCTTCGACCATTTTTCGCTCCCGCAGGAAACGGCGCAGCAGAGCGTTCACGAATCCTTTTGCAGGCCCCTTCCCCAGCAAAGTGCAGGCGCGTACTGCCTGATCGACCACCGTGTAGTGCGCATGGCGGTCGGATTCGAGTACGTACAGGGCACACCAGAGCAGTGCCTCGACGCGTGGGTCGCAGCGGTCCTGGCGGGAGAGTGCTCGCACGACAGCTTGTGAACGGCCGTAACGGCGCAGCGTGCCATGAGTTACATCGATCAGCGCCGCGCGCGGCGCTTCAGTCCCTTCGTCGGCCGCACGATCCATCTCTGCGGAGAGACTTTTGCCTGCGGCGACCCGCGCGACAACGCGGGCGGACGCCTGCAGTACGTTCGCAAGCGTCGCGCCTGGCACAGACGGCGCGACCCTCACTGCGGCTTAGGACCGAGACGCTCGCCGACTGCGATCGGATGACCGCGCAAAAATGCGGCGGCTCCGAGCGCTCTTCCGCCGGCGCGCTGCAAACGCAGAATCTCCAGGGCGCCAGTGCCGCAAGCCACGACGAGGCTGCCAGGATCAGCGCCGATCACGCATCCCGGCGTGCCAATGCCGTCGATGGCGCGTGCGTCCCAGATCTTGATCGCCTCGCCAGCGAGAGTGCTGCTTGCGCCCGGGGTCGGTCGCAGGGCGCGCACCTGGCCCGCGAGCGCCTGCGCGGAACGAGACCAGTCGAGGATGTAGTCCAGTTTGCCGAGCTTGTGTGCGTAGCAGACACCGGATTCGGGTTGCGGCTTAGCCGCCAAGGCACCGACGCCAAGCGCCGCAAGGGCTTCGACGATCATATCTGCGCCGAGCCTCGCAAGCTTGTCGTGCAACGAGCCTGCGTTATCGTCCGCCCCGATGGGGATCGCGCGCTGCATCAGGATCGGGCCCGTGTCCAGGCCGCTGTCCATCTGCATGATCGTAATACCAGTCTCGCGGTCGCCTGCCATGATCGCTCGCTGTATCGGTGCAGCGCCGCGCCAGCGCGGTAGCAGCGAAGCATGGATGTTGATCGCACCCAGCGGCGCGAGGTCGAGCACCTGTTGTGGAAGAATCAGGCCGAAGGCGGCGACCACGATCGCATCGGGCGCCGCCGCGGCGATCCGTTCGACGTGCACGTCGGCCCTTAGGGTATCCGGCTGATAAACCTCGATCGCGCGAGCCCGTGCAAGACGTTTCACCGGCGACTGTGCGAGGCGCAACCCGCGTCCCGCGGGCCGGTCCGGCTGGGTCACAACCAGTGCCACGTCATGTCCCGCATCGAGCACAGCGGCAAGCGCGCGCTCGGCGAATTCCGGCGTCCCGGCGAAAACGATGCGCACGGCAGTCAGGCGGCGTTGGCCCGGTTACTGCGGAGATGCTGCGCTTCGCCGGCAAGTTCCCCGGTCAGGGGCACTGCCTACCGTCAGGCGCTCTTCTTGAGCTGCTTGGCGAGCTTGGCGCGAACCCGCTGCTGCTTGAGCTGAGAGAGGTACTCGACGAATACCTTTCCGCGGAGGTGATCCATCTCGTGCTGCAAACAGACGGACAACAATCCCTGCGCCTCGAGCGTAAAGGGCTTACCGTTCTGGTCGTACGCGCGTACCTTCACCCGCTCCGCGCGAGGCACAGTCTCGTACACGGTCGGCACCGACAGGCAGCCTTCCTCGATATCCGACTCGCCGTGCGACTCGACGATTTCGGGATTCACCAGCACGATCAAGGAATCGCGGCGCTCGGAAACATCGACGACGATGAGTTGCTTGTGCACGTCGACCTGTGTGGCTGCGAGCCCGATTCCCGGCGCCGCGTACATCGTCTCGGCCATGTCGGCGACAAGCTGCTTCAGCCCATCATCGAAAACCGTCACGGGTGCAGCAAGCTTGTGGAGGCGGGCGTCGGGGTAGCGAAGAATGTGCAGTAGTGCCATGAAACGACTAGAAAACGCTTGCAAATTTAATAGATTAGAGGCAGCATTTCACGCTGTATGTAAGCTGTCTCGGGTTTATGCTAGATTTGCGCGAACTGGCAGAATATCAAGCCTTCCCGGGCACTTAGACCGCGAACGGGGGTCGTATGTTCAAGCAATTGGGAAAGTCTATCACAGCGCTCGCTTTTGCCCTTGCCGGCCTAGCCGCGGGCATGGCGCTGGCGGCTCCGCCAAAACCGGCGATGGTCAAGGCCGATGCCCCGGACAGCTACACAGTCGTCAAGGGCGACACGCTCTGGGCGATCGCGGGGCGCTTTACTGACTCGCCCTGGCGCTGGCCGGAGCTTTGGGACATGAACAAGGATCAGATCAAGAACCCGCACCTGATCTACCCCGGTGACGTCATCCGTCTCGATCGCCTGAGCGGACGCCTGTCGATCGCCGGTCGCGGTGACCCGAATCGGCTCTCGCCCCGTATTCGTGACGAAGGCTCTACGGAGAAGGCGATCCCGAGCATTCCGGCCTCGATCATCGAGCCGTTTCTTTCGCGTCCGCTGGTCGTGGAGCCCGGCGGCCTCGATCTTGCCCCCACCATCGTCGCGACAGAGGATGATCGGGTCGTCATTTCTGCCGGAAGCCGCGCCTATGTAACGGGCATGGCCAGCGGCAAGGCCGATTCGAACTGGTACATCTATCGTCCGGGGAAAGCCCTGGTCGATCCGGACACCGAGCACACGCTGGGATTCGAGGCCATGTACCTCGGCACCGCGCGTCAACTGCGCACGGGCGATCCGGCGACGGTGGAATTGACCAGTACTACGGAAGAAGTCGCAAAGGGCGACAAGCTGCTTCCAGTCGGCAAGCCCGATATTCCGACCTATGCTCCGCATGCGCCCGCGACCTTCCTCAAGGGCCGCGTGATATCGGTCTACGGATCGCGTGGACGCCTGTTTGAAGAAGGACAGGGCGCAATCGTCACGCTGAACCGCGGCGCGGCGGATGGGCTCGAAGTCGGTCACGTTCTCGCGCTCTACACGCAGAGCCAGGAGATCAAAGTCGCGGATGGCGGCTCGATACAAACGCCAGAAGAACGCTACGGGCTGGTCTTCGTCTTCCGGGTTTTCGAGCGCGTCGCGTACGCGCTCGTGATGAAGATCAGCCGCCCGCTGAACACTCTGGATATCGTCCAGACGCCCTGAGCCGCCGGCGCGCGTGTCGGACCGTAGCCCTCCCTCGCGCCCGGGTTCGGGCAGCGCGCCGGAGCACCCTCAGGGATGAGCGCTGATGCCGGGCTGGCGAGTTGGCTCCGGCTGACGCTCGCACCCGGCCTCGGTGCCGCCAAGATCCGCGATCTGCTGACGCGTTACGGCCTGCCCGAACAGGTCCTTTCCGCGCCGCGGCGCGAACTGGTGGGCGCACTGCCAAGCAGCGCCTACGAAGCCCTCGATTCCCCTGCTCTCGATGCGGCCGTCGAGCGTGCTCTGGCGTGGAGCGCGATCCCCGGCTGCGCGATCGTGACCCTCGGAGACGCCAGCTATCCGAACCGCCTGCTCGAAATCGCCGATCCGCCACCTCTGCTGTATGTGCGCGGACGCCTCGAATGCCTGAACCAGCCATCGCTGGCGATCGTCGGCAGCCGGAACGCAACCGTACAGGGCGCCCGCAACGCGGAGGCCTTTGCTCGTGTATTGAGCAATGCAGGATTGACGATCGTTTCGGGACTCGCACTCGGCATCGACGGCGCCGCTCATCGCGGCGCGCTCGAGGGCCGAGGATCGACTGTTGCGGTGCTGGGGACGGGGATCGACGTCACCTATCCTGCCGGTCACGCCGCGCTTGCTGGGGAAATCGCCGCGCGCGGCGCGCTCATCAGCGAGTTTCCGCTCGGTGCGCAGCCTGCCGCGGCACATTTCCCGCGGCGCAATCGGCTGATCAGCGGTCTCGCCCTCGGCTGCCTCGTCGTCGAGGCGGCCGTAGAGTCGGGTTCACTCATCACGGCGCGTGCCGCGCTGGAGCAGGGTCGCGAAGTCTTTGCGATCCCCGGCTCGATCCATTCGCCGCTTTCAAAGGGCTGTCATGCACTCATCAAGGCGGGAGCGAAGCTGGTGGATAATGCGCAGGACGTACTGACCGAGCTCTCCGCGCAGCTGTCTGCAACGACCGTGACGGCGTCGCCGGGATCGGTCATCACGTCAAACAGCTCCGCGCCAGACTCTCCGTTGCTGGCGCTGATGGGAGACGATCCGGTCGATCTCGAAGCGCTACGGGTGCGCGCAGGCTGGCCCACGGAGCGCATCGCCGCGGAACTGCTGCGTCTTGAACTCGCCGGGCAGATCACGACGCTTGCGGGTGGACTTTTTCAACGCCTACATTGAGGGATCGCCCATGTACGAGGTTCTCGCCTATGTGTACGAACACTACGAAAGAACGGATCTCGTCTACAACGGTGATCAGATCGCGCGCAAGCTCTCGGCGGTCGGCTTCGAGCGCGACGACATCCACACCGCGCTGCAGTGGCTTGCCGGAATGCGCGTGACCACCGCGCGCGAACCGATCGTCGTACCCGACATCAAATCGGCGCACCGCGTCTTCTCGCCGCGCGAACTGGCCAAGCTAGAGACCGCCTGCCTGGATTACATCCTGACGCTGGAGCATTCGGGCGTGCTCTGCCCCCAGACACGAGAGCAGGTACTCGAGCGTGCGCTTGCAGCGAACGGGGAACCGCTGGTGCTTGCGCAACTCAAGCTGATCGTGCTCATGGTCCTGTGGAACTTGGATCTCCCGAGCCGGCAATTGCTGGCTCACGATCTGTCCATCGCATCGGAGTCGCAGCTGCCCAGCTGAGCCGCCCGGGGCCCGATCGCCCGGCTCGCTTGCCTGTGCCCGCGCGTGCGCACGCGCGCACGCGAGGTGTAGCGCAGTTTCGACGAACTCGCAAAGCGGGACGTGCGCCGCATGCGGTTGCCGCGGCGCCGAGTTTGCACTTATCATCTGCCGCCTTTCCGGGCCGGTAGTGCGAGGCGCGACGCTCCTGCGAACTGCGCCGGCGCAACGACCGAAACGCTGTAGCCCAGGCAATTCCACTTGGCGAAAAGTCTGATCATTGCAGAAAAACCCTCTGTCGCCGCCGACATTGCGCGGGCGCTCGGCGGCTTTACGCGCAAGGGCGATTATTTCGAAAGCGATGAGTACGTGCTGGCGGCAGCCGTCGGCCACTTGCTCGAACTGGCGGTACCGGAACAATTCGAAGTCAAGCGCGGCAAGTGGTCGTTCGCTCACTTGCCTGTCATTCCGCCTCATTTCGAGCTCGCACCGATCGAACGCAACGCCGAACGCCTCAACCTGCTGCTTCGGCTGATCAAACGCAAGGATGTCGGCGCGCTGGTCAACGCCTGCGATGCCGGGCGCGAAGGCGAACTGATTTTTCGCTACATCATGCAGCACGCACGCAGCAACAAACCCATCTCCCGATTGTGGCTGCAGTCAATGACGCAGCAAGCGATTCGCGAGGGCTTCGCCAGTCTGCGCCCCGATGCCGCGCTGCTACCACTCGCCGACGCCGCCAAGTGCAGGTCCGAGGCCGACTGGCTGGTCGGCATCAACGGTACTCGGGCGATGACAGCCTTCAATTCCAAAGAAGGCGGCTTCTACCTGACCCCTGTCGGCCGGGTCCAGACGCCCACGCTCGCGCTGCTGGTCGAGCGCGAAGAACGCATTCGTACCTTCGTGCCACGCGACTATTGGGAAGTGCATGCCCGATTCGGGGCCAAGGAGGGCGAGTATACGGCGCGCTGGATCGATCCGGCGTTCCGCAAGGACGACGACGCCGAGCGTCGTCCCGACCGGTTGTGGAACCGGGATGCGGCAGAGGCGATCGTTGCTGCCTGCCGTGACGCGCGCGGAAGTGTCTCGGAGGAAAGCCGTCCATCGACACAGCAGCCCCCCTTGTTGTTCGACTTGACCAGCCTGCAGCGCGAAGCCAACGGGCGCTTCGGGTTTTCGGCGAAGGGCACACTGTCGCTCGCCCAAGCCTTGTATGAGCGCCACAAGGTACTGACCTACCCCCGGACCGACTCGCGCGCACTGCCCGAGGACTACCTGGGCACGGTCGGCCAGACACTGCAAGCACTTTCGGGCGCAAAGCCGTTCAGTGAGCACGCGCGGAACATCCTGAAGAACAAATGGGTCAAGCCGAGCCGGCGAATTTTCGACAACAGCAAGATCTCGGATCACTTCGCGATCATTCCGACCCTGCAGATGCCGCGCCATCTGAACGAGGGGGAACAGAAGCTGTATGACCTGGTCGTGCGCCGCTTTCTCGCGGTGTTTCATCCAGCGGCGGAGTATCTGCAGACGACCCGGTTGACGCAGGTGGGCGAGCACCAGTTCCGCACTGACGGCCGGGTGCTGGAGAAGCCCGGCTGGCTGGCGGTCTATGGCCGTGAGGCGCAGGAACAAAGCGATAGTCTGGCGCCGGTCGCACCCGGCGAGCGCGTTAGAGCACTCGAGGTGACGAGCCTGGCGACCCAGACCAAGCCGCCTGCGCGCTATACCGAGGCAACGCTGCTCTCGGCGATGGAGGGCGCCGGCAAGCTGGTCGAAGACGACGAGTTGCGGGAAGCGATGCAGGCCAAGGGGCTGGGCACGCCCGCGACGCGCGCAGCGATCATCGAAGGCCTGATCAACGAAGAGTACGTGCACCGCAGCGCGCGGGAGCTAGTGCCCGCACCGAAGGCTTTTTCGCTGTTCTTCGCGCTTAAGCATTTTGGCGTCAGCGAGATTACGTCCCCGGAGCTCACCGGTGACTGGGAGTACAAGCTCAAGCAGATGGAGCTCGGCAAGCTGCGGCGCGACGAATTCATGGATCACATCGAAGAGGTCACGCGCGACCTCGTCGAACGCATTCGCGGCGGAGAAATTCCGGATGCGGCGTTCGCCACCGTCCCCGAACCCTGCCCGAAATGCGGCGGCACGGTGCAGGAGAACTATCGCAAGTTCCAGTGCCAGAAGTGCGATTTCTCGCTGTGGAAGGTCCTCTCGGGCCGTGAGTGGTCGCCGGAGGAGATTGGGCAACTGTTTCGCGAACGCTTCATCGGCCCGCTGAACGGATTTCGCAGCCGCATCGGGCGGCCGTTCAGCGCTGGCATCCGTCTAAGCGATGAGAACCGGATCGAGTTCGATTTCGGGCAGGGCTCGGCATCCGACCAAGCGTCCGAGCCGCCCGATTTCTCCGATCAGCGCAGTCTCGGTGCCTGCCCGAAGTGCGGAGCCGGTGTATACGAGCATGGCGCCGCGTATGTCTGCGAGAAGGCATTCGGACAGAATCGCAGCTGCGATTTCCGCTCCGGCAAGGTCATACTGCAGCAGAGCGTCGAGCGGTCACAGATGGAAAAGCTGCTTGCCGAAGGCAAGACAGACCTGCTGACGCGCTTCATTTCGAAAAAGGGGCGGCCGTTCAAGGCGTTTCTCGTGCGGCAGCCGGAAGGGCGCGTCGGCTTCGAATTCCTTCCGCGCGCGACGCCGGCCGAGCGCGCAGAGCGCAAGTCGGGCCGCAAGGGGAAACATCCCGCAGCGAAAGTCGGCGTGGAGGTTGAACCAGTGCCAAAGGGTACAACCGGGGCTCCCGCGAAGGCGCCTACCCCGCGCCGCGTTCCAGCGAAGAGAAAGGCTGCTGCGCCCACCAAGTCCCCACGCAGGCGCGCCGCGCCGCGCCGGCGCGGCGGCTAGCGGCCTCGCTGCGCGAATCTAAATGTCGAGGTTGCGCACGCCAAGCGCATTGGACTCGATGAATGCGCGGCGCGGCTCCACCTCGTCGCCCATCAACTTGGTGAAAATTTCGTCGGCCGCGATGCCATCTTCGATCTGGACGCGCAACAGCCTGCGCGATGCCGGGTCCATCGTCGTTTCCCACAGCTGCGACGGGTTCATCTCACCCAGCCCCTTGTAGCGCTGCAGCGCCATTGCCTTGTTCACCTCGGCGAGCAGCCAGCGCATGCCTTCCGGAAAATCGCGCACCGGCTGCTTTTTCTCGCCGCGCTGCACGTAAGCACCCACGCCGACCAGACCGCGCAGCATCTCGGCAGTCTGGCGGATCTGCGCATAGTCGCCGGAAGCAACGAATTCCGTGTCGATGTTCGAGACACGGACATTGCCGTGCCGACTGCGCTCGATACGGATCTGATACCGATCCGTCTTGCCGTCGAAATCGGCACGCACGCGGACTCCGTCTCCCACGAGGGCCGCGAGCAAGGCCTCGGCCGACGCCTCCGCGGTCTCCCGTCGCGATAGATCGATCTGCACGCCGCGCATGAGCGCAATCAGCGATTCCCGGTCGATCCAGCGCGACGCCCGATCGATGATCGCTTCGGCGACGAGGTAGGACTTCGCCAGTTCGGCAAGTGCGTCGCCGGCGATCACTTCCCGGCCCGCGGCCGGACACATTGCCGCATCGACCAGGGCCTGCCTGAGCATGAACTCGTTCAGTTCGTGCTCGTCCTTCAGATAACGCTCGGTCTTGCCGAGCTTGGCCTTGAAGAGCGGCGGCTGCGCGATGTAGATATGCCCGCGCGCGACGAGTTCGGGCATCTGACGATAAAAGAAGGTCAACAGCAGCGTGCGGATGTGCGATCCATCGACATCGGCGTCGGTCATGATGATGATGCGGTGGTAGCGCAGTTTATCGGGGTTGTACTCCTCCTTGCCGAATCCGCAGCCGAGCGCCGTGATCATCGTCGCGATTTCTGTTGAAGAGAGCAGCTTGTCGAAGCGCGCCTTCTCGACGTTTAGGATCTTTCCCTTGAGCGGCAGAATCGCCTGAAAGCGTCGATCACGGCCCTGCTTGGCCGAGCCGCCCGCGGAATCTCCCTCGACCAGGTACAGCTCGCATTTCGCCGGGTCGCGTTCCTGGCAGTCGGCCAGCTTGCCGGGCAGCCCCATCGAATCGAGCACGCCCTTGCGTCGTGTCATCTCGCGGGCCCTGCGCGCCGCTTCGCGCGCCCGCGCCGCGTCGACGATCTTGCCCGTAATCACGCGCGCATCATTCGGGCGCTCGTCCAGGAACTGGCGCAGGCGCTCGGCGACGACCTCCTCGACCGCCGGTCGAACCTCGGAGGACACCAGCTTTTCCTTCGTTTGAGAGGAGAACTTCGGCTCCGGCACCTTGACCGAAAGCACGCACGCCAGCCCTTCGCGCATGTCGTCGCCCGTGGTTTCCACCTTTGCCCGCTTGGCGAGCTCGTGCTCCTCGATGTACTTGTTCAGCACGCGAGTCATCGCAGCGCGCAGGCCAGTCATGTGGGTGCCGCCGTCGCGCTGCGGAATGTTGTTGGTGAAACAAAGAACCGATTCCTGAAAAGTATCGTTCCACTGCATCGCCACGTCCGCGACGATGCCGTCCTTCTCCCCCGTACCGACAAATACGTTCGGATGAAGAACCGTCTTCGAGCGATTCATGTACTCGACGAACCCCTTCACACCTCCTGAGAACGCGAAGCTTTCCTCCTTGCCCGAGAGCTGGTCGACGAGCAGTATTCGCACCCCGTTGTTCAAGAATGACAGTTCGCGGAGCCGACGCGCCAGAATGTCGACGTGGTAGTCGACGTTGCCGAAGACCTTCTTCGAGGCAAGGAAGTGGACTTCGGTTCCGCGCTTTTCAGTACTTCCCGTGACGCGCAACGGCCCGGTGGGTACACCATCGCTGAATTCCAGCTCGTGCACGCGACCGTCGCGCCAGATCGTGAGCCGCAACCACTCGGAAAGGGCATTGACCACCGACACGCCGACCCCGTGTAATCCGCCGGAGACCTTGTACGAATTGCTGTCGAACTTCCCGCCAGCATGGAGTTCGGTCATCACGATCTCGGCCGCGGAACGCTTGAGCTCATCGTCCTCCTTGACGTCGGTCGGAATGCCGCGGCCATTGTCGAGGACGGAGATCGAGCTGTCCGTGTGTATCGTGACCACGATCTCGTCGCAGTACCCCGCGAGCGCTTCGTCGACCGCGTTGTCCACGACCTCGAATACCATGTGGTGCAGCCCGGTACCGTCTGAGGTATCTCCGATATACATGCCCGGGCGCTTGCGGACGGCCTCCAGGCCCTTGAGGACCTTGATGCTGTCCGAGTCGTACGTATCCGCCTCTACGCCAGCGTTTTCTTCGGATTCAGCCACGTTCGTCCTTCCTATTCAACGAGGGTTGCGTCGAGGATGCTTCAAATCCTCATCGGCATCACGACATACCGGAATTCCGGCTCGGATGAAAATTGAAACAGTGTGCTAGACGACGCATCCCCAAACAGGCATTCCACCTCGGCACCGCTCACGTTATTGAGCACGTCCAGCAGATAATTCACATTGAAGCCGATGTCGAGTGCCTCGCCTTTGTACTTGACATCGAGTTCCTCCTGCGCCTCCTCCTGCTCGGCATTCGACGAGACGATCTTCAGGCTGGAGTCGGTCAGCACCCAGCGCACACCGCGGAACTTCTCGTTTGACAGGATTGCGGCGCGCAACAGCGCCTGTCGCAGGATCTCGCGTTCAACCCGCAGCGTGTTCTTGTGCTGCGTCGGTATGACGCGCGCGTAATCGGGAAACTTCCCGTCCACCAGCTTGGAAAGCAGCTCGATGCCGCCGAAGCGGAATGCCGCCTGCGCCGTAGAAAGCTCCACTTGGATCGGCTCGTCGCCATCGGACAGCAGCTTGCCGAGCTCGATGACAGTCTTCCTCGGCACGATCACTTCCTGCCGCGGCAACGCGCTTGCGAGTCCCGTGGCCGCATAGGCCAGGCGGTGGCCATCCGTGGCGACCAGCTTGAGCTGCTTATCTTCGACCACCATCAGCAATCCGTTCAGGTAATAGCGGATGTCCTGTTGCGCCATCGCATACTGAACGGTTCCGAGCAGGTGACGCAGCACCTTTTGCGGCAGCTCGAAACGCGCGGCCTCTCCGCTCGGACTGGCGAGGCGCGGAAAATCTTCCGCTGGCAGCGTCTGCAGCGAAAACCGGCTCTTTCCCGCCCTGACGAGCAAGCGCTTGTCCTGTTGCTGCAGCGTGACTTCGGCCGACTCCGGCAACGCACGCAGAATATCGACCAGCTTGCGCGCACCGACCGTGACCGGTCGCGCTTCGCCGTGTTCTCCGATCGATGCGCGTGCCGTAATCTGGATCTCGATATCGGTCGCCAGAAATCCCAGCCCATCTCGACCGGGCTCAATGAGCACGTTCGACAGAATCGGCAAGGTGTGACGGCGTTCGATGATTCCGCTGACGGCGGATAGAGGCTCGAGTATTGCGTCTCGCTTTGCCTTGACAAGAACCATAGATTATTTACCTAGTAGTTGTAGTAGGTGCTCGGCACTTCGGGGGATAAATCTGAAATGCGAAGCTCGACAACAGGTTGCCTCATGCGCGAGGGCGGGAGAACCTGTGGACAGTCTGTGTATGGCGTCGAGTAACTTCTGCGCCGCAGCTTGGATTTGGAGTTATTCACAATTCATACCGTTTTTGGGCACAGCTTGCCCAGGCGCACTGCTCATCGCTTGAGCGCCTGTTCCAACACCAAATAGTCGCGGTTCAGTCCGCCGTCCTTCTTTCGCAAGTCCGTAATGGTGCGGCAGGCATGAAGCACGGTGGTGTGGTCGCGATTGCCAAAGGCCTCACCGATCTCGGGAAGGCTCATCTGAGTCAGATCTTTCGCGAGGGCCATGGCGACCTGACGCGGCCTGGCAACGTTGCGACTGCGCTTCTTGGAGTGCATGTCGGCAATGCGTATCTTGAAATAGTCCGCAACCGCCTTCTGAATGCCGTCGATCGTGATCTGACGATTGGCGACATTCAGAATATCGCGCAGCGCCTCCTTGGCCAGTTCGAGGTCGAGCTCGCGACCCGTGAAGCGCGCATACGCGAGTACTTTCTTGAGTGCGCCTTCGAGCTCGCGTACGTTTGAGCGGATATTCTGCGCGATGAAGAATGCGATATCCTCGGACAGGGCGCTGGCCTCGAGTTCCGCCTTCTTCAGCACGATCGCAACCCGCATTTCGAGCTCTGGAGGTTCGATCGCGACCGTGAGCCCCCATCCAAAACGCGAAATGAGGCGCTCCTCCATCCCGGAGATCTCCTTCGGGTAGGTGTCGCAGGTGATGACAATCTGCTTGTGTGCCTCGACCAGCGCGTTGAAGGCGTAGAAAAACTCCTCTTGCGTGCGGTCCTTGTTGGAGAAGAACTGAATATCGTCGATCAGCAGTAGATCGAGCGAGTGGTAGTAGCGCTTGAAATCATCGAAAGCGCGTTGCCGGACGGAGCGCACCACGTCGGACACGTACTGTTCGGCGTGAATGTAACGAATGCGCGCATCGGGTCGCTGTTCGGCGAGGTGATTGCCAATGGCGTGGACCAAGTGGGTTTTGCCGAGGCCGACGCCACCGTAGATGAATAGCGGGTTGTAGGAAACGCCCGGGTTTTCGGCAACCTGGATGGCGGCGGCGCGGGCGAGCTGATTCGCCTTGCCGGTGACGAAGCTATCGAAGGTGAAACCGCGGTTCAGGCGCGCGCGGTCGAGGGCGCCGGGCGCTTCGCCTGCGGCCTGGGCGCTCACAGTTGCCGCGCCAACGATTGCGGGTGTCGTGCGAACGGGCCCGTCGAGGCTGCGTGCCAGGACGAGTTTCAGCGCGAGCGATCGGCCGCTCGCTTCCGTGGCGAGCCGCTCGATCTTGGCCGCGAACCTTTCGCGCACGAGCTCCAGCACGAAGCGGTTCGGCGCCGCCAGAACCAGCGTTTGCGGTTCGTCGGAATCTTCGGGCGTGAGCGGCCGAACCCAGGTGTTGAACTGCTGTGTGGGGAGTTCCTGCTCCAGCCGGCGCAGGCACGCTTCCCAGAGGTTTTGCATGGGTTCGGGTGACTTTCCTTGGGCGCTCGATTGGCGGCCGTTCCTGGAAGCGGAATGGGGACTTCGAAGAGGATAAAATTCTACCTTCTACGGGTTAAGTTATCCACAGGCACGAGGCGCGAAAAGGCCTGATTTGACAATGACTCATGGCGCAGGCTGTAATACCGCCCTTTTTCCGTTGGGGCAGTGATGAAGCGGACCTATCAGCCGTCGAAGACGCGTCGCGCGCGGCGACATGGATTTCTGGTACGCAGCCGCACGCGGGGTGGCCGCGCGGTGCTGCGGGCGCGTCGCGCGCAGGGACGCAAGCGTCTCGGCGTCTGAGCCCGGCGCGTGCGTGCCGAACGCCGCTTCGCGGAGTCCCTGGGCGTTCGACCGGACACGCCGTATCGCGCGACGCGCAGATTTTGAGCGCTTGCTGCGGGACGGCGAGCGACACAACGCTGGCGGTTACCTTTTCTATGTTGCGCGTCGCAACGGCGGCCCGGCACGCCTCGGAATCGTCATCTCGCGCCGCCATGCCCGGCTTGCGGCCACGCGCAATGCCCTCAAGCGATACATCCGGGAAGCCTTCAGGCTGCAGCAGTCCGCGCTCGGATCCATCGATCTGCTCGTTCGACCGCCGCTGGGTATCAAACCGTCGCAGCAAATGATGACGCAGCTGCGCAGCCTACTTGGACAACTCGAAGACAGATGATCGCCAAGCTGTTGCGGTTCGTGGTGAGGGCCTACCGGCTTTTGATCAGCCCGGTTTTGGCGCCTGCGTGCCGCTTCTACCCGACCTGCTCGGAATACGCGGAGCAAGCACTCTGCCGTCATGGGGCGTTGCGCGGGAGCTGGCTCACGGCCGGACGCATTCTGCGCTGCGGTCCATGGCATGAAGGAGGCTGCGACCCCGTACCCGAGCCGAACGAGATCGGGCGCGCGGGTCGATGAACTTCGATACCCAACGCCTGATCCTGCTGCTGGTGTTCAGCTTTTCCGTGCTGATGCTCTGGGACGCGTGGGAAAAGCACAATCGCCCGAAGCCTCCAGCGCAGACCGCCGCGCAGCAGGCACAACAGGGCGTTCCGACTCCGAGGGTCCCGATGCAGGCGAAGCCTGCTGCGTCGCCTGCTCCAAAGAATGGCGCGGGCGCGCCTGCCGTTCCCGCTGCGCCGGCGGCGAAAGGCGATGTCGTGCGCGTGCGTACCGATCTGGTGGTCGCCGAGATCGATAGCGTCGGCGGAACGCTGCGCGAGGTCGAGCTGCTCAAACATCGCGATGCCGATGACGCGAGCAAACCATTCATCCTGCTCGGACCGAAGCATCACTACGCGGCGCAGAGCGGTCTCACTGGGGAAGGCGGGCCGAACCATCGCAGTCTATGGCGCTTCGAGCCTGGGCCGCGCGAGCTCGCACCGGGGCAGGACCTGGTCGAGGTGCGCCTGACTGCGCAGGGAGCGGACGGCGTGACGGTCGAAAAACGCTACACGTTCCGCCGCAACAGCTATGTTGTCGATCTGACCCACGAGATCAAGAACGGCACGCAGGCGCCGATTCAGCCGCATGGGTACTTTCAGCTGGTGCGGGACGACTCGGCGCCCCCGGGGCAAACGGCGATGATGAAGACTTTCGTGGGTCCCGTGTACTACACACAGGAGACGGCTTACCACAAGGTCGATTTTTCAGACGTCGCGAAAGACAAGACCAGCATCCCGCCGCGTGCCACGGACGGCTGGATCGGTATGGTGCAGCATTATTTCGTCGCCGCCTGGCTGCCTCCACAGGGCGCGCCGCGCGAATACTACGCGCGCAAGCTTCCCGATGGCCTGTACGCCGCCGGCACCATTACGGGCGTGGGTGACCTGGCCCCTGGCGAAACCGGCAGCGTCAAAATGCGCCTCTTCGTCGGACCGCAGGAGCAGACCCGTCTCAAGGCGGCCGCGCCAGGCCTCGACCTGGTCGTCGACTACGGCTGGCTGACGATCATTGCCTGGCCGCTGTTCTGGCTGCTCGAGAAGTTCCACAGCCTGACCGGAAACTGGGGCGTCGCGATCATTCTGCTGACGATCAGCGTCAAGCTGGCGTTTTTCCCGCTATCGGCTGCGAGCTACAAGTCGATGGCCAAGATGAAGCTTGTGACGCCGCGGCTCACCAAGCTGCGCGAGATGTACGCGCACGATCGCCAGAAGATGAATCAGGCGATGATGGAGCTCTACAAGACCGAGAAAATCAATCCGCTCGGCGGCTGCTTTCCCATAGTCGTCCAGATCCCGGTATTCATCGCGCTGTACTGGGTGCTGCTGGCCGCGATCGAGCTGCGCCATGCGCCGTTTGTACTCTGGATCAAGGATCTTTCGGCGCTCGATCCGTACTTCGTTCTGCCGATCCTGATGGCGGGCACGATGATCCTGCAGACGCGGATGAACCCCAAGCCGCCGGATCCGGTGCAGGCCAAGGTCATGCAG
>Ga0210102_1000042_pt1 | contig 35616 bp, 42 predicted proteins | sample RushOxbow_ThreeS_4_FD_185563 | JGI IMG/M metagenome (GOLD analysis project Ga0210102, IMG submission 185563) | Wetland microbial communities from San Francisco Bay, California, USA, that impact long-term carbon sequestration -... | ecosystem: Environmental > Aquatic > Marine > Wetlands ...
CGCATTTTGTTGTCGGTAGCCCTTGCAATATCGACATATTGCTGCGGGCTATCCTCCTAAAACTGCATCCCACCTCGCCTCCGTCGCACACGTGCCTATCGTTGAGATAGGCTCTTGCCGCGCGGCGGCGCCGCGAACAACCTCAGGCGAGTGCCTGCACCCTCGTGCCGGGCAGCGGCGGGAAGCGCCGGGCTATTTGTCGAACCGGTAGTACGTCCGATCGAGGTAGAAGACGACGTCCTCGATATCCTCGCGGCTCCAGTGCACCCCCTCGTGGGATGCCCAGAGTGTCACGATATACCGCAGATCGCTGGTACCGAGGGGCAGCGGCGGTACGCGCCGGTGCACCTTCGCGGTGTGACACACGACGCAATGATTCTCATAGAGCGCGCGCCCCCGCTCCGCGTTGGGGATTTCGGCGCCCCACGCCGCCGCAACGCCGGCGAGGCCGCCGGCCGCAACCAGGGCAATCGCGATGTGGCGCGGCATCACCGCTTCTTGGATTTCCCGCGTCGTCTCAGGGCCGCGTCGACGTCCCGCGCCGCCCTCTGCACGTCTTCCCCGCGGATGCTTTCCGGGTCCGCAGCGCGGAACCGTTCGGCCCTGAAAAACGCGCAGGCGTTGATCAGGTGAAGGCGTTCGTCGGCGTCGACCCGCACCCCGCACCCGCAGAGACGCCCTGCGCCAGCGGGACTCGCCGCCTTCACGCGGGTGGGCCTGCGTACCCTGGCTGCGGTGCCCATTGCCCCCCCGCTCAGTTGACGGCGATCTTCCTGCTTGCGGACTTGCCCTTCATCGGGAGCGTCAGCTTCAGCACGCCGTCGGCGTACTTCGCCACCACCTTCGTCTCGTCCACGTCGTGCGGCAGCGTGAAGCTGCGCGAGATCTTTCCGTAATAGCGCTCGCTGCGCAGCACCTCCTCGCCCTTCTTTTCCTCGGTTTCCCTCTTGATCTCGCCGCTGATCGTCACCTCGTTGCCGTCGACGGACACCTGGATGTCGTCCTTCTTGACCCCCGGGATGTCGGCCTTCACGGTGTAGGTATCATCGGCCTTGGTGACGTCGATCTTCATCCTCATCTGTGGCGCCAGGTCGAGGTCGAACCGCATCGGACGCACGAACAGGCCCTTGAACATGTCGTCGAGCTCGTTGAATGGATCGTAGCGTGTGATGTTTGCCATGGTGCACTCCTTTCGTGACTCAATTCAGCCCGTAACAAACTTCGCTCCAGGCGGAACCCGCATCGCCCGCTTTTAATTGTAATCAGGCTATTTTTCGCGGTTTTGATCTACATCAATCGGGGTCGTCGTCCGTCAGGATCCGGTGCGCGGGCCCCTCGAGGTCCTCGAACTGGCCGCTGCCGAGCGCCCACCAGAACACGGCGCCCGCCCCAAACACCAGGGCCACCGAAATCGGGATCAGGAGGTAGAGGATTTCCACGGGCCCACCCTAGGTCAAAGCCTGCTCCTGCGCGCTGCCCGCGCGCGCGAAGGGCGGCGGGTTAGCATCGGGCGCGGATCCCTGCAGCCGCAGCGCATTTACCACCACCGCGAGCGAGGACGCCGCCATCCCGACGCCCGCCGCGAGCGGAGTCACCCAGCCCGCCGCGGCAAGCGGTATCGCCACGGCGTTGTATGCGGCGGCCCAGGCCAGGTTCTGCCGGACGATCCGCAGGGCGGCGCGGGCCGTCGCGAAAGCTCCCGCGAGCCGGCCGATATCGTCGGCGAGGCACACCACGTCCGCGCTGGCATGGGCGAGATCGGTGCCGCCGCCCATCGCGATCGAAACCTGCGCCTGCGCCAGCACCGGCGCATCGTTGACCCCGTCGCCTACCATCGCGACCACGGCCCCGCGCGCCTGCAGCCCGCGCACGAAATCGAGCTTCGCCTCCGGCCCCGCCTCGCCCGCGGCGATGCCGATGCCGAGCGCGCGCGCGACGTGCGTCACCGTTCTCTGGCGGTCGCCGGAGAGCACGCAAACCGTCTTGCCGGCCGCTTCGAGCTCGCGCACCAGCCAACCCGCGCCGCTGCGCAGCGCGTCGCCCAGCGCGAACAGCGCCAGGTAACCCTGTTCGTCCGCCAGCGCCACGACGGTGACGTCGTCCGCCGCGAAAGTCAGTTCGGCGGGCAAGGGCCGCCCCGCCAGCTCGGACGCAAACGCGGGGCTGCCGATGCGGAAGCGCCGGCCGCGGATGCGCGCCTCGACGCCGCGGCCCGGGTGATTCGTGACGTCTTCCGCGGTGTTCTGAGACAGGCCGGCGGCGACAGGCAGGAGCGCCCATGCGATCGGGTGCTCCGACCCGCGCTCGAGTGCCGCCGCGACTGCGAGGCACGCTTCCCGATCCAGATCGCCGAGCGGGGTGACCCCGATGAGGGACAGGCGCCCCGAGGTCAGGGTGCCGGTCTTGTCGAACACGACGTGGGTCGCGCGCGCGAGCGTCTCCAGCGCATGGCCGCGCGTGACGAGGATCCCGCCGCGGTGAAGCGCGCCCGTCGCGGCAGCGAACGCGGCCGGCGTCGCGAGGGACAGCGCACAGGGACAGCTCACCACCAGCACCGCGACCAGGACCCACAGGGCGCGGGACGGATCGATCCAGAGCCACGCGGCCGCGGCGGCCAGGGCGACGGGAATCAGGATCGCAATGAAACATTGCGCGGCGCGATCCGCGATCTCGGCGACGCGCGGCCTGCCCGCCTGCGCACGGTCCATCAGGCGCATGATGCCCGCCAGCACCGATTCCGGTCCGACGCGCGTCACCGCCACTGTGAGCGGACTCTCCAGGTTGACGCTGCCTCCCGTCACGCGATCGCCCGCGCGCTTGGCAACCGGCCGGCTCTCGCCGGTGAGCAGCGATTCATCGGCTGCACTCGTCCCCGCCGTCACCGTGCCATCGGCGGGAATGATCGCTCCGGGAGCGACCTGCACGAGGTCTCCCGGCTCGAGACGGGCCGCCGCGACACGCTCCGTTCTTGCCGCACCGGATCCCGGGACGATGCGCTCGGCCACTGCCGGTGTGTGCCGTACCAGGCGCTGCTGCGTCTCGGCCGCCCGTGCCCGCGCCAGCACCTCGAGATAGCGTGCGCCGAGCAGCAGGAATACGAACATGGTGACGGAATCGAAATAGACCTCGCCGCGGCCGGTCACAGTGGCCCACACGCTCGCCGCGAAGGCGATTGCGATGCCGAGCGCGACCGGCAGGTCCATGACGAGGCGGTGCGCGCGCAACCCGCGCCACGCGTTGGAGAAGAATGCCCCGGCCGACCACAGAATGACCGGCACCGTCAGCACGAAGCTCGCCCAGCGCATGAGCCGCTCGACGTCCGGGGTCATGTCGGCGCCGCTCAAGTAGACAGGCACCGCGTACATCATGACCTGCATCATCGCGAGCCCCGCCACGAACAGGCGCCACAGCATGGCGCGGCGCTCGCGCGCCGCGGCCGACTCGCCCGCGGCGGCGTCGAATCCACTGGCGCGGTAGCCGAGGGCGGCGACCGCCTGCAGTATCGCCGAGAGCCGTGCGCGCGCATCATCCCATTCCACCTGCACGCGGCGCGCGGACAGGTTTACCGCCGCGCTGCGCACGCCGTCGATGCCGCGCAGGCGGCGCTCGATCAGCCAGGCGCACGCCCCGCACGTGACGCCCTCGACGAGCAGCGTCGCCTGCCTCACGCCGCCCGGACCCTGCCGCACGAACGGCTTCTGCACCTCGGGGAGGTCGTACACGGTCAGATCGCGGGGGGGCGCGGAAGCGGCGAGATCATGCCGCGGCAGGGCGCTGCGGTTGCGGTAATACGCCGTCAGGCCGCCACCGGCGATGGCGCGGGCGACGGCGGCGCAGCCTGCGCAGCACATCGAGCGCACCGCGCCGTCGATCGCGACGCCGAAGCTTGCGCCAGCGGGTATCGGTTCGCCGCAGTGAAAACAGCCGGTGGCTGCGCCCGTCATGTCAATGCCTCCCGCCCCCGAACATCGCAGTGAGGCCCGGCACGCTTAGAAACATCGATCCGTGGCCCGATGCCGTGGCCGGCTCAACGGCCCGCGTGAGCCCGGCCACTCCCACCCCCGCGATCACGACGGCGACAAGCACCCGCGCGAGCCGGCCCCTCGCCCATGCCGCGGTGTAGCGAAAGCACGCCCAGATCGCGAGCAGGTTGGGCAGCGTCCCGAGCCCGAACGCCGCCATCACCAGCGCGCCCAGCAGCGGATCCGCCGTAGCCAGCGCGGCGATCAGTGCGACGTACACCATCCCGCATGGCAGCCAGCCAAACACCAGTCCCAGGCCGAATGCGCGCGCGGGCGTGCTGGCCGGCAGCAGGCCGCGCGAGTACGGCTCGATGTGCCGCCATGCCACCGCCCCGGCTGCCTCGAGGCCGCGCACGAGCGGCGCGAGGCCGGCGACGTAGGCGGCCAGCACGATCAGCGACACGCTCATGACCGCCAGCATCACCTGCTGCGTCAGCGGTTCTCCGCGCAGGGCGAGACCGGCCGCACCGATCGCCCCGGTGATCGCGCCGGCGGCGACATAGGACGCGATCCGGCCGGCGTTGTAGGCAAGAGCCTGGCGCAGCCACCGCCCCTTGCCGCCCGGGCCGCCTCCCGCGCCGCAGGCGATGCCGACAAGCGGTCCGCACATGGCGGCGCAGTGCGCGCCGCCGGCAAGCCCGGCGAGGAACGCCGCGGTGAGGGTGAAAGCGGGCAGGCTTTCGATCACGTGCGATTCACCTCTCCGGTTCCGCGCTGCAGAAAGCAGGTCAGGGCGCTCGACGACGCCGCGAACGCCCAGCATAAAAAGAACCCGATGGAGTACACCGCGAGCCGGCTCAGGCTCGTGGGCTCACCGAACAGGTAAAGCTCCCTCGGGTCGAAAACGGTGAAGAACAGCACTTCCCCGATGCCGCCGACGATGAATGACGGCCACAGGATGAAAATCGCCTGTTTCATACCCCCTCCTTACCCCCTCCTTTGTCCTCCCCCTTCACAAGGGGGAGAGTCAGCGTGGGGGTCAATCGCCACTCGCCGCGCGGATCCTCGAGCACCACGCGCCATTTCCCGGCGGGCAGCTCCGGCAGCCCGGTCTCGTAGACGCCCGGCAGCACGCGCGTGAGCCGCAGTCGCAGGTCGTGGCCGGCGCGTGTGGCGTGCACGAGCCGCGCGAACAGCGCTTCCGGCGGCGCCGCGCGGCTGGTGAGCCGCACGCGCAGCACGCCGTTGAACGATTCGACGCTCGCCGCGATGCCGAGATCGCGCGCGGCCTGGTCACGCCGGATCTCCTGGTTGATCGCGAGCCCCTGCCGGTAGTAATCATCGGCAACCAGGCCGTCCTGCGAGACCACCGCGAGCCAGACCGTGACGGCGCTGGCGAGGACCGCAGCCGCGGGTAGCGCCATCAGCAGCCACGGCCAGGGCTCGCGGTACCATGGCTTTGCCGAATGGGTGGTGAGCGGTGAGTGGTGAGCGGACACGGTTCACCTCACGAAGAAGATGGATTTTTCGCGCCGGTAGACGCTCGGATCGTCGTGCGCATGGACCAGGAACTGGATCTCGTGCTGGCCCGGCGCGACGACACCCGGCCCGACATGCACGCGCACGCGCAGCGGCACCAGTCGGCTGTCGGCGGAGGGCACGGTGACGTGCGTCTCGCCTTCGACGTGGATCGTCGGCAGGCCCGTCGCCTCGATGTCGAATACGCGGCTGCGCTCGGCGGTATTGATGATCATCAGCCGGTACACGTTCTCGACGTCACCCCCCGCGACCTCGCGGGAGATGACCGAGCGGTCGCGGATCACGTCCACCTTGAGCGGCACCTTCAGCCACAAGGCAGCGGCAGCGGCGATGATGATCGTCCACAGGACCGCAGTGTAGGCGAGCACGCGCGGCCGCAGCGCCCGCGCGAGAATCTCGCGGTGCGTCAGCTTCTGCTCGAGCGCGTTCTGCGTCGAATAGCGGATCAACCCGCGCGGATAGCCCATCCGGTCCATGACCTGGTCGCAGCCGTCGATGCACGCGGCGCAGCCGATGCACTGGTATTGCAGGCCCTCGCGGATGTCGATGCCGGTCGGACACACCTGCACGCAGATGTTGCAGTCCACGCAGTCGCCGAGCCCGCGCGCCCTGTAATCCACGTTCTTCGGCCGCGCGCCGCGCGGCTCTCCCCGCTCCGGGTCGTAGGTGATGATCAGCGTGTCCTTGTCGAACATCGCGCTCTGGAAGCGCGCGTACGGGCACATGTAGATGCACACCTGCTCGCGCATCCAGCCGGCATTGCCGTAGGTCGCAAAGCCGTAGAACAGGATCCAGAACGTTTCCCACGTGCCCAGTGACGGTCCCGCATCGCCCGCGGTGCGGCCAAAAAGGCCTATCACTTCGGTCCCAAGCTCGCGGATGGGGGTGAAGTAACCGACGAACGTGAAGCCCGTCCACAGCGCGAGCGCGATCCAGGTTGCGTGCTTGGCGGCCTTCAGTCCCAGCTTGCGCCCCGACCAGCCGGGACGGTCGAGCTTCATGCGCTGCAGGCGCTCGCCCTCGATCAGGCGCTCGAGCCAGAGGAAGATCTCGGTGTAGACGGTCTGCGGGCAGGCGTAGCCGCACCACAGGCGCCCGGCCACCGCCGTGAAGAGAAACAGCGACAGCGCGGAGATGATCAGCAGGACCGCGAGATAGATGATGTCCTGCGGCCAGAACACGAGGCCGAAGATGTAGAACTTGCGGTGGGCGATGTCGAAGAGGATCGCCTGGCGCTCGTTCCAGGTGAGCCAGGCGCCGCCGTAGAACACGAGCTGCGTCGCCCACACGAGCCCCCAGCGCCAGGCCGCGAACCAGCCGCTCACCGCGCGCGGATAGATCTTCCTGTCCGCCGCGTAGAGTTCCGTCTCGATGATGGGCGCGCGCCCGCTCCCGTTCCCGACCGGGAGCTTTCTGCCGTTTGTTGTTGTAGTGTCCACCGCGCGCAGGAAAGGTTGAGCCATGCCTTCTCCCGCGCCGTCAATGGCCGGGCGGGGCGCCCGACCGGAAAAACTGCGCGCCGCGCCGGACGGCCGCCTGATGCGATGCCGCCCGGCGGCGGGTCCCGTCAGTCGTCGAGCCCGGCTTCACGGCTCGCAGCGCTAGGTGCATTCCCAGCCCTTAGTACTTGGCCCGAATCTTCTCCAGCTGCTCCTTGGTGACGCCCGGAACCTTGCCCCGCGCCTTGAACCGGTTCAGGTTCCAGCCCCCCTCGCCGACCCACGCCTTGAAGGTCTGGAGATTCTTCTGCCGCTCCGCGTCGTCCGCGCCGAGGTATTGATACATGTTGCCGGGCTTGCCGCCCGCCAGCGGGTTCTTGCCGTCGTCGAGCCGGCGCATGATCGCCCCGCTGTCGGGCCAGCCGACGAGCACGAGCATGTCGGCATACGTGTTCATCCGCGGGCCTTTCATTGACTCTTTGTACTTCTTCTCGTCCATCAGGAAATCCACCAGGGCGGGCGAACCTGCGCCGTGACAGGCCGCGCATTTCGCGTCGAACAGAGGCTTGATGTCCTTCCGGTAGGTCACGTCGTCCGCCAGGCTGCCGCCGGTCGCCACGGCCAGGGAAGCTGCAACAAATACCGAACTCCAGATCGCTTTCATGAGATGACTCCTTTCAGTTATAAACGGGGACCTCACTTTGCGGCCCCCGGCTGCGAAAGGCTGTACACGTACGCGGTGAGCAGGTGGATCTTTGCGGGCGAGAGCAGGTCCTTGTGCGCCGGCATCTGGCTCGTGCGGCCCTTGACGATCTGCTCGACGATGTTCTGCTCGCCCGAGCCGTGCAGCCACACGCCGTCGGTCAAATTGGGCGCGCCCAGTTGCGGGTTGCCCTTGCCGTCGGCGCCATGGCATGCGCTGCAGGTCTGCTGAAACAGGGCTTTGCCGCGGGATGCGCGTGCGGCATCATGCGGGCGCCCCGACAGTGAAAGCACGTAATTCGCGGTGTCGCGGGCGCCCTCATCCCCGCCGACCGCCGCGCCCATTGGCGGCATCAGGCTGGTGCGCCCGTCGGTGATCGAAGTCTTGATGGCCTCGGGCGTGCCGCCCCACAGCCAGTCCCGGTCGGTGAGGTTCGGGAAGCCGCGGCTGCCGCCGCCGTCGGAAGCGTGGCACTGCGCACAGTTATTGAGGAAGAGCTTCTGCCCGATGGCCAGGGCATCCGGCGACTTCGCGAGCGCGGCGATATCCTGCGCCGCGAATTTTTCATAGAGTGGACCGAAGCGGGCGTCGGCCACGCGCGTCTCGTCCTCGAGCTGTTTCACCTGCGACCATCCCAGCGTGCCAGAGTAGCTGCCGAGGCCCGGGTAGAGGACCAGGTAGCCGAGCGAGAACGCAATCGTGAGGTAAAACAGCCACGCCCACCACCGCGGGAGGGGATTGTTGTACTCGGTGAGGTCCTCGTCCCAGGTGTGCCCGGAGGTGTCGGCTTCCACGGACGTGCGCACGCTCTGCGACTTGAGGAATATCGCGCAGGCAACGACCGAGACGACCGTGATCACGCCGATGAAGAGGTCCCAGAATCCGCTGGTGAAGAGACTCATGAGCGCTCGCCTTCCTCTTCTTCATCCCCGAACGGCAGCAGCGCGTCGCGCTCGAAGCGCTCCTTGTGCGAAGGCGCGTAGGCCCACCAGACGATCCCCGCGAACGCCGCGAGCGCCGCCACCGTTACCAGGCTTCTCAGCAGGTTGATGTCCATGGTCCTCACTGCCTCTGCTTCACCGCGGTGCCGAGCACCTGGAGATAGGCGATCAGCGCGTCCATCTCGGTGCGGTCCTTGAGCTCGGCCCCGGCGTTGGCGATTTCCTCATCGGTATAGGGCACGCCCACCACGCGCAGGGCCCGCATCTTCGCCTGGATGTCGGCGGCGTTGGCGGCGGTGCGCACGAGCCAGGGGTACGAGGGCATGTTCGACTCGGGTACCACGCTCCTGGGATCGAGCAGGTGCAGCCGGTGCCATTCGTCGGAAAACCGCCCGCCTACGCGGTGGAGATCCGGCCCGGTGCGCTTGGAGCCCCACTGGAAGGGGTAGTCGTAGACGAACTCGCCGGCGACCGAGTAGTGCCCGTAGCGCTCCACCTCGGCGCGGAACGGCCGCACCATCTGGGAATGGCAGTTGTAGCAGCCCTCGCGGATGTAGACATCGCGGCCGGTCAGCTGCAGCGGCGTGTACGGCTTCAATCCCGCCACCGGCTCGGTCACCGAGCGCTGGAAGTAGAGCGGCACGATCTCGACCAGGCCGCCGATCGCGACGACGAGTATGACGAGAACGATCAGCAGCGCCTGGTTGCGCTCGATCCTGTCATGCGTGAGCATCGCTCGTCTCCTCCCGCTCAGGCGTGTGCGACGACGGGCGCCGGGATCGACGCGTTCACGCTTTGCGCGGCGCCGATCGTCTTCACCATGTTGTAGAACATGATCAGCATCCCGCCGAGAAAGAGCACGCCCCCGAGGAGCCGGATGGCGTAGAACGGATAGGTCGCCTTGACGCTTTCGACGAAGGTGTAGGTGAGCGTGCCGTCCTCGCTCACCGCGCGCCACATGAGCCCCTGCATCACGCCCGCGATCCACATCGCCGCGATGTAGAGCACGATGCCCACCGTGGCGATCCAGAAGTGGGTGTTGATCAGCGGCACCGAGTACATCTCGGTGCGGCCGTAGAGGCGCGGGATCAGGTAATAGAGGGAGCCCATGGACACGAGCCCCACCCAGCCGAGCGCGCCGCTGTGCACGTGCCCGATGGTCCAGTCGGTGTAGTGCGAGAGCGCGTTCACGGTCTTGATCGACATCATCGGCCCCTCGAAGGTGGACATGCCGTAGAACGAGAGCGACACGACAAGGAACTTCAGGATCGGGTCGGTGCGCAGTTTGTGCCACGCGCCGGAGAGGGTCATGATGCCGTTGATCATCCCGCCCCACGACGGCGCGAGGAGAATCAGCGAGAAGATCATGCCGAGCGACTGCGCCCAGTCGGGCAGCGCCGTGTAATGCAGGTGGTGCGGCCCCGCCCACATGTAGGTGAAGATCAGCGCCCAGAAGTGCACGACCGACAGGCGGTAGGAATACACGGGGCGCTGCGCCTGCTTCGGAATGAAGTAATACATCATTCCCAGGAAGCCGGCCGTGAGGAAGAAGCCGACCGCGTTGTGCCCGTACCACCACTGCACCATCGCGTCCTGCGCGCCGGCATAGACCGAGTACGACTTCCAGAAGGTCGCCGGCACGGCGGCGCTGTTCACGATGTGCAGGATCGCGACGGTGAGGATGAACGCGCCGAAAAACCAGTTGGCGACGTAGATATGGGGCACGCGCCGCTTGTAGAGCGTGCCGAAGAACACCACCGCGTAGGCCACCCACACCAGTGCGATCAGGATGTCGATCGGCCACTCGAGCTCCGCGTACTCCTTGGAGGTCGTGATCCCGAGCGGCAGCGTCACCGCGGCGAGCACGATGACCGCCTGCCAGCCCCAGAAGGTGAAAGCCGCGAGCCGGTCGCAGAACAGGCGCACGTGGCACGTGCGCTGCACGACGTAGTACGACGTGGCGAAGAGCGCGGAGCCGCCGAAAGCGAAGATCACGGCGTTGGTGTGCAGCGGGCGCAGCCGCCCATAACTGAGCCACGGCACGCCAAAATTGAGTTCCGGCCAGATGAGCTGGGCGGCGATGATCACACCCACCAGCATTCCGACCACGCCCCAGATCACGGTCATGACCGAAAACTGGCGTACGACCTTGTAGTTGAACTCTCCCTGCGCCGGCATGTCTCCGCCCCCCCGTGCGGAATGATCTGACCGCCATGATAGAAAGCGCCCGGAGGACGCGGTTTGATCCAGATCAATAGGCTGGGCGAATTTGACCTGTATCAATAGAACTGCACGCTTGAGCGCCGCCGGCAAGGTGCGCCTCGACTATCCTGCGAACATGAGCAACGCCACGCGCGGGAGCCCGCGCACACCGAGCGGAGCGCAGTCGATCACGGTCCGGGTCGGGCGCCTCGCCGACCTTGCGCCCGACCATCGCACGCCCGCGCCGCCGCTGCCGCGGAGCATCAAGATCGAGCTCACCGGGCGCTGCGATTTTCGGTGCTATTTCTGCGCATCCCATACGCGCCCGCGCGCGCGATCCGACATGCCGTGGGAGCGCTATGCCCGGCACGCGCGGGAACTGCGCGAGCTGGGCGTGGAGCAACTGGGCGTCTTCTACCTCGGGGAGTCGTTCCTCTGCGACTGGCTGGCCGATGCCATACGCTTTGCCAAGCGGGAATGCGGCTATCCCTACGTGTTCCTCACCACCAACGGCCGGCTGGCGACGGCCGCGCGCGTGCGCGAATGCATGCTGGCAGGGCTGGACAGCCTGAAGTTCGCCGTCAACAGCTGCGGGACCGCGCAGCTTGACGCCGTCGCGCGCGTCGAGCCGGAGGCATTTCGTGTCATCGTGCAGAACATCCACGACGCGCGGCGCGTGCGCGACGAGATCGAGCGCGAATCAGGACACCGCTGCGCTCTTTATGCCTCGAGCCTCCTGTACGACGAGACGCAGAGAAGCCGCATGGCGCCGGTCCTCGCCGAAATCCTCCCTGACGTGGACGAGCACTACTGGCTGCCGCTTTACGGTTATTCAGGGAGCACCGCTACCGGCGAGCCCGGTCGCGGGGAAGCGCTGCGCAAGCCCCTGCCCTGCTGGCCGCTGTTCAAGGAGGGGCACATCACCTGGGACGGGCGGCTGTCGGCCTGCTGCCTCGATCACGCGCCGCGCTACCATATGGGGAACCTCGACGAGACGCCGTTCCTCGAGGCCTGGCACAGCCGCGCGTTCCGCGAGCTGCGCGCGGCGCACCTCGCCCAGGACGTGCGGGGCACCGCGTGCGAGTCATGCATCGGCTACCGATAGCCGGCCGGACGGTGCAAGCGATATTCGGGGACCAGCACATGACAACCATCACCGAGCGCATCGACAACACGACGCGGATCCCGCCGGAGCAGCTGAAGGCCGCCCCGCCCGCGCCCAAGAGCGTCAAGATCGAGATCTCGCCGCGCTGCAACTACCGCTGCGGATTCTGCGCGCTGCGCACGCGCGAGGTGCAGCCCAAATGGGACATGGACTTCGGGCTCTTCAAGCGCATCACCCGCGAGATGCGCGAGGCGGGCGTCGAAGAGGTCGGAGTGTTCTATCTCGGCGAATCGTTCATGAACCCGCGGTTGCTGGTGGACTGCATCGCGTGGTTGAAGGGCGAGATCGCCATGCCCTACGTCTTTCTCACCTCCAACGCGTCGATGTCGTTTCCGGAGGCAGTCGAGGAGTGCATGAAAGCGGGGCTCGACTCGCTGAAATGGTCGGTCAACGCGGCCGACGAAGCGCAGTTCGAGAAGATCATGGCGGTGTCCGGGCGCCTGTTCCGGCGCGCGCTCGAGAACATCCAGGCGGCGTGGGGGGTGCGCAAGCGCGGCGCTTACCGGACCGGCCTCTACGCCTCGTCCATCCAGTACGACGGGGTCCAGCAGCAGAAGATGGAACGCCTGCTCGCCGAGCGGGTGCGGCCGTACGTGGACCAGCACTACTGGCTGCCGCTCTACTCGATGGGCGCGTTCGCCACGCAGCGGGAAGAGCAGCTCGGCTACCGTCCCACCGCCGGCAACCAGGGACGGATCGGGGCGCTGCGGGAGCCGCTGCCGTGCTGGTCGGCGTTCACCGAGGGCCACGTCACGGCCGAGGGCAGGCTCTCGGCGTGCTGCTTCGATGCCACCGCCAACTGGACGATGGGCGATCTCAACCGGCAATCATTCATGGAAGCCTGGAACTCCGAGACATTTGTGAAGCTCCGCGCGGCCCATCTCAGGAAGGACGTCACCGGCACCGTCTGCGAAAAGTGCGTCGCCTACCAGTAGAATACATTCCCGTCGCGGCCGGCTCGGGCCGAGTTGATCTAAATCAACCGGTTGCTCCACGAGCGGCGTAGATTGAAGCCGCGGGCGCGCATTGCGTCAAAACGAGTGACAAGGAGATTGATCATGTTCAGGAACATTCTGGTGCCTACCGACGGCTCCTCGCTGTCGCGCAGGGCGGTCAAGCGGGCGGTGCAGCTCGCCAAGGAGCAGAAGGGGCGCGTCACGGGGTATTACGTCGGCCCGACCTGGAAACCCCGGGGGTATGACGATTCCACTCCGTACCGCATGGTTTCGCCTACCGAGCATGCGGCCAGCGTGAAGAAGACCGCGACGCATATACTCGGCGCCGTGCGCCGCGAGGCGGAGAAGGCGGGCGTGCCCTGCAGCACCTCTTTCACCACGGACGACTATCCCTACCTCAGGATCGTCGAGGCCGCGGCCCGCAACGGCTGCGACCTGATACTCATGGCGACGCACGGCCGGCGCGGCATTTCGCGGCTGTTGCTGGGGAGCGAAACCAGCAAGGTGCTCGCGCACAGCAAAGTGCCGGTGATGGTCTGCCGCTGAAACCTTCCCCCCTTGGGGGGAAGGCAGGATGGAGGGTGACATGTTCAAGCGTATCCTGGTTCCGACCGACGGCTCCGCGCCCGCGCGCCGGGCGATCAAGCGCGCCGTGCAGTTCGCGCGGGAGCAGAAAGCGCGCGTCATCGGGTTCTACGTGGGACCGCCGTGGCAGTTTCCGATCTACAGCGAGTACGTCCCGCCCGAGGTCATCTCCCCCAGGGAACACAATGCGGCGGTGAAGAAGACCGCGGCCCGCTACCTCGGCGCCGTGAAGAAAGCGGCGCGGGCGGCCCGCGTCCCCTGCAGCGTCCGCTACGTGCTGGGCGCGCATCCCTACGACGAGATCGTGAAGGAAGCGCGGCGCAGGCGCTGCGACTTGATCGCGATCGCCTCGCACGGCCGGCGCGGGATTTCCCGGCTGCTGCTCGGCAGCGAAACGAGCAAGGTGCTCGCGCACAGCGGCATCCCGGTTCTCGTCTGCCGCTGATGTTCAGGAACATTCTGGTACCGACCGACGGCTCGCCGCTGTCGCGCCGGGCGGTCGAGTACGCGGTGCGGCTCGCGAAGGAACAGAAAGCCCGTGTGACCGGCTTGTGGGTCGGCCCGGCCTGGGAGCCGAACCTCTACGCGTACGGCGACTCCGTGCCGCGTGGATTCGTGTCGCAGAAGGAGCACGCGGCGCGCGTCAGGAAGGCGGGGGCCAGACCGTTACGCGCGGTGAAGAAGCTCGCCGCGGCCGCCGGCGTGCCGTGCACGTGCTCCTGCGTCGAAGGCGCATTCCCCTACCTCGAGATCATCAAGGCGGCGCGGCGCAGCCGCTGCGATCTCATCGTCATGGCCTCCCACAGCCGGCGCGGCATCTCGCGCCTGCTGCTCGGCAGCCAGACCAGCAAGGTTCTCGCGCTTGCCGGCGTGCCGGTGCTGGTCTGCCGCTAAGAGCTCGTAACAAGATGGCCAGGCCTGCTTTGCTCCCCTCCTTTTCAAGGAGGGGAATTCCCTACCAGTGCCCGACCATCTCCATGAGGCGGTCCTTGCCGAGGATCTCGATGTCGCGCTGCTGCACGGTGACGAGCCCCTCGCGCTGGAACCGCGACAGGAGCCGGCTCACCGTCTCCAGCGTCAGCCCGAGGTAGTTGCCGACCTCCTCGCGCGTCATGCGCAGCATGAAGCGGTCGCCGGCGTAGCCGAGGCGCTGGTGGCGCCGGGAGAGCGAGAGCAGGAAGGCCGCGATGCGCTGCTCGGCGGTCATGCTGCCCAGCAACAGCATGAGCCCGTGGTCGCGCGAGATGTCGCCCGAGAGCAGGCGCAGCAGCTGATGCTGCAATGCCGGCACGCCGAGTGCCAGCTGCTCGAGCTGCGCGAAGGGAATGATGCAGACTTCGCTGTCCTCGAGCGCGACCGCATTGTAGCCGTGGCAGCCGCCGTTGATCGCGTCGAGGCCGAGGAGCTCTCCGGGCAGGTGGAAGCCCGTGATCTTCTCGGTGCCGTCGCGGGAGACGCCCACCGTCTTGAACGCGCCGCTGCGCACCGCGTAGAGCGATTCGAAGCGGTCGCCATTATGGTAGAGCGAAGCTCCGCGCGCCACACGCCGCTTGGCGGTCGCAATCTCGCCGAAACGGCTCAACTCGCTGCCATTGAGGTTGCAGGGCAGGCACACCCCCTGCACGCAGCACGCCGAGCATGCCGTGGCAGCCGTCCCCGGCGACGCGACATGCACGGCCGCGTCGCGCCTTGGCCTGGCGGGGAGGATCGGGATCGGCTCTGACAACGCAGCGTTGTTCAACATGGTCTTCTCCTTGATCACACCTGTCAGACTCAAATCGCCCCTGTTCAACGGGCACCGGACTCGTTCTTCATCTGAACCAGAATCTCCGCGATGCGCTCGAATTCCGCGGACTTGTCGAGAAAGTACTCGGCGCCGGCGTCGGCGCTTGCCTTCATGTGCTGGGGCGTGGCGTAGTTGCTGAGCACGATCGCCCGCATCGCCGGCAGTCCTTTCTTGACCTCGGCAAGAACGTCGATGCCGGTGCCGCCGTCATCCGCGAGCTTGATATCGAGCACCGTCACGTCCGGGCGGGTGCTCATGATGCCGGCGACCGCAGCATCGTAGGTCTCGGCTTCTCCCACCACTTCGACATCCTCGATCTCGCGGATCATCTCGAGAAGGCGCTCCCGCACAGCGGCGGAATCCTCCACCACGTAGACCTTCATATCGGCACCCGCCATGTAGTTATAGGTGTCCATGGCTGGCAGTATGCGCAGCGCGCAGCGCGCCCCGCTATCGGCGGGCGCCTTAAACTGGCTGTAGGAAAGGGCGAAGCGGTGTAGGAATCGTCCTACACGTCGAGCAGTTTGTGCTCGATGGCGTAGCGGATCAGCTCCGCCTGGTTGGAGAGGCCCATCTTGTGCAGAATCCGGGTCTTGTGGGTGCTCACGGTCTTGACGGAGAGCGAAAGCCTCTTCGCGATCTCGCCCACCGTCCTGCCGCCGGCGATCATCTGCAGCACCTGGAACTCGCGGTCGGAGAGCAGCGTGTGGGGCGCGGCTTCCGCCCGCGGCGCGGCATCGAGCACGAGGCGTTCCGCGGTCTCGGGGCTGACGTAGGCGCCGCCGCCGGCAATCTTGCGGATCGCGGCCACCAGCTGGTCGGCGGCGGCGTCCTTCGTCAGGAACCCCGAGGCGCCCGCCTTGAGCGCCCGCACGGCGTACTGCTCCTCGCTGTGCATGGTCAGGACCAGGATGCGCAGCTTCGGCTTCTCGTCCTTCACCTGCTTGATCAGCTCGATGCCGCTCCTGCCGGGCATGGACATGTCGAGCACCGCCACGTCGTAATCCTGCGCGCGGACACGTTCCATCACCTCCTGCCCGTTGGTCGCCTCCCCCGCCACCGCAATGTCGCCGGTGTCGGTGAGGAGCTCCTTCAAGCCCGCGCGCACGATGGCGTGGTCGTCGGCGAGCAGCACCCGGATCACGCGTGCCTCCCCGTGCCGCGATACTGCTTCACCGGAACCCTGATCTCCACCGTCGTGCCGCCTCCCCGGGGGCTATAGACGTCCGCCCCCCCGCCGAGCGTGCGGGCGCGCTCCTTGATGCCGAGGATGCCGAGGGACTTTCCGCCACGCAGCAGGGCATCGCCAATGCCGACGCCGTTGTCGGTGGTCAACACCATCAGCTCGTCGCCTGCGACGCGGATCGCCACCCTCACCTCGGTTGCCCGCGCGTGGCGCGCGACATTGGTGAGCGCCTCCTGCACCATGCGGTAAACCGACGTGGAGAGCGGTTCCCTGAAATCGATCTCACCGGCAGTCGAGTCGAGTCCCACCACGACACCGGTGCGCTGGGAGAATTCGTGCAGCAGATGCTCAAGGGCGGACACCAGCCCGAGGTCGTCGAGCATCGCGGGGCGCAGGTCGTGCGCGATACGGCGCACCGAGAGGACCGTGGAGTCCACGAGCCGCTTCATGCGCTCGAATTTTTCCCGCATCCGGTCGTCTTCGGCCGGCAGGTGGCCGGCGAGCCACGACACGTCCATTCTCAGCGCCGTCAGCCACTGCGCCAGCTCGTCGTGCAGCTCGCGCGCGATGCGCACCCGCTCCGCTTCGCGCACTTCGTGCATCTGCTGGTAGAGATCGCGCAGCTGGCGGCGCGAGCGCTCGATTTCCGCCGCCGCGTTCACACGAGCCGAGATGTCGCGCAGGACCACGGTAAAAAGCTTCCTGCCATCCACCTTCACCTGGGAGATCGACGCCTCGATCGGGAATTCCTCGCCGTTGGCGCGCAGGCCGTAAAGCACCATGTCGCTGCCCATGCTGCGCACCGTGGTGCCCGTCGCGCCGAAGCGCGCGATGTGGGCGCGATGCGCGGCGCGGAAACGCTCGGGGATGAATCGGTCGAGCGGGCCGCCGACTGCCTCGGCCGCCGGACATCGGAAGATCCGCTCCGCCGCAGAGTTGAACAGGACGATATGCTGGTCCTCGTCCACCGTGACGATGGCGTCCATCGCCGACTGGATGATGGCGGTGAGCGGCGATTCGTCCCTGGCGCGCCGCTTGCGGGCACGGATTTTTCGAGTTGGTTTTCGGCGCGTCACGCCTGAAGTATACCCAAACGCACATGCGGATATCTCGCACCGGCCCCGCCCGCACGGCAGCGGGATGCGCGCGCAGTTTCCGGCGAAAGCGCAGGAATCGCGGCCGCTGTGGTTGACGCAGATCAAGCTCCGCCGGGGCCGCCCGCGCGAGAATGTTTGCGTGCAGACTGCTCCCGGGGAATCGTTGGAACGCGCACCGCTACAAGCGCGGAAGATGACTCTGCGCGAGAAAGTCTCGCACCTGAGCCGTCCCGAGAGCTATCGCGAGAAGCCCGCCGCGGTGGAGGTGGTGCAGACCCACATGTCCGTCGTGTTCCTGACCGGGCAGCACGCCTGGAAGCTCAAGAAACCGGTCCGCCACGACTTCCTCGATTTCAGCACGCTCGAAGCACGCCGCGCCGACTGCGAAGAGGAGCTGCGCCTGAACCGCCGCCTCGCGCCTGATGTTTATCTCGGGGTCGTGCCGCTGGCGGTCACGCCGCAAGGCGCGCTGCGGCTGGGCGGCGATGGCGTCCCCGTCGAGTGGCTCGTCAAGATGCGCCGGCTCCCCTCGCAGTTGATGCTCTACGACGCAATACGCCACGGCAATGTCACCCGGCATGACATACGCCGCCTCACGCTGGTTCTGGCCGACTTCTACCGCCGCGCGGAGCCCGTCGCCCTGGACGCGGCGCAGTACCGGCAGCGGCTCGAGCGCGACATCCACGCGAATCGCGAGGGTCTGACGCCCCCCGAGTACTCGATGCCCGCCGGCCTGGTCCAGTCCATCACGGCGTGGCAGCTGGCCGTTCTTGCCCGGGAAGCGCCGCTTTTCGACGCGCGCGTCGAACAGCGGCGGATCGTCGAGGGCCACGGCGACCTGCGGCCGGAGCACGTCTGTCTCGGGCCGGAGCCGCTCTTCATCGATTGCCTGGAATTCAACCGGGAATGGCGGCTGCTCGATCCCGCCGACGAGCTATCGTATCTCGCGATGGAATGCGAGTACGCGGGCGCCTCCTGGATCGGTGAGGTCGTTTTCGAAACCTACCGGGAAGCGACGGGGGACGATCCTCCGCCCGCGCTCGTGCGCTTCTACAAGGCGTACCGCGCAACCGTGCGTGCCAAGCTCTCGGCCTGGCACCTCAAGGATCATCCCAACCCTGCGGACCAGGGAAAATGGGTCGCGCGTGCGCAGCGCTATCTGGAGCTCGCTGAGCGCTACGCTGCCCCGGTGCAGGATTAGCAGGTTCCGACGGGTTGCGGGCGTTCCGGCGGGCGAGTTCGCGCGGCCGCTCCGCAACTGCGAGATGTAACCTGCGAGTGCGCGAAGCGGTCGGATGAATTTCAGTGATCTTCGACCCGCGGCACCTGCTCTTCTGCGGGTTCCCCGGTTTCCGGGTCGATCCAGTCGGCCACGCCGATTTCGCTTTCCGCTTCCTGCAGCGTCTCCCCCGGCTCGGGCTGCGCTTCGGCGTCATACTTCATGTCGTTCACCGCGTCGAGCACCGTCGCAAACGGCCCGAAGATCTTGCCGCTTTCGCGGTCCTGCCAATAGTAGCCGTGCCGGCCCTTGATCACGCGGGCGGCGTCAACGGCCGGCGGTTCAGATACGGTCTTTTTCATGGAATTCGGGCCGGCCGCTTCTAACCCACGATGTGATGCTTGCCGACCACGTAGACGGTGCTCGCTTGCGGCCCGCGCTCGCCGGTCTCCTCGTGAAAGCGCACCTCGGTGCCAATCTTCAGCTCGTCGAAGTCCGCGCTGATCACGCTGTTGCGGTGAAAATAGACCAGGCGGCCATCCTGCGTCTCGATCCGGCCGTAGTCTTCCTCGGGATTCAACTCGACAACGCGGCCGTGCGGCGGCGGCGCGTGCACCTTCAGCCGCTGGTCGTGCTTGCGCGCGTAGTCCTCGAGCTGGCGCCGCATCGTGTCGAACGCGTCGCGGATCGCGACGTGCACGTCCGTGTACGCATGGTGCTCGTCGGGTTCACGGCTCGCCACGAGCTCGCTTCCCGGCACGGTCACATCCACGCTGATGTGGAACTGGTTGCCGCGGCGGTGGTGCTTGTGCCGCTCCTCGATCACGACGCGGCAGCTCATGATCCGGTCATAGAATTTGTCGAGCCTTTCCGCATGCTCGCGGACTTCGCCTTCCAGCGCCGGCGATCGATCGAGGTTGCGGAACGTGATTTGCAGCGGAATTTGCATGTGTAACTTCCAACCTCCAAGTTAAATGATAGACGCGTGCGCGGCGGGGAACTTGATATGGATCAATGCCGTCACCCTTCCACCAGTTCCACCACCGATCCCCCGGTGTGGATGCGGCGGATGGCTTCGGCGAAGAGGGGGGCGGTATCGAGCACCGTCAACTTGTCGCGGACCAGGGCGGGATCCAGCCGGAACGGGGGAATCGTGTCCGTGACGACGAGCCGCTCGAGGCCGGGATCGGCCACCATGCGGCTGGCTGCGCCGACGAAAATCCCGTGTGTCGCCGCCGCGTACACGGCCCGGGCGCCGCGGCTCCGGCAGGCGGCCACGGCGCGGGAGATCGTGCCCCCGGTGCTGATGAGATCGTCCAGGATGATCGCGATCCTGCCCTCGACGTCGCCCACCACCGCCTCTCCGCTCACGACGCCGGCGCTGCGGTATTTCTCCAGGAAGGCGCCGCCGGCTTCGCGCCCGAGCCGGCGCGAGAGCGCCTGGCGGAACGCTTCGGCGCGCTTGACGCCGCCGACATCGGGCGAGACCACGACAACAGGATTGCCCCCGATCCGCGGCACGAACTCCTCTACGAACAGCCGCCTTGCCTCGAGATGATCGGCGCGGATGCGGAAGGCGTTCTCGTACGCCGCGAGATTGTGGACGTCGAGTGTCACCACGCGGTCGGCGCCGACCGTCTCCAGCAGGCCAGCGACGTAGCGGGTGGACACCGGGTCGCGCGGCTTGGACCTGCGGTCCTTGCGCGCGTAGCACAGGTACGGGATGACGGCCGTGATGCGGCCGGCCGATGCGTCCCTCAGCGCGCCGAGGAAGAACAGCAGCCGCACGAGCTTGTCGTTGACGCTCTGACGGTCGTCGCTGTAGAGCGACGCGACGACGAAGACGTCGCGCCCGCGCACGCTCTCGAGGGGGCGCGCCTTGTGCTCGCCATCCTCGAATTCCCGTTCCTCGTGAGGCGCCAGCGTCACACCCAGCGCACCGGCAACGCGCCGGCCCAGGTCACCACTAGCGCTCAACGCGAACAGGCTGAGCTCCATGCGGGCGTCCGCCGTCAAACCCGCATCAGTGCGCGCTCAACGCGCGAACTCGTCGGTGAACGAATTCTTGGTCTTGCGCATCTCGGCAGCCTGCCCGTGCCGGATCAGCGCCCCGATCTTGGCCAACTCGCGCGCGATGAGCGGCACCAGGTCGTCGACGGAAATGAGGCCTTTCAGGTGCCCGTCGCGATCCACGACCGGTGCGCGGCGCACGCCCTGCGCCGACATCTTGTTGAGTGCCTCGATGAAGCTGTCCTCCTCGCGCAGGCTCATCACGGGAGCGCTCATGACGGCTCCGACCAGCGTCTGGGCCGGAACGAGGCCCTGTGCGACGACTTCGACAGCGATGTCGCGGTCGGTGATGATGCCGACCGGCTTGCGCGTATCGGCCGGGTCGACCACGATAACGCCCCCGATGTGGCTCGCGCGCATGAATCGCGCCGCATCCTCGGCGGTCGCGTCGCGGCGTATGGTGACGACAACCCTATTGCAGAGATCGCTGATAGTCATGTTCGTTCCTTGATCTGGACGGAGCGGTTTGGCAGCCGCTCCCTGTGTGCCCTTTCAATCTAGGGCACGATCGGAGCGGGAATGTTGATACAGATCAAGCGCGGCCGGCGACGGCCGCGACAGCCGCCGGGCGGGGCGCCCACGACTGCGCGAGGCGGCTGCGGACTTCCTCGTCCGAGAGCTGGGGAAACGTCACATACCAGCACCCGATGGCCATGAACGGCTCGGGCGTGGCCAGACACACGACCTCGTCGGCTTCGCTTCGCAGCACCTCGACCGTGTCGGGCGGTGCCACCGGCACCGCGACCACGATCCTCGACGGCTTCGCCTGGCGCAGCGCCGCGATCGCCGCGCGCATGGTGGCCCCGGTGGCGACCCCGTCATCCACCAGGATCACGCACTGTCCCGCGACCGCCGGCCGTGGACGCGGCCCCCGGTAGGCGTGCTCGCGGCGCTCGATTTCCGCGCGCTCGCGGCTTTCCACCTCCTCGATGGCGCGCTCGGGAATGCGCAGGGGCTCGATCACGTCGCGGTTCAACACGCGCACGCCGCCGCTCGCGATCGCGCCCATGGCAAGCTCCTCCTGGCCCGGCGTGCCGAGCTTGCGCACGATGATGAGATCGACCTGCGCGCCGAGAGCCTCCGCGACTTCGCACGCGACGGGCACCCCGCCGCGGGGAAGCGCCAGCACCAGGACATCCTCGCGCCCGCGATACGCGCGAAGCGCCGCCCCGAGGGCCCGGCCCGCCTCGGTCCGGTTCCGCAACGGCAGCGTCGTCTCGTTCATCGCGGTCGATCCTTCCTCACACCGTTTTCTCGGCCTCATCCGGCCGCATCTCGCCCTTGCGCACCCAGACGCCGCGCTCCTCGCACTGCAGGAGCTCGCTGCCGCTGCGCACGTACTGGCCGATCGGATAGTCGACGCCGTTGAAGCGGCAAAACCCCGTTTCCAGTTCCGTATCGAGTGAGAGCTCCTCGTCCTCCTCGATGATGGGAGAGGTATCGTGCTCGGGGTCGGGCGCGCCGACCTGGGGTACGGGATTTTTCATGGGCATCGTGGACCTCGGTTATGGAAAGGGGCGTGCGTGCAATTGAAATTTACGACACTCCGGACCGCGCGGTACTGATGAAGATCAAACCTCCCCTGCCCGCTGGCCCACGCCGCTGTCCGAGAGACAGATTGCGGCCGGAACGGCCTGCTACCTGAACAACGCCGGAACTTCGCCCTCCGCGCGGTCCACCTGGTTGGCAAGCTTGCGCAACGCCGGGGCGATCTCCACGCGATACGGGCTCGCCGCGGATTCCAGCGCGCGCAGCCGCTCCGGCAGCTTCGCGAGCTGCCCCGCCGAGCGCTCGCGGATCGCCGCCAGGCTCTCCGGCGCGCCGAGCCTCCTGCCCTTGCGCATGACGGGCACGAGCAGGGGCTCGCCGCCCTGCTCGTCCCCTTCGACGCTGACGACGTCGTGCGCGAAGCGGCCGGCGCCGTCGTAGTGCCGGCAGACCTGCTTGCGGCCCGGCCAGGTGGCCTTGCCGGTGGAGCGCTTGCGGCGCGCCTTGCCGGCATATTCCTGCAGCTTGTAGACCGCGTCGAGGTAGGGCGCGTCGGAAGAAGTGACCAGGCTCGTGCCTACCCCGAACCCGTCGATCGGCGCGCCCCCCGCGACGAGATCGCGCATGCGGTATTCGTCCAGGTTGCCGCTCGCGAAGATCGTCGCCTCGGCGAGGGCTCCTTCGTCCAGGATGCGCCGGACGCTGTGGGAAAGCGCCGCGAGGTCGCCGCTGTCGAGCCGCACGCCCTTGACGCGGATGCCGCGGCTCGCAAGGAGCGGGGCAAGCGCGACCACCTTGCGCGCGGCGGCCTCCGTATCGTAGGTATCGATCAGCAGCACGACATTCTGCGGGCAGGCCTCCGCGAAGTGCCGGAACGCGGCCGCCTCGTCGTCGTGTGCCTCGACGAACGAGTGCGCCATCGTGCCGAATACCGGAATCCCCATGCGGCTGCCCGCCGCCACGGTCGCGGTGCCCGCGTATCCCGCGATGTAGGCTGCGCGCGCCGCGAGAATCCCTGCCTCCGCGCCGTGCGCCCGCCGCAGCCCGAAGTCGACCAGCAGCTTGCCGGGCGCCACGATCACGCCACGCGCAGCCTTGGTGGCCACCAGCGTCTCGAAATGCACGAGATTGATGAGGCGCGACTCGACGAGCTGCGCCTCCGGCATGGGCGCAGTCACGCGCAGAATGGGCTCGTCGGGAAAGAAGACCGTGCCTTCCGGCACCGCGTGCACGTCGCCCGTGAAGCGCAGCTGCGCGAGGTGCTCCGCGAATCCACGGGGAAACTTGCCGCTCTTCTCAACCCATTCGAGCTCCTCCGGCGCGAAGTGCAAATGCTCCAGGAACCCGAGCGCCTGCTCCAGCCCCGCCGCCAACATGAAATTGCGCTCGCGCGGGAGCTTCCGCACGAACAGCTCGAATACCGCCGTCTCGCCCACCCCGTGCGCGAAGTACGCGTGCAGCATGGTGAGCTGGTAGAGATCAGTGACGAGCGGCGAGGCGAGAAGGTTCATTGCGGATTGACCTAAATCAACAGGGGCCGCGCGCACTGGGGATATATTGTGACGCTAGCATAAAGGAGATGCCGTTGCCACGCGCCCGCCGGCTGAAGGCCCGCGCCACGACGCCGCAGCAGTTCATCGCCTACGCGCCCTACGGCGTCGGGGTCATGTGCGCGCTCGTCTGCTTCGAGCGCGGCGCCGACGTCTACGGCTGGTGGATCGGCGCACGCGACGCCGAATGGCACATGGCCTACTTCAAGCTCGAGGATTTCTTCACGACCCGGCAGACCCGTTTCCTCGCGACCGAGGGCATGGACCTCTACGGCGGGTGGAAGCGCCTCTACTCGGCGCGCGAGCCGGAGCTCGACAAGCCCGAGCCGGTTGCCGACGACGCCGCGCACGAGCTCGACCGCGTCCAGGGCGTGTTCGCCGCCGAGTGGCTGTTCTTCGACGACGACGACGCGGCGGCCGCCGAGCGCAAGGCCTACGACCGCTACAATCTGCCGCTCGCCCACGTCAACGTGCGGGCGAAGCAGTTGAACAAGCTCGACAAGCACCAGGCCGTTTGGACCTGCTACTCGCGCGGGCTCGACGCCGCCGTGCTCGACTACCTGCAGCGCCACTGGCCGCTCGACTACCGCACGCCGTGACGCGCGCTCACTCCGGCAGATTCGGGCGCGGCTCCTCGGGGATGCGCGCGATCATGCAATCGGTGGTGAGTATCAGTCCGGCAATCGAGGCGGCGTTCTGCAGCGCCGAGCGGGTGACCTTGCAGGGGTCGAGTATGCCCATCTGCACCAGGTCGCCGTACTCCCCGGTCAGCGCGTTGTAGCCGTAGTTGTCCTTCCCTTCCAGCACGCGGGCGAGCACTACCGACGGCTCCTCGCCGGCGTTGGCGACGATTTGCCGCAGCGGCTCCTCGAGCGCGCGCATCACGATGCGCACCCCGGCGTCCTGGTCCGCGTTCGCGCCGCGCAGCTCCGGCTGCACCCGGGCGCGCGCGCGCAGGAGCGCAATCCCGCCCCCGGCAAGCACGCCTTCCTCGACCGCGGCATGGGTGGCGTGGAGCGCGTCCTCCGTCCGCGTCTTCCTTTCCTTCATTTCCGTTTCCGTCGCCGCGCCGACCTTCACGACCGCGACGCCCCCGGCGAGCTTGGCCGCCCGCTCCTGGAGCTTTTCCTTGTCGTAGTCGCTGGTCGAGTCCTTGATGCTCTGGCGGATGTCGGCGACGCGCGCCTTGATCTTCTGGGGATCGCCGGCGCCGCCGATGATCGTTGTGTTGTCCTTGTCGACCTCCACGCGCTTCGCGCGCCCCAGGTCCGCGAGGGCGGCCTTCTCCAGGGTAAGACCCACTTCCTCGGAGATGACCTGCCCGCCGGTGAGGACGGCGATGTCCTCCAGCATTGCCTTGCGGCGGTCGCCGAACCCCGGCGCCTTGACGGCGCAGCTCTTGATGACCCCGCGCAGCGCGTTCACCACGAAGGTCGCGAGCGCCTCGCCCTCCACCTCTTCGGCAATGACGAGCAAGGGCTTCCCCGCCTGCGCGACCTGCTCGAGCAGCGGCAGCACGTCGCGGATCGCGGAGATCTTGCGGTCGCAGATGAGGACGTGCGCGTCCTCGAGCACGACGCGCTGCTTCTCGGGGGTGTTGATGAAATAGGGCGACAGGAAGCCGCGGTCGAACTGCATGCCCTCGACGACCTCCAGCTCGCTCTGCAGACCGGAGCCGTCCTCGACGGTGATCACGCCCTCCTTGCCGACCTTCTCCATCGCGTTCGCGACGATCTCGCCGATCCCGCGGTCGTTGTTCGCGGAAATGGATGCGACCTGCGAGATCTCGGTGCGCGTCGCGCACGGCTTCGCCTGGCGCTTGAGCTCTGCGACCAGCGCGTCCACCGTCAAATCGATCCCGCGCTTGAGATCCATGGGGTTCATGCCGGCGGCAACGTATTTCATGCCTTCAGTGACGATCCCCTGCGCGAGCACCATCGCCGTCGTCGTTCCGTCCCCCGCCACATCGGATGTCTTGGTCGCGACTTCCCGCACCATCTGCGCGCCCATGTTCTCGAAGGGGTCGGGGAGCTCGATCTCCTTTGCCACCACGACGCCGGAGTTGATGATGGAGGGCGCCCCGTAGGACTTCTCGAGGACGACGGTGCGCGCCTTGGGGCCGAGGGTGACGCGCACGGCGTTGGCGAGCTGCGCCATTCCCGCGAGAATCTTGTCGTGCGCGTCCTTATGGAAAAGGATCTGTTTCGCGGTCATGTGGCACCGCCTCTGCGCGCCGGGAGGACGCCGTCTTTGGTCAGATGATCTCGCAGCCGTGACGTCGTCAGGCGCACGTAGTCCTTTGCGAGCTCCTTGACCCGTATCGCCGGGTTCAGCGCGCTGCGCATCGCGCCGCGCAGGAAACCGAGCATGCGGGGGTCGGCAATCAGGACGACCGATCCCGTGGTCCAGTTCCGCGCGACTGACGCCGCCTTGCGGGCAACCTCCGTCGAGAAGCGCCGCTCGAGCTCAACCTCATGTCGCGCACGCTGTGCGCCTATGGGATGCACCGGTCCCGCTTGGCGGTTGGTATTGGTCTCAGTCCGCACCCGCCCCGTCACGCTGCGCCCGCGGGTCCTGAGGTCGGGGTTGCCGAGGGTGCCGCGCTCGATCAGTCGCACCGGCGCGCGCGGCGCATCGCTCTCCTGCACCAGGAAAATGCGCGCCTGCCTGCTGCCGGCGACCACGACGCAGACGTTGTCCATCCCCGGCTACCTGCGGGCCGTGGTCTCGCGTGCCTGCTCGCGCGCGAAGATCTTGGCAAGCTCGCTCAATTCTTCGGCCAGCACTTCGAGCAGGTCGTCGATGGAAACGATGCCGATCAGCTCCCCGGCCTTGCCGACGATTGGCAGCCGGCGCACGCCCTTGTAGCGCATGATCTGCATCGTCTCCAGCACGCCCTCGTTCTCGCGCGCGGTGACGAGCTCCTGCCCCATGATGTCGCCCACGGTGATGACGTTCGGATCGAGGCCGGTGGCCATCACCTCGACCACCGCGTCGCGGTCGGTGACGATGCCCACCGGCACGCGCTTCCCACCGTTCACGTCCTCGACGACGACGAGCGAACCGACGTGGTGCTGGCGCATGAGCTTCGCCGCGTCCGCCACCGTCGCTTCGCGCGTCGTGAAGACCGTTACCCGGGTGCATATCTCGCCTATCGTCATGTCGTCCTTCCTTTCCCGTGCCGGGGACGCTCAGCTGTTGAATTCTTCCGCCGCGTGCGCGCGATCGTGCAGCAGCACGAAATTCCGCACGGTGCTCTCGTACTCACGCTCATGGTCGAGCCGTTCGGAGAAGAGGGCGAGATCATCCGGTGCGATGGCCCGCGGCGCCCGTGCTCGCCGGCCGGTGTGCTTCACCGTGCGGTTGCGCCCGGGGTGCGGGCGGTAGCGCCCGACGAGATGCGCCGAAATCATGGCTGCTCCCTCCATCACGCTCCCATGGGGGCATGATAGGGAGCCGGCGGCGCCACCCGCTTGATCCAGATCAACCCGGCATCCGCAACCGGGCCGGCGGCGCAAATCCCTCACCCCCGCCCCTGCGGCCGCCGATCGCGGCGACTATCCGAGGAGCTTTTGCGTTGGATCAAAACCCCGGACCGCGCCGGGAGTAACGTGGGCCGCAGGAGGGCGAATCAGGCGTTGCCTTCGGGAGAACAGGCGGACACCAGACCCGCTCCCGGCCCTCCCTCTTCGTAGCGGAAGGAGGGGACATGAGTCCCATTAAACTGCTCGTTCTCGTGGCAGCTCTGGCGGTGCTGGCTTCGCTCGCGTCCGGGATCTACTCGATGGCCCACGACGGCGAGGTGGCTCATCAGACGAGCGCCCAGTGGATGGTGTGGCGCGTGGTGCTCCAGGCCGCGGCGTTCCTGCTGATACTGTTCGCGATTTTCGTCGTAGAGTAACCTCCCCTCTCCACTCGGGAGAGGGTCGGGGTGAGGGCTCAACGCTCGCGCCCGGCCGCCTTCCGCAGCGTCTCGCCGACGAGCCGCGGATCGGCCCCGGCGAGCAGCAGGATACAGGCGCCTTCCTCTTCCAGCGCGGCACGCAGCGCCTCGACGTCTCCCGCGTGCACGATGCGGACGCTCGCCCGGGCGGGCGATTCCGGCGCGGTCTCCAGGTTGGCGATCACCAGGTCGGACTCCTCCGCCGCCGCGAGCAGCTCGGCTGCCGGAGCGCCGCGCACGACGCGAAACGACCACTGCACCCGGGTGCCTTCCGCGGCCGACTCGAGCGCCTGCCGCGCTTCCCGGGCGAGCGCGCGGAGCATGCGTTCCATGCTCTCGACGTCCAGCGCGCGCCGGGTGGCCGACTCGAATCCCACTTCGCGCGCAAACGGCAGTCCCGCGAAATGCAGCAGGTCCTGGTTCTCGACGAAAAGTCCCAGGAGCTCCGCCTGCATCCGTCCGGCAAGCTCGGCCGCGGCGTCGAGCAGCGCCCGGCTCTGCCGGACGGGGTCGAGGCCCACGATGACGCGCCGGATCCTCTTCGTCATGGGCGTCGCGGCAGGCGCCGCTGCCGCTTCGCCGGCGGAGCGGCCCCGAACGCGCGGGTGCGGTCGGCGAGCTCAGTCAATCGCTGCTCGACCCGGAAGTTGATGGTGCCGGGAGGAAACTGCCCGGTGGCGCCGCGCTCGCCGGCCGGCACGCCGGTCAGGATCTCGATGCCCTGATCGACGTTCTCGACCGGGTAGATGTGGAACCTGCCCGCCGCGGCGGCCTCCACGACATCTCGGCGCAGCATCAGGTTCTTCACGTTTGCCACGGGTATGAGCACGCCCTGCTCCCCGGTCAAGCCGCGCGAACGGCAGATGTCGAAAAAACCCTCGATCTTCTCGTTCACGCCGCCGATTGCCTGCACCGCGCCGTGCTGGTTCACCGAGCCGGTGACCGCCAGCGACTGCTTGAGCGGCGCGTCCGCGAGCGCGGAGAGCAGCGCGGAGAGCTCGGCGGAGGAGGCGCTGTCCCCTTCGACCCCGCCGTAGCTCTGCTCGAACACCAGGCTCGCCGCGAGCGAGAGCGGCTTGTTGGCGGCGTAGCGCCCGGAGAGGAACCCCGACAGGATCAGCACGCCCTTGGAGTGGATCGCGCCGCCCAACTCGACCTCGCGCTCGATGTCCACCACCTTGCCGGCGCCCAGGCGCACGCGCGCCGTGATGCGATGCGGGATGCCGAACGAGAAGCCCCCGAGCTGGGCAACCGACAGGCCATTGATCTGGCCCGCGCGGCTGCCCGTCGTATCGATCAACAGCCGTCCCCGCAGGATCTCCTCGTGCAGCCGGTCGCGCACCCGGTCCGCGCGCTCGACGCGGGCGTCGAGCGCGCGCTGCACGTCTTCCGCCTGGATCACCTTGCGCGAGGCCGCTCCGGCCCAGTAATCGGACTCGCGCAGGAGGTCGTTCAGGTCCCGCATCTGCACGGAAAGCTTCTCGGCGTCGCCGGCGTAGCGCGAGCCGTGCTCGATCACGCGCGCGACCGCCGCGCGGTCGAGCGGGCGCAGCTTCTCCTGGTGCGCGGCCGTGGCGATCATGCGCGCATAGAGCAGGTCGGACTCCGGCGCGCGCCCGATGTCCTCCTCGAAATCCACCGCGACCTTGAACAGCTCGCCGAACTCCGGGTCGTAGGCGTGCAGCAGGTAGTAGAGCAGGCGCGGCCCCACCACCGCCACCTTGACGTCGAGGGGGATCGGCTCGGGCTCGAGCGAGACGGTGCTGATCAGGGAGAGCATCTGGCCGAGCGATTCGATGCGGATCTCGCGCGAGCGCAGCGCGCGCTTGAGCGCCTCCCACGAAAGCGGCTGCGTCAGCACCTTCATCGCGTCGACGATGAGATAGCCGCCGTTCGCGCGGTGCAGGCTCCCCGCCTTGATCAACGTGAAATCGGTCACCAGCGCGCCCATCTGCGAGATGTGCTCGATGCGCCCGACCAGGTTGTCGTGCGTCGGGTGGTCCTCGTACACGATCGGCGCGCCCTTCGTGCCGCCGTGCTCGATCAGCACGTTTACCTGGTAGCGGCGCAGGAATGATTCTCCGATCTCGGACACCGGCAGCGGCACGCCGAAGAGCGTTGGCGGTTCACTGTCCTTGGGCTGCCGGAAGATCTCCACGTGATCGAGCACGTCCTCCTGCATGCTCTTGAGGTACTCGAGCACGGCGGGCAGCGCCTGGAATTCCGCCCTGACCTCCTCGATCAGGCCGTTCACCACCGTGCGCGTGACCTGCCGGTTCAGCTCGCGCAGTTTCCGCTGCGCCTCGCGCCGCCACTTCGGCATGTCGTGGATCGCGCTCTCCAGCTCCTCCTGCAACGTGGAGATGGCATTCTCCAGGCGCTGCTGCTCGGCTTCCGGCAGCCTGCGATACTCGTCCGGGTTCATCACGCTTTCGCCGTGCCGGGGCGCGAAGCCGAAACCCGCCGGCGTGCGCACCAGCGCGATGCCCTGGCTCTTCGCGCGCTCGCCGATCGCACTCACCGCCTGGTCCTGCCGCTCGCCGAGCTCGGTCTCGATCTCCTTCTGCTTGGCGCGATACTCGGTGGACTCGAACGCGGCGGGAATGCCGGCCCGCAGATCCTCCACCAGGCGCGCCATGTCGTCCCGGAAACGGGGCGCCCGGCCGGCGGGCAGCGCGATGGCGCGCGGGCGGTGCGGCGTGTCGAAGTTGTAGACGTAGCACCAGTCCGTCGGCGCCTCCCGGCCCGGCGCCTGGCTCTCGAGGTAGCGCCGGACGATCGTGCGGCGGCCGAGCCCCTCGGGGCCCATCGCGAACATGTTGTAGCCGTCGCGACCCATGCCGACGCCGAACTCGATGGCGTTCACCGCGCGCGCCTGGCCAAGTACCTGCCGGAGATCCTCCAGGTCGTCGGTCGTCTTGAACTTGAACTGCCCCGGGTCGCAGCGCCGGCACAGATCGGCGGCGGCGAGCGGCCGGGGCATGGCGGGATTCGAGTTGCTCATGTCCATCGGGGTTGCAATCGCGGAGCCGGAACCATAGAAGACATTCTCTTAGCCTAATGCCGACTGGCGGCCACGGCTTGACGCAGATCAATCCGGGCGCGCGGCTACCACACGCCGGAGCTTGCCGCTCGCTTCATTCCGGACCGGCGGACCCGGCTGGAAGCGCAGCGTGACCGCCTGCAGTCCCTGGGCGTCGAGATAGTCACGCAGGGCGCGCTCGACCTTTCGCCACAACTCGTCGGGGTCGCTTCCCCGCGGCGCCTGGAGGCAGACCTCCAGCGTGGCGGGCGCGGCCTGGACGATCTGGAACTGGTGAGCCCCGCCGTGCTCCTCGACCACGGTCGTCAACGCGAGCGGCAGCAGCTCGACGCGCTCGCCGCTGGCGGCCGTGAGCGCGAGCACGTCGTCGCTCCTGCCGTCCACGCGCAGCGCCGGGAACGGCGCGCCGCAGGCGCAGAGCTCGGGGTCGAACGCGACGCTGTCGCCGAGATCGTAGCGGATGATCGGCTGCACGCGGTTCGCGAGGTTGGTGAGGAGCGCCGTGTGCGAGATGCCACCCGGCGGCACCGGCCGATAGTGCCGGTCCACGGGCTCGAGGATCGTCCAGTCCGAATTGAGATGCAGCCGGCCGCGCTCGCACTCGCAGGCGATGCTCATGCATTCGGAGGCGCCGTATTCCTCGAGGATCCGGCAGGGGAAGGTCCCGGCAATCTTCGCGCGGCAGGCCGGCGACAGCGTCTCGCCCCCGAGCCATATGGCGGAAGGCGCGATGTCGAGTCTCCCGGCGCGCTGCTCCGCCGCCAGCACGCTCGCGGCGGAGGGATAGGTTGCGATGTGTGTAGGTCGATATTCGTTGAGCGCCTCGAGCAGCCGCGGCAGCGGCTCTAGGATCGAGAAAACGCGCAGGCGGTCCGCGAGCGCCGGCGCGGCGAGGCGCATCCGCTCGACGGACGCGACACCGGCGAAGTGCCCGCCGCTGGCCGCGACCATCGCGTAACGTCCGCCGCCAATCAGCAGTCCCCCGAGGAAGCCCGGGGCGAGCAGCCCGCGGCCCAGGCGCAGCATCTCGAGCGCGTCGTACACCGCGAGCGCCTGGCCGTCGTGGACGAAGAGCCCCGGCTCCCCGGTCGTCCCCGAGCTCGTCCACGCCGCGTAGCGGCCCAGATACAGCCGCCCGCAGCGCGCGGGATCGGAAACGAAGTCGGCTGCCGTGTCGCGGGTGACGTCGGGGTCGGTCACCCACTCGTCGAAGCGCTCCATGAGCGAGGCGCGGGTGACGGGCGGCAGGTCGCCCGGCGCGAAATCCCCCCGCGGCAGCGAACGGTAGAGCTCAGCGTAGAACGGCGACCTCTCCCGGGCGAAGGCTACCAGTTCGGCAAGGCGCCGCACGGTGCGGGCCGCGATTTCCTCCCGGCTCGCGGCGGCCGCGAGCCAGACATCCCACGCCACGGGCGCGAGGCTCCAGTACGCCAGAAGCGAGAAGGGGTCGCCACCGGGGCGGAGAGTGGGGGTTTCAGGGATGGCCGGCATCACGGGTCGCTCTCCCCCATCCGCCGCCACGGCTACACGCCCAGAGCGCGCAACGGCTCTACGTAGGGATACCCTCTCGCCTCCGCCACTTCGCGCTGCGTCACCGCGCCGCGGCAGACGTTGAGACCGTTTCGCAGATGCTCGTTTTCCACGAGCGCTCGCACGACGCCACGGTCCGCGAGTTCCTTCACGAACGGCAGCGTCGCGTGGTTCAACGCATAGGTCGAGGTGCGCGGCACGGCTCCCGGCATGTTGGCGACGCAGTAGTGGACGATGCCGTCCACGGTGAATACCGGATCGGCGTGAGTCGTCGGACGCGAGGTTTCAAAACAACCGCCCTGGTCGATCGACACATCCACGACCACCGCGCCCTGCTTCATGCGTGCGAGCATGGCGCGGGTGACGAGCTTCGGGGCGAGGCCTCCCGGCACCATGGCGGTGGCGATCACCGCGTCGGCGCCGCGCAACTCCTCCGCGATCGCCTGCGGCGTCGAGATACCGGTCGTCAACCGCGGACCGAGCTCCGTTTTCAGCCGCTCGAAGGGAGCGGCCGTGTTGCTCAGCATGACGACCTCGGCGCCCATGCCGATAGCGATCAGCGCGGCGTTCGAGCCGACCACGCCCGCTCCGAGGACGAGCAGGCGCCCCGGCGGCACACCCGTAGCGCCCGCCAGCAGGACCCCGCGTCCACCGTGCGCGCGCTCCAGGAAGTGCGCCGCGACCTGGACCGCCATGCGTCCCGCCACCTCCGACATGGGAGCGAGCAGCGGTAGCCGGCCAGTGGGCGAGGTTACGGTCTCGTAGGCGATTGCAATGACGCCGCTCTTGACCAGGTCCCGGGTCTGCTCCGCGTCCGCCGCAAGATGCAGATAGGTGAAGAGCGCCTGCCCCGCACGCAGCAACGCGCGCTCCTGCGCAAGCGGCTCCTTCACCTTGACGATCAGCTCCGAGCGGGCGAAAACCTCCTCTGCCGCAGGCACGACCGTGCCACCCGCAGCTGCATAGTCGGCGTCGGTCGCGCCGATGCCGACGCCCGCATCCCGCTGCACGATGACGCGATGACCCCCGGCCACGAGCTCGCGCACGCTCTCCGGCGTCAGGCCGACGCGATACTCGTGAACCTTGATTTCCTTGGGAACGCCGATCAGCATCTCTACTCCCACCACCCCGTCTGCTTCGCATCCACCCCTCCTCAGGCAGGAGGGGAGTTCGTTTTGTTACCGGCTCTTAACGCTCGAGGACGTAGGTGCCGGGCGCGTCCGCGAGCTTCGGGAAGTCCTGAGTCGCGAGTGGGGGCGGCGTTCCAGGCGCCCCGCAACGCTCCGCGAGCCAGTCGCGCCAGTCCTCCCACCAGCTTCCGTTATGCTCCTGCGCGGTCGCGCGCCACGCGTCGGCCGCCTGGCCGCGGTGCGCCCGCCCCACGCGGAAGTGGCGCTTCGGCGGCATCACCGGGGGATTGACGATGCCGAGGATGTGGCCCGAGCTGGAGAGCACGACGCGCTTGTAGCCGGTGACCCAGCTGTTGATGCGGAAGGTCTGGCGCCACGGCGTGATGTGGTCATCCTCCGCGGCAACCAGGTAGAGCGGCGCGTGAATGCGCGCGAGGTCGATCGGCTCGCCCGCTATCGTCAGCGCGTTCGGGGTGACGAGCCCGTTCTTCAGGTACATCTCGCGCATGTAGAAATCGTGCATGCGGTAGGGCAGGCGCGTCGTGTCCATGTTCCAGTAGAGCACGTCGTGCGGGGCCGGCCGCTCGCCATAGAGCCAGCCGTGCACCACGTAATGCCAGATCAGGCTGTTCGCGCGCAGCAGGCGGAAGGTCGTCGCTATCTCGTGGCCGTCCAGAAATCCACGCGTGCGCATCAAGTGGGAGAGCCAGCGCACGCTGCCCTCGTCGATGAACACCTCGATGTCGCCCGGGGACTGGAAGTCGACCAGCGTCGCGAGGAGCGTCCAATGCGCGACCGGGATGGTCGCGGGGTCCCTCGCGCGGCGCGCGAGCCAGGCCATGTAGACCGCCAGCAACGTGCCGCCGATGCAGTAGCCGACGGCGTGAACCTGCCTGGCTCCGGAAATCGCCCGCGCCACGCGCACTGCCTCGTCGACGCCCTGCGTCAGATAGTCGTCGAACCGGGTTTCGGCGAGGTTGGCGCCGGGGTTCTTCCAGCTCGTGATGTAGACGTCGAACCCTTCCTGCAGCAGGTAGCGCACCAGGCTCTTCTTCGGCTCCAGGTCGAGCACGTAGAACTTGTTGATCCAGGGAGTCACGATCACGACCGGCACCGGCCGCGCGCGCTCCGCGACCGGCGCGTAGTGGATCAGCTCGAGCAGCTTGTTGCGGAACACCACTGCCCCCGCCGTCGTGGCGAGATTGACCCCGACCTGGAAATCCTCCGGCTCGGTCATGCGCACGGTTCCCGCGCGCATGTCCTCGAGGAAGATCTCGAAGCCCCGGCGCAGGCTCTCGCCCCGGCTCTCGATCGCCTTGCGTACCGCGACCGGATTGGTGAGCAGGAAATTGGTGGGTGCCACCGCGTTCAGCCATTTTCTCCACCAGAACGCCGCGCGTCTGCGCTCCCGGGGCGAAAGCCCGGGCGTCTGGCGGAGCGCGTCCTGCACATGGCGCGTGGAGAAGAGGTAGTACTGCTTGAGCGCGTCCCAGCCGAACTCGTTCGTCCAGACGGGGTCGCTGAAGCGCTGGTCGTCGGGCTGCGGCCGCACCGCGTCCGGGATATCCCGCCCAAGGAGCTTCGCCCCGATGTTCAACTGCAGCGCGGTCAAGTCCGCGGCGTAACGCATCGCAAGCTCCGCGAACTCCATCGGGTGCAGCCCCCACGCGGTGTGAGCGTGCGCGAGCGGCGCCACCATGCCGAAGGGGTCCACCAGGCTCTCGACGCCCTGACGCACATCCTTCAGCCGTTGGGCGGGTAGCTCGAGATCGAGCCCGATGCCCGCGCCTTCGCGGGGGGTGTCCAGAGCGGGTTCGCGTGCGGTCATGTCATGTCCTTCCCAGCCACCCATCATTCTCCCCCGCCGAAGCGGGTAGGGTCTTGATCCAGATCAGGAATACAGGATCGGTCGGGAAACCTCTGGCGGCGAGGAGGTCACCGCAGTCCGATGCCCGGCCAACTGTCTATCGGGTCGGTCGAGCGCACCACGTGCATGCCGGCATCCGCAAATCTGCGGAACGCGGCATCCGCCGGGTCCGAATAATCGATCACTCCCGGGATGACGACGGGCGAGGTGCAATC
>Ga0210102_1000043_pt1 | contig 35126 bp, 33 predicted proteins | sample RushOxbow_ThreeS_4_FD_185563 | JGI IMG/M metagenome (GOLD analysis project Ga0210102, IMG submission 185563) | Wetland microbial communities from San Francisco Bay, California, USA, that impact long-term carbon sequestration -... | ecosystem: Environmental > Aquatic > Marine > Wetlands ...
GCCGCGGCAAGCAGCACCCGTGTCGAGCGCATCCGGCCGGAGTGGATCATGAGATTTGCAAGGAGCGCCAGGAGTTTATCGTTCATTTTCGCCCCGCCCTGTCGTGGAGGTGCTGCCCAGCCGCATCACACAATAACCGGGCGGCCGTTGTCAAGCCGCTCTTCGTTGCAGCGCTCCTCCCGCGCCGCCGCGCAGGAGCTATGACGGCGGCAGGATTTCCCGCTTAGCGCTTGTCGCGCGGCTGACCGGCGTAGTACGACGCGATATCGTCGATGACGGCGTTGCTGTAGACGATGCTCATCCTGTGCATCGTCGTGCTTTCGCGCTTGTCATCGCGGTACGCCCTGAGCGCCATCACCAGATAATCCTTGTCCTGGCCACGCAGGATCGGAGTCACCATCTTGGGATTGTCTTCGGCATCGTGGCAGCGATCGCATTTCGCCGCAAGCTCGCGAGCCGAGCTCGGCACGCTGTCGGCGGGCCGGGACTGCTGCATCGAGTAAAACGCGCTGATGTTATCGATGTCCTTGTCGCTCAGGCCGGCGACGAAGCGTTGCATGCCCCAATGCTGACGCGACGTGCGGTAGGCCCTGATCGACTTCACCAGATACTGGGAATCCTGGGCGGCGAGGCTCGGCGTCGCGGCGTCGCGGCTCACTCCATTCGGACCGTGGCAGCCGCCGCACATGGCGGTCTGGGGCTCGCCCGCCTTCGGGTCCCCGCGGGATGGCGCCGGCCGTTGCGCCGGCGTCCGGGATGCGAAGTACAGCGCCAGGCTTTCCAGGTCGCGCCGGCTCACGTCGCGCAGTATCTTTTCCATCGGCGCCGTCCTGCGTTCTCCGCGGTGGTACTCCTGCACGGCGGTGAGGAGGTAATGGGGCTGCTGGCCGGCGAGGGTCGGTATGCCCGGCGTCCTGCTGTTGCCCTCCTCACCGTGACACTTCACGCACGCTGCCGCGAGCGCTTTCCCTTTTTCCAAGAGGGAGGTTTGGCGGGCGTCCCTCTCCGAAGCCGCGGCAACCGGGGGCTGGCTGGCGTAGTAGGCGATCACGTTGCGCAAATCCGATTCGCTCAGCCGCTTGACCAGATCCCTGAGAGCGGCATGCGTACGCCTGACTTCAAGGTATTCCGTCAGCGCAAGATACAGGTAACGCTCCCGTTGTGCCGCAAGGTGCGGAATGCCCGGGGCGACGCCCCTGCCATCCAGCCCGTGGCATACCTTGCAATCCCGCTCTGCGATCGCCTTGCCCCCCACGGCGTCGCCCAACGGCTTCGCGGCCGCGGGCTTGCCGGCCGGTTTCTCCCGTTCGCTGCAACCCATCACCAGCGCCGACAGCACAATGGCCAGGACAAGAGCTTTAATCATGGGATTTCCGATGAGTTATCGATCGGCCAGGTCAGCCAACGGAGGAATCGCCGCCCGATCTTTGCACGACCGGGGAAGGCGTGCGGGAGAACCACATCTGGTACATGGACACCACCCACATGAGTGCGAAACACAGACCCATCACCACCCCGGAAGCTATCAGGATCCAGGCGAAGGGAGGAAAGAGCTTGGTGAAATACCAGGAGCTGACATCCACCGCGATGGCGACAAAGGGCAGCGCGACAACCGTGCACTTGAACCATATCGGCCGCACGTACGCGTGGCTGAAGATGAAACCCATGATGAAAAAGATAAATGTGAGCCCGAAGAGGTGAATGTGCGACACCCGGACCAGCGTGAAAACGTCGGTGCCGGTGTCCCGCTCGGTTACTTTCCTGAGGTTATCGTATCCGTTGAGGTTCGGCAGGTGCGGGTTGCTCCCGTCGTGGCAGGACAGGCAACGCTTGTCTATCGCTAACTTGATCTGTTTCTCGTAGCGGACACGGTCGGCGCCTTCCTGCACCCAGGAGATGAATGCGGTGTTTTCATCGGGCGGCAGCATGGTGGACATGGGTCCGCGCAGCGCCGATTCGAGACGCGAATGCTTTCCGCTGCCGCTGTAGGCAATGACCAGATCCTCGTACGACAGCATCTTCGGATTTCCGTCCCGCCCCGCGTGGGAATGAAACATGTAAATCAGGGCGAAGAGGTAACCAAAGCCCAGAACGATGAGCGCCGCCGTGAACAGCACGCGCTGGCTCCATGGTATCTCCGAATAATGGTGATAGAGCCGGTGCAGGGGCATCTCACTCATCGACGGGTCCTCCAGGTGTGGCGTGCGATCACTTCTTCTTCAGCGAAGCGTAGTACGCGGCCAGATTCTCCACATCCTGGTCGCTTACCTGGCCGGCAAATGTCTTCATGACCGGGTTAGGGCGCTTACCCGACTTGTAGTCCTTCATGGCCTGAATGAACTTGGCCTGCGGCAGGCCGGCGAGCGCGGGATTCGGCTTGACTCCCTCGCCGTTCGCCCCATGGCACCCGGCACAGCTTGCGGCCTTTGCCTTTCCGGCTGCGGCATCTCCCCCGGCTTGTGCGACGCCGAGGATGGAAAGCAATGTGAAGGTTCCCGCGGTCAAAAGCGTGCGTTTCATGGTTGAGCTCCTTGGTCGTGGTTGAGTGGAATACGTGCCTCATTTGGACGGCAGGATCACGTACACGAATGCCCGCGCGCGCTGGCGCGCATAATGGGCCGCGAGGTTCTCGACGTCCGCCTCGGTCAGCATTTCGGACATCGCAGCCATCGCCGGGCTCTTGCGCGCGCCCGTGCGGTACGCTTGCAATACCTTATCCAGATAGTCCTGGCGCTGCGCCGCGAGCGCCGGCAGCCGCGGGTCCGTGCTGTTCCCGTTCGCGCCGTGACAGCGGTCGCAGCGCGCCGCCAGCTCGGCAGTCGTGAGCGGCTTGCGCACCTTCGGTGGCTGCGGCTGCTGGGCCGCGTAGAACGCCGCCAGGTCCCGAATGGCGCGGTCATCGAGCGCCGCCGCCGGGCCTTTCATCATGTCGTCCTTGCGTGAACCATCGGCGTAGGCCCGAATTGCGGCCGCGAAGTACTGTGCCTCCTGGCCCGCAAGGCTCGGGGTGGTAGGGCTCCCGCTGACGCCGATATCACCATGGCACGCTGCGCAGGCCGCGGCAGCCGCCTTGCCCGCGGCGGGATTGCCGCTGACGGGAGTCTGTGCGCGAGCGGGTTTCTGCAGGGCATAGTAAAGCGCGATGTTATTGAGCTCCGCATCGCCGAGAGCCGCGAGCAGGGATTTCATCATGTCGTGATTGCGCTGGCCGCTCTTGTAGGCCTTCATGGCCGCAACCAGATATTTAGGGTCTAACCCCACGAGGCTCGGCATGCCCGGGATCTTGCTGACTCCGCCATCACCGTGACACCCCGCGCAGCCAGCCGCCGCGGCCTTGCCGGCCGCAAGCGGATCGAGGCGTGCGCTGCCTTTTGCGGCCGTCGCAGCGGATTGCGCGGGCTCGAGGCTGGCGTAATAGGCTGACACCTTGACCAGGGCGTCGTCGCTCAGGAATCTGACCGCTGCAGTCATGGCCTTGTCGTCGCGGGCGCCCGACTGGTACGCGCGCATCTCGAGATAGAGATAGGCCGGTCGCTGCCCCGCGAGGTGCGGCACGTCCTTCGTGGTGCTGATACCGTTCGCGCCGTGGCAACGGGCGCACGTGGATTGGGCGACGCGCTTGCCCTCGGCCACCTCCAGCGCGCCTGCATATGCGGCTCGCAGATCGTCGCCGCTGCCGGGTTTGACCACAACAGGCTGAGCCGCCGCGCCCGGCGCCCGCCCTACGACAGTCGCGCCCGCAATGAGCACGCACAGCGCCAGGACGGGAGTCTGAGCGATTCGCTTCATCGACGCCCGCTCGAACGGTCAACGCGTGCCGGCATGAAGGGAGGGCGCGGTCGCCGGGGCATGCACCCAGGGCGGAAGCAGCCGGGTTATTCCCAGCAGCATGACCAGTGGGGCGATCACCAGCAGGATCGCGACGATCAAGCCTTCTTTCCCGAGAACCTGGAGCTGATAGGTCAGCAATCCCTTGCCCGTCTTCGAAATTTCCTGCCCGCCGATCACCACGTTCCAGCGCATCATGAATACCGACAACAGCACCAGGCAGGCACTGGCCGTGACGGCCACGATCAGCGCTTTTCCGGTGGTTCCGCGCCAGATGATATACGAAAGTATCAGCAACGGCAGAATGGCTCCGATCGCGAATTGCAGGATGAAGTAGGGAATCAGCAGGGGGCCGCTTACGTACTCGATGATCATCTCGACGCCCTCGCGCCCTTTGTAGACGATGTTGGCGAACTCCAGCCCCTCGAGCAGGAGAGCCACCATGATGAATCCCCACACCGTGTAAGCCAGGCCCTTCAGGCACTCCAGGTCGATCGGGATCCGCCGCAGCAGGCACGACAGGATGTAGAGCACGATCAACAGCGCGACACCGGAGATGATCGCGGAAAACAGGAACACCGCGGGCATCAGATCGGACGACCACCATTCGCGCGCCTTGAGCGAGCCGAATACGAACCCGACGTAGCCGTGCAGGCCATGCGCGCCGGGGATGCCGGCGATGGCGAGCCAGAATATCCATTTCCTGTCGTAACGCAGCGCTTTCTCGGACAGATCGTACGAGCCGAGAGTCAGCACCCGGTAGAAGGTGCCCAGCAGTCCGGTCCTCTGTCGAGCCTGCTCCACGATATGGGGCCGAAAGGCGAACCAGGTTTCGACCAGCAACAGGACGATGTAGAAGCTCGCAAAATATCCGAACATCGCCATCGCGGAAGTCAAATGCGGCGTGAGCAGGTTGTTGAGGGCGCGTTCCGGATGGCCGAGGTGCAGCAGCAGAGGCAGCGGCACGAAGAACATGAAACACAGAGACGTCAGCAACGCAAGATGCGCGACGGGCTTTAATCTCTGGAAGCCGAATACTTGATAGAGGCTGGAGACCGTGAACGCGCCCGCCACCAGCCCGGTGATATAGGGATAGACGACGATGGCGACGGACCACTCGATGACCGTCTCGTTCGGGTAGACCCAGCCCGTGAAGGGGGCGTAGTGAATGAAAGGTTCCACTAGTTCACCTCCTTGTCGATGCCCACGTAGAAGACGTTCGGCTCGTTGCCCGTTTCAGGCTTGAGCACCTGCACGCGGTTGTTGCGGACGAACTGGCTGATCGGGCTTTGCTTGTCATTGAGATCGCCAAAGACCCGCGCGCCGACCGGACAGGCTTCGACGCAGGCAGGCTGCAGCCCTTTGGTGATGCGGTGATAACACCAATAGCACTTTTGGGTAACCCCTTTCGCTTCGTTGAACCAGCGCGCGCCGTACGGACAGGCCTGCACGCAATATCGGCAGCCGATGCAATACTTGGCGTCGATGAGCACCACGCCGTCTCTTCCCTTGTAGGTGGCGCCGACCGGGCACACCTGGACGCAGGGCGGATGCGTGCACTGGTTGCACAGCTTGGGCACGAAGAAAGCCTTCTCCACCTTCGCGTCCTGGTAGCGGTTGGCGAAGCGGTATTCCTTTTCCGAGCCGGAGGCCGCGATGTTCACGGGGTCGGCATGGCTGTCGATGCGGGCCCTGCTTTCGCCCTCCAGATAGACGTAGCGCTCTACCCAGGTGTTGAAGTGATGCGCGGTGAGCGGGACATTGTTTTCCCGCTTGCACGCCTCGACGCAGCGCAGGCAGCCGATGCACTTGGTGGCATCGACGCCAAACCCCCACCGGTGCTTCGTCCAGTCGTAATCCGGGGTCGGAAACGAGGTCCGGCTGGGCGCGGGCCCGTTTTTTGCGGCGACCTGTTGCACGATCCCTGCAGCCCCCGCGGCCACGACGGCGCCCGCGCAAGTTGCGGCACGGCCGAGCCTGCGCAGAAACAGGCGCCGCGCAAGCAATGAAGATATGGCCTCCTTCTTCACTTTGCCCTCCCTCCTTCGTTCGCGGCCTGACAGCTTTGCGCAGCGTAATAGGCTGCAAGGTTGGCGATATCGGCGTCGCTGAGACCCCTGACAACGCCCGCCATCGTCGGGTCCTTGCGCAGTCCGGCCCTGAAGGCCTTGAGCGCGTTCACGAGATAGCCGGCTCTTTGACCCGCCAGCGTCGGCCAGGCGGGATTGCTTCCGATACCCGTCTCGCCATGGCAGGCTGCGCAATTCCTGGCCAGGGCCTTTCCGGTTGCGGCGTCGCCGACGCGCACCGCGCTCGGCGGCGCCTTGCAGCTCAGGCCCGCGTAATAGGCCGCGAGGTTCTGAACGTCAGCGTCGCTGAGCGTCTTGGCGATGGGCGACATCATCACGTCTGTCTGGTCACCGGACTTGTACGCGCCGAGTATCCGCACGAGGTAGGCGGCGTTCTGACCCGCCAGATTCGGCCACGTGTCGTTGGGGCTGATCCCGGCCGCACCGTGGCAGCTCGCGCAGCTGGCCGCGTGCTTCTTGCTTCCAGCGGCGGCATCGCCGGCCACCCTGGCCACCACGCCTGCCAGCTTGGGCGCATGCGGGTTGTGGCAGACGACACACTGCTGGCCGCCCGAATGTTGAGCGAGAGAGATCTGGGGCTGCGTGGCGGGCCGGCCGGGCATTGCCTCATGACACAGCGTGCACAGCTTTCTCGCATCGGCGGGTATCGTCAGTTTGGTTCTTTCCTGCGGATGTCCCTTGGCCGCCCCGTGACACACCTCGCAACTGACCGTCTTGTGGTTATTGGCCGACCATTGGGCGTGGCGCTCGCTGTGGCAGCTCTGGCAATAACGCGGTGTCTGGTACGCCGGTTCCTGCGCGGCAACCTCGGAAACGGACTTGGCGCGGTAATGCCCGTATTGGTAAAACGACTCGGCTGTGAAATACCATTTCGCGAGCAGCCCCAACGCCGCGCCCGCGACGATCAACATGAGCAGCCGCACAATGTGCTTGGGCACGGCTTACCGTTTTGCGCTTAGCCTCTGCACCGTCCCATCGAGCATACGGGCGTCGGCCCAATTTACGTTGATCTAGATCAAGATGCCGCGTACTGGGTGTGATCGGCAGCGGCGCCCTGTGCCGCCGAGCAACAAACACGGGCGAAGGGCAGGGACTTGCTGATCGATACAGATCGCGCACGCGCCTCGTGACCGTGGCGCGAGGAGGCGGACGGCGCAGGTGGCGCGGCATGATGCTCGCCGCGCCGGTGGATGCTAATGCCTATGCTCGAACTTGACCTCGACCGGACGCGACTGTCCCCGCCGAGTGATCTTGACGGTAATCGTATAGGGATTCGTGCCCGGCATCCGGAAATAGTTGCCGTAGCTCATGACTTTGTTCAGGGTCACGAGCTCAAGCGTCTTGGTCTGCCCGCCTGAAACCGGTTCCCTTGCGCTCACCACCACCCGGGCATCGGTGATCGGCGCCCGGGTCTTGGCGTCGAAGAGCGACACGTTCAAGTGGTAGTAGCCCCTGCCGCTCGGAATGCCTCCGTGCATCGAGCTTTCCTTGCTGCCTTCCGGATACTGCTCGCGCATCGACGCAGCCGATACGATACCCAGGTAAACCTCGATTCCCCCCGCCAGCCGGAAATTCGGGCCGGACGGAGCCGGCAGCGCGGGGGCAGCCGCTTGAGCGGTGCCGGCGACCGGATTGAACATGTAGACGATGGCGCCGCGCAGCTCCGAATCCGTGAGGTCGGCCATGCCGCCGCGCGGAGGCATGGGCCCGTGCCCGTGGATCGCGGAACGCACCAGAAGATCAAGCCCCTGTTTGAGTCGCGGCAGCCAGGCGTCGCGGTCGCCGATCTTGGGCGCGCCACCGACCCCCGTCTGGTGGCACTTGGCGCACTGGGCCCGGACGACCTGCTCGCCCCTGCGCTCGACAGCCGGCGTCAGCCCGCTGACGGGCTCGGCCCAATTGCCGCCCGACTGATTGACCATGTAAGTAATGGCGCGCTCGATCTCGATGTCGGTGAGAGCCATGTTACCGCCGTGCGCCGGCATCTCCCGGACACCCTTCAGTGCGCTTTCCGTCAGACTGGTGAGGCCCCGCGATGCAAGCTGGGACCATGCTTTCTGGTCGCCGATCTTCGGCGCGCCCTTCGCCCCGGCCTGGTGGCAGGCTCCGCATACCGAATCCACGACTTGCTTGCCGGTACGCTCTCGCGGCTGCGCGCCTGATGATGCCGGCAGCGCCAGGAAGGTCGCGAGGGACACAAGGAGAAATGCCCCTACACGCAGTTTCTGCACCCCCGAATGACTCACCGTGCGGGCGTGGTTGGCCATGGATCACATTCTCAGAAGATCAATGTCGCATTTTAATACGGATAAAAAATGATCGTGGCCCCGAGTCAGGGCGCCAGCGCAAAAAAAGCTGGCCGCGGCCAGCTTTTTTTCGGCAACGCGGCCGAATCCGGAATCATTTCGTAGCCAGCACGTGCTGCACCGCCGCCTTGATTTCCGCATCCGAAGCAGCCGCCTTCGCGTGACCCTTGCCGTCCTTCAGCTTGGCGGCGAGATTGGCCGCCGCGCCCTTGTCGCCCTTGTACTTGGCGGCAATGTCCTTGAACGATGGCCCGACCTTCTTCTTGTCCACTTCGTGGCAGTTCAGGCACCCCTTCTCTTTCACGACACCCGCCCCCGACTGGGCGAAGCCAAAACCGGCCGCCAGCGCACCCACTGCGGCGAACAGCGCAAGCATTGTCCTCATCGCGGCTCTCCTCTGGTCCAGGTGGGAACACCCAGACTATAACGCATACCGGCCACCTCAGGTTGACCGGACCTGCCGCAGGTCGTTAGAACTTATAGACGTAGCGGACGCCCACGAATGTCGAGTTCTGCGTGGGATCCGAAGTCACGGTCGTCCCGTCGTTAGCCGTCCCATACGCCCAAGGCGTCGGTCCGCCGGGCGGGAACATCATCCAGGTCCAGTCGTCGGTTTTCCACTTTTCGTGAATCACGCTGAGACGCACCTCGCCGTTCTTCTGCACCGGGTAGTCGGCATTGAACTTGATCCGGGTCAGTCTGTTGTTGACGTCGGGCGTCGGCACCTGGGTGGCTGGGAGTGTAGCGCCGACTATGTTCTGCTCGTACTTATTTTGGGTCTTGAACTGCTCCACGTTCGCGCCGACTTTCAGCTTCGCAAACACCGTGCCCTTTATGCCTACGCCATACGAATTGTCGGTTTCCTTCAGCTCGTTAAATTTGGTGACCGTTGCGGCTTGCTGGGTGGTTTCGTTCGCCTTGTTCAAGTCGTACGAATACCAGGCGTGAAACTGCCAGGAAGAGCTCAATTGGTAGCTGCCATCTATCGTGTAGTTCTGGGCCTTGCCCTTCTGTAGTCCATAGCTGTTGGGCCCCTCGTAGTCATCCCTGGCATCTGAAAACGCGAACTGCAAGGCCAGCCTATCCACCGGCGACCAGTCCACCAAGGCGCGCCATTTGTTCCGGGTCCGGTCTGAAATGTTCAGCGGATTGATGTTGTTCTGGAGGGGGTTCGCCGGGTTGTTCGGCAGGGTGTAGTCGTCTCCGTCGCGGCTGGCGTACTCCCACCGCACGGATCCGTTGACCGTTTCAGACATGGACTTGCTCAATCCGAGACGATAGGTCGTCTCATCCAGTTTCTCCCGGAACGGGACCCACAGCGTGCCCACGCTCGGAACCGAACGGTCCTGCGCGTTGTATTCGATGCCGCCGAGGACGCTGTACGACCGCGGCAGGCGATAGGTGGCATCCAGCTTTCCGATGTGGTTGGTGTACGAGAATGGCGTGTTGTAGACCGGGGCACCCGCCCCGGCCACTACGTATTGCTGCACCGGCGTCTTGTCGTCAAATTCCCGGTAACGCGCGGTAGCCGCGATCGTAAGGTCCCGCGTTGGCCTCGAGTTGAGCGCGGCTTCCAGCAATGTCGTATCGAGCCTGCCGTTCAGGTTCTGGGGCGCGAGCGGACTCGCCAGTCCCGGGATATCGGCCGTCGGCAGATGCTCGTTTTGTGTGGCGCGTGAGTACGATGCCTTGAACGTGCCGCGCGTGGTCGGCGTGAAGTTGTAACCGCCATTCAGGAAACCCTCCCACGACTGGTTGTCCAGGGGCAGGCTGAGATAGTAAGTGGTAGCGGGGGCAAGGGTTGTCAGCGAAGTCGTCACCAGCGTGTTGTCGGTTCTGTACATGGTCCCGTAGAACCCACCGGTCATCTGGAGTGCGCCTCGGGAAAAGGTCAGCGCGGCTTCGCCGATCTCGATGGTGCTGTCGATCGGCTCAACCACAAATTCCGGCGCGCCGCCTCGGCCCCAGTTGCGATTCCCCTTCTTGGTCTCGTGCCGGTAGGAGGCGTTGAAGTCGAAACCAGTCGCCAAGTTCTTGTAGAACTTTCCTGTAAGGCGATCACGGGTGGTTTTCAGCTCGACGTCCGACCCCGTGCCGGGTACGATGCCTGGGCTGGGAACTAGCTGCGTTGTAGTGCCGATACCCACCAAACCCGTGTTGAAGACGTAGGGATTATCGCGCACGATTCGATTGTAATCGAGCGATACTCCGATGTTGCCCTGGCGCAGCCAATCTGCCTTGATCTCGCGAATATCGAGGCCGAGGTTGCGTCCCTTCAGGCCGAGCCAGGTGCCGGTGGCCTCGTCGCGTTTCACGACGTCCAGATCAAACAGACCGTAGCCGCCGCTGTCGCGCATGCCGTCGTAGACCCCTGTCTGCGGCCGGTCGTTTGACCAGGTGCCGGCGCCGACGGATAGCGAGCCTTCCGTACTCTGGGCGAGTACCGGCCCGTACACCGCGAGCAGGGCCGCGGCAAGCGGCGTCATCCTGAAGAAATGCCTGGACTTTTCGCTCATGGCGCTCTCCCTGAAGGCTCGTTACCGGCGGAACCGCCCCGTCGTCTGGCTATCCTGAGTGCTGTTGCTGCCGTGAATGTTGGTGTGGCAGTTGAGACAGCCTCTTCCCACCGTGCCCAGCTGTGAAGGACTCGTCGTCCTCCCCGTAGGCGGACCGGCGAACTGCACCGGGTGCCCGCTGGACGCATGGCAATCCTGGCAAAGGAATGGCGGACGCGACTTGAGCAGGCTGAAGATCGTCGTGCCGTGCGGCTGGTGGCAGATCGTGCAATCTTCCGTTACCGGCTGGTGGTTGTGCACGAAGGGCCCGCGCTTCTCCAGGTGGCACTGGTAACAGGTCTCGACGACGCTGCCTCTTACCATCTGCTTCGGATTGTTGCCGTGCACGTTATGGCAATCGGAACAGGCAACCTTGCCTTCCAGGATCGGATGGCGGACAGGCTTGTTGATCTGGACGCGCTGCTCCTTGTGGCAGGCGAAGCAGACGTCAGGCTGCGTGAGCTTGTCGCGCACGTTGTCGTGCGCGGTATGCAACTTGTGACACGAGGTACAGGACACATCGCGAACGGCATGGGTACTCGACAGCCAGTGCAGGCGGGAAGGGTCCCCCTTGTGGCAGGTCAGGCAGATTCCGTTCTTGCGTGAGGCCTCCAGCGTTCGCGAGGCCGGATTGATGATCCCGCCCACCCCCCTGCCGCCGCCCGCTTTGACGTGGGCGGTCCCATCGCCGTGGCAGGTCACGCATCCGCCCCTTGCAGCAGGCGTCCGCGCGTCGGCTTTCATGCCATGCCGGTGATCGATATAAGTTTCGTAGCTCGCCTTGTGACAGGCTGCACAAACTTCAGGGCCTGGGGGCCCGCCGGCCTGCGCTGAGGCGAGGCGGGGCGCGATCGCGGTGGCAACGAGGAGAATCAGCGTGGCGCCGGAAAACAGAAGGAAGTGCCTCGACAGCGAGCGACCGCGCGAACTGGTTTGCATGCTGCACCCCCCCTGAATTCGCCTTCCAGAACTTCGGGGCAACATAGCAAGCGTGACCCTCAAGTTCCTTGATATATATCAAAATGGAGGCGTGGCTACTCTAAAGCGCCGAACCGCCGGATGCGCAACTCCGCAACTCCTCTCGCATTCCGCCATGCTGCCATGCAGCAGATAACTTGATCTGTATCAATACGGGGCGCCGCAGTGGCCGCAAATAATCAACACCATGAGGACGCAGATCATCGCCAGGGATCGACCATGAATATTGCCTCGCCACTCCTGCAGGGCAACTTGCCCCGTTTACCCTTGTTCGACGACATCGGCACCGTGGCGCTTCAGCGCCTGGCGGCTGGCGCGAACCAGGTCAACGCGCCGAGCAAGACGGTGGTATTCAAGCGCGGTGACATCGGCCGGGGCCTCTATGTCTTGGTTTCGGGCCAGGTGAAGCTCGCATTGGAAGCGCCGCAGGGCGCGGAACAGGTGGTTGAATTGGTGGGACCTGGAGGCGTCTTCGGCGAGATGGCGGTTCTGAACGGCCGGCACCTGCTGACTGCCGAAACACTCACCGACACCCAGCTGGTGCACCTCCCGAAAGCGATGGTGCTGGCAGAGATGGAGCGCACGCCGGAATTCACGCGCGGCATCATTGCGATCATGAGCCGCCGGTTCGAGCACCTCCTCGGGGCGCTGGAAGACTGCACGTTACACTCGGGCACCGAACGCCTGATCAGGTACCTGCTTAACAGGCTTCCGCCCGGGGCCGTCAATGGTCATGCGGTGCTCACGCTTCCGGCGAAAAAGGGCGTGATTGCCTCACAGCTCAACCTCACGCACGAGCATTTTTCGCGGCTCCTGCGCGAGCTGGTGACCGAGGCATTGATCGAGGTCGACGGCCGCCGAGTACGAATCGTGGACGTCGGCCGGTTGCGCGCTTACGGTTTCAACTGAGTCGGAGCCCGGGCGGGCTGCGTCAGACCACGCCTTCCATCGGCTGCACCTCGACCAGCGTGCCGGAAGCGACGTTGCCTTGCGTGTCGGGCAGGATGATGAAGCAGTTCGCTTCCGCCATCGAGCGCAGAATTCCAGAGCCCTGCTCGCCGGTCACGCGCACGCTCCAGGCCCCCTGCGCATCGCGCTCGAGCACGCCGCGCTGGAATTCCGTCCGTCCGGGCGCCTTCTTTAGGCTGGACGTGCACGGCACCTTGAACGTCGGCAGGGACGGGACCGGATCGCGCCCGGAAAGAACGAGCAGGGCATCGCGGACGAACTGGTAGAACGTCACCATCACCGATACCGGGTTGCCCGGCAGCCCGAAGAAGTGCGCGCCCGCGATCTTGCCGTAGGCGAGGGGGCGCCCCGGTTTCATCGCGATCTTCCAGAAGACAACCTCGCCGAGCTTGTTGAGCAGGTCCTTCACGAAATCGGCCTCGCCGACCGACACGCCACCGCTGGTGATGACGACGTCAGCGGCCGCCGCAGCGTCGTGGAACGCCTTCTCCAGCAGCCTCGGATCGTCGCGCACCACGCCCATGTCGAGCACCTCGCAGCCGAGGCGCGTCAGCATGCCGTGGAGGGTATAGCGATTGCTGTCGAAGATCTGGCCCTCCCCGGGCTGCGTGCCGATCGAGACCAGCTCGTCTCCGGTTGAAAAGAATGCCACCCGCAGCCTGCGGAAGACCGCGACCTCACCGATGCCGAGCGAGGAGATCAGCCCGATCTCGGCGGGCCGGAGCGCCAGGCCGCGCTTCAATGCGACCTGCCCGATCTTCAGGTCCTCGCCCGCGCGGCGCAGGTGTTGTCCCTTCTTTTGACCGGGACCTACGCTGACCCGGTCCTTGTCAGCCTTGACGTGCTCCTGCATGACGATGGTGTCGGTGCCGGCCGGCACCACACCGCCCGTCATGATCCGCACGCACTGCCCGGCTGCCACTGCCCCCTTGAACGGCGCTCCGGCGAACGAGCTGCCGATGTTCCTGAGCGCGACCTCACCGTCGGGCTTGAGATCCGCGAAGCGCACCGCGTAGCCGTCCATCGCCGAATTGTCGTGGGCGGGCACATTGAAAGGGGAGACGACTTCCTCCGCGAGCACGCGTCCGAGCGCGGTGCGTATCGACAGCCGCTCGGTCGCCGTCACCGGCTTCAGGAAGCGCGCGATCACCTCGCGTGCCTTCGCGACAGGCATCGAGTTGGGGTCGTAGTCGTCGGCGCAGCTGAGTGTCCGCTTGTCTCTCACGGGCTCATTCATGACGTGTTTCCTCGCAGGCTACCTGGGTGCCGGCGTTCATTCTAGCCCACGGGCTGGCGCAGGGCGTCCCGTGGAGCGATCACATTCCCCATCCCGGTGGCATCGTAGCCGGGATGGGTGTCGAGCCATCTCCGCATCGCGCTTCCGCGAAGCACGTCCTGAAGGGCGCGCACGGAAGGTCGGGCAAGGATGGCAGTGCGCGCGGCGAGGAAATAGCGCTCATCCGCCAACGGGACGAAGTCGAGGCCGTGCTGATGCGCGGCGGCCTCGATGCCGAAGCCTGCGTCGGCCATCCCGCTCGCCACGGTTGCCGCGACGGCGGCGTGCGTGAACTCCTCGCTCTGATATTCCCTGATCTGCGACGGCCTGAGGCCGGCTGCGTCCAGCAAGCGGTCGAAGGCCAGTCGAGTGCCGGATCCCGGCTGACGGTTGACGAAGCGGGCGCCCTTTGCAGCCAGATCGGCAAGTGACAGTAATCGCTTCGGATTGCCCCGAGGAACAATCAGGCCCTGGCGGCGGCCGACAAAACGCACGAGACGCAGACCCCGCATGCGCAGGAGCGGGCGGTAGGGCTCGAAGTCCGAGCGGTCGGCGGACGCTTCCGGCACGTGGAAGCCCGCCACGTCGCATGCTCCGCGCGCGAGGCTCGCGAGACACTCCAGGCTGCCGCGAAAGTGCAATTCCACTTCGGCAGCGCCTGATTCCGCTAGCAGGTCCCGCAGCGCGGCGAGCGCGAAGTCGTGACTTGCGTGGATCAGCAGCGGCATTCCGCGCGGTGCGTCGAGCGTGAGCGGCGTCGCGCGCCCGAGCGCCCGCACGGTGGCGGCCAGTTCCCGCTCGATCACCCGGGTGGCGGTGTCGTCGGCTTCCAGAAGCTTGAGGGAAAACGGACTGAGCTTGGCGCCGCGGCCGCGGTTCATCACGACCAGCGACCGGCCCAGCGAACGCTCCATCTTCCCGATCAGACCCCACGCGTGGCGATAGGAAAGTCCCAGCGCCGCCACGGCCCTGTTGAGCGAGCCGGTTTTGGCTACGGCGCGTAGTAGCGGGAGCAGACGCGAATCGATGGCTCTGCCCTCGGCCAGCCAACGAACGGCAGGCCCGATGGCTATATATGCATTATTAGGCATAAGTAGATAGACGCTACCGTGATCGGCTAAGGTTGAATGTGTTACGCATTGGATTATGTCTTAAAAAGCATAACATACCCCATGAATGAAATCCTGGCGGCGGTCGCGGAAGCCGGCCGAATGATCGCCCAGTTCGACGCCGCGGTCGTGGACATCGTGCTGCTATCGCTGCGTGTGAGCCTCACGGCGGTGCTGTTCGCGAGCCTGATCGGCTTGCCGCTCGGCGCCGTGATTGCAGTCGGGTGGTTCCCAGGGCGCCGCGTATCCATTGTGCTTTTGAATGCGCTCATGGGCTTGCCGCCGGTGGTGGTGGGTCTCTTCGTCTACCTGATGCTCTCGCGGGCCGGGCCGCTCGGCCAGTTCGGCATCCTGTTCACGCCAGCAGCGATGATCGTCGCGCAGACGATCCTGATTGCACCGATTGTCGCGGCGCTTTCACGCCAGGTGATCGAGGACGCGTGGCAGGAGTACCGCGAGCAGCTGTGTTCTCTCGGAGCCGGGCCCGCAAGATCCGCGCTGACCCTGCTGTGGGACACGCGCTTCTCGCTGGTGACGATCGTGCTGGCGGGATTCGGCCGCGCCGCAGCGGAGGTGGGGGCGGTCATCATCGTGGGCGGCAATATCGACGGCGTCACGCGGGTCATGACCACCGCGATTGCGCTCGAAACCAGCAAGGGCGACCTGCCGCTGGCGCTGGGTCTCGGGATCATCCTCATCACGCTCGTCCTCACGCTCAACGCAGCCGCCTACTGGGTAAAGGAATCTGCCCAGAGGCGCTACGGGTAGACATGCTGCCCCTCGTCCTCGAGCAGGTCTCCTTCGTGGCCGGTGGCAAGCTGATCGTCGACCGCGTGTCGATGGAGATCGTTGAGGGGCCGCGGACGGTCATCCTCGGGCCGAATGGGGCAGGCAAGAGCGTGCTGATGCGCCTATGCCATGGGCTGCTTGCACCGACGTCGGGGACCATCGCCTGGCGCGGCGCGGTCAACGGACGGCTGCGGCAGGCCATGGTCTTCCAGAGGCCGGTAATGCTTCGCCGCTCCGCTGTCGCCAACATCGCATACGGCCTCAAGCTGAACGGCGTGTCGCCCCGCGAGCGGGAGCTGCGGGCGCGCGACGTGCTCGAAGCCGTGGGCCTCGCCGGGATCGCGGACCGCCCGGCACGGGTACTGTCCGGCGGCGAACAGCAGCGCCTCGCGCTGGCGCGCGCGTGGGCGCTCGGCCCCGAGGTGCTGTTCCTCGACGAGCCCACGGCCAACCTCGACCCAAGAGCAAGCCGCGATATCGAAACCCTGATAGGCCAGATCCGCGCGGGAGGCACCAAGATCGTGATGACCACGCACAACCTCGGCCAGGCGAAGCGCCTTGGCGACGAGATTTTGTTTCTCAACGAGGGGCGCCTGGTCGAGCGCACGTCCGTGGATCGCTTTTTTACCCAACCCGCGTCGGCGGAGGCCGAAGCGTTCATCAGAGGAGAACTGCCATGGAACTGAACCGCAGAAGACTGCTTGGCATGGTGTTTTCCGCGTTGGCGCTCGCGGCCGCGTCCTCGGCCCTGGCTCAGAAATTTATCACGGTCTCATCCACGACTTCCACGGAGAATTCCGGCCTGTTCAAGCACATCCTGCCGATGTTCGAGAAGAAGACCGGCATCGAGGTGCGGGTCGTAGCGCTGGGCACCGGGCAGGCGCTCGACACGGCGCGCCGCGGGGACGTGGACGTGGTATTCGTGCACGCCAAGACTGCGGAGGAGAAGTTCGTCGGCGAGGGCTACGGGGTGAAGCGCTACCCGGTCATGTACAACGATTTCGTGCTGGTGGGGCCGAAGTCCGATCCCGCAAAGGTGGCCGGCGGCAAGGACATCACCGCGGCTCTCAAGAAAATCAGGGCCTCAAGCGCGCCGTTCGTCTCGCGCGGCGACAAGAGCGGCACGCACATGGCCGAGATCAGGCTCTGGAAAGCCGCCGGCATCGACATCGCGGCGAGCAAGGGTAGGTGGTACCGCGAGCTGGGGCAGGGGATGGGCGCCTCGCTCAATACCGCGTCCTCGATGAACGGCTACATTCTCACCGACCGCGGCACATGGATCTCCTTCAAGAATCGCGATGATCTCAAGATCGTGGTGGAGGGCGACAAGCGCCTTTTCAACCAGTACGGCGTGATCCTGGTGAATCCGGCGAAGCACAAGCACGTTAAGAAGGACCTCGGCCAGGCGTTCATAGACTGGGTCGTCTCGCCTGAGGGTCAGCAGGCCATCGCCGGCTACAGGATCGGCGGCGAGCAGCTGTTCTTCCCCAACACCGGACATGAGGGGGCATAATTCCGGGGCGATTTGCCTCGCCTATGCGCGCAGGACGTGCCATTCGGCTGGATCGACTTTCCACCCTCGGTAAACCGGCTGATTGGCCTGCGCTGGCTCGCGCGCATCCTGTATCCTGAGACATTTCCGGAAGACCTGCGGCCGATCGTGCGCGACTTCTATTCGCGGTGCTACCACCAGACGCCGAGCGAGGCGCAGCTCGACCAGTTGCTGGGGCCATCCACGCCGCCGGCATGACCTCCGCGCGCGTTCCGGCTGCGCTGGCGGGTGCCTGTGCCGCGCTCGTGCTGCTGGTCGTCGTCGCGTTCGCGGTCGGCCGGTTCCCGGTTTCGGCGGCCGACCTGGCGAGCATTCTGTGGACGCACCTGACCGGCGCCGAGCACGGTCTCGACCCGACCATCGAGACAGTCGTCCTCAGGATCCGCGGACCGCGGGTGGCGGCGGCGCTCCTCATTGGCGCGGCTCTGGCGGCTGCGGGCGCGGCCTACCAGAACATGTTCCGCAATCCGCTCGTCTCCCCGGATATTCTCGGCGTGTCCGCGGGTGCCGCGGTGGGCGCGGTGCTCGGCATATTCCTGTCGCTCAACGTGATCATGATCCAGAGCCTCGCCTTTGCGTTCGGCCTGGCTGCGGTCGGGCTGGTCTACGTCACGGCGAACGCGGTGCGCGGCCACGATCCGCTGCTGGTGCTTGTGCTCGCGGGCGTCGTCGTGGGGTCGCTGCTGGGCGCGTGCGTCGCGCTGATGAAGTACCTCGCCGATCCTTACAACCAGCTCCCGGCCATCACGTTCTGGCTGCTCGGCAGCCTCGCTTCCGCCAGCCCGGACGACGTCTGGTCGACACTCCCGCTCATGCTGCTCGGGTTAATCCCGATGTGGCTGCTGCGCTGGCGCATCAATCTGCTGTCTCTGGATGACGAAGAAGCCCGGGCACTCGGCGTGGAAACAGGACGCATACGCCTGGTCGTGATCGCGGCGGCAACGCTGATGACCTCGGCGGCGGTGGCGATCTCCGGCGTGATCGGCTGGATCGGGCTCGTGATGCCTCATTTCGCGCGGCTGCTGGTGGGACCGGATTTCAGCCGCCTGCTGCCGACTTCGATCCTGCTGGGCGCCGGCTTCCTGCTTGGCGTCGACACGCTGGCGCGGACGGTCGCGCGCATCGAGATTCCGCTCGGGGTGCTGACCGCATTTGTCGGAACGCCGCTCTTCCTGTGGCAGCTCGCGACCGCGCGCAGGGGCTGGCAATGAGACTCGAAGTGAAGCAGCTCGATTTCGGTTACCGCGACAAGCGGGTCGGGTCCGGCGTGTCGCTGTCGCTGGAAGCGGGAGAGGTGCTGTGCCTGCTCGGCCCGAATGGCAGCGGCAAGACAACGCTGTTCAAGACGATGCTGGGCTTGCTGCCCGCGCAGGGCGGAACGGTGCTGGTCGACGGCGCGGACTTGAAATCACGCGCGCGCGAGGAGGTCGCGCGGCTGGTGAGCTACGTGCCGCAGGCCCATGCGGCATTCTTCCCGTTTACGGTGGAAGAGGTCGTGCTCATGGGGCGCACGGCGCACCTGGGCGTGTTTTCGTCTCCCTCGAGGCGCGATCGAGAAGCCGCGTTGTCCGCAATCGCGCGCATGCAGATCGAGCACCTGGCCGATTCCGTCTACACCCGCATTTCGGGAGGCGAACGCCAGCTCACCCTGATCGCGCGCGCGCTGGCGCAGGACGCCCGCATCGTCGTCATGGACGAGCCCACTGCGAACCTCGATTTCGGCAACCAGGTGCGCGTGCTGCAGCACATCCAGGCGCTGGCGCGCTCCGGCATCGGGGTTCTGCTCTCGACCCACGACCCCGATCACGCATTCATTTGTGCGGATCGCGTGGTGATGCTCCACGACGGAAAGCGCATGCGCATGGGCGCACCGGATGAGGCGATCACCGCCGCAAGCCTGCGGGAGCTATACGGGGTGAGCGTTGAAGTCACCCGGATCGAAACGGAATCGGGCGTGCGTCGCACCGCGTGCATTCCGCTGTTGCAGCGGGAGCCCGGGCTGACTCGCTGGCGCGTACAATAATCCCGCAACCCGAGAGCCACCATTCGATGCCTCGCTACCCCGGCCTCACCCTGCGCGTGCTCGGACCCGGCCAGCCCGCGATGGGTCCGGGCAAGGCCGCGTTGCTCTCGCACATCGCCCGCACCGGCTCCATAACGTCTGCGGCGCGCGCGATGGGCATGTCGTACAGGCGCGCGTGGCAGTTGGTGGAAGCCATGAACAGCAGCTTCGCGGGACCGGTGGTCGTCACCGAGGTGGGCGGCAGACGCGGCGGAGGGGCGGTGGTGACTGCGTTGGGCAAGCGCCTGGCGAGGCTCTATAGTACGATGGAGACCAAGGCATCGTCCGCCATCACCGCGGATCTGCGCCGCTTCTCCGGCTACCTGCGGAAGCCGGCCGGGCGCAGCGGGCGCCGCTCCGGCTGATTCAGGCTGTCAGGATCAGTTTCAGGCCCGCAGCTGACATCACGAGCGCGAGCGTCACGAGCAGGCCCTTCTGACCCAGCCGCTCTAACCCGAGCCACGTGCCGAGGAACGCGCCGGCAAGCGCGCCGGCGGCGAGCAGTGGCAACTCCGGCGGCAGCGTCTGTACGGTCAGCGAGCCGGCGAGAAGCGCCACTGCAGAATTGACAAGGATGAAGGGCGCGGAGATGCCCGCAGTCGTTTTCGGGCCCGCCCAGCCGAGCACCAGCAGGGTCGGGCTCAGGAATATGCCCCCGCCGACCCCGACCAGGCCTGAAATGAAGCCAATTACACATCCCATGAAGAAGGCCGGAATTTTCTTCACGTGCACCACGCCCTCCTGGAGAATGGCGCGCAGCCCGAGCGCGCGCCAGACTAGGTAGATCGCGGTGAGCAGCAGCACCACGCCCATCGCGGCGTAGTACGCCCCGCGCGAAAGGTTCTGGATTCCGCCCACCGCCGCGAACGGCACCGAGCCGAGCAAGAACGGCCACAAGCCCGACCAGTGGAAGTAGCGTGCCCGCCGGAAGCGATACACCGTGAACGCGGCGACCAGGATGTTGAGCGCCAACGCTGTCGGACGCATGATCTCCGGAGCGAGCCCGATCAGCGCCATAATGGCAAGATAGCCGGACGCGCCGGCGTGACCGACCGTCGTATAGAGCGTCGCGACGACGAAGAACGACGCGCACAGGATTGCAGTCTGCAGCAGCTCCATCTTGGCTACAATAGCACGTCCGGCATCGTTATTCCTGGTTGGGAATAACGGTGGAATGCGCTCCGCAATCGTTGATCGACGGGCGGAGGTTTCGTTAGACTACCGCGATGGTTTCCATTCTGGCATGAAGATATTCGGCTTTGCAGGCTGGTCGGGTAGCGGCAAGACCACGCTGATCGAGAAGCTGATTCCGCTCTTCGTCGCGCATGGGCTCAAGGTCTCGCTCGTCAAGCACGCCCACCATGCTTTCGACGTGGACCAGCCGGGCAAGGACTCGTACCGCCACCGCCATGCCGGGGCGAGCGAAGTGCTCGTCAGCTCCTCGCGGCGCTGGGCGCTGGTGCACGAGCTGCGCGGCGCGCCGGAGCCGGGCTTCGCGGAGCTGATCGAGCGGCTCTCCCCGTGCGACCTCGTGCTGATCGAGGGCTTCAAGCGCGAGCGCGTGCCCAAGCTCGAGGTCTACCGCGCTGCGACCGGCGAGCCGCTGCTCCATCCCCAGGATCGCGACATCGTGGCGATCGCCAGCGACCAGCAGGTTGACACCCGGCTGCCGCAGTTCGACCTGGATGATGCGCCGCGCATTGCGGACTTCGTGCTCCGGCACACCGGCATAAGGTAAGATGCTCGCATGATTACAGTGCTTTACTTCGCGCGCCTGCGCGAGGGGTTGGGACGGGGCCAGGAACAGCTGGCCCTGCCCGCCGCAGTGCGTGACGTGGAGGGCGTGCGTGCGTTGTTGAGGGCGCGCGGCGGGCAGTGGCAACAAGAGCTCGCGCCGGGGACGGCGGTGCGCGCCGCGGTCAATCAGGCGGTGGCCGCAGGCGACACGCCGGTCGCGGACGGCGACGAGGTCGCATTCTTCCCGCCCGTAACCGGCGGATAGGCTCAAGAGGGACGCATGACGGTTCGAATCCAGACCGCAGACTTCGACGTGAGCGCCGAGATCGCCGCGTTGCGACGTGGCAGGCCCGCGATCGGGGCGGTGGCGAGCTTCATCGGCGTGGTGCGCGACGTCAACGAGGGCAGCAAGGTCGCCGGGATGACGCTCGAGCACTATCCCGGAATGACGGAGAAGGCGATCGAAGAGATCGTGTCGCAGGCGCAGGCGCGCTGGAGCGCCCTCGACACGCTGGTGATCCATCGCGTGGGCCGGCTGAACCCCGCGGACCAAATCGTCCTCGTGGTGGTGGCGAGCGCGCATCGCGGCGACGCCTTCGCCGCCTGCGAATTCATCATGGACTACCTGAAGACCCGGGCGCCGTTCTGGAAGAAGGAGGAAACCGGCGGCGGCACGCGCTGGGTCGAGGCGCGCGAGTCCGACGACATCGCAGCCGGGCGCTGGCGGTTGAAGGGTTAGCCGATGCGCCTGCGTGTGCTTGGCTGCTCGGGCAGCATCGGCGGGCAGCAGAACCGGACGACGTCGTTCCTGGTCGATCACGACATCCTGATCGACGCCGGGACCGGAGTCGGGGATCTCTCGCTCGCCGAGCTGACGCTGATCGACCACATCTTCGTCACCCACTCCCATCTCGACCACGTCAACTCGATCGCGTTCTTTCTCGACTCGGTGGGCGCGCTGCGGCCCAAACCGGTCACGGTGTACGCGACCGGTCCCACGATCGAGATCCTGAAGAAGAACCTGTTCAACTGGGACATCTGGCCGGATTTCACCGTGATTCCCACGCCCGAGCAGCCGTTCCTGCGCTACCAGGAGGTCGCAGTCGGGAAGGCGATAACGCTCGCCGGACGGAGAATCACCGTGCTGCCAGCGGTCCATACCGTCCCTGCCGTCGGCTACCAGTTGGACAGCGGGAAGGCGAGCCTGGTATTCACCGGCGACACCGGCCCGAACGACGCGCTGTGGGAGGTGGTGAACCGGATCGCGAATCTCAGGTACCTCATCATCGAGACGGCGTTTTCCGACAAGGACCGCGAGCTGGCGAAGCTCGCCCTCCACCTGTGCCCATCCATGCTCGCCGACGAGCTGGCGAAGCTGAAGCGCCCGGCCGAGATCTATATCACGCATCTCAAGCCGAGCGAAATCGAGTTGACGATGCAGGAGATCGAGGAGCTTCCCGGGGATCGCCGGCCGCGCCCGCTGCAGAACAACCACGTGTTCGAGTTCTGACGCCGTTTTGCGCCGCGCCAGCGCCGCTTGCACGCCGGGCCCGCAGGACGGAGAATTCAACCTGTTTTCGGCTTCGGGATGTGCCCCGGGAGGAACGGGCTCCGCCGCGATGAAAAAAGAAGTCCCCGTTGAGCAGCTTCAGTTCGGCATGTACATCTTCGAGCTCGACCGGCCGTGGACGGACACGCCGTTCAAGTTTCAGGGGTTCGTGCTCGAGGACGATGAGCAGCTCAAGACGCTGAAGAAATACTGCAGGAAGGTCTACATCGATCAGGACAAAGCCCCGCAACCGCCGGACCGCTTTGCGCCCAAGACGATCCCGCCCGGCACCAAGCTCAAGCCCGACAGCGTCCTCGCGAGCATCACGCGCACGGTCACCTACGAGGAAAAAGTCAGTGTCGACGTAGAGCTGCCGGCCGCGCGGGCGGCCCAGCGCAGGACCGAGGTCGTGCTGAGGGACGTGTTCGACACGATCAGGGTCGGCAAGGTGATCGATGCGCCGCGTGTGCGCGAAGCCGTCACGAGCATGACCGACAGCGTCGTGCGCAATCCCGACGCCATGATGCTGCTTTCCAAATTAAAGGAGAAGAGCGACCTCACGCTCGACCGCGCGCTCGGGGTCTCCATCTACATGATCGCGTTCGGCCGCTACCTGCAGTTGCCGCGTGATCAGCTCGATCTCCTCGGAATGCTCGGGCTGCTGCAGGACGTCGGGAAGGTGCGCCTGCCCGCCGGATTGCTGGAGAAGAAGGACCAGTTGACCGAGGAGGAGCGCAAGATCTGCCATTCCCATGTCGAGCAATCGGTCGCGATCCTGAAGGAGTCGCATGGACTGCCCGCCGACTTGCCCGCGCTGGCGGCGTTGCACCACGAGCGCTACGACGGCAGCGGCTATCCCGCGGGGCTGCGCGGTCCGGAGATCGGCTTGTTCGGCTCCATCGCCGGGCTCGTCGACTGCTTCGACGCGCTTACGCGCCCGCGCCCCTACGCAGAGGCGCTCTCGCCCTCGAATGCGCTGAGCAAAATCTATGACTTGCGCGACACGCAGTTCGACGGCTCCCTGGTCCAGCAGATGATCCAGTGCATCGGCATCTACCCGGTGGGCGCCACTGTCGAAATGAACACAGGCGAGGTCGGGATCGTGATCGCGCAGAACCTGGTGCGCAGGCTGCAGCCGCGGGTCATGTTGGTGCTTGATCGAAAGGGGAACCCGATCCGGCCGCAGAAGATCCTCGACCTGGTGAAGGAGCCGAAAGCGGGCCCGGATTTGCCGTACCGCATCAAGCGCACCCTCGAGAAAGGCAGCGTTGCCATCGATGCCGCCGAGTTCTTCCTCTGACGGCGGGGCAGGCGCGCCGGACCCGGCCGCCGCCGGGCTGGAGGAGCAACCGGACAGCGGTCTGGGTGCGCTCGTTGTGCGCCTGGCGGAGGAATTCGGCGCCGACGTGAAGACCCTGGCGCGGGTGGCGTCGGTATTCGGCCAGGTGCGCGATCGCGCTCCGGACCTGTTCGTGCCGGCTGCGGGTGCGCTTGCTCCCGCATTCGCGAAGGTGGAGTCCTCGGGCGGCGCGGATGTCCTGCCGGTGTACGGGGCGCTCTGCGAATGGGCGCTCGATGCCGACGCCGAGCCCATCGAGCGCATGCGGCGCGATTGCCTGCGCTTCGAGAGCGCGATGACCCGCGGCGCGTTCCGGTTGTATGCCGGAGACGCGGAGCGCTGCGCGGAAAGCATACTCGCGGTGCAGCGCTTCGTCTTCCTGCAGCTCGCGCTGCTCGCTTCGCTTTCCACGCGCAGCGAGGAAGGCGGCGGCGTGGTACGAACGCTGCCGACACCCGAGCATGCTGCGTTCATGGAGATCCTCCGCACGACGATCGAAAGCCACCAGCGGGAGGACAAGCAGCTGGCGCTGCTCCTGATCCAGGTTGAGCAAGTGGAGCAGGTGGATCGCCTGCTCGGATTGCAGAGGGGCGAAGCGTTCATGCTGCGCGTCACCCGGCGCATGCGCGAAGGGGTGCTGCGCAAGCAGGACCAGCTGGGCCGCGTGAGCCGCGACCAGCTTGCGTGCCTGCTGCCGCGCATTGCCGGCGAGGGCGTGGCGATACTCGCCGCGAACAAGATCCTCGGTGCGCTCGAAGCGCCGATCGCAATCGGCGACCGTGCGTTTGGCTCCGACGCGCTGATCGGCATCGCGATGTTTCCGGAGCACGGAGCGGACCCGCAGACACTCGTGCGCAACGGCAAGCTCGCGGTGCGCGCCGCGCGCAAGGGCGGCGAGCGCGTCGTTATCTACGATCCGGCGCACGGCGAGAGCGAGGAAGATAAGATGCGCTACGCGACGCGTCTGCGCCGCGCGCTCGAGGATGCGACGCTGCGACTCGCGTTCGAGCCGCAGCTCGATCTGCGCTCCGGCAAGATCTCCGGGCTGGAGGGCCTGCTGCGCTGGACCGACGCCGTGCTGGGCGAAGTGTCGGAGGCGCGGGCAATCGAGGCGGCCGAAGCCGCCGGCGTGACCCGCGAGCTGTCCTGGTGGATGTTCAACAACGGGCTGCGCGAATGCGCCGAGATCGCGCGCGCCGGGCTCCAGGTCCCGCTCAGCCTGAAGATTGCCGCGGGTGGCCTGCTCCAGGCCGATTTTCCGGACTTCGTCGGCCGCGCGCTCCGCACCTGGGACGTTCCGCCCAAGAGGTTGGTGGTCGAGATCCACGAGACCGCGCTTGCCGGCGGCCTCGAGCCGGTAAAGGAAGCGCTCGGGCGACTGAAGGGGCACGGGCTGCGCCTTGCCATCGACGGATTCGGCACCGGCTCGTCCTCGCTCAGCAACCTGGCGGAGCTGCCGCTCGACGAGTTGCGGCTCGCGGCGGCGTTCGTGAGCGACATGCAGCGGGCGCCGGTGCACCAGAAAATTGCCCGTTCGCTGGTCCGCCTCGCGCGCGACCTCGGGCTCACGGTGACGGCCGAAGGCGTGGAGGACGGCGCGACCGCGCTCGCGCTGTCGACGTTCGGCTGCGAGCGCATCCAGGGCGGTTACGTGAGCCCCGCGATTACCGCGCAGGAAATCATCACGCTCGAGAAAGGAGCCGGGGGCCTGTCCAGCGTTACGCTCAGGCCGCAGGCCGATGAAAAAGCTGAGCCAGGAAGCCTGTCCTGAGCTTGTCGAAGGGCCTGTCCTGACCCCCAAGCATTCTAGCGGCGGTTCAGTAACGCGCGCGCTGCATCGATCGTTTCAGTCGCGATGAGTCCGACTGGGCCGGCACCGCCGGCAACGGCGTAATCCGCTGCCGCGCCGTGCAGGTGGACGCCGGCGAGAAGGGCGGTCTTCGGATCGGCGCCCTGCGCCAGCAGCGCGGCGACGATGCCCGTCAGCACGTCCCCCATGCCGGCGCTCGCCATGCCGGGATTGCCGGTGGTGTTGATATGCCAGGTCCCGTCCGGGGCCGCGCAGACGCTTCCCACTCCCTTCAGCACGACGAGACTGCCGAATCCTGTCGCGAGCGCTGTCGCGGCGCTCACGCGATCGTTCTGGACTTCGCGGGTGGAGGAGCCCAGAAGCCGCGCTGCCTCCGCGGGATGAGGAGTCAGCAACGAGGGCACCAGGCGTTTCCGGAGCGTTTCGGCGAGCCGGATGTCGGCGGCAATGAGATTGAGGGCATCGGCATCGAGCACGAGCGGGAGCGGCGACTCGAGCGCGATACCGAGATAGAAAGCGGCATCAGGCATCTGGCCCAGCCCGGGACCGACGGCGAGGCAGGTGAGATGCCCGAGCTTCAGGACTTCATCCGCCGTCCGCAACATGAGCTCCGGCTGGGCCGGATCCACGGGGTGCGCATCGCGCGCCAGAAGTCCCACGTAGACCCGCCCGCATCCCATCTTCAGTGCCGCGCGCCCCGCGAGCAGTGCGGCGCCGACCATCCCGTGGTCGCCGCCGAGGATGCCAACGCTGCCGTAATCGCCCTTGTGGCTGTTACGCGCGCGAAGCGCGAGGGCTCCGTCCAGCACTTCGCCGCCGATGAGGAAACCCTGCGCTGGCCGGAGCTTCTGTGCGTCGAGCCCGAGGGCGCTCACGTGAACATCGCCGCAATGGTCGGGGCCGTCGAGCGTGAGGAGCCCGGGTTTCAGAGCGATAAAGGTGACAGTGTGGGTCGCGCGTATCGCGCTGCCCATCACGCGCCCGGTGTCGGACTGGAGCCCGCTCGGCACGTCCAGGGCGAGGACCGGCGAGCGGAGCCGGTTGACTGCCGCGATCCACTCGGCATGCCGCCCGGTCACCTCGCGCTCGAGCCCGATGCCGAAGATGCCGTCCACCACCAGCCCCCAATCCTGGGCGGCGGGCAGGGCCCCTGCGATGTCGCCGCCGGCGGCGCGCCAGGCGCGCAACGCGGCCGACGCATCCGCCGAAAGCTTGCTTTCATCGCCCGCAAAGACAACGGAAACATTGAAGTACCACTGCTTGAGATGGCGCGCCACGACCAGGGCATCGCCGCCGTTGTTGCCGGGCCCGGCGAGCACCAGGACGGGCTTGCCGGTGCCGCTCGACACCTCGCGCGCGATTTCCGCCGCCGCGAGTCCGGCTTTCTCCATGAGTTGCGGCGGCGCGGGCGTTGCCACGGTTGCGGCCTCGATGGCGCGCACGTCCGCGGTGCGATAGATCGGCGTATTGTGGGCCAGTCGTACGGTCATAAGTGCGTGTATTCTAACGTGAATGATGGCGTGCTCGCGGCGGCGCGGCGCCGTTTCGTGTAAAATGCTTTTTTAGCGACTTTGATTTCGCCACATGTCGCAGATCCTGAGGCTGAGAGGACGAAACGCTCTCTCGGCCTTCCGCTCAAGCAGGCTTGCCGGTTCCCTCAGCTCCTCCGTTCCGCGCGTCACCGCAGTTCACGCCGAGTTCCAACATTTCGTCGAGCTTGCCCGCGCATTGTCGGATGTGGAAGCGCGGCGCCTCGATCGCATCCTGACCTACGGTCCGGCCGGGGCGCCGGGTGCGGCGCGCGGGGAGCTGATGCTGGTCGTGCCGCGTTTCGGCACCATTTCCCCGTGGTCGTCCAAGGCGACCGATATCGCGCATCACTGCGGGCTCGACGCGGTTCGCCGCATCGAGCGCGGCGTGTCGCACTTCATCTCGACGCGCGATGGCAGGCCGCTTTCCACGAGTGATCGGGCGGCGCTGGCGCCGCTGATCCACGATCGCATGACCGAGACCGTGCTCGGCTCGCTTGAGGACGCCGACCGGCTATTCGAGCACTTCGCGCCGAAACCGCTCGCGACAGTAGATGTTCTCGGCGGAGGAATCGCGGCGCTCGAGCGGGCCGACCGGGAGATGGGGCTCGCGCTCTCGCAGGACGAGATCGAGTACCTCGCCGGGCAATTCAGGCGCATTGCGCGCAATCCGACGGACGTCGAGCTGATGATGTTTGCGCAGGCGAACTCGGAACATTGCCGGCACAAGATCTTCAACGGGCAGTGGGTGATCGACGGCAGGCCGGAATCCGAGACGCTGTTCGGCATGATCCGCACCACGCACGAGAAGAATCCCCGCGGCACCGTGGTCGCCTACGCGGACAATGCCGCCGTGATGGAAGGGGCGAGCATCGAGCGCTTCTACCCGCGGGAGGACGGCACCTACCGGGCGTCGCCGGAGCTCACGCACACCGTGATGAAGGTGGAGACGCACAATCATCCTACGGCGATATCCCCCTTTCCGGGCGCGGCGACGGGCGCCGGGGGCGAGATCCGCGACGAGGGCGCTACCGGGTGCGGTGCCAAGCCCAAGGCCGGGTTGAGCGGCTTCAGCGTGTCCAATCTCCACATCCCGGATTTCATCCAGCCGTGGGAGAGCCACGGTGGCATCGGGCGACCGCGGCGCATCGCGTCCGCCCTGAGAATCATGCTCGAGGGCCCGATCGGCGCGGCCTCCTTCAACAACGAATTTGGCCGACCCAACCTGGCTGGTTATTTCCGCACTCTGGAGCAGCGCGTGGCGGGCGAGGTGCGGGGCTATCACAAGCCGATCATGATCGCCGGCGGCATCGGCAATCTCGCCGCGCGCCATGCGCATAAGCGCGAGCTCGACCCCGGAGCGGTCCTGATCCAGCTCGGCGGGCCCGGCATGCGGATCGGGCTCGGCGGCGGCGCGGCCTCCAGCATGGGCACCGGCGCCAACCTGGAGGACCTCGATTTCGACTCGGTGCAGCGCGGCAATGCCGAGATCCAGCGGCGCGCGCAGGAGGTCATCGACCGCTGCTGGGCGCTCGGTGAGGCCAATCCGATCCGGTCGATACACGACGTGGGCGCGGGCGGCCTCTCCAACGCGCTCCCCGAGCTCGTGCACTCCGCGCGGCGGGGCGGTCACTTCGATATGCGCAAGATCCCGAATGACGAGCCCGGGATGTCGCCGCTGCAGATCTGGTGCAACGAGGCGCAGGAGCGCTACGTGCTGGCGATAGCCCCGTCGAACCTCGAGCGCTTCCGCGCCATCTGCGAGCGCGAGCGCTGCCCGTTCGCGGTGATCGGGGAGGCGCGCGCGGACGGGCAGCTCGTCGTAGCCGACCCTCTGTTCGCTAACCGGCCTGTGGACATGGAGCTTGAAGTTCTTCTAGGAAAACCGCCCCGGATGACGCGCGAGGTGACGCACCGGCGACGCGAGCTGCCCCCGTTCGAGACGCAGGGCATCAATCTGCGCGAGGCGGCCTACCGGGTGCTGCGCCTGCCGGCGGTGGCGGACAAGAGCTTCCTCATCACCATCGGCGACCGCACCGTGGGCGGGCTCACCGCGCGCGATCAGATGGTGGGGCCGTGGCAGGTGCCGGTTGCGGACGTGGCGGTAACGCTGATGGGATTCGAGACCCACCGCGGAGAGGCCTATGCGATGGGGGAGCGCACGCAGCTTGCGCTGGTCAGCCCGGAAGCCTCGGGCCGCATGGCGGTAGGCGAGGCGCTCACCAATATCGCGGCGGCGCCCATTTCAGACGTGAGCGATATCAAGCTTTCCGCAAACTGGATGGCTGCCGCGGGACACCCGGGCGAGGACGCCGCGCTGTTCGACACCGTGCGCGCCGTCGCGCTCGAGTTGTGCCCGCAGCTCGGAGTGAGCATCCCTGTCGGCAAGGACAGCCTGTCCATGAAGACGACGTGGGACGACAACGGCGCGCGCAAGGAAGTCACCGCGCCGCTTTCCCTCATCGTGTCCGCGTTCGCGCCGGTCGCTGACGTGCGCGGCACGCTCACGCCTCAGCTGCGAACCGACTGCGGTGACACCGTCCTGGTGCTGGTGGATCTCGGAGCCGGCCTCTGCCGCATGGGCGGCTCGGCGCTCGCCCAGGTCTACGGCGAAACCGGCAACGTGGCCCCGGATGTGGACGCGAAGCGGCTGAAGGCGTTTTTCGGGGCGGTCCAGCAGCTCAATCGGGACGGCAGGATACTCGCCTACCACGATCGCTCCGACGGCGGCCTCTTCGCCGCGATATGCGAGATGATGTTCGCCGGCCGGGCGGGAGCTACGCTCGAGCTTGGCGGCATTCCGGGCCGCGGGCCCGCCGCCGAGTTTCTATTCAACGAGGAGCTCGGCGCGGTGCTGCAGTTGCGGGCGGGCGATGCCGCGGCCGTGAAGCAGGTCCTGGCGGGCGCGGGGCTGGGGGCGCTGTGCCACATCATCGGCGGCATCCGCCCCGAGCGACGGCTGCGCATCACGGCCGGCGGAGAGACGCTCCTTGACGAGACGCTGGCCGACCTCCGGCGCGCCTGGTCCGAGACGACGTTCAACATGCAGAGGCTGCGCGACAATCCCGAGTGCGCGCGGCAGGAATACGAGCGCCTCCTCGACGCTGCCGACCCGGGCCTGCATTCCGCGCTGACTTTCGATCCCGCGGAAAACATCTCTGCGCCGTACGTGAGCCGCGGCATCCGCCCGCGCGTCGCCATCCTGCGCGAGCAGGGCGTGAACGGGCAGGTGGAGATGGCCGCTGCCTTCGATCGCGCCGGGTTCACGGCGGTCGACGTGCACATGAGCGACATCATCGCTGGCCGCGCGAGCTTGAGGGACTATCGAGGGTTCGCCGCCTGTGGCGGCTTCTCCTACGGCGACGTGCTGGGCGCGGGCGAGGGGTGGGGAAAGTCGATCCTATTCAACGCGCGCGCGCGCGCCGACTTCGAAGCGTTTTTCCGGCGCCCCGACACCTTCGCGCTCGGCGTGTGCAATGGCTGCCAGATGATGGCGAATCTCCGCGAGCAGATCCCGGGGGCGGAAGCGTGGCCGCATTTCGTGCGCAACCGCTCGGAGCAGTTCGAGGCGCGCTTCGTGATGCTGGAAGTGCAGCGCTCGCCCGCGCTTCTTTTCGATGGCATGGCGGGCAGCCGCATGCCGATCGCGGTCGCGCACGGCGAGGGTTACGCCGAATTCAGGGATGCGGCGGCGGCGGAAGCGGCACGACCGCTGGTGGCACTGCGCTTCGTGGACAACCGGGGCGCGCCGACCGAGTCCTATCCGTGCAATCCGAACGGCTCGCCCGGCGGCATCACCGGGCTCACCACGCCCGACGGGCGCTTCACCGTCGTCATGCCCCATCCGGAGCGCGTGTTCCGCGCGGTGCAGAACTCCTGGCACCCCGCCGACTGGGGCGAGGACGGTCCGTGGTTGAGGATGTTCAGGAACGCCCGCCGCTGGTGCGGCTAATGTCGCATCCCGTTAGTTATTTGCGTAATTCCGTTCGGTCTGAGCTTGTCGAAGACCGATCGGAATCAAAGCCGTTCATGGTTCGACAGGCTCACCACGAACGGCAAGTTATCTCCTGGACGCCACACTAGCTATTCGATCTTGGCCTTGGCGCGCAGGTCGGTGAAGACCTTGTTGACGGTCTGCTGGCGCAGCTGCTGCTCGATCTGGGGCTTCACTTCCTCGAACGGCGGAAACTTGGCGGGGCGCTCGTCGTCGAGCCGGATCACGTGCCAGCCGAATTGGCTTTTCACCGGCGCATCGGTCATCTGACCCTTTTTCAGCTTGGTGATGGCCTGCCCGAACTCTGGAACGTAGCGCGCCGGCGTCGACCAGTCGAGGTCGCCGCCGCGGCCCTTGGAGCCCTGGTCCTTGGACTTCTCGCCGGCAAGCTTCTCGAAGCTGCCGCCTTTCTTGATCTGCGCGATCAACTGCTTCCCCTCGTCCTCGGTCTCGACCAGGATGTGGCGGACCTTGTACTCGCGGGCGCCCGCCGATTCCTTGACGCGCTCGTATTCCTTCCTGACCGCGTCGTCGCTGACGGGGTGCGTCTTGAGATAGTCCTGCAGGTAGGCGTTGATCAGCACCGCCTGCCGCTGAAGGTCGATCTGCGTCACGACCTCCGGCTTCTTATTGAGGCCCTTCTTGACGGCTTCCTGCGCAACGATCTCGCGGTTGATCAGTTCCTGCTTGATCGCGTTGCGCATCTCCGGCGTGTCCGGCCGGCCCTGGGCGGACATCTCCTTCATCAGGTGATCCGCGCGCGACTGCGGAATCGTTACGCCGTTGACCTTGGCCAGGGCGCCGTCCTGGGCGTGCGCGGCGGGGAGGAGGGCCAGGCCGGCCGCCAACATTGCACAGCGAATGAGCTTCATCGGAATTCCTTTGCGGTTGACGGTATCAGATCTCGCCGGGCGCGTAGGCCTTGATGGCGAGCGCGTGGATCTCGTTTTTCATCATCGGCCCGAGCGCCTCGTATACCATGCGGTGGCGCAGTTGCGCCGGTTTACCTTCGAAGGCCCGTGCGACGATGACGAGCCGGAAATGCCCGCCGCCGGATCGCGCGCCCGCGTGACCGGCGTGCGCGGCGGACTCGTCGACGACTTCCAGCGACTCGGGCGCGAGTGTCGCAAGGCTCTCTTCGATGCGATCGGCGACGGTCACTTCAATCGGCCTTCCCGTCCTCGATGTAGCGGGACAGCATGAGCGCCTGCAACACGATGAACGCCAGCATGAGGCCGATGCCGCCGAACAGCTTGAAATTGACCCAGGCGTCGGTGGAAAAGTTGTAGGCGACCGCGAGGTTGAGCGCCCCCATCAGCGCGAAGAAGGCGATCCAGCTCGCAAGGAGCCTCCCCCATACCGCTTCGGGCAGCGTCACCTGAGCCTCCATCATGGTGCGGATCAGGTTCTTCCGGAACGCAAGCTCCGAGACCGCCAGCGCGGCCGCGAACAGCCAGTAGAGCACGGTCGGCTTCCATTTGATGAAGGTCTCGTCCCGCAGCAGCAGCGTCGCGCCGCCGAATACCACGATCACGGCGAGGCTCACCCACAGCAGCTTGTCGACCTTGCGGTGGCGAATCCAGGCCCAGCCGATCTGCACGAAGGTGGCCGCGATCGCCACCGCCGTCGCAACGTAGATGTCGTAGACCTTGAAGGCGATGAAGAAAAGGACGACCGGAAAGATGTCGAACAGAAATTTCATCGGCGGCTATTATACCCGGGAAGCGGCACGCGGCGAACGGGAAGCAGTGCACAGTCAACAAGTTACGACGGCCGGGCAGCGCACGACGCGGGCCGTCAATCGGGCAGGACTTTACCGGGATTCATGATGTTTCGCGGGTCGAAGGCACGCTTCAGCAGGCGCATCATCTCGATTTCCAGCGGCCCCTTGTAGCGCGCCAGCTCCTCGCGCTTGGCCTGCCCGATGCCGTGCTCGGCGCTGAAGCTACCGGCGAAGCGCTGCACGACGTCGAGCACGGCCCGGTTGACGTCGCTCGCCGCGAGTGCTGCCGCGTCGCCGAGATTGCGTCCCGGGACGAAGCAGTTGTAGTGCAGGTTGCCGTCGCCGATGTGCCCGAAGCAGATGACGCGCGCGCCGGGGAATGCGCGCTCCAGCGCCGCGCCCGCCTCCGCGATGAACTCAGGGATGCGGGAAACCGGGATCGAGATGTCGTGCCGGTAAAGCAGGCCCTCGGATTGCGACGCCTCGGGGATCGTCTCCCGGATGCGCCACAGTGCAGCGCGCTGCGCGCCGCTTTCCGCAATCGCGGCGTCGAGCGCGAGCCCGCGCTCGGCGGCCCGCTCCAGCGCGCGCTCGAACTCGCCCCGCAGCGGCCCGTCCGCGCTCGCTTCGGCAAGCTCGGCAAGGACATACCAGGGGTGCGCGCGGACGAGCGGCTCGCGCGTGCCGGGAATGTGCGCCAGCACGAGCTCGACGCAGCGGCGCGAGATGATCTCGAATGCGCTGATGCGGTCGCCGCATTCGTCGCGCAGCAGCGCAAGCAGCTCCACTGCAGCGGCGGGCGCCGCGACAGCGATGAGCGCGGTGACCGTCGTGCGCGGAACCGGAAAGAGCTTTAGCACCGCGCCGGTGATGATGCCGAGCGTGCCTTCGGAGCCGATGAAGACCTGTTTCAGGTCGTAGCCCGTGTTGTCCTTGCGCAGGCCGCGCAGGCCGTCCCACACCCGGCCGTCCGGCAGCACGACCTCGAGGCCGAGCGTGAGGTCGCGCGCGTTGCCGTAGCGCAGCACGTTGATTCCTCCCGCGTTGGTGGCGAGATTGCCGCCAATCTGGCAGCTGCCCTCGGCGCCGAGGCTTAAGGGAAAGAGCCGCCCCGCATCGCGCGCGGCCTGCTGGATGTTCGCCAGGATGCAGCCCGCCTCCACGGTGATGGTGTTGTTGAGCGCGTCGAGCCCGAGGACACGGTTCATGCGGCCGAGCTGGAGCACGATCGCCCCGCCCGCCGCGGGCGGCGTGGCTGCCCCCGACATGCCGGTATTGCCGCCCTGCGGGACGATGGCGGTGCCGGTTTCGGCGCAGAGCTTCACCACCGCCGCGACCTGGTCGGTTGCGGCGGGCCGCACGACAGCCGGCGCCGCGCCCCGATAGAAGCCGCGCCAATCCCCGAGATACGGTTCGAGGTCGCCCGGCTCGGTCAGCAGGCCTTGCCCGCCGACGATGCCGCCAATCCGCTCGAGGAGCGAGGAGCCAACGGCGGACCGGGCGGATCGAGCCATGAGCGGATTATAAGGGTTGGGTGTGTGCTACCATCCAGCCGCCCCCAGGTCTTATGGGGAACTCGCGGCATTCGGTGCGGGGGCAGCGCGGCGCTCGCCGATTCTAGGATTGGACGCTCGCGCCGTCTCAGGGGGAGCGCTAGACAATGGCCGATCGGATCATCCTCGCCTGCACCATCCTGGTCGCGGTGGTGTATCTCTACGCCACCACTCTGATTCCGTCCCTCGAGATCGGGGACCCCCTCGGCCCCAAGGCATTTCCGCGCCTGATCGGGATCGCGTTGTTGATCGCTGCTGGCATGCTTGCGCTCGAGATGTGGCGGGAACGCGGAAGGGACGCCGCGCCGGGCGCCGGCGCGACGCTTTTCGACCCGCGGGTCGTGAAGGTGCTCGCCGTCGTGGTGTTTTGGGCAGGGG
>Ga0210102_1000044_pt1 | contig 34359 bp, 47 predicted proteins | sample RushOxbow_ThreeS_4_FD_185563 | JGI IMG/M metagenome (GOLD analysis project Ga0210102, IMG submission 185563) | Wetland microbial communities from San Francisco Bay, California, USA, that impact long-term carbon sequestration -... | ecosystem: Environmental > Aquatic > Marine > Wetlands ...
GGGCCCGCGCTCGCGAGCCTGTCGGCGCGCGGGCGCCGGCTGGCGTGGATCGCGCCGCCCTATCTGCCGTACGCGCCGGCGCTCGCCGCCGCGGGTATAGATCTCGCGCGGCTGCTGGTGGTGAGGACGCGCTCGCCGCGCGAAACCCTGTGGGCGATCGAGCAGGCCTTGCGCTCGAATGCCTGCGGCGCCGTGCTCGCCTGGCCGGAGAAAATCGCCTGGCCCGAGGCTCGCCGCCTGCAGCTCGCGACCGAGGGCAGCCAGGCGCTCGCCGTCCTGTTCCGTCCGCCGCGCGCCGCCGGCGAAGCATCGCCCGCCGCGCTGCGCCTCGCCCTCGACACCTGCCAAGGCGATCTCGCCGTGCGCATCCTCAAGCGCCGCGGCGCGGTGCTCGGCCGGCCGATCCGGCTGCATCCTGCGCCGGTCGTGAACCGGCCCCGGCCGGGGTTTCACCATGCTGTGGACTTCGCTCCATTTCCCGCTCTTCCCGCTCGAATCGTTCCTGCCAGCATCGACGCGCTCTGAACCGTGGGCCGTCACCGACGGCGCGCACGTCGCGATCTGCAACGGGCAGGCCCGCGTGAGGGGCATCCGGCCGGGAATGAGCCTCGCCACCGCGTGCGCGCTTGCACCGGCTTTGAACCACCGGCCGCGCGACCCGGCGGCGGAAGCCGCAGCGCTCGGGCACATCGCGGCGTGGGCGGTGCAGTTCACGCCCGCCGTCACGCTCCAGCCGCCGCGCGGGCTGCTGCTGGAAGTCGAAGGCAGCCTGCGGCTCTTCGGCGGCATCGGAAAAATCCTCGACGCGGTCAAGCGCGACGTTGCCGACATGGGATACACCGTATCGGTTGCCTGCGCGCCGACGGCATCGGCCGCGTGGCTGCTCGCGCGTGGTGGATCCGAGCGCGTCTTCGCTGGCCAGCGCGCCATCCGGGAAGCGATCTCGCCGCTGCCCGTCCGCGTGCTCGATTGCGATGTCCAGACGCTCGAGACGCTTGCCGCGATCGGCGCGAGATCGCTCGGCGATCTGCTCGACCTGCCACGCGACGGCGTGGCGCGGCGCTTCGGGCAGAGCGTACTCGACCAGCTCGACCGCGCACTCGGCCTGCTGCCGGAGGCGCGCACATTCTTCACCGCGCCGCCGCGCTTCGACGCGGCGATCGAGCTGGCGGCCGCGGTCACGAGCGCCGAGGTCCTGCTGTTCCCCGCGAAGCGGCTGCTGACCCAGCTTGCAGGCTATCTCGCCGCGCGCTGCGCCGGGATCCAGCGCTTCCGGCTCGCGCTCGGGCACGAGGACGCGCCGGAAACCGCGCTCGAGATCGGGCTCGCCACCCCCTCGCGCGACGCCGGGCGGTTCCTCATCCTCGCGCGCGAGCGGCTGGCGGCGACGAGCCTCGCGGCGCCGGTCACGCGGGTGCGGCTCGCAGCAGACGAAATACTCACGCTCGCGGGCGATACCGGCAGCCTCTTCCCCGACCGCACGAGCGACGCGGGGGACTGGGCGCGGCTCGTCGAGCGCCTGAGCGCCCGGCTCGGGCATGAAGCCGTGCACGGGCTCGCGCCGCGCGCCGAGCACCGCCCGGAGCGCGCGTGGCAGGCGACCGTGCCCGGCGCCGGCGCCGGGCAGGCCGCGCGCTCGCCACGCCCGCTGTGGCTGCTCGAGCGGCCGCGCCCGCTCGATGAGGTGGACTCGAAGCCGTACACCCGCGACGGCCCGCTCGCCCTCATCGCCGGTCCCGAGCGCATCGAGTCGGGCTGGTGGGACGGCGACGACGTGAAGCGCGACTACTTCATCGCGCAGACGCCCGACCGCGCCACGCTCTGGGTCTACCGGGAGCGGAAGCAGCCGGGCGGGTGGTATTTGCACGGAATTTTCGGCTGACATGCTGCCCGAGTACGCCGAGTTGCACTGCCTGACGAATTTCTCGTTCCTGCGCGGCGCGGCGCACCCGGAGGAGCTCGCTGCACGCGCAGCGAAGCTGGGCTATTCGGCGCTCGCCATTACCGATGAATGCTCGCTGGCGAGCGTGGTGCGCGCCCACATCGCCGCGAAGGAGCACGGCTTGAAGCTCATCGTCGGCGCCGAGTTCAGGATCGCGGACGGGGGAAAGCTGGTGCTGCTCGCGACCGACCGCCAGGCGTACGGCAATCTGTCGCAGCTCATCACCGCGGCGCGGCGCCGCAGCCGCAAGGGAAGCTATCGCATCGGGTGGGAGGATTTCGCCGGCGGCGTTCCGGGCTGTCTCGTGCTGCTCGTCCCCGACGAGCAGCCGAAGCTCGAAGACGCGCAGCGCGTCGCACGCGCCTTTCCCGGCCGCGCCTGGATCGCCGTCGAGCTTCTTTCCGGGCCGGACGACCGGGCACGGCTCGAAGCCCTCCTCGACCTCGGCCACGCGTCGAAGCTCCCGCTGGTGGCGGCCGGCGACGTGCACATGCACGTGCGCTCGCGCCGCCCGCTGCAGGATACGCTGACCGCGATCCGGCTGCGCACGACGGTCGCGGAAGCGCGCGGCGCGCTCTACCCCAACGCCGAGCGGCACCTGCGGATGCGCATGCGGCTCGCGCAGCTCTACCCCCCGGCGCTCCTCGCCGAGACCGTGCGCATCGCGGCGCGCTGCGCCTTCTCCCTCGACAGCCTGCGCTACGAGTACCCGGAAGAACTCGCGCCCCCGGGCCACACCCCGGCCTCGTACCTGCGCGAGATCACCGAGGCGGGACTGCGCGCGCGCTTTCCCGCCGGCGTGCCGGAGAACGTCCGCGAGCTGATCGAACACGAGCTCGCGCTCGTCGCGGAACTCGCCTACGAGCCCTACTTCCTCACCGTCTACGACATCGTGAAGTTCGCGCGCTCCCGCGGCATCCTGTGCCAGGGCCGCGGCTCGGCCGCCAATTCCGCGGTGTGCTACGCGCTTGGCATCACCGAGGTCGACCCGGCGCGCATGAACATGCTGTTCGAGCGCTTCATCTCGCGCGAGCGCAACGAGCCGCCCGACATCGACGTGGACTTCGAGCACCAGCGGCGCGAGGAAGTGATCCAGTATCTCTACGGGAAATACGGCCGCGACCGCGCGGCGCTCGCCGCGACGGTCATTACCTATCGCACCAAGAGCACGATCCGCGACATCGCCAAGGCGCTCGGCTTCGATCTCCCGCAGGTGGACCGCCTCGCGCGCTCCTTCGCGTGGTGGGACGGCCGGGACAGCGTGCGCGAGCGCCTCGCCGAGGCCGGCTTCGATCCAGCGAGCGAGCAGATCCAGCGCCTCATCACCCTGGTCGCGACGCTGACGGGCTTTCCGCGCCACCTCTCGCAGCACACCGGCGGCTTCGTGTTCGCGAGGGGGCTCCTCTCGCGTCTCGTGCCGATCGAGAACGCGGCGATGCCCGAGCGCAGCGTCATCCAGTGGGACAAGGACGACCTCGACGCGCTCGGGCTCCTCAAGGTGGATGTGCTTGCGCTCGGCATGCTCTCCGCGATCCGCCGCGCGCTGGAGATGATCTCCGGCTGGCGCGGGACGCCGTTCGGCATGGCCGACGTGCCGCCGGAGGACCCGGCGGTCTACGAGATGATCCAGCACGCAGACACCGTCGGCGTGTTCCAGATCGAGTCGCGCGCGCAGATGAGCATGCTGCCGCGCCTGAAGCCGAAGAATTTCTACGATCTCGTGATCGAGGTGGCGATCGTGCGCCCGGGACCGATCCAGGGCGGCATGGTCCACCCCTATCTCCGCCGGCGGCAGGGGCTGGAGCCGGTCACCTACCCGAGCGCAGCGGTGAAGGCGGTGCTCAGCCGCACGCTCGGCGTGCCGATCTTCCAGGAGCAGGTGATGCAGCTCGCGATCGTCGCCGCGGGCTTCACGCCCGGCGAGTCGGATCACCTGCGGCGATCGATGGCGGCGTGGCGCCGCAAGGGCGGGCTCGAGCACTTCGAGCAGCGGCTCGTCTCGGGCATGCTCGCGCGCGGCTACCAGCGCGAGTTCGCGGAGCGCATCTACCAGCAGATCCTCGGCTTCGGCGAGTACGGATTTCCGGAGTCGCACAGTGCCAGCTTCGCGCTGCTGGTGTACGTGTCCTCCTGGATCAAGCGCCACGAGCCGGCGGCATTCCTCGCGGCGCTCTTGAACAGCCAGCCCATGGGCTTCTACGCCCCCTCGCAGCTCGTGCAGGACGCGCGCCGCCACGGCGTCGAGGTGCTGCCGGTGGACGCCACGGCGAGCGACTGGGACTGCAACCTCGAAACAGCGGGGGATGAGGACGGAGGGGTGAGCCAGGAAACTCCCCTCCTGCCTGAGGGCGAGCCGGGGTTTCGAGAAGCATGTCTTCGAGCCGGCGAGCGCCAGTCGCGATGCAACGCGACTGGATGGGCGGGGTCGCCGAAATGGGGCGGGGGTGGTGGGAGGAAGCGCGCCTGCGTGCGCCTCGGCCTGCGCATGATCAGCGGCTTTTCCGAGATCACGGCCGGGCGCATTCTCGCTGCGCGCCGCGAGCGCGCGTTCGGCTCGGTCGAGGATCTTGCCCGGCGCGCCGGCCTCAATCGCCGCGACCTGAAGCTCCTTGCCGCCGCGGGCGCGCTGCAGCCGCTGGCGGCGCACCGGCGGCGCGCGCACTGGGAGGTCGCCGGCGTGGAGCGCGCCACCGCCCTCCTCGGTGACGCGCCGGTGCGGGAGACCGACCCCGTGCTGGCGGCGCCGACCGAGGGCGAAGACCTGGTCGCCGACTACGCGAGCCTGGGGCTCACGCTCGGCCGCCATCCGCTCGCGCTGCTGCGCCCGCGGCTTGCGCGCATGCGGCTCGCCACCGCGGCCGAGCTGCGGGGGCTGCCGCACGGGCGCCCCGCGCGCGCCGCCGGCATCGTCGTCGGCCGCCAGCGGCCGGATACCGCCTCCGGCGTCATCTTCGTGACACTCGAGGACGAGACCGGCAGCGTCAACGTGATCGTGTGGCGCGACCTCGCCGACCGGCAGCGGCGGGAGCTGCTGGGATCGCGCCTGATGGGGGTTCACGGAACGCTCGAACGGGAGGGGGAAGTGGTGCATCTCATCGCGAAGCGGCTGGTGGACCACAGCGAGCTGCTGGGGGCGCTGCAAACCTCGAGCCGGGACTTTCATTAGCGGCGGGATGGGCGGCTGAAGTAGAATCAGCCCTTCCGAAAACCCGGCATGGAGGCGATCATGCAACGCACATTCGCGCAGGTCCTGGCGTTCACGCTGGCGACGGCAATGGCCGCAGTGCTCGGCGGCTGCGACACCAGCCCGCCCACCAAGGAACAGAGGGAGTCCGTGAACTACGGTCCCAAACCCGACGACTACCAGAGAATCATCCGCGATTACCTGAGGAACCGGCTGACCGATCCGACCGCCGCAATCATCGACTTCAAGGCGGGGCCCACCCAGATGTACCAGAAGGACGCGGCCTTTCGCGACCTGCAGTTCGGGTGGGCCGTCTGCACGATGGTGAACGACAAAAATACGCAGGGCGCCTATACCGGGTTCGATCCGGCCGTCTACTTCATTCGCAACGGGAAGGTGGTGGCCGCGAACGGCGGTCCTGGCGACGGGCCGATCGGAACGCAGTTCGCGCGCAGGCAGTGCAAGGAGCTCGGCTACGAAGCGCCGTAACCGCGATGGCAAGCGCCATCAAGGTTCTCGCTTCCAACAGCATTCGCGCCGCACTCGGCGAGCTCACCCCGCAGTTCGAGCGCGCGAGCGGGCGCAAAGTCTCCGCGAGCTATGACCCGGCCAAGGTCATGCTTGCGCGCATCCAGAAGGGCGAGACCGCCGATCTCGTCATCACCGGCGCGGGTGCAATCGATGAGCTCGTGAAGCAGGGACAGGTCCTGGCCGAAAGCCGCCGGATACTCGCCCGTTGCAGCGTCGGCGTCGCCGTCCGCGCCGGGGCACTCAGGCCTGACATCGGCTCGGTCGAGGCGCTCAAGCGCGCGCTGCTTGACGCGAAGTCGGTCGCCTATACCCAGGAAGGCGCGAGCGGCATGCACTTCTCCGGCGTGATCGAGCGCCTCGGAATCGCGGAAGAGGTGCGAGCCAAGGCCGTGAGGCAGCCGGGCGGCCTGATCGGCGAGCTGGTAGCCGCGGGCAAGGCCGAGATTGCGATTCAGCAGATCCCCGAACTGCTGGCCGTGCCGGGCATCGAGCTGGTCGGCCCTCTGCCCGCGGAGGTCCAGCTCGTCACTGTCTCCTCCGCCGGCGTCTTCACCCGAGCGGTGGACGCGGAGGCGGCCAGTAGCTTCATCCAGTTCCTTCTCACCCCTGCCGCGGCGCGGGTCATGAAAGCAAAGGGCCTGGAGCCTGTCGCGAACAGTCGGTAACAGGATGACCGCGCCCGTCGCCCTTCGACAAGCTCAGGGCGAACGGACTGTTTACCGGACCCGCAGTTTTTCGATCACATCCAGGTCCGGGTCGACGCCGAGCCCCGGTTCGTGCGGCACCGCAAGGCAGCCGTTCCGGTCCGGCATAATTGCATCGTGGAGGGGATTCACCGCGAAGTCGGCATCGTAGCGCTCGACGAGGCTCTCGCCAGACATCGCCGCGATGCAATGGATCGAGGCGATGAGGCCGGGGCCGAAGTACGCTGAATGCGGCACTACTGCCACGCCGCGTGCCTCGGCCAGCGCCATGACCTTGCGCATCTGCGTGATGCCGCCCACTTTAGTGACGCTTGGCTGCGCGTAGCTCACCGCGCCAGCTGCAAGGAGACCCATGAACTCGGGCAGCATCGCGTTCTCGCCCGCCGCGGTCGGAATGCCGCCTTCCGCCTGCACGCGGGCGAGCCCCGCGTGGTCTTCGGGCGGCCACACCGGCTCCTCGAGCCATTTGAGGTCCAGGGGCTTCAACTTGCGCGCCATGTCGATTGCTTCGGCAACCGTCCACGAACAGTTGCAATCCACCATGATGGGGACGCCGGGGCCGGCGGCGTCGCGCGCGGCCTGGATCGGCGGCACCGTGGTCTCGTGCAGCTTGATGTGGCGATAGCCGCGCTTGAGCGCTTTGCCGACGTGATGTGCGACCGCGCCGGGCTGCCCGTAGCGCAGCAGGCTCGCGTAGGCGGGGAGCCGCTCGCGCGGCGAGCCGCCGAGCAGGCGATAGAGCGGTTGCCCGGCGAGCTTGCCCGCAATATCCCACAGCGCGATGTCGATCGCTGACAGCGCGTACATTGCGGGCCCGTTGCGTCCGACGCCGGCCAGGTTGCGCTGCAGCTCGTCCACCAGCTCGCCGATCAAGGTCGGGTCGCGGCCGACGCACATCGGGCCAACGAGGGTGTCGAGCGCCGCCCGCGTCGCCGGGAAGATCCGGTGGCCGAACCCCTCGCCCCAGCCGGTGACGCCCGCATCGGTTTCGACGCGCACGAGCAGGATGTCCATGCTGGTGCGGGGACGCCCGGCCTGAGTCGGCACCACGGCGCCTTCGATGACCATCGGCAGGTTGAGGACGATCGTTTCGACTTTCGTGATCTTCATAATTGCTATAGTCTATGCCCGCCCCGCCGCCTCCGCTGCAGTCCGCAGTGTGGCCGCACGGTGCTCGTCGCTCGCCGCTCATTCCTCGCCACCCGTTACGAAAAGGCCAGACCATGAAGATTGCCAGAACCACCGCGCACACGCTGCGCGTTCCGTTCCAGTTCCCGCTGATCAAGGAGACCCAGCACGCGCTCGTGACCTTCGTCGAGATCGAGACCGACGACGGCCTGAAGGGCCACGCCTTCTCGGCCTACCCGCTACGCTTCAGCATCTCCGATTTCATCAACCGCGAGGCGGGCCCGGCGATCGCGGGCATGGATCCGCTGCGGCCCGAGGCGGTTCGCTCGACGCTCTACTGGAAGCTTTCCAACAAGTACTACATGGGCACGTGGTCGTGCGCCGCCAGCGTGATCGACATCGCGCTGTGGGACCTTCGCGGAAAGAGCGCGAGGCTGCCGATCTGGAAGATGATGGGCGGCGCGCGCGAGAAATGCCCGATCTACATCACCTGGGGCCTTCCCCGCTACAGCCGGGACGAGCTGGTGGAAGCGGCGAAGCTGATGATCGCCGAGGGGCACACCCAGCTCAAGATGGCGATTGCGGCCGGCTCCGACCCTTCGGCGCACATGTACGGCGAGCCGACCGACAACGACATCCTCGAGGACGCCGCCCGCATCCGCCACGTGCGGGACGCGCTGGGCGACAAGGTGACGCTGATGATCGACGCCAACAAGAACGCCCGGCTGCCGCAGGCGATCCGCCTCGCCAAGATGGTTGAGGACTGCAGGCTCGCGTGGTTCGAGGACCCGGTGTTTAAGGCCGATCCGCGGCTGATGGCGAAACTGCGCCGCGAGACCACGATTCCCATCGCCGCCGGCAGCAGCGGGACCTTTGACCTCGCCTACCTGCGCGAGTATTTCGTCAACGAAGCGATCGACATCGCGCAGCCCAACGTGCGCGACATCGGGGGCTTCACCGGCGGGCTCTACGCGGCAGGCCTCGCGCAGGCATTCAACATTCAGCTCGAGATGGGCGGCAACTACCCTCACCTCAACATGCATCTCCACGCCGGGGTGCCCAACGGCGGGCGCGTCGAGTTTCACCTTGGCGGCTGGCGGATCGGCGAGGCGCTGTTCGACGGCATGCCGAAACCGGTGCGGGGCTGGGTGACGCTTACTGACGCGCCGGGGCTCGGTTTCACGCCCAAATCCGGAATACTCGACCTTGCGGTCAAATGAATCTCCAGCTCAGCATCGGATTAGCGTCGAACCCGCGCACGTGGCCCATCTTCGACGGCCGCGTGAAACCCGACGGCATCGACTTGATCCCGAGCCGCGTGCATCCCTCGGAGTTGTTCTGGCGCCAGCTGAGATTCGCGGACTTCGACGTTTCGGAAATGTCGTTCTCCTCCCTCATGATGGCCAGGTCGAGGGGGGACGAGCGCTGGGTCGGCGTGCCGGTGTTCACTACGCGCAAGTTCTACCACGCCGCGATCCTGGTACGGCGCAAGGCGGGCATCGCCGCGCCCGCTGACCTGAAGGGCAAGCGCGTCGGGGTGCCGGAGTACCAGCAGACGGCGGCGCTGTGGGCGCGCGGCGTGCTGCAGGAGGAGTTCGGCGTCGAGCCGCGGCACATGGAATTCTGGATGGAACGCGGCGCGTCCCACAGCCACGCCGGCGCCGTCGGCTTCACCGCACCCCCCGGGGTGACGATCCACACGATCCCGCCCGAGAAGAGCCTCGGCGGCATGATGCTCGCGGGCGAGCTCGACGCGGCGCTCCATTACATCGTGGACCGCAACCTCGTCGACCGCAGCACTGCCGACCTGTGGAACCACCCGGACATCGGAACGCTCTTCCCCGATCCTGTCGCCGAGGGCGTGCGCTACTACCGCAAGACCGGCATCTTCCCCATCAACCACGGCATGGTCATCAAGAGGGAAATCGCCGAGAAACACCCGTGGGTGGTCCTGAATCTCGTCAAGGCCTTCGACCGCGCCAACGACATTGCGGACCGCGAACGCGTGGAGCACGTCGAGTACCACGTTGCCGCAGGCCTGCTCCCGACGGGCGCGACGGAGGCATTGCGGCCGCCGCTCGTGCGACACGGCATCCGCGCAAACCGCAAGACACTGGAGACCGCGGCGCGCTATTCCCGCGAGCAGGGCCTGACGCCGCGGCTCGTCAAGCTCGAGGAAGTATTTGCACCGAGCGCGATGGAACAATGAGAACTTGGGGACGGAGCCCGGTTTCTGCTCGGGAAACCGGGCTCCGTCCCCAAACTGAGGAAGGGATGCGATGGAGTTGAAGAAGCTGGGCCCCGGCTTTGCCGCAGAGGTGCGCGGGGTCGGGCTCGCTGACGTGGCGGAGCGGGAGGACGCCTATGCCGGCGTGCGCGCGGCATTCGAGGCGCACTCCGTGCTGGTGTTCCGCGGCCAGCCGATCACCAACGAGCTGCAGATCGCCTACTCGAAGCGCTTTGGTCCCCTGGAAATCGCCAAGGCAGCAGCCCGCGGCGAGGGCACGCCGTTTTCCGTCCTCACCAACATCGAGCCGGACGGGAGCCTGGTGCCGCCCGACCACAAGGAGGCGCTCCGCGCGCGCGCCAACCAGCTCTGGCATACCGACAGCTGCTTCAAGGACCCGCCGGCGCTCGCTTCAGTGCTGTCGGCGCGCGTCATCGCACCGGTTGGCGGCGAAACCGAGTTCGCGTCCACGCGGCTCGGCTGGGAGCGGCTGCCGGAGGCGACGCGGGCGCGCCTCAAGGATGCGTATGCCTGGCACGACTACGCGCATTCGCGCGGGAAGATCGCTTCCCACCTTGCATCCGAGCGCGAACGGGCAACGCTGCCGCCGGTGCACTGGCGCATCCGCTGGCGCAACCCCGTGAACGGGCGCGACTCACTTTACGTGGCGTCGCACACCTTTGCGATCGACGGCATGGCGCAGGAGGAGGCCCAAGCCCTGATTTCGGAGCTGATCGAGCACACGACGGCGCGCGGCCACACCTATCTGCACCGCTGGCAGCCGGGCGACGTCATCATGTGGGACAACCGCTGCATCCTGCATCGCGGCCGGCCGTGGCCCGGCGACAAGCCGCGCCACGTAGTGCGCACCACGATCACTGCGACTGATGCGGACGGCCTCGCGGACATGCGGCCGATGAAACCCGCCGCTTGAGCGGGCATGCGCGGCCGATAAGGCGACGGCCAGAGCCGGTCGCCGTAAAGCGGGAAAGTTACTGTTCCGGCTTGCGGTTCTTCTCCGTGTGCCAGAGGTAGACGAAGAAGGCGACGATCATCCCGATGAAGACGACGCCGAAGGCGATGACCCAGATGATGTCAACAGTCTCGGAAGGTGCGGTCGCCGCTTCCATCTCTTTCACGGCGGCAAACAGGGGGCTCGAAATCAGAAACAGCATCACTGCAGACAGGAACTTGGACATAAGTCTCCAGAGCGGTAACCCGCGGGTTGATTTCTCAGGGGCATGATCTTACGCCAGGCTTACACCAAGCTGACTAAATTAGTCCATATCGTGACTAAAGACTCGTGCCGGGGTGCAAATCCTTGCACTGATCGGCCTTCGGAGTCCATATCGTAAGCCCGCCTAGCGCGCTGGCGTCATCCGGCCGCGGGCACTTCCCGCAAGTACACCGGCAGGTCCGTCGTCGGCGGGCGCGCCGGGACCTGGTAGAAGAGGTCGGCGACGAAGCCGCGGTGGTAGGACGTGTGATTCACGACGTGGAGCAGGATCTCACCGCGTGTCATCGCGCCTTGGTTGCCGCCGATAAGCGTGAACTTCACGCTTTCGTCCAGCGTCGCATCGGACAGCGCGTCGCTCCAGGCGATGTACCAGGCGTCGATCTCCTGCTGCGCGCGCCACAGCTCGGCGAGTGGAGGATGGTCCGGCGTATTGCGCGCGGCGTAACCGTGCTCGCGTCCTTCGAGGTGCGCCTGCCAGATGCGGTCGATGACGTAGTTGTGATTGAGCGTGTGCACCATGTTCCGGAACAGGCTCTTCCGCTCTTTCGTCGCCTCGCCGGGGGGCAAGGCGGCAACCGCATCGAAGATGAGCCGATTGGCCCAGGCGTTGTAGCGCGCAAGCATGCGCGCGGTACGGGTGGTAACCACGGTGTAGCTCCATGGAGATGTCCGGTCCGGACAGTCTTCGATTTTGCCACCGGGGGAGCTATTCGTGAATGGCAATCAGTGATCGGGACGGGGGTCTCGCCGACCGCGCGCCACTGACCGCACGTTTTCTTGGTATTCTTTCCGCGATGAGGGGCACACGATAGCCCCTGTCCCCCTCGGGGAGAGACGGAGAGACCGATGTCCGGAAACGTTACGCAGGACCTGGCGCGGTTTGCGGCCAGGTTGTCCTACGACCAGATACCGCAGCGCGCCCGGGAGCATTGCAAAAACCTGCTGCTCGACGCCGTCGCCTGCGCGCTTGCCGGGCACCGGGGCGAGGAAACGCACCAGGTCGCGGCGCTCGCCTCGGGACTCGCCCAGTCCCAGGAAAGCAGCATCATGGGTGGCGACCGCCTCTCGCTCGCTGGCGCCACCCTGTTGAACGGCTACCTGATCACGGCGGTCACGATGTGCGACGTGCACCGCGCGACGCTCACCCACATCACGCCGGAAGTGGTGCCGCCGGCGCTGGCAATCGCCGAACGCGATGCGCTCTCCGGGCACGAGCTGCTGGTCGCTCTTGCCGCCGGGTGCGAGGCGATGACCCGCATCGGGATTGCGATGGACTGGCCCGCGGCGCGCGCCATGGGCTGGCACGGCCCCGGCGTCCTCGGGCCATTCGGCGCGGCCGCGGCGGTCGGCCGACTGCTCGGCTTCGACGAGGAAACCATGGCGCGCGCGTTCGGCCTCGCGGGCAGCCAGTCCGCAGGCACGTTCGCAGCGTGGGGCACGCCGACCGTCAAATTCCACCAGTGCCGGGGCGCGCTCTCGGGCCTGATGGCGGCGCTGCTCGCTCAGCAGAAATTTGTGGCGACCCGCGAGTTCCTGACCGCCCCGGACGGCGGGCTGTTCAGCACCTACTCGAACGGCGGGCGCCCGGAAGCGCTCACCGACGGCCTCGGCAGGCGCTGGGAGCTGGAGAACATCGCGCTGCGCCTGTGGCCTTCCGCCTCCACCATACAGGGATTCATCACCGCGATGTTCGACCTGGTGGAAAAGCACCGTCTGGGTTTCGACCAGGTGAAGAGGCTGCGCGTGTCGCTCAACAAGACCGCCGTGGAGATGCACGGAATTTTCCCGCGCTACCAGGGCAAGTTCGAAGCGCTGCTCTCGACCCATTATTGCGCGGCCGCGATTCTCCACGACCGGGCTCTGACGCTCGCCCAGTTCGAGCCCGGTCGCTACAACGACCCCGTGCTCGTGCGTTTCGCAGCCGAGCGGGTGGAAATGAATGCCGACCCCGTGCTCTCCGGAGTCCAGTGCGTGGTGGACGCGGAAACCATGGACGGCCGCACGGTCAGCGTCCGCTGCGACCACCCGCGGGGCTCCCCCGAGAATCCGCTTGCGCGCGCGCAGATCGAGGAGAAGTTCCGGGTATACGCCGGGGCGCTGCTGCCGGGGCCCGCCGTCGAGGAAGCGGTCGGGGCGATTGCGAGACTCGAAGAACTCAAATCGGTGCGCCGGCTGATGGACCTGCTGAGGGCGGGCGATGCAAAGCGTGCTCGCAGGTCCGCGTGAGCGTCCGGTAGCGCATTGACGAGGTGATGACATGAATCCATTCCGCCTTCTGCCTTCCGCCTTCCGCCTTGGCGCGGAGCCCGCTGACACAACACCCGAGCAGTTCGCGGCCTTCCTGAAGAGCGAAACGGAGAAGTGGCTGCGCGTATCAAAGGCAGCCGGCATCTACAAGAGCCAATGACCGCCCACACGCCCGCCCTGGCGAGCGTGATCATCCTGAAGATACAGGACTTCGCGCGCAGGCCGGTCGCCGAACAGGTCAAGCTTAAAGCGCGGCTCGAGGCGCTGGTCGGATCGGCCATCAGGCCGCTGCCGGTCGCCGCGCGCATCGTGCTCGATACCTTCGATGGCCTGGCGGTCGTGGTGCCCGCCCGGCCGCGCGCGGCGCTCGCGCTCGCCGTGCGCTCGCTGGCGGCCGCTGACATTCCGCTTTGCATCGGCGTCAACCATGGCCCCGTCAAGCCGGTCATCGACGCGCTGCGCGGGCCGGGAGTGGTCGGCGACGCGCTCGCCTCGGGATTGACTCTGGCGAATGCCGCGACGCCCGGCCGCGTCGTCGCTTCGCGCTCGTTCCGCGAAGCCCTCAAAGCCGACTCGCCGGCACGCGTGGCGGACCTGAGGGCCGCGGGAACGTTTACCGACACGACCCTGCGCGCCCACGAATTATTCACGTTCGACCGGCGCGCCGCGCGTACGCGCGGCTGGCGCTTGTTCGCGCTTGGCACCCTCGCCATCGCTGCCATCATCGGCACCGGTTTCGGAGCGCGCCTGATGCGCCTGGCGCACGAGCCACCGCCGGTGCGTCCCGCGGTCGTTCTGCTCCAGATCCAGCCCCGCGGAGAGGTGTATGTCGATGGCGTGTGGCAGGGGACGAGCCCCCCGCTCACCCACGTCGAGGTCGACCCTGGTCCCCACACGATCGAAGTGCGCAACCGGCCGAGCCCGCCGCTCAGGCTCGAGGTCAGCCTGGGTCCGGGACAGGGCATGACCATATCCCACACGTTCGCCGCGCCTCCGCCCGCCCCGAAGAGCACACCCAAGAGCGCCGTCAAGCGCCCGGGGAAAAAGGTGGAGAAGAAGCCGGTAGAACCCCGGCGGAAGACTCCGCGCGATTACTGGCGCGAGTTCCGCCGCGACATAGGGTTCTAGCAGATGAGCAAGGGGTCACTCAAGAAGCTCGGCCGCTACCGCCTCGTCGCGGAACTCGGGCGCGGCGCGATGGGGGTCGTCTATCGTGCGGAGGACCCGCTGCTCAACCGCACGGTTGCGGTCAAGAGCATCATCCTGATGGACGACCCGGCGACGCGCTCCGACTACGAGGCGCGCTTCCTCCAGGAAGCAAAGACGGCGGGCGGGCTCAATCACCCCAACCTGGTCACGATCCACGATGTCGGGCGCGAAGGCGATGTCGCGTACATGGCGATGGAGCTGCTCGAAGGGGCCGAGCTGCGCGCGCTGATGGCGCGCGGGCGCGTGCCGCTGCCGTTCGCTCTCGACGTCATGGCACAGACGGCGGACGGCCTCGCGCACGCGCACCAGCACGGCGTGGTCCACCGCGACATCAAGCCCGGCAACATCATGATCGTGCACGACCGCATCGCGAAGATCATGGATTTCGGGATCGCGCGGGTGCGCGCATCCGACGTGAAGACGCAGACCGGGGCGATACTCGGCTCGCCGCGCTACATGTCGCCGGAGCAGGTGACCGGGCAGCCGGCCGATCGCCGGTCCGATATTTTCTCGCTCGGCGTCGTGCTCTACGAGCTGGTGACTGGAGAACCTCCGTTCACGGCGCCCACCGTGACGCAGCTCATGCACCAGATCGCGACCGCGAAGCCCCGCCCACCGAGCGCCAGCAACCCGGCAGTGCCCGCGATGCTCGACCTGATCGTCGCCCGGGCGCTGCAGAAGCAGCCGGCGGAGCGTTACCAGAGCGCGGCGGAGCTCGCCTCCGACCTGCGATCCTGCCTGGCGGAACTCGCCGGCGGTCGGGGCCGGCAGCTCACGGGTGCAACAACGGCCCCCCCAAAAGCCAGTGCGGCGACGGAGGCACAGGCCGGCGTGCCGCCGGAAAAGACCGCTGCTGCTGGCGAACCCGCGACCAGGACCGCTGCGCCCACGGCAGCGGACGCCGCGACGCATCTTGCCCTGTCCCGGAAATTTGACTCCAGTGCAGCCTTGCAGCGGCTGTCGAAGCTCGCGGAAGCCAGCGGCACGGATGGGACTGAACGGCAAGGCGCTACGCCCCGCCGCGGCATCTTTACCCGCCTGTGGCGGTATCCGGGCCGGTTGTTCTTCGCGGTGGCGGTCGTCGCCTCGAGCGCCACGGCCTACTTCATCGCCTACTATTACTGACGCGGCCACCGGCCGCTCGCTGAGTAGACTAGCCGGAGGACGAGCGCCGGCGGTTTGCGGGGACTGTAGGATCGACTGAACTCACGGGTGTCTAATATCGTGTGTTGAGACCGCGGAGCGATGAAATTTGTCACGCCGCCGGGTCAGAAATTATGAGAATCGCGGTCGACATTTGCTGATCGAGCGCATAATGGGCACGGAAGCTGTGGGCGACCATTTTCGATAAGTCAGAACTGGCACGGGGGTGGCAAGAGGACATCCGGTGGTCAGCACGCGGAATTCGATTGGCCCTATCCAGCGGATGCCGCATTTTTGGCAGATCGGCCTGCTGGCCCTTGTCTATTTCGTGACGGCCAAGCTGTCGCTGCAATTCGCCATTCCGCCCGGTCATGCCACCGCCGTCTGGCCCCCGTCCGGAATTGCGCTTGCCGCCACGCTCCTGCTCAGCAGCCGCCTCTGGCCCGGTGTCTGGCTTGGTGCCGCGCTGGTCAACTACACGGTTAATGCCTCCCCGATCCTTGCAGCGCTGCTGGGCACCGGCAACGCCCTGGAAGCACTCGCGGGGGCTGCGCTCATCCGGCGCTACATAGGTGTTCCCCGCCGTTTCGAGCACTGCAGAGACGTCGTCATATTCGTCGCCGTCGCCGCCTTGAGCTGCACGATTGCGTCCACGGTCGCCGTCCTGTCGATGGGCATCCTGGGATTCGTGTCCTGGACGGATATTCTTCCCAACTGGTGGACCTGGTGGCAGGGCGATGTCAGCGGGATCATCCTCGTCACGCCGCTCATCCTGTGCTGGCGCCTGCGCAGAGCCGCGCCCTGGTCGCACGGAAAAAAGCTGGAGGCGCTGTGCCTGGGCGGTCTGCTGCTGATCGTCACCCAGCTCGTTTTCGGCGATGCCACGGAGTTCCTCTCTCCGTTCCCGCTCACATTTGCGATCCTGCCACTGATGATGTGGGCGGCGCTGCGTTTCAGCCAGCGCGTGGTGACGACGGCATCGGCAGTGGTCAGCGCCTTTGCGATCGACTATACGATCCATGGCATCGGTCCATTCGCGCTCTGGCCGATGAATGAGTCGCTGCTCATCCTGTTGGCGTTCATCAGCACGGTGGTCATCACGAGCCTGGTGCTGAGCGCGCTGAAGATCGAGCGCGGCCGGGCCATGGAACAGCTCGAGCGGGTTCTGGTCGAGCTCCGCGAACAGGCAGTCACCGATCCGCTGACCGGCCTCTACAACCGCCGCTACCTTTGGGAATTCCTGCGGCGTGAGTGGATCCGTGCCAAACGCAAGGACGACACGCTGGCCGTGATCATGATCGACCTCGATCATTTCAAGCACATCAACGACGCCCACGGACACGAGGCCGGAGACTTCGTGCTGACCGCGGTCGCCGGGCTGCTCAGGAACCGGATCCGCAGCAGCGACATCGTTTGCCGCTATGGCGGCGAGGAGTTCGCACTGGTTCTGCCCGAGGCCTCGCTGGAAAACGCGCGCCTCCGGGCCGAGGACATCCGGCTGGCGATCAAGGATCTTGACCTCATCCATCAGGGCGTGCCGCTCGGCCGGATCACGGCCTCGCTCGGCATCGCTCTCTTCCCGGATCACGTTAAGGACCCGGACTCCCTTATGCAGGCGGCCGACGCAGCGCTATACGAAGCGAAGAACGGGGGACGCGATCAAGCCGTCTTCTGCCCGCCGGCGCCAAACTCGCCCACGCCCGCGGGGCCGACCTCCCCCTCGTGAGATAATTGCCGCGAGTTTCGAGGAACATGGCGGGAACGCTCTCTGAAATGGAACGGGCTCCCGCCGGGCGATACAGGAGAGGAACTTCGCATCCATGGCGAAAGCGGGCGACCCACTGATCAGGATCAAGTACCTCAGGTTCTCCTACGGGCGGAACGTGGTCCTCAAGGGCATCGACCTCGAGGTGCCGCGCGGAAAGATCGTCGCGATCCTCGGCGCGAGCGGTTGCGGCAAGAGCACGCTGCTGCGCCTGATCGGCGGGCAGCTGAAGCCCCGCGGCGGTTTCGTGGAGGTGGAAGGCCTGGTCGTGCGCGACATGGATAACGACGAGCTCTACCGCATGCGCCGCAAGATGGGCATGATGTTCCAGAAAAGCGGCCTGTTCACGGATCTCTCGACGTTCGAGAACATCGCCTTTCCCATGCGCGAGCGGACGAACCTGCCCGAATCGATCATTCGCGATCTGGTGATGATGAAGCTCCACGCCGTGGGGCTGCGCGGCGCCCACAAGCTGATGCCGAACGAGCTGTCGGGCGGGATGCAGCGGCGCGTCGCGCTGGCGCGCGCGATCGCGCTCGACCCCATGCTCGTCATGTACGACGAGCCCTTCGCCGGCCTCGACCCGATCTCGCTCAACGTGATCGCGAATCTGATCCGGCGCCTGAATGATGCGCTGGGAGTGACCTCCATCGTGGTCACCTACGACGTGGTGGAATCGCTCAAGGTCGCCGATTACATCTACTTCATCTCCGACGGCGTCGTCGCCGCCCGCGGCACCGTCGAGGAGGTGAAGACGTCGCAGGATCCTTTCGTGCGGCAATTCGTGGACTGCCTGCCCGACGGACCGGTTGCGTTCCATTACCCCGCCCGGCCGGTCGCCGCCGATCTGCAGCTCAGCGCCCCCTAAGCCGGCAGCGCGTCCCTGAGGCGCCGCTATAGTTCAAGCCGCTGCTGTTCGCCGGCATCGTAGACGAGCCGTTCTCCACAGCTGCGCGCAAGCCGGTTGAGCGCGTGCTCCTTCCCCTGCCCCGGGCTCACGAGGTGGAGCACGCGGACGCCGCAAGCAACCAGGCTGTCGGCAAGCAGATAGCGGTGGCATTGCCACGGCAGCCGTTCCGCGCACATGATTGTGGCGGGCGTGGCACTTCCGAGGCCGATCAGCCGCTCCAGGCCGTCGCGGAAGGTCCCGCTCGCCATGTAGTCGGCGTAGGCGCGGAAGCCCGGGTTCGTAAGCGCGACGTGCGGCGAGTTCGGTTGGGGCTTGCGGCGGCCCCCGAGCGCTGTCCCCTCCCAGACGTAGCGGATACCCGCGTCCGCAAGAGAGCCCTCGAGCGAGGCGCGCGCGAACTGCGGGTGACGGCGCGATGCGGGGTAGGCGCGGACGTCCACCAGGCACTCGATTGCCGCATCCTTGAGCAGCCCCAGGAATTCTTCAATGGAGCGGTTGCCGTGGCCGATCGTATAGATCACGACCCGCTCGCAATACCGACGGCGTCGCCGATCCGCAGACCGAGCCTCGCCGCCGCACTGTCGGAGTTCGCGGCGACTTCCGCGAGACCAACGCTGTTTTCGTACCAGAACGCCGCCCCCGCCGGCACGTCGGAGAAGGCCCGTGCGCGGACGATCCGGCGGCCCCTGACGGCCAGTCGCGCCGTGCGCGGCAGGCCGCTCGCGCGCAGACCCGTCACGGCATTTCCATAATGATCCACGTAGACGATCTCCGCGAGATCATCCGGCCCGAAGTTGACTGCGAGCGCAGCCTTCTTCAGCGCGGCGCGCTTGCGGTCGCCCCGCGCAAGCATCGCGGCGACCGGCGCGAACAGGTCACGCCCGTGGAAGGAAGCGGAGAGCTCCTTCGGCCGCCACCCGATCGAGTACGCCTCAGACTTCCTCGCGCGTGCCGCCGCCACCGAGATCAAACCGTTGTCGGGTCCCACGAGCCAGCGGCCATCGGCGAGCACCGCCGCCGGTGCGCGCGGCCCGCCCACGCCGGGATCCACCACCGCCACCGTGACGCTGTCCCTGGGAAGCCGCGCCGCAAGTGCCGCGAGAAGATGCGCCCCCGCCTTGACGTTGAATGCAGGCGCATCGTGCAGGAGATCGATCGCGGGCTCCTTCGGCGCGTAGCTCTGCAGGACCGCCTTCACCTGCCCGACGTAGATCCCTGCAGCCCCGAAGTCCGTGAACAGAAAGATCATGCGAGGATTCTATACGCACGAAAAGAAAAAGCCGGCTTGGGGCCGGCTTTGAAGTTGGTGCCTGGTGTGGTTCATGCGGCCTTTGCGGCCTTCTCTTTTGCCCCCCTGCGGGCCCCCTCCTTGTCGGTTGCCGCCTTCGCGTCCTTGCCCTGCGCGCCCTGCGCACTCTCCTCCGGGCGGTCCATCAGCTCTACGAACGCCATTGGCGCGTTGTCGCCCTTGCGGAAGCCGGACTTGAGGATGCGGAGATAACCGCCATTCCTCTTGGAGTAGCGCGGCCCCAGCTCGTCGAACACCTTCACCACCACCTCGCGGTCGCGCAGGCGATTGAAGGCAAGCCGGCGGTTCGCGAGCGAGGGCTTCTTGCCGAGCGTGATGATGGGCTCGACCACGCGCCGCAGCTCCTTCGCCTTGGGCAGCGTGGTCTGGATCGCCTCGTGCCGCAGGAGCGAGTTCGCCATGTTGCGGAACATCGCCAGGCGATGGCTGCTGGTGCGGTTGAGTTTTCTCAGTCCATGTCGGTGACGCATGTTCGTTCCCTTAACAGAGGATGACCGGGTCTGCCTTCAGCCTTCTGCCTTCATCCTTGCATCTTCTCGAGCCCTACCGGCGGCCAGTTCTCGAGCTTCATGCCCAGGGTAAGGCCGCGCGTGGCGAGGACCTCCTTGATCTCGTTCAGCGACTTGCGGCCCAGGTTCGGGGTCTTGAGGAGCTCGGTCTCGCTCCTCTGGATCAAGTCGCCGATATAGTAGATGTTCTCGGCCTTGAGGCAGTTTGCCGAGCGCACGGTCAGCTCGAGATCGTCCACCGGCCGCAGCAGGATCGGGTCGATCTGGGTCGCCTTCTTCTCCTCGATCTGCGTCGGCAGGCCCTTCAAGTCCGCGAATACGGTGAGCTGCTCGACGAGTATGCGCGCTGCATAGCGCACCGATTCCTCGGGGTCGATCGCACCGTTGGTCTCGACGTCGATCACCAGCTTGTCGAGGTCGGTGCGTTGCTCGACGCGCGCCGCCTCCACCGCGTAGCTCACGCGGCGAACCGGGCTGAACGATGCATCGAGCAGGATGCTGCCGACGGCGCGCCCCTCCTCGGGGCTGGTCTTGCGCGTCGTCGCCGCGATGTAGCCGCGCCCCTGCATGACCTTGATCTCCATGTCGAGCTTGCCGCCCGCGGCGAGGTGCGCGATAACGTGGTCGGGATTGACGATCTCCACGTCGTGCATCGGCTCGATGTCGCCGGCGGTCACCACGCCTTCGCCCGACTTCTTGAGCGAAAGCAGGGCCTCCTCGCGATTGTGCATCTTCAGCACGACGCCCTTGAGGTTCAACAGCAGATCCACCACGTCCTCCTGCACGCCGTCGATGGTGGAATACTCATGCAGCACGCCGCCGATCTTGACCTCGGTCGCCGCGTAACCCGGCAGCGAGGAGAGGAGCGTCCTCCGGAGCGCATTGCCCAGCGTGTGGCCGTAGCCGCGCTCGAACGGCTCCATCGTGAGCCGGGCGTGGTACGGGGAGATGTTCTGGACATCGATGATGCGGGGTTTCAGGAAAGAACTGCTTAACATGGTTCGGTGACCTCTCGGACAATTATTTCGAATAAAGCTCGACCACGAGCGATTCGTTGATGGTGGACGGGAGTTCTGTGCGCTGCGGCCGCGCCTTGAACTTGCCTTTGAGCGCCTTGGCATCGACTTCCAGCCACTCCGGAAAGCCGCGGCCTTCCGCCGCTTCCGCCGCGCCCTTGATCCGCAGTTGCTGCTTGGCCTTGCCGGCGACCTCGACGACGTCGCCCGGACGACAGACGAACGAAGGCATGTTGACGCGCCGGCCGTTCACCAGGATGCCGTTGTGGCGCACGATCTGGCGCGCCTCGGTGCGGGAGGAGCCGAAGCCCATGCGGTAGGTCACCGTGTCGAGCCGGCTCTCCAGGAGCTGCAGCAGGTTCTCGCCGGTGATGCCCTTCTTCTTCTCGGCCTGGTGGTAGACCTTGCGGAACTGGCGCTCGAGCAGGCCGTAAATACGCCGCACTTTCTGCTTTTCGCGCAGCTGCACGCCGTAGCCCGAGAGCCGGGTGTTCTTCTGACCGTGCTGCCCCGGCGGATAGTTGCGGCGCTCGATGGCGCACTTGTCGGTGAAGCACTTCTCACCCTTGAGGAAGAGCTTCTCCCCTTCCCGGCGGCATTGCCGGCACTTCGCGTCGATGTTCCTGGCCATGTTCCTGATTACCTCTTCATCATCTGTCCTAAACGCGCCGCTTCTTGGGCGGGCGGCAACCGTTGTGCGGCACCGGCGTCACGTCGGATATCTGCGTGATCTTGAAGCCGGCCGCGTTGAGCGCGCGCACCGCCGACTCGCGCCCCGGTCCCGGGCCCTTGATGTGCACCTCGAGGTTCTTCACGCCGCATTCCTGGGCGAGCGCGCCCGCGCGACCGGCGGCCACCTGGGCGGCGAACGGCGTGCTCTTGCGCGAGCCCTTGAAGCCGTTCGAGCCGCAGGTCGCCCACGCGAGCGTGTTGCCCTGGCGGTCGGTGATGGTGACGATGGTGTTGTTGAAGGAGGCGTGGACGTGGGCGATGCCCTCCGCCACGTTCTTCTTGACCTTCTTGCGTACCCGGGTGCTGGCTTTGGCCATATCGAGCTTCCTCGTGTTGTCTAGATGGTTACCGGCTTGATGGTCTTGACCGCCATCTTGCGCGGGCCCTTGCGCGTGCGGGCGTTGGTGCGGGTACGTTGCCCGCGCACCGGCAGCCCGGCGCGATGGCGTTTGCCGCGCCACGTGCCGAGATCGATCAGGCGCTTGATGTTTATCGAGACCTCCCGGCGAAGGTCTCCTTCGACCGGGATCTTGGCGACCTGCTCGCGCAGCCGGTCCACCTCGGTATCCGAGAGGTCCTTGATCTTGGCGGCGTGATTGACGCCGGCGGCGGCGCAGATCATGCGCGCACGCGAACGGCCGATGCCGAGGATCGCTGTCAGCGCAATCTCGGCGTGCTTGTGATTCGGTATGTTGACTCCGCCTATCCGGGCCATGCCACTGTCCTCAATCGAAATAGTTGCCGTTCACTGATCACCGGTCACTGGTCTTCAGCCCTGGCGCTGCTTGTGGCGCGGGTTCTTGCAGATCACCCGCACCACGCGCTTGCGGCGGACGATCTTGCAATTGCGACAAATTCTCTTCACTGATGCCAGCACTTTCATCTCTGTATCCTCGAATCACGATCCACGAATCACGCATCGTCACCGGGCGCGGAATACGATGCGCCCGCGCGACAGGTCGTAGGGCGTCAGCTCCACCGTCACCTTGTCCCCCGGCAGGATGCGGATATAGTGCATGCGCATCTTGCCCGAGATGTGGCCGAGCACCACGTGCCCGTTCTCCAACTTCACCCGAAATGTCGCGTTGGGCAGAGTTTCCACGATCTCGCCCTGCATCTGTATGGTCTCTTCCTTGGCCATCAGCGCGTCGGAAACATGCCACCCTTGAAGTTCGCCTTCTTGAGCAGGCTCTCGTACTGGTGCGACATGATGTAGGCCTGCACCTGCGCCATGAAGTCCATCGTCACCACCACGATGATGAGGAGCGAGGTGCCGCCGAAGTAGAACGGCACGTTCTTCCACACGATCAGGAACTCGGGCAGCAGGCACACCAGCGTTACGTAGAGCGCGCCGGTCAGCGTCAGGCGCATCATGATCTTCTCGATATAACGCCCGGTCTGCTCGCCCGGGCGGATGCCCGGCACGAAGGCCCCGCTCTTCTTGAGATTGTCCGCCGTCTCCTTGGGATTGAACACCAGCGCGGTATAGAAGAAACAGAAGAAGATGATCGCGGAAGCATAGAGCAGCGTGTAGATCGGCTGCCCCGGAGAGATCGTCGCCGCGATGTCCTTGAGCCACGTCATCCCGTCGCCCTGACCGAACCATCCCACCAGCGTCGCCGGGAAGAGAATGATGCTGGAGGCGAAGATCGGCGGGATAACGCCGGACATGTTGAGCTTGAGCGGCAGGTGCGAGCTCTGACCTCCGTAGATCTTGTTGCCCACCTGGCGTTTCGCGTAATTCACGAGAATACGGCGCTGGCCGCGCTCGACAAAGCAGACGAACGCCGTCACGCCGGCCACCAGCGCCCCGATGAAAAGCACCATCAGGATCGAGAGCGCCCCTGTGCGCTGCAGCTCGAGCGTCCCGACGACCGCCTGCGGCAGGCCCGCCGCGATGCCGGCGAAGATGATGAGCGAGATGCCGTTGCCGACGCCGCGCTCGGTGATCTGCTCCCCGAGCCACATCAGGAACATGGTGCCGGTCGCGAGCGTCAGCATGGTGGTCAGCCGGAACGCGAGCCCCGGCTCGATCACGAGCCCTTGCTGCGCCTCGAGCCCGACCGCGATCGCCATGCCCTGAAACAGGGCGAGCCCCGCGGTGCCGTAGCGCGTGTACTGGGTGATCTTGCGCCGGCCCGCCTCGCCTTCCTTCTTCAACGCTTCGAGCGTGGGCGAAACGACGCTCATCAGCTGCATGATGATCGAGGCGGAGATGTAGGGCATGATGCCGAGCGCAAACAGTGAGAAGCGCTCGAGCGCGCCGCCCGAGAACATGTTGAACATGTCGAGAATGCCGCCGCGCTGGGAGCGGAACAGCTCCGCCAGCCGCTCCGGGTCTATGCCCGGCACCGCGATGTACGTGCCGATCCGGAATACGACGAGCGCTCCGAGCAGAAACAGCAGGCGGCGCTTGAGGTCGCCCATTTTGCCCAGGCCGAGCGGCGAGTTGGTGGTAGCCAAGTCTCGAGTCCCCTGCCGCTACTTTTCCGTCGCTTCGCCGGGCGCCGGCTTGGCGCCGGCAGCGGGCCCGCCCTTGCCTTTGGGCGCGACCGGCGGCTGCGCAGGCGCCGGCGCTTCCACGCTGCCTCCGGCCGCCTCGATTGCCGCACGCGCGCCTTTCGTGACCAGCAGACCCTTCAACGCGACCTTGCGCTTGATCTCCCCCGCGAGGAACACCTTGGCGCGCAGCGCCAGCTGCGGCACCACGCCCGTGGACTTGAGCACGGCGAGGTCGATGGTGTCGTCCGAGATTCGCTGCAGGTCGGAGAGCCGCACTTCCGCGGTTTCGTTCTTCTTGTGCGAATTGAACCCGCGCTTCGGCACCCGCCGCTGCAGCGGCATCTGGCCGCCCTCGAATCCGACCTTGTGATAGCCGCCGGAGCGGGACTTCTGACCCTTGTGCCCGCGCCCCGCGGTCTTGCCGTGGCAGCCGAAGCCCCGGCCCACGCGCTTCTTGCCACGGTTCGAGCCCGGCGCCGGCTTGATCTCGTTCAGCCGCATGTCAGCCCTCGCATTTCACCAGATAGGACACCGCGTTGATCAGCCCGCGGTTGGCGGGCGTGTCGGGCAGCTCCACGGATTGGCGGATCTTTCGCAGGCCCAGCCCACGCACGCAGGCGCGATGCGCCTGCTTGGTCCCGATCGGGCTCCGGATGAGCGTCACCTTGATTTTTCCCGCGCTCGATTTCGCCATGTTCATCCCGTAATTTCCTCGACCTTCTTGCCGCGCTTGGCGGCGATCTCGGCCGGCGTGGTCATCGCGGTCAGGCCGTTGATCGTGGCGCGCACCACGTTGTAGGGATTGGTCGAGCCCAGGCACTTGGCGAGCACGTTCTGCACGCCCATCACCTCGAACACCGCGCGCATCGGGCCGCCGGCGATGATCCCGGTGCCGTCGGACGCGGGCTGCATGTAGACGCGGGAGGAGCCGTGATGGCCGATCACCGCGTGCTGCAGCGTGCCGCTCTTCAAATTGACCTTCACCATCCTGCGGCGCGCCTCCTCCATTGCCTTCTGCACCGCGACCGGCACTTCACGCGCCTTGCCCTTGCCCATGCCGATGCCGCCGTCGCCGTCGCCGACCACGGTCAACGCGGCGAAGCCGAGCACGCGGCCGCCCTTCACCACCTTGGTGACGCGGTTGATCGCGACCATCTTCTCGCGCAGGCCGTCGCCGCGGTCCTCGCCCGTCTGCATCTTGGATGCCTGTAGTTTCGCCATCCGGATAGCTCCTAGAACTTGAGGCCCGCCTCGCGCGCGGCTTCCGCCAGCGCCTTGACGCGTCCGTGAAACCTGTAGCCGGCGCGGTCAAACGCGACCGCTTCGATGCCGAGCTTCCGTGCCCGCTCGGCAATGCGCCGGCCGACCTCGGCCGCCGCCTTGACATTGCTCCCGTGTTTGACTCCCTCGCGCAGCTCGGGTTCGACCGTCGACGCAGCCGCCAGCACCTTCGCGCCGCTCGGATCGATCAGCTGCGCGTAGATATGGCTGTTCGAGCGGTGCACAGTGAGGCGCGCCGCAGCGAGCTCGGCGATCCGGGCGCGGGTCTTGCGCGCCCTGCGCAACCGTTGAGAATTCTTGTCGAACATGGCTTGCCGCTCCCGCTACTTCTTCTTGGTTTCCTTGATCACAACCTGCTCGGCTGCGTAACGCACGCCCTTGCCCTTGTAGGGCTCGGGGCTGCGATAGGCGCGCACCTCGGCCGCCACCTGGCCGACGAGCTGCCGGTCCGTGCCCTTGATCACAATCTCGGTCTGAGTCGGCGTCTCGACCTTGACGCCTTTCGGCATGGAATGCGCCACGGCATGGGAGTAGCCGAGCGACAGGTTGAGCTTGTCGCCCTGGGCCTGCGCGCGGTAGCCCACGCCGACGAGCGTCAGCCGCTTCTCGAAGCCCTGGGAAACGCCAGTCACCATGTTCGCGACCAGCGCCCGCAGCGTGCCCGACATGGCGTTGGCGTGCCGCGAGTTGCCCGCCGCCTTGAACTGGATGCGGTTATCCACCTTCTCGACCTGGACCTCGGGCGTGATGCGCTGGCTGAGGCTTCCAAGCGGGCCCTTCACCTGGATCTCGCCCGGCGTCAGGGTCACCTCGACCTTCTGCGGCAGCACGACGGGGGATTTTCCGATTCTCGACATGGCTCGCTTCCCGTTACGCGACGATGCACAGCACTTCGCCGCCGACCCCCATGCCGCGGGCTTTGCGATCAGTCATCACCCCGCGGGAGGTCGAGACGATCGCGACACCAAGCCCGTTCATGACCTTCGGCAGCTCGTCCTTGGGACGATAGATCCGCAGCCCCGGCCGGCTTACGCGCTCGATGCGCTCGATCACCGGCTTGCCGGCGTAGTACTTGAGGCTGATCTCGAGCTGCGGCCTGCCCTCCGCCTCGCGCACCGCGAAATCCTCGATGTAACCCTCGTCCTTCAGCACCTGGGCAATCGCGCTCTTCAGCTTGCTCGCGGGCATCGCCACCGACTGCTTCTCTGAACTCTGCGCGTTACGGATGCGCGTCAGCATGTCGGCAATGGGATCGGTCATCGGCATGGTGATTCGCCTCCTACCAGCTCGCCTTGATCACGCCCGGAATCTCCCCGTGCAGGGCGATCAGGCGGAGCTTCCCGCGCGCGATCCCGAACTTGCGGTAGACGCCGCGGGGGCGCCCGGTCAACGCGCAGCGGCTCCGCAGCCGCACCGGGGAGGCGTCGCGCGGCAGCTTCTGCAGCTTCTCGCGTGCCGCGTAGCGCTCCTCGGGCGAAAGCTTCATGTTGCCCGTAATTTCGAGCAGTTCCTTGCGCCGGGCGGCATATTTCTTGACGACCTCGCGCCGCTTCTTGTCGCGGTTGATCAGGGCGGTTTTTGCCATAGGGTATGCCTCGGGGACTCCTAGTTCCTGAAGGGGAAGCGGAAGGCAGCGAGCAGCGCCTTCGCCTCGTTGTCCGATCCTGCCGTGGTGGTGATGGTGATGTTCATGCCCCGGATCGCGTCGATCTTGTCGTACTCGATCTCGGGAAAGATGATCTGCTCCTTGACGCCCATGTTGTAGTTGCCCTGGCCGTCGAAGGCTCTGGCCGAAATTCCGCGGAAATCGCGGATGCGCGGCATCGCGATGCTGACCAGCCGGTCGAGAAACTCGTACATGCGCCGGCCGCGGAGCGTCACTTTGCAGCCGATCGGGTAGCCGCTGCGGATCTTGAAGTTCGCGATCGACTTGCGCGACTTGGTGATGATCGGCCGCTGGCCCGCGATCTTGGTCATGTCGGATACCGCGTTGTCCATGATCTTCTTGTCCGCCACCGACTCGCCCACGCCCATGTTGAGCACGATCTTCTGTATCCGCGGCACCTGCATCGCGGACTTGTAGCGGAATTGCTCCATCAACTGCTTGACCACGGTCTCGCGGTAGAGGATCTGCAGGCGCGGCACCGGAGCCGGCCGCTCGGGCTTGCGCTCCTTCTGCTCCTTCGGAGCCGGGGCCTCCCTGGCCTCGGGCTTCGCCTGCTTCGCCTCCTTGGGCGGCGGGGAGGGCCTGGCTTCCTTTGGAGCCCGGGCGTCTGCCGCACCGCCCTTGGCGCCCTTCTGGCCTTTGGCGTCCCGGGCCGCCTTGGGGTCCTTGGCGTCCCTGGCGTCCTTGCTCTTGGCTGCGCTCATGTGTCGATCACTTCGCCGTTGGACTTGTAAAAACGAACGCGGCGGCCGTCTTCCAGCACCCGAATGCCCACGCGGTCGCCCTTCTTGGTCGCCGGGTTGTAGAGGGCCACGTTCGAGACGTGCAGCGGCATGTCCTTGTCGATGATGCCGCCGGTGATACCTTTCATCGGGATCGGGCGCTGGTGCTTCTTTACCCGGTTCGCGCCCTCGACCAGCACGTGCTCCGCATCCACGATCTTCAACACGGTGCCGCGCTTGCCCTTGTCGCGCCCGGTTGTCACGACCACATCGTCGCCTTTTCGTATCTTGTGCATGGCCCGTACCCTCACAGCACTTCCGGCGCGAGCGAGACGATCTTCATGAAGCGCTCCGTGCGGAGTTCCCGCGTCACCGGCCCGAAGATGCGCGTGCCGATCGGCTCGAGCTTCGGCGTGAGCAGCACTGCGGCGTTCGAATCAAACTTGATCAGCGAGCCGTCGTTGCGGCGCACGCCCTTCGCGGTTCGCACCACCACGGCGTCGTAGATCTCGCCCTTCTTGACGCGGCCACGGGGAGCGGCGTCCTTCACGCTCACCTTGATGACGTCGCCGATGCCGGCGTAGCGCCGTTTCGAGCCACCCAACACCTTGATGCACATGACCGAGCGCGCGCCGGTGTTGTCGGCCACGTCCAAAATGGACTGCATCTGTATCATCGTTCTCTCGCTTGACTCGCTTCCCCAACTTGGCCGCTCAGTTTCCTCAGCTCGGTCAGTATTGGAGCCCGTCCGGGTCGGTCGCCGCGCCCTCATTCACGTCATGGGAGCGCGCCGAAAAGGTTGCGGATTATACGTCTATCTCCCTGATCCCGCAACGCAAAAACATTCCAAACTGGCCGTATCGTGCTTCTCTGAGACGGCCCCTGTATCAGGGGAGCACGAGGGGAGATATCCCCTCGTTCCCTCCCTGTCAGACGATCTTCGCCTTTTCTACCAGCTCAATCACGCGCCAGCTCTTGGTGCGCGAGATCGGCCGGCATTCCTCGATCAGCACCAGGTCGCCTTCCTTGCACGACCGGCCGTCGTCGTGGGCGTGATACCGGCTCGAACGCGTGATGACCTTGCCGTAGAGGGCGTGCTTGACGCGCCGCTCCACCAGCACGGTAACGGTCTTCTGCATCTTGTCGCTGACCACGCGGCCGACCAGCTGGCGCTTGTTCGCTGCCTCGCTCATGACTTGCCCTCTGACCCGGTAATGCTTCCCTTCTCTGCGATCACGGTGCGCACTCGCGCGATATCGCGCCGCACCTTGCTCAATTGACTCGTGTTGGTGAGCTGCTGCGTGGCCTTCTGCATGCGCAGACCGAACTGCGCCTTGAGCAAAGCATTCAACTCCTGCTGCAGCTCCTGCGGGGACTTCGCTCTCAGCTCGGAGGCCTTCATTGCCGCGCTCCCAGCAGCCGCGAGACGAACGTCGTCCGCAGCGGCAGCTTCGACGCCGCCAGGCGCAATGCCGCGCGCGCTTCCTGCTCGCTCACGCCGTCCATCTCGTAGAGCACCGCGCCGGGCTTGATCTCGGAGACCCAGAACTCGGGGTTGCCCTTGCCGTTGCCCATGCGCACTTCCGCCGGCTTCTGCGATACCGGCTTGTCAGGGAACATGCGGATCCAGATGCGCCCGCCGCGCTTGATTGCGCGCGACATCGCACGCCGCGCCGCCTCGATCTGGCGCGCCGTGAGGCGCCCGCGGGTGGTCGCCTTCAGTCCGTACTGGCCGAAGCTCACCTTGTTGCCGCGGGTCGCGATCCCGCGGTTGCGGCCCTTCTGCTCCTTGCGGTACTTACGCCTTGCGGGTTGCAGCATTCTTCGCTCCTGACTTCGCCGGGGCCTTGCGCGGCGCGCGCGGTTTCTTCGCCCTGCCCTTGCCGTCGGGCGCGCCCGCCGGCGCCGGTTTCTCCGGCGGCGGGGGCGGTGGTGCCGCCAGCGCCGCGGCGACCGCGGCCGCCGGCTGCTCGCTCTTGTGCATCACTTCGCCCTTGAATACCCAGACCTTGATGCCGATCACGCCGTAGCTGGTCTTGGCTTCCGAGACACCGTAATCGATCTCCGCCCGCATCGTATGCAGCGGCACGCGTCCCTCGCGATACCACTCGGTGCGCGCGATCTCGATGCCATTCAAGCGCCCCGCGCTCATGATCTTGATGCCCTGGGCTCCCAACCGCATGGCATTGGTGATGGCGCGCTTCATCGCGCGGCGGAACATGATGCGCTTCTGCAGTTGCTGCGAGATCGAATCCGCGATCAGCTGCGCGTCGATCTCCGGTTTGCGCACCTCCTCGATGTTGACGTGCACGGGCACGCCGAGCATCTTCTGCAGCTCGGCCTTGAGCGACTCGATGTCCTCGCCCTTCTTGCCGATGACGACGCCCGGCCGGGCGCTGTAGATCGTGATGCGCGCGTTCTTCGCGGGGCGCTCGATCACCACGCGCGAGACCGCCGCGTGCGCGAGCTTGCGCTTGAGATGTTCGCGCACCTTGAGGTCCTCGAGCAGCATGGTCGAAAAGTTCTTGTTGTTGGCGTACCAGCGCGAGGCCCAGTTGCGGTTGAGCGCAAGCCGGAAACCGATCGGGTTGATCTTCTGACCCATATTTCTACTTTCTCCCGTCGCCGACGGTCACGAAAATGTTGCAGGTCGGCTTCATGATGCGCGCGCCGCGGCCCTTGGACTGGGCGCGGAATCGGCGCAGGAAGGTGCCGCGCTCGACGAGGATCTGGGTGACCTTCAACTCGTCGATGTCGGCGCCGTCATTGTGCTCGGCGTTGGCGATGGCGGATTCCAGCACCTTGCGTATGATCACCGCGCCTTTCTTCGGCGCGAACTGCAGGATGTTCAACGCCTGCTCGACCGGCTTGCCGCGGATCAAATCCGCCACCAGCCGGCCCTTCTGGGCCGAGAGGCGCACTCCACGCAGTGTGGCAGAGGTATTCATGAGCTTCGCCTAGGACTTGGCCGGGGCCGCCGGCGCGGCCGGCGCCGCGCCCGGGGCCGGAGTCGGGGCCGATTTCCGGTCGCCCGAGGACGCGGCGGCCGCGGCTGCGGCAGCCTGCGCCGAGCCGGCCTTGGAATGGCCCTTGAATATCCGCGTGTGCGAAAACTCCCCGAGCTTGTGGCCGACCATGTTCTCGGTCACGTACACCGGAACGTGCTGCTTGCCGTTGTGCACGCCGATAGTAAGCCCGACGAAATCGGGCAGGATGGTCGAGCGGCGCGACCAGGTCTTGATCGGGCGCTTGTCGTTCGACTTCTGCGCCGTCTCCACCTTCTTCAGGAGATGGAGATCCACGAACGGCCCCTTCTTGATCGAACGTGCCATGTCTAGGCCCCCACGATTTTGGCGTTGCGGCGGCGGATGATCATGGCGTCGGTGCGCTTGTTCTTGCGCGTCTTGTAGCCCTTGGTCAGCACCGCCCACGGGGAAACCGGGTCGCGCGCCGCCGACTTCTTGCCCTCGCCGCCTCCGTGCGGATGGTCGACGGGATTCTGCGCCACGCCGCGCACCGTCGGGCGCACGCCGCGCCAGCGCACGCGCCCCGCCTTGCCGATCGACTCGAGCGAGTGCTCCTCGTTGCCGACTTCGCCAATAGTCGCGCGGCAGTTGATGTGCACCTTGCGGATCTCGCCGGAGCGCAACCGGACCTGCGCGTACTCGCCTTCCCGCGCGAGGAGCTGCACCGAGGCGCCGGCGGCGCGCGCGAGCTGCGCGCCCTTGCCCGGCAGCATCTCGACGCAGTGGACAGTGGTGCCGACCGGAATGTTCTTGAGCGGGAGGGCGTTGCCGGACTTGATCGGCGCTTCCGGACCGGAGACCACCTGCACGCCGGCGGAAACGCCCTTGGGGGCAACGATGTAGCGCCGCTCCCCGTCCGCATAGAGCAGCAGCGCGAGAAACGCGCTGCGATTGGGGTCGTACTCGAGGCGCTCGACCTTCGCCGTGATGGCATCCTTGTCGCGCTTGAAATCGACCTTGCGATAGAGTTGCTTGTGGCCGCCGCCCTGGTGGCGCATGGTGATCTCGCCATGCATGTTGCGGCCGCCCCTGCGGACCTTGCTCTCGGTGAGCTGCGGCACCGGCCGGCCCTTGTGGAGCTCGGGGTTGACCACCTTGACCTGCTGGCGCTGGCCGGGGGTGATGGGTCTCATCTTGACCAGCATTACTTGACCTCCGCCTGTTCGGCAAAGTTGATTTCCTGGCCTTCCTTGAGGCAGACGTAGGCCTTTTTCCAGTGGCGCCGCCGGCCGGCGGTCTGGCCGAAGCGCTTGCCCTTGCCGCGCACGTTGACCACCCTCACCGATTTGACCTCGAGTTTCTTGTCCTTCGGGCTGAACATCAGCTCGATCGCCGCCTTGATCTCGGGCTTGGTCGCGTCCTGCGCGACACGGAACACGTACTGGTTGTGCTTGTCGGCGACATGAGTGCTCTTCTCCGAGATCACCGGCGCCAGTACGACCTGCATCAGCCGCTCCTGCTGCTTCGCGTTGGGCGCGGCGACGCTCATTTGAGCAGCTCCTCGATCTTGGCAACGGCGCCCCGGGTCACCAGCACCCTGGAGAACTGCATGAGGCTCAGGGGATCGGCCTCGCCCACCGTCAGGACCTCGACATTGGGCAGGTTGCGCGAGGACAGCCGCAGGTTGTCGTCGACGCGGTCGGTGATGATCAGCACGTCGTCGAGCCCCATGCCCCGCAGCTTTTCCGCCAGGAGCTTGGTCCGGGGGGCGTCCACCGTGAACTTCTCGACCACGGCGAGCCGCTCCTCGCGCGCGAGCTGCGAGAGGATGGAACACACCCCGGCGCGATACATCTTGCGGTTGATCTTCTGCGAGAAGTTCTCGTCCGGCAGGTTGGGAAAAATCCTGCCGCCGCCGCGCCACAAGGGCGAGGAGGCCCTGCCGGCGCGGGCACGCCCGGTGCCCTTCTGCCGCCACGGCTTCTTGTTCGACTTGTTGATCTCGCCGCGCGCCTTCTGCGCCCGCGTGCCCTGCCGCCCGTTGGCGAGGTACGCGTTGACGACCTGGTGCACCAGCGCCTCGTTGTACTCGCACGCGAATGCTGCGTCGGAGGCAGCGACTTTCGCGGTGGGCTTGCCCTGGTCGTTGATCAACTGAAGTTCCACGTTGCCCTCATTTCGCCGGCTTCGCCGCTGGCTTGGCGTCTGCGGGCTTAGCGTCGGCGGGCTTGGCAGCAGCCGGCCTTGCTTGAGCGGACTTGGCAGCCGGCTTCGGTGCCGCGACCACTTTCTTCTCAGCACGGGTGGTCGGCTTTACCGTCACGCCGCCGCCGCGGGAGCCGGGCAGCGCGCCCCGGATCAACAGGAGCTGTCGTTCCGCGTCGACACGGATGATCTCGACGTTCTGCACCGTGCTGTGGACGGCGCCCATGTGTCCGGCCATGCGCTTGCCGGGGAAGACGCGCCCCGGGTCCTGGTTCTGGCCGATCGAGCCCGGCTTGTTGTGCGATACGGAGTTGCCGTGGCTCGCGCGGTTGGAGGAAAAATGATGGCGTTTGATGACGCCGGCAAAGCCCTTGCCCTGGGACGTGCCGGAGACGTCCACCATTTGCCCCACCTTGAAGATATCCGCGCCGACCGCGCCGCCCACCTTGAGGCTCGCCAACTGGTCCGGATTGACCCGGAACTCCTTGAGCGTATGGCCGGCAAGCACGCCCGCCTTGGCAAAATGCCCGGCCGCGGCCTTGTTCACCCGCGCCGGCCGCCGCTTGCCATACGCGAGCTGCACCGCGCAATAGCCATCGGTTTCGGGTGTCTTGATCTGCGTCACGCGGTTGTCCGACACATCGACCACGGTCACCGGGACGGTATCGCCGTCCTCGGTGAACACGCGGGTCATGCCGACTTTGCGCCCCACCAGTCCCAGACTCATGTTCCTAACCTTGTCTCAATGAACTCTTGCCACAACCTTCCAGCCACTAGCCACCGGTCACGACCCACGCTTCTAGAGCTTGATCTCGACGTCCACCCCGGCGGGGAGATCGAGCTTCATCAGCGCGTCCACCGTCTTGTCGGTGGGATCGATGATGTCCATCAGCCGCAGGTGGGTGCGGATCTCGAGCTGGTCGCGCGAGGTCTTGTCCACGTGCGGCGAGCGCAGCAGGTCGAAGCGTTGCTTGCGCGTCGGCAGCGGCACCGGCCCCTTGACCACCGCGCCGGTGCGCTTCGCCGTATCGACGATCTCGAGCGCCGACTGGTCAATCAGGCGGTAGTCGAACGCTTTCAGCCGGATGCGGATTTTTTGACTTTTTACCGTTGCCATTTTATTCAATCACCTTCGCCACCACTCCGGCGCCGACCGTCTTGCCGCCCTCGCGGATCGCAAAGCGCAGCCCCTCTTCCATCGCGATCGGCTGAATGAGGGCCACC
>Ga0210102_1000046_pt1 | contig 34153 bp, 34 predicted proteins | sample RushOxbow_ThreeS_4_FD_185563 | JGI IMG/M metagenome (GOLD analysis project Ga0210102, IMG submission 185563) | Wetland microbial communities from San Francisco Bay, California, USA, that impact long-term carbon sequestration -... | ecosystem: Environmental > Aquatic > Marine > Wetlands ...
CGTCACTCGTCACTCGTCACTCGTCACTTTCAATGATAATGCGCCGATGCCCTTGATATCTCGACATCTTCCCGCGGAGGCCGACACCCTCGCCTTTGGCGCCGAGCTGGCCCCCCTGCTCGAGCCGGGCCTCGTCATCTACCTTTCCGGTGAGCTGGGGGCGGGCAAAACCACCCTTGCCCGGGGCATCCTCCGGGGGCTCGGCTACAAGGACCGGGTGAAAAGCCCCTCGTTTGCCTTGGTTGAACCTTATAAGCTTTCTAGGTTATACTTGTATCACTTTGATTTTTATCGGTTCACCGACCCACGTGAACTGGGTGATGCCGGCTTCAGGGAGCACTTCAATCCCGAATCGGTTTGCCTCGTGGAGTGGCCCGAAAACGCTGCGGGCGTGGTGCCCCCGGCCGACATAAGAATCGTATTGAAGATTGCAGGATCGGGGAGGCAACTGGAGATCGACGCCCAAACGGAGGCTGGCAGGCGTTGTTTAGAGCACTTGGATCACTAGGTTTCCCCCGCGGCCGCGCGCTGGCACGGCCGTCTTTTTTCTTCGCGCTCGTTTCCCTCTTTGTTGGTTCACTGCCCGCTCCTGCGGAGGCGCAGACCGGCACTCAGATCGTCGCCGCTCGCACGTGGCCGGCGCCGGACTACACGCGGATCACGCTGGAAAGCCAGGAAGCGCTCAAGCACTCGGTCCTGAGCCTGAAGGATCCCGAGCGCCTGGTGGTCGATCTCGAGGACATTGAAGTCACCGAGGCGCTCTCCGCTCTCACCGAGAAAATTGCCGCAAATGACCCGTATATCAAGGGCATGCGCATTGGTCGCTACAAGCCCGGGATGGTCCGGCTGGTATTCGATCTGAAGAGCGAGATCAAGCCGCAGGTGTTCACGCTGCCGCCCGTCGGCGATTACGGCCACCGCCTGGTCATCGACGTCTATCCACTGGAGCCGCCCGATCCACTGCTCGTGTTTCTCGACAAGCTGCGGGAGCAAGGCGAGGACGGGGCCGCACCTCCCCTCACCGACTCGAAGGGCCGGGCCCCCGCCGGGCGCACGGTACCGAGGCGCCCCGACGCCGCGCGCCTCACCATCGTCGTGCTGGATGCCGGCCACGGGGGCGAGGACCCCGGCGCGCGGGGCCGGCGCGGCACCCATGAGAAGAACGTGACGCTCGCCATCGCGCGGAAGCTCAAGGCACGCATCGACCAGGAGCCCAACATGCGCGCGGTGCTGACCCGCGACGGCGACTACTACCTGCCGCTGCAGATGCGCGTGGAGAAGGCGCAGCGGGTGCGCGCCGATCTTTTCGTCTCGATCCATGCCGACGCGTTCATCCGCCCGCACGCGCGCGGGGCCTCGGTATTCGCGCTATCCGAGAAGGGCGCGACCTCGGCCGCGGCGAGCTGGCTCGCCAACCGCGAGAATGCCGCGGACCTCATCGGCGGCGTGAATCTCCAGGGCAAAGACCGCTACCTCAAGATGACGCTCGCCGATCTGTCGCTCACGGCGCAGATCAACGACAGCCTGAAGGCCGGGCGGGCAGTGCTGGCCGAGCTGGGCGGCATCAATGACCTGCACAAGGCGGACGTCGAGCAGGCCGGCTTCGCGGTGCTGAAGGCGCCCGATATCCCCTCGATTCTCGTGGAGACTGCGTTCATCAGCAATCCGGAGGAAGAGCTGAGGCTGCGGAGCACCGCTTACCAGAACAAGGTTGCCGAGGCGATTTTCAACGGCATCAAGCGCTATTTCGCGAAGAACCCGCCGCCAGCGCGGGATCGCATCGCCTTGAACCCGTGACGACTGACGGCAGAAAAACCATTGGCGTCGTCCCCGCGAAGGCGGGGACCCAGGGGAAACACCTGATTCCTGGATGCCCGCCGGCGCGGGCATGACAAACTTGAACAGACTCCTACCCGCAGCTCTCGGCCTTACCCTTCTTCTCGCAGCATCCCCCGCTCCCGCGGACGTCGAGGGGCGCGTGGTATCGGTCCACGATGGCGACACCCTGACGGTGCTGATCGAGCGCCGCCCGGTGCGCGTGCGGCTGACGGACATCGACGCGCCCGAGCTGCGCCAGCCGTTCGGCACGCGCTCGCGCCAATCGCTGTCCAGTCTCTGCTTCGGGAAGGTGGCGGCGCTCGATGTGCGCGGCCACGACCGCTACAACCGGACTCTGGCGCGGGTCACCTGCGGCGGCGCGGATGCAAACGCCGAGCAGGTGCGCCGGGGCTACGCGTGGACCTTCGCCCGCTACGCCCGAACGGATTCACCGCTGTTCGCCGTCGAGCGCGAGGCGCGCGCCGCCCGGCGCGGCCTGTGGCAGGATCCGGCGCCGGTCGCGCCCTGGGAATGGCGGAACAGGGTCCGGCAATCGGGACGCAGCAACGAGGTGGCGGCAACGAGGTCGCGCGGTCAGCCCTGATCGTCACCCGTATTCGTCACTTTCTCCCGCGATTACCCGATTGGAGTAACATCGCCTGACTCAAAGCGCTAATCAGGGGCAGCATGAGGAGGGGAGCCGCCGCGGCGCTCGCCGCGGCATTATTCAGCGGCTGCGCTACCCAGCCGGACGTGATCACCCTGCCCCACGTCAGCCACTTCTCGGACAGTCCACCGGGGAACGCTCTACCGATCGGCTGGGAAGAGTGGACGCTGTCCAGGTTCAAGAAGCCGACGGAATACCAGCTGGTGATGGAGGACGGGAGCACCGTCGTCAAGGCCAGCGCGCACGCGTCGGCCTCCGGCCTGCTTTACCGGCTCTCCCTGGATCCCCGTAAATATCCCCTGCTTCAGTGGCGCTGGAAGGTGACCGAGCTCATCGCGACCGCCGACAACACGACGAAAAACACCGAGGACTCGCCGGTGCGAGTCGCGGTAAGCTTCGACGGGGATATCGAAAAACTCCCGCTCGGCGACCGCCTGCTCTTCGACAGCATACGGCTGCTCGCCGGCCAGAATATGCCCTACGCAACGCTGATGTACATCTGGGAGAACCGCGCGCCCAAAGGCACGGTCATCCCGAACCCTCATACAGCACGCGTCAGGATGATTGTCGCCGAGACCGGCCGCGACAAGCTGGGGAACTGGGTGGAGGAGACGCGCAATGTCTATGAGGACTTCAAGCGCGCGTTCGGTGAGGAGCCGGGCATCATCACCTCCATTGGCATCATGACCGACACCGACAACACCGGCGGGAATGTCCATGCCTTTTACGGCGACTTCCAGTTCCACCGCGCGCCGCGGCCACGCTCGCTCTTCGCCACCGATTGATCGACAAAGCGCTCAATCCAGGGCTTTAACGATCTCCTCGACGACCTTCTTTGCGTCGCCGAACACCATCATGGTCTTGTCCATGTAGAACAGGGGATTGTCGAGGCCGGCGTAGCCCGCCGCCATCGAGCGCTTGTTGACGAGCACCGTGCGCGACTTGGCAACCTCCAGGATCGGCATGCCGTAGATCGGGCTGCCCTTCTCGTGCGCGAGTGGATTCACCACGTCGTTCGCTCCCAGCACCAGCACGACATCGGTCGTGCCGAACTCGCCGTTGATGTCCTCCATCTCGAACACCTGGTCGTACGGCACTTCCGCTTCCGCCAGCAGCACGTTCATGTGCCCCGGCATGCGGCCGGCGACCGGGTGGATGGCGTAGCGCACGGTGACGCCCTTCGCAGCGAGCTTGTGCGCCATTTCCTTCACCGCGTGCTGGGCGCGCGCCACCGCGAGGCCGTAGCCCGGCACGATGATGACCGATTCCGCATTCGACATGAGGAAAGCCGCGTCGTCGGACGAGCCTGAGCGCACCGTCTTCTGCCCGGCGCCGGCTGCGGCCGCGCCCTCGGCCGCGCCGAACCCGCCCAGGATCACGCTGATGAACGAGCGGTTCATTGCCTTGCACATGATGTAGGAGAGGATCGCGCCCGAGGAGCCCACCAGCGAGCCCGCGATGATCAGCATCGAGTTGTTGAGCGAGAAGCCGATCCCCGCCGCCGCCCAGCCCGAGTAGCTGTTCAGCATCGAGATCACCACCGGCATGTCGGCGCCGCCGATGGGAATGATGATGAGCACGCCCAGCGCGAAGGCAATCGCGGTCATGATCGCGAACGCGGTCCACGCCTTGTCCTCGGCGAGAAAGAACGCTGCTCCGAAGCCGATCATCACCAGGGCGAGCGCGAGGTTGAGCCAGTGCTGGCCCGGGAACACGACTGGCGCGCTGGAAAAAAGCCGGAAGTGCTTGCCCAGTCCCGCGAGCTTCCCGAACGCGATGACCGAGCCCGAGAACGTGATCGCGCCGACAAAGGTGCCGATGAAGAGCTCGAGGCGGTTGCCCATCGGCATCGGCACTGCAACGCCGAACGCGGCCGGGTTGTTCACCGCCGCGATCGCGATCAGCACCGCCGCCATTCCCACCAGCGAGTGGAATCCCGCGACCAGCTCCGGCATCTGCGTCATCTGCACGCGCCTCGCAACGACCGCGCCGATCGCGCCTCCGATCGCCATCCCGGCGAAAATGAATTCCAGCCGGCCCGCCAGAACGATCACGATGGTGGTCACGACCGCGATCGCCATGCCGGCCATGCCGAGGATGTTGCCGCGCCGCGCCGTCTCGGGCGAAGAGAGCCCTTTCAGCGCCAGGATGAAGAAGACCGAGGCGACGAGATAAGCGAGGGCGACCTGGTTCGCAGTCACTTGCGCTCTTTCTTCTTGAACATCTCCAGCATCCGCCGCGTCACCAGGAAGCCGCCGGCGACGTTGACGGAGGCGAGCGTGACCGCCGCGATTCCCATCAGCGTCTCGAACTCCAGGGCGCCCGCCCCCGCGGCGAGGATGGCGCCGACGATGATCACGCTCGAGATCGCGTTAGTGAGGCTCATCAGCGGCGTGTGCAGCGCCGGCGTCACGTTCCAGATGACGTGATAGCCGACGAACACCGCCAGCACGAAAATCACCAGGTTGATTACGGTGGGGTCAACGGTTCCGGTCATTTCGCTCTTTCACTTCTTGACGAGCTCCCCGTTGATGGCGAGGAGCGAGCCGGCGACGACCTCATCCTCGCGATTGAGGTTGAAGGCGCCGGTCTTCATATCCAGCATCAGGCCCAGGAAGTTGAGCAGGTTGCGGGCGTAGAGCGCGCTCGCATCGGCGGCCGCCATCGCCGGCAGGTTTGAGTAGCCGATGATGTGCACGCCGTGCTTCACGACGACCTTGTCTTTTTCCGAAAGCGGGCAGTTGCCGCCCTGCTCCACCGCCATGTCCACGATCACCGAGCCCGGCCGCATGCTCTTCACCATGTCCTCGGTCACCAGCACCGGCGCGGGACGTCCCGGAATGAGCGCCGTCGTGATGACGATGTCCGCCTGCTTGATGCGCTCGGCCACCAGCGCCGCCTGGCGCTTGCGGTAGTCTTCGCCCATCTCGCGCGCGTAGCCGCCCTGGCCTTTCGCAAGCTCCTTCTCCGCCTCGGTCAGCGGCACTTCGATGAATTTCGCCCCGAGCGATTCGACCTGCTCCTTGGTCTCCGGGCGCACGTCGGTCGCCTCGACCACGGCGCCGAGGCGCTTCGCCGTTGCGATCGCCTGCAGGCCCGCCACGCCCACGCCCATCACCACCACGCGCGCCGCCTTCACGGTGCCGGCCGCGGTCATCAGCATCGGCATCAGCCGCTGGAAGGTCGTGGCGGCGAGCATCACGGCCTTGTAACCGCCGATGTTAGCCTGCGACGACAACACGTCCATGCTCTGGGCGCGCGAGATGCGCGGGAGCAGCTCCATCGCAAACGCCGTCACACCCGATCTGGCCAGCGCTTCCGCCGCCGGCTTGTTGTGCGGGTTGAGCAGCCCGATCAGGATTTGCCCCGAGCGCATCTGCGCGAGCTCGCCGTCCGCCGGCGCGCGCACCTTGAGCACGATTTCGGACTGGGCGTAAACATCGGGCGCGGCGGAGACGATCTTTGCCCCGGCCGCCGCGAACTGGTCGTCAGGTATGTTTGCGCCCATGCCGGCGCCCGCCTGCACGAGCACCGTGTGGTAGCCGCCCGCCGTGAGCTTCTTCACCGTCTCCGGCGTCGCCGCCACCCGCGTCTCTCCGGCCTGCGTTTCTGCCGGGATGCCGAACTTCATCCGCTTGCCGCTCCCTGCTTCTTTTTTCGCATTATAGGTGGTGAGGCGGCCTAATTGAAACCTTAGCCGGGCGTTTCATGCGGATTCTTTTGCTGTTTTTCTTGTCGTCTTGGCGGTTAAATCAGATTTTCACAGTGCGGAGGAATTCGGTGCGGGCGCGGGCGCCGGCCATCATGAAGGAGAGGTCCGAGCCGGAAAGGATCATGCGCATCCCCATCTGGATGTATTTTTCCATGAGCTTGGGCTCATAGACCCCGCCCATGCCCGGATACTTGCCGTGCTTGCCGCACGCGGCGATGACCGTCCTGTAGGCGTCTTCCACCCTCGGATCCGTGAACTGGCCGGGAATGCCCATTTCCGCGCACAGGTCGTTGGTGCCGATCAGCAGCACGTCGACACCCTCCACCCGCGCGATCGCGTCCGCGTTCGCGATCGCCTTTGGCGTCTCGAGCATGACGACGACGAGCGTCAGCTCGTTCACCGCCTTCGTCGCCTCACCCACCGGCACGCTGCGAAAACCGAGCTGGGGCTGCGCGCCGGCGACCGAGCGATGCCCGAGCGGGGGGTAGCGGCATGCCCGGGCGATCCGCTGCGCCTCCTCGACCGTGTCGACGTGCGGAGCGACGATGCCTTGCGCGCCGTTGTCGAGCAGGCGCGAGGCGTGGTAGTGCTCGTGGCCCGGCACCCGCACGAGCGGCGTGATGCCGGCGCCGAGCGAGGCCATGGCGAGCTGGGACGCGGTATCGACGTCGAGCGAGCTGTGCTCCATGTCGATGAAGAGCCAGTCGAAGCCGCAGGTCCTGGCGATGGTCGCGATGTCCACGGTACGCGCCTGACGCGCGCCCATTCCGAGCGCAAGCTCTCCGGCCGCGAGCCGGCGCCTGGTTTGATTGAGGACGGGTTCCATGAACGGGGCCTTCCCGGGTATGACGGTGCGGAGGCCGCATTGTAGCAGCGCTCCGACCAGTGACGATTACCTGCATCTCGTCACCTGTATCGCGTCACTTCTTTATAATCCGGAAATGAGCAGTATCCATGTACTCCCCGAACTGCTGATCAGCCAGATCGCCGCCGGGGAAGTCGTCGAGCGCCCCGCCTCCGCTCTCAAGGAATTGCTGGAAAACAGCCTCGACTCCGGCACACGCGGGATCACGGTTCAGCTCGCGGGCGGGGGCACAAAGCTCATCAAGGTCACGGACGACGGGGGCGGCATCGCGCGCGAGGACCTGCACCTCGCGCTCGCCCGGCACGCCACCAGCAAGATTGCCGCGCTCGAGGACCTGGAGCGCGTGGCGAGCCTCGGCTTCCGCGGCGAGGCGCTCGCGAGCATCGCCGCGGTGTCGCGCCTCACGCTGACGAGCCGCCGCGCCGGCGAGAAGCACGCCTGGAGCGTCACCGCCAGCGGCGCCGAGGTCTCCAAGCCGGCACCGGCGCCGCTCGCCGCGGGCACCAGCGTCGAGGTGCGCGAACTCTATTTCAACACGCCCGCCCGCCGCAAGTTCCTGAAGTCCGAGGCCACGGAGTACGCGCACTGCGAGGAGGCGTTCCGGCGCATCGCTCTTTCCCGCCCCGACGTCGCCTTCACGCTGCAGCACAACGGGCGCAGCCGCTACCTCCTCAAGCCCCAGCCGCCGCGCGGGCGCATCGGCGCCGTTCTGGGCGAGGATTTCCACGACGGCGCGCTCGAGTTCGACGAAGCGAGCGCCGGGCTGCGCCTGCACGGGGCGGCCGGCCTGCCCGCGCGCGCGCGCGCAAGCCGCGACGAGCAGTATTGCTTCGTCAACGGCCGCTTCGTGCGGGACCGGCTCATCGCGCACGCCATCCGCCAGGCCTATCAGGACGTGCTGCACCACGAGCAGTACCCCTCGTTCGTGCTGTTCCTGGAGGTCGATCCCGCGCAGGTGGACGTCAATGTCCACCCGACCAAGACCGAGGTGCGCTTCCGCGACGCGCGCGGCGTCCACCAGTTCGTGTTCCATGCGCTGAACAAGGCCCTCGCCGGCGCGGTGGCGGGCGCGGAGACGGGCCGGAGTCCTGTCACGGCGCCTGCGCCGGCATTCTCCGCGCAACCGGCGCGCCAGGCTGCCATGGCGTTGGCGGCAGCGGAGCCCTCGGCGTTCTACGAAACGCTCTTCGGGAGACCTACGGCCGACACCCCGCTGCCGGATGCGGAAGAAGCGCCTCTCGGCTTTGCCCTGGCGCAGCTTGGCGGGGTCTACGTGCTCGCCCAGAACCGGCACGGGCTCGTGATCGTGGACATGCACGCCGCCCACGAGCGCATCATGTACGAGAGGCTCAAGGGCGCGCTCGACAAGCGCGAGATCCCCATGCAGCCGCTGCTCGTGCCGGTGATCTTCCCCGCGCAGCCCCTCGATGTCTCGACGGTGGAAGAGCACGGGGCGGTGCTGCGCACCATCGGATTCGATATCGCCGCCGCGTCCCCTGCTTCGCTCATCGTGCGGGCGGTGCCGGCGCTGCTGGCCGATGCCGATGCGCGGCGTCTCGCGTCCGACGTGCTGCGCGAGCTGCGCGAGTACGGCGCGAGCCGCGTCCTCACCGAGCGCCGCAACGAGCTGCTGGCGACGATGGCGTGCCACGCCGCGGTGCGCGCCAACCGCAAGCTGACGGTCCCCGAGATGAACGGCCTGCTGCGCGAGATGGAGGCAACCGAGCGCTCCGGCCAGTGCAACCACGGCCGGCCGACCTGGCACCAGGTGACGCTCGCCGAGCTCGACAAGCTCTTCATGCGCGGGAAGTGATGCGCGTGACGACTGACGGCTGACGACTGACGACTGACGAATAATGGCCAGAGCAAGAGGACAATCAGCCAAATCGAAACGCCGCATTCCGCGTCCTGCACGTTCTGCATCGAAGCGTACCAGAGCCGCGCCAAAACGCGGTACTAAAAAAGCTCGCCCGTCAGTCGTCAGTCGTCAGCCGTCACCGATTCTTCGTCAGCCGTCAGTTGTCGGTCGTCGCCCAACGAGATTCCCGCCCGCAATCCTGTTGCTAGGCCCGACGGCGAGCGGCAAGACGGCGGTGGCGATGCGGCTCGCGCGGGAGCTGCCGTGCGAGATCATCAGCGTCGATTCGGCCCAGATCTACAAGGGGATGGACATCGGCACGGCCAAGCCCCGGGCCGCGCTGCTCACCGAGGCGCCGCATCACCTGATCGACATCGTCGAGCCGCACGAGCGCTACTCCGCCGCGCGCTTCCGCGACGATGCGCTGGCACTCATGCGCGAGATCACCGAGCGCGACCGCATTCCCCTGCTGGTCGGCGGCACCATGCTCTACTTCCAGGCGTTGACCGAGGGGTTGAACGAGTTGCCGGAAGCCGACCCGATGATCCGTCTCATGATCGACACCATGGCCGAGGAGCAGGGCTGGCCCGCGGTGCATGCGCGGCTGGCGCGGGTGGATCCCGAGACCGCGGCGCGCCTGGAGCCGAACGACGCGCAGCGCATCCAGCGCGCGCTCGAGATCTACTACATCACGAACAAACCGCTGTCGCAGCTCCTGCAGAAGCCCAAGTACGTCTATTTTCCCTACACGCCGCTCAAGGTCTCGCTCGTTCCCGGCGACCGCGAGCCCCTGCATGCCCGGATCGCGCAGCGCTTCGAGGAGATGCTCGCGGCCGGACTCGTGGAGGAGCTGAGGAAGCTGCGCGAGGACTACCCGCTCGAAGCCGGCATGCCCTCGATGCGCTGCGTCGGCTACCGCCAGGCCTGGGAGCACCTCGAGGGCAGGATCGGCGGCGAGACATTGCGCGAGCAGGGCATCGCGGCCACCCGCCAGCTCGCCAAGCGCCAGCTCACCTGGCTGCGCGCGATGGCAGGCGTGACGGAGTTCGACTGCCTCGAGGAGGACGTCGCCGACCGGGTGCTCGAGTACCTGCGACGCGAGCTCGAAGCGCTGCTGGTGAGCGGCTAGGCCCGCCGCGAAGTCATGTCCCGCAGCCGGTCGGCTCCCGCCTTGAGCAGCGACACCGCAAAGTCCGGCTTGGTCTTCACCATCGTCAGGAAGTCGTTGCGGTTGATCGCGATCAGGTCGCAATCGGTCTCGGCAACCGCGGTGGCGGCGCGCGGGGACTGATCGACCAGGGCCATTTCGCCGAACACGCCGCCGGGCCCCACCCACTCGACGAGCTTGTTCTTGATGGAGATGGCGACCCGGCCCGACAGCACGATATACATGAACACCCCCGGCTCGCCCTCCCTCATGATGACCGTGTTGAGCGGGCAGTGCTGGGGCGGGCGATGCTGGGTCGCCACCATCAGGCCCTTGAGGAGCTTGTCGTCCAGGAGCCTCCGCGCGCGCGTTCCATCGGACGCATCGAGCGCCTTGGTGACGGAGAGCATGGTGACAGTCAGGCGCAGCCGGTTGATCAGTATGTTCATCAGCATGAGCGCGAATTCCGGCATGTTCTGGATCGCACGCTGAAACTGCTCCGCGTCAAGCGACACCACGCGGCAGCCGGTCCGGGCGGTCGCCGTGGCGCTGCGCGGCAGCTGGCTGATGGCGGCCATCTCGCCGAATATCTCCCCCGACTTGACGACGTCGATAGCCTTGCCGCGGCGGGTCACGCTCACCTGGCCTTCCTCCAGGAGGTACATGCGGTCGCTGTTCTGGTTCTCGGTGAAGAAGACGGTGCCTTTGCGCACGGTTTCGACGTTCCCGAGCGACTCGAAGCAGATCCGCGCCACCTTCGGATCGTAGATCTCGCTTTTCGAGGGCCGCCGCGTGAAATCGAGGTCGTCCGGACTCTGGGCTTTGCTCATCGGTCACCGATTGCGTTCATCGTCATTGCCCGTGCGCTCGACGCTGGCGTCCGCCCATCCCCTGGAGAGGGTGATCCTCACGCCCACGCCGGCGGCAAGCTGCCGGGCGTCGCGCACAACGCGGCCTTGGCGGTCGTGGGTAATGCTGTAGCCGCGCTCCAGCACCGATTGCGGGTTGAGATGCTTCAAGTGCGCGTCGAGGCGCGCGAGCAGCGCCACCGCCGTCTCGAGCCGCCGCCGCGCTCCATCCCGCAGGCGCCGCGCCAGCTCCGAGCAGCTCCGGCGCAATTCTGCCACGGCAGGTGCGCGCGCGACGAGCCTCAAGCCCGCCTCCCGCAGCCGCCAGCCCTGTTCCTCGAGCGAGCGCGCCCACGCTCCGGTGAGCCGGCTCGCAAGATGGCGCACTTCGCCCAGCTGATTGCGGATGCGCTCGCCCGGGTGGACCAGGCGGCGCGAGAGATAGTCGAGCCGCTGCATCCGGCCCTCGAGCTCGCGTCGGACGGTCCTCGACAGCCGGTGCGCGCTGTGCAGGAGGTGCTTCGACAGCTCCTGACGATCCGGGCTTGCCAGCTCGGCGGCCGCAGTCGGAGTCGGCGCGCGCACATCCGCGACGAAGTCCGCGATCGTGAAGTCGGTCTCGTGGCCGATGCCCGAGACGATGGGGATGCCGCACGCGAGGATTGCGCGCGCCACGATTTCCTCGTTGAACGCCCACAGGTCCTCGATGCTGCCGCCACCGCGGCAGACGATCAACACATCGCAATCCCGCCGCTCTCCCGCGTCCGCAATGGCCGCGGCAATGCGCCCGGCGGCGCCCTCGCCCTGCACCGGCGTGGGATAGACGACGACCGGCAGCCGCGGCAGGCGGCGCTTCAACGTCGTCAGCACATCGCGCAGCGCCGCAGCCTGCGGCGACGACACCACGCCGATCGCGCGCGGGAAGCGCGGCAGCGGCCGTTTGCGCGCCGGGTCGAACAATCCCTCCTTTTCCAGCTTCGCCTTCAGGCGCTCGAACGCCTCGAAGAGCGCGCCCAGTCCGGCGCGGCGCATGACCTCGACGTTGAGCTGGAACTTGCCGCGCGCCTCGTAGAGCGTCGGCAGCGCCCTCACCTCCACCTGCATACCGTCCCGCGGCGACCATCCCTGCAGCTGCGCGCGGTGGCGGAACATCACGCAATCCACCTGCGCCTGCGCGTCCTTCAGCGTGAAATAGCAATGCCCGGACTCGTAGCGCCTGAAGTTGGAGATCTCTCCGCCCACCCACAGCAGCGGCAAGCTGCGCTCGAGCGTTTCGCGCGCGATCCGGTTGAGCTCCGAGACCGAAATGACGTGCGGCGGCGGCAATGCGAGATCGGCCATGCTCGCATTCTACTCAACGCGGTTGCGCAACGCGTTGAGCCCATGAGGAAACCAGGACAGTTTTTCCCACAACAGCGAGCAGGGGCGAACCGGGTCGGAGCCGGCGCCCGGAATGCCCGCAGGCTTCGTCTCAAGCCGTTGAATTCAGGAAGCAATTCTACGGTGCCGCCACGGAAGCGGGCGCCAGCCCGTAATTGCACATCGCTCCGGGATGTGCCGCGCACAGGATATGCACAGCCTTATCCACAGGCGCCGCGAGGCGGATGCGCAATCTGCGCACGCGGCGCGTCTGCAAACTTTTTTCCAGTCGAATATCCGGCCGTGCGGTTGCTGAAAATTCATCGCGCGGATAAAGTGACGGCGACCTTCAGGGAGTCACGCGCTTGATCGCACTCATCGAGGCCGCAGGCTGGCCGATCTGGTTCCTCATCGTCTCGTCCGTCATCGCGCTTGCCATCATCGGGGAGCGCTGGTGGTCGCTGCGCGAAAGCGTCGTCATGCCCAGGGGCCTGCTCGACCGGACGATCCAGGATTACCGCGATAACAGGACGTCGCCGCAAATGCTTTCCCGGCTCGCGCGGAGCTCACCTTTGGGCCAGGTGTTCGCCGCCGGTCTGCGTAACGCGAAGAGCCCGCCCTCTATCATCAAGGAGGCCATCGAGGAATCCGGCCGCACCGTCGCGATCGAGCTCGAGCGCTTCCTCACCAGTCTCGGCACCGTCGCCGTGGTCGCTCCCCTGCTGGGCCTGTTCGGGACCGTGGTCGGCATGATCGAGATCTTCGGCGCGCAGACGCCGCAAGGAACGAACCCGCTGGTGCTGGCGCACGGCATCTCGATTGCGCTCTACAACACGGCCCTTGGCATCGCGGTGGCAGTCCCGGCCATGATCTTCTATCGCCACTTCCGGGCAAAGGTCGACGTGATGCTGGTCGACATGGAGATGCAGGCGATCAAGCTGGTCGAGATCATCCACGGCGAACGGCAATAGATGCGATTCCGCCCGCGTGCTTTCCGGGAGGAGCCGGAGATCAATTTCATCCCGTTGATCGACGTGCTGCTGGTGATCCTGATCTTCCTGATGGTCACCACCACCTATTCGCGCTTTGCCGAGCTGCAGATCAACCTGCCGACCGCCGACGCGGAGCGCCAGCGGGACCGCCCCGAACAGATCGATGTCGCGGTGGACGTGCAGGGCCGCTACTCGATCAATCGCAGCCCGATCGCGTTCAGCAACGCGGCCGCGTTCAGCGCCGATCTCCGCCGCGCGGCGGGCAGCCAGAAGGATCCGGTGATCGTCATCACCGCCGACGCCAATGCGCCGCACCAGTCGGTGATCAACATCATGGAAGCCGCGCGCCTCGCGGGCTACGGCAAGATCACCTTCACGACCCAGGCCGGAAGAAAGTGAGTAGTGAGTGGTGAGTAGTGAGTAGACCAAACCCGGCGCCAGCCGGCTCTACGGGTCCACTGTCCACTCACCACTCACGACTCACCACTCACGCTTTTCCGCCAAATGGCCTGGATCGAACGCCACTGGGAGCGCATCACCCCCCTTAGCGCGGCGCTGTGGCCGTTGAGCCTGCTGTTCGGCGCGGCGGCGACGGCGCGCAGGGCGGCCTACCGCAACGGGCTGATCCCCACGGTCACGCTCCCCGTGCCGGTCATCGTCGTGGGAAACATAACCGTCGGCGGCACCGGCAAGACGCCGCTTTGCCTGTGGCTCGCGGCCACCCTGCGCGCGCGGGGATACACCCCGGGGATCGTCTGCCGCGGCTATGGTGGCCGCTCCGTCGCGCCGCAGCGCGTGCTGCCGGATTCGGATCCCTACGCATGCGGCGACGAGGCGGTGCTGCTCGCGCGCCGCAGCGGCTGCGAGGTGTGGACCGGGGCGGACCGTGTCGCCGCCGCCCGCTCGCTCCTCGCGGCGCAACCCGCCTGCAACGTCGTGATCAGCGACGATGGCCTGCAGCACCATGCCCTCGCACGCGACGTCGAGCTCTGCTTGGTGGATGCCGCGCGGGGCTTCGGAAACGGCTGGTTGCTGCCTGCAGGAGCGCTGCGCGAACGGCCGTCCCGGCTCGCTTCCGTCGATGCCGTGGTGCTCAACGCGGGCATCGGGAGCGCTTCCCACCCGTCCCTCGAACTCATACCGTCGGAAACGCCCCGCTTCACGATGCGCCTCCAGGGCAGCGAGTTCCGCAACCTCCGCGATCCCGGACGCCGGGCGGGGCCGGAGCATTTCCGCGGCAAACGCGCGCACGCGCTCGCCGGCATCGGAAATCCGCAGCGATTCTTCCTCCAGCTGGAGGCGATGGGCCTGGAGTTCACGCCCCATCCGTTTCCCGATCATCACCCGTATGCCGCATCCGATCTCGCCTATCCCGGAGCGGAAGCGGTGCTGATGACGGAGAAGGATGCGGTAAAATGCCGGCGTTTCGCAGCGGAATCGCACTGGGAGCTGGCGGTGGACGCGGTGCCGGACGGCGCGCTTGCCGAGCGGGTGCTGCAAAAGTTGAGGGTTCGTGGATAGCAAGTTGCTCGACATACTGGTGTGCCCGCTGTGCAAGGGGCCCCTGCTCTACCGCAAGCCCCAGGGCGAGCTCATCTGCAAGCCCTGCCGCCTCGCCTATCCCGTGACGGACGATATCCCGGTCATGCTCGAGGACGAAGCGCGCAAGCTCCCTCCCGAAGAAGAGGTGTGAAGTTCAGCGTCATCATTCCCGCCCGCTACGCCTCCACGCGGTTCCCGGGAAAACCGCTCGCGGACGTCGGCGGGAAGCCGATGGTGGTGCGTGTCGCGGAACGCGCCCGCAGGAGCGGAGCGGCGGAAGTGATCATCGCGACCGACCATCCCCGCATTGCCGCCGCGGCCATGCGCTACGGCTTCGCCGCGGTCATGACCTCGAAGCGCCACGCATCCGGCACCGACCGGATCGCCGAAGTGGCCGCCATGCGCCGCTACCGCGGGACGCACATCGTCGTCAACGTGCAGGGCGACGAGCCGCTGATCGAGCCGTCCTTGATCCGGCGCGTCGCGGCCGGCCTCGCGCGCCATCGGGCGGCGGCCATGGCAACGGCCTGCCATCCGATACGGGACGCGCGCGAGCTCGGAAATCCAAACGTCGTGAAAGTGGTGCTGGACCGCAACGGCTACGCGCTCTACTTCAGCCGTGCGCCGGTCCCGTGGGCGCGCGAGGCGTTTGCGCGCGGCGTCTCCCGCATACCGCACGGGCTGCCGGTTTACCGGCATCTCGGGATCTACGCGTACCGCGCGGCGTTCCTGCGCGCATTCACGCGCCTCAAGCCTGCGGCGATCGAGCGCTTCGAGGCGCTCGAGCAGCTGCGCGCGCTCGCACACGGCCACCGCATACACTGCGAGATCACGCGCGCGGCGCCGCACCCCGGGGTGGACACGCCCGCCGATCTGAGGCGCATCGTACGCCGCTTCCGGTGAGCGCCCGCCGGCGTTGTGGCGCGGCCGAAATCGGTGATACATTGCGCGGTCGCTGCCCGTGAGAAGGCCATGAGAATAATACTTCTGGGCATGCCCGGTGCCGGCAAGGGCACGCAGGCCCGCTTCCTCATCGAGAGATACGGAATCCCCCAGATTTCGACCGGCGACATGCTGCGCGCCGAGATCAAGGCCGGCACGGCCCTCGGGCGGGAAGCCCGGAACTACATGGACCGCGGCGAGCTGGTGCCCGATCATCTGGTGATCGAGCTGGTCAAGCAGCGCGTGAAGCAGCCCGATTGCGCGCGGGGTTTCATCGTCGACGGCTTCCCGCGTACGGTCGCCCAGGCCGAAGCGCTGCGCGATGCCGGTATCAACATCGACTGCGTGGTGGAGATCGAGGTCAACGACGACGAGATCCTGCGGCGAATGACCGGAAGGCGCGTGCACCCGGCTTCCGGCCGCACCTACCATACCGAGTTCAATCCGCCGCGGGTGCCGGGCAAGGACGACGTCACCGGCGAGCCCCTGATCCAGCGCCCGGACGACAACGCGGAGACGGCCAGGCGTCGCATCGCGACCTACCATTCGCTCACCAAGCCCCTCGTCGCCTACTACATGAAGCAGCGTGAGCGCGGAGAGCCGCGCGCTCCGCTCTACGTCAATATCTACGGCAAGGGGTCGATCGATCACATCCGCGACAAGCTCTTCGCTGCACTCTCCACCCGGAGTGAGCGGGCCGGAGACGCGGCGCCGGCTGTCAACAAACGATGAGGATCGTGATGGTGGGAATGCCGGGCGCAGGCAAAGGAACGCATGCGGCGGCCCTCAGGGAACGACTGAAGATCCCCCAGATCTCGACTGGCGACATGCTGCGCGCCGCAGTCGCCGCCGGCACCGCCCGTGGCCGCGAAGCCGAGGGCTACATGAAGCGCGGCGAGCTCGTCCCCGATCGCCTGGTCATCGAGCTGGTCCGGGAGCGCGTGAAGGAGGCCGATTGTGCCGTCGGCTTCATCCTCGACGGCTTTCCGAGAACGCTCGAGCAGGCCCGAGCGCTGCGTGAAGCGGGGGTCGGAATCGACCTCGTCCTGGAGCTTCACGTGCCGGACGCGGAAGTGATCGAGCGCATGACCGGACGCCGCACTCACCTGCCCTCCGGACGCATCTACCACGTCACCCGGAATCCACCCAAAGTCGCGGGCGTGGACGACATCACCGGCGAGCCGCTCAGCGTGCGCGCCGATGACGCCGAGGACACGGTGCGCAAGCGGATCGCCGGCTATCACGCGCAGACCGGGCCCCTCCTCGACTATTACCGGCGGCAGGCGGCGGGCGAGCCCGGTGCGCCGCGTTATATCCGCGTGGACGGCAGTGGCAGCGTCGCCGATTCCCGGGCCCGGGTATTTGCCGCGCTGGGCATCAAATGACGACGCGCGCTCCCCGGCCCACCGACTCGCGTAAAATAGCGCCCGTTTCAGGCCCGCCACCGTCATGACCCGAAAAAACGCCTTCTACGCCCAGTCCGGGGGCGTCACCGCGACGATCAACACCACCGCCTGCGCCGTCATCGAGACGGCGCGCAAGCACAAGAGCAGGATCGGGAAGCTCTACGCCGGACGCGACGGCATCATCGGCGCGCTGACCGAGGATCTCATCGACACGTCGCGGGAGCCGGCAGCGGCGATCCGCGCGCTGCGCTACACGCCGGGCGGCGCGTTCGGCTCGTGCCGCTACAAGCTGAAGAACCCGGAGGAAAGTCGCGCCCAGTACGAGCGGCTGATCGAGGTGTTCCGGGCGCACGACATCGGTTACTTCTTCTACAACGGCGGCAACGATTCCGCGGACACGTCGTACAAGGTGTCGCAGGTCGCGCAGGTGCTCCGCTATCCGCTCGTCTGCGTCGGCATCCCCAAGACCGTGGACAACGATCTCGCGCTGACCGACTGCTGCCCGGGCTTCGGTTCGGTCGCCAAGTACGTCGCGACCAGCATCCGCGAAGCCGGCTATGACGTGGCCTCCATGGCGCGCACCTCGACCCGTGTCTTCATCCTCGAGGTGATGGGCCGGCACGCGGGCTGGATCACCGCCGCCTGCGGCCTCGCCCAGGACAAGGCGGGCGAGGCTCCCCATATCCTGCTGTTCCCCGAGATCCCGTTCGACGAGGAGCGCTTCCTCGGCAAGGTGACTGAATCCATCGGGAAGTTCGGCTACTGCGCCGTCGCCGTGTCCGAGGGCCTGCGCCGGTCCGATGGCAAGTTCCTTTCGGAATCGGGCCTGCGCGATGCGTTCGGCCACGCCCAGCTCGGCGGTGTTGCGCCTCTGATCGCGCAGCTTGTCCAGGACAAGCTCAAGCAGAAGTACCACTGGGCGGTGGCGGACTACCTGCAGCGCTCGGCCCGCCACATCGCGTCAAAGACGGACGTGCTGCAGTCCTACGCGGTGGGCAAGGCCGCGGTGGAGCTGGCGGTGAAGGGCGTGAGCGGCGTCATGCCGATCATCGTCAGGAGATCGAGCAAGCCCTATCGCTGGGCGATCGGCGTTGCGGACCTGAAGGAAATAGCCAATCACGAGAAGATGATGCCGCGCGACTTCATCACCGAGGACGGCTTCCACATCACGGCGAAATGCCGCCAGTACCTGGAGCCGCTGGTGCTGGGCGAGGACTATCCGCCGTACAAGGGCGGGCTGCCGGCGTACGTGAAGCTCAAGAACGTTCCGGTGGTCAAGAAGCTGAATACCGCCTTCAAGCTCTGAACGGCGTGAGCTTTCAGCCATCAGCTTTCAGCGATCAGCCCGGGATGTGCTCGTTCTAAGCTGGGAGCCGAGAGCTGACTGCCGAACGCTATCAATAACAGGGAGCCGTTATGTCATATGGTTTGTTGTTTGCACTGGTCTGCGCGATCGTCGCGCTCGTCTACGGCGGCGCCTCGATCCGCTGGATCCTCGCGCAGCCCGCGGGCAACGAGCGCATGCGCGAGATCGCCGCGGCCGTGCAGCAGGGTGCAACCGCTTACCTGAACCGCCAGTACCGGACGATCGGCATCGTCGGCGTGGTCCTGTTCGTGGTGATCGGCGTGGGGCTCAACTCGTGGACGACCGCCATCGGCTTCGCCATCGGCGCCGTCCTGTCCGGCCTCGCGGGCTATATCGGAATGAACGTCTCGGTGCGCTCCAACCTGCGCACCGCGGAGGCGGCACGTAAAGGGCTCAACGAGGCTCTCACCATCGCTTTCCGCGGCGGCGCGATCACCGGAATGCTGGTGGTGGGCCTGGGGTTGCTCGGTGTCACCGGGTTCTACTGGGTGCTGCTCGAGTCGGCGACGCAGGGCACCTCCGTCAAGGAAATCGCCCACCCCCTGGTGGGGCTTGCCTTCGGCGGCTCTCTGATCTCGATCTTCGCCCGCCTCGGCGGCGGCATCTTCACCAAGGGTGCCGACGTCGGAGCGGACCTCGTCGGCAAGGTCGAAGCCGGCATCCCTGAAGACGACCCGCGCAATCCCGCAGTGATCGCCGACAACGTGGGCGACAACGTCGGCGACTGCGCCGGCATGGCGGCGGACCTGTTCGAGACCTACGCCGTTACCATCATCGCGACCATGTTGCTCGGCGCGCTGCTGCTGTCGGCGCCGGAAGTGAGGCATCTCGCGGTGACCTATCCCCTCGCGCTGGGCGGCGCCTCGATCATTGCCTCGATCATCGGCTGCTATTTCGTCAAGGCCCGCCCCGGGGGCAAGATCATGAACGCGCTCTACCGGGGCTTGATCGTCTCGGGGATCATCGCCGCAATCGGTTTCGCCGTCGTCACCTGGACCATGATGGGGAACATCAGCGCGCATTACGCCGAACTGACGCCGCTCAAGCTCTTCGGCGCGTCGCTGGTGGGGCTGGTGCTCACAGCGCTCATGGTGGTCATCACCGAGTACTACACCGCGACCGAGTACCAGCCGGTGCGCCATATCGCTGCGGCCTCCACCACGGGGCACGCAACCAATATCATCGCCGGGCTCGGCGTCTCGATGAGGGCAACCGCCTGGCCGGTGCTCGCGGTGTGCGCGGGCATATGGGCCGCATACCAGATCGCCGGGCTCTACGGGCTCGCGATCGCCGCGACCGGGATGCTCTCGATGACTGGAATGATCGTCGCGCTCGACGCCTACGGCCCGATCACCGACAACGCGGGCGGCATCGCGGAGATGGCGAAACTGCCGAAGGAAGTGCGCGCCATCACCGATCCCCTGGATGCCGTCGGCAATACGACGAAGGCCGTGACCAAGGGCTACGCCATCGGCTCCGCGGGGCTGGCCGCGCTGGTGCTGTTTGCCGACTACACGCACGCGCTCGAGGCAGCGGGACGGACGGTGAGTTTCGACCTGTCGGACCCGGCGGTCGTCATCGGGCTTTTCATCGGCGGGCTGGTGCCCTATCTCTTCGGCGCAATGGCGATGGAGGCCGTGGGCCGCGCCGCGGGCTCGGTGGTGGTCGAGGTGCGCCGCCAGTTCAAGGAAATCAAGGGCATCATGGAAGGCACCGCGAAGCCCGACTACTCGCGCGCGGTGGACATGCTCACACGCGCGGCTATCAAGGAAATGATGGTGCCTTCGCTCCTGCCGGTGCTGGTGCCGATCGTGGTCGCGTTCGGCATGAACTGGCTGATGGGGCCCGGCGCCGGCGTGAAAGCGCTCGGCGGCGTGCTGATGGGCACCATCGTGACCGGGCTCTTCGTGGCGATCTCGATGACGACCGGCGGCGGCGCCTGGGACAACGCCAAGAAGTACATCGAGGACGGCAACCACGGCGGCAAGGGCTCCGACGCCCACAAGGCGGCGGTGACCGGGGACACGGTCGGTGACCCCTACAAGGACACCGCGGGGCCGGCGGTGAATCCCCTCATCAAGATCATCAACATCGTCGCGCTGCTGATCGTGCCGCTGCTGTAGTATGCCGGGCGGGGGGACACGTACTGTCGTATGGGAAAACAAACCGAATCAATCGCTACAGGAGGTCCGCATATGAAGATCCGGAGACGGTGGCTGGGACTCACGGGAGCCGTGCTGGCAATGGCGGCCGGCTGCGCGCCGGCCCTCGCGCAGCAAGTCGTGAACTACGGGGTGCAACCCGCAACGATGCCGATCTACGTCGCGCGCGAGCTGGGATTGCTCGACCCGATCGAGAAAAAGCACAAGATCAAGGTGGTGTTCCGCAACTTCGCCTACGGCGCGCCCGAGAACCAGGCGATGGCCGCCGGCGAACTGCAGATGGCCTCGGCCGGCATGGGGCCGGCGATCATCGCCGCCTCGCGCCTGCCCTCGACGCTCGTCGCCATCACCATCCTCGAGCAGACCGCAATCCTGGTGCCGAAGGATTCAACGGTGAAATCCGTCGCCCAGCTGAAAGGCAAGAGGGTCGCATTCCCCGGCGAGGGCTCGCAGCAGTATCCGTTGCTGCTCAAGGCGCTGGCGGACGCCGGGCTCAAGCAGACCGATATATCGCTGTTCAAGACCGATGGCGCCCAGATTCCCACTCTGCTGCAGACCAAGGCGGTCGATGCCGGCATCACCTGGGACCCGCACGTATCGAACGCGCTCGAGGCCGGCCACTCGAAAGTGCTGATCAAGGCCGAAAAGATCATGCCGATCATGCAGGGCCATTACGTCGGCAACGGCGAGTACGTCCACAACGATTTCCTGGCGAAGCATCCCGCGATCGTGCAGGACCTGGTGACGGCGAACGTCAGGGCGATCGCCTTCATCCTGAAGGATCCGAAAGGCGCGGCGAGGATGTGGACCAAGCAGATCGGCTTCCCGGAAAGCGTCATCAACTACTCGCTCGCGGAAGGCATCTCGGTCTACAGCCTGAACGTCGTGCCGGAAACGGCGACGATCGAGGCGTACACGAAATTCCTGAAACAGGCCGGGATCCTCAAGCCCGAGGACAACGCCAAGGTCAACGCGACCTTTGCCCAGAAAGCGCTCGCCGAGGTGAAGAAGTAGCCGCCGCGCGCCGGGCCCCTCCGGCCGGGGCCCGGCTCTCCTCCGCAGCCGATGTCGAATACCGGGAAGGCGCTCGGACAGCTGCTGCCGCTGGTGTGGGCGGTGGTCGCGATCCTGATCGTCTGGCAGCTCGTCATCGCGGTGTTCCGGCCGCATGTCTCTCTGCTGCCGCCGCCGGAACTGGCTGCGCGCGAGCTCTGGACCCTGTTCGCAAGCGGCGATCTGTTCGTCCATTCCGGGACGTCCCTCGCGAGAGTGCTCTCCGCGTGGTGCATCACCGGGGCCATCGCGATTCCCCTCGGGCTCGCCATGGGCTGGTCGCGACGGATGGAAAAAATCATCGATCCTTTCGTCGAGCTGTTCCGGCCGATCTCGCCGCTCGCGTGGATTCCCCTCGCCATCCTGTGGTTCGGCATCGGCGAGGCGGGCAAGGTGTTCGTGGTGTGCGTGGCGACGTTCTTCCCCACCCTGCTCTCCACCATCGCCGGGGTGAAGCGGATCGATCCCGTCCTGATCCACGCGGGCCAGGTTCTCGGGTGCACCGACCAGGTCTCGCTGTTCCGGAAGGTCATCCTTCCCGCGGCGTTGCCCAGCATCGTGGTCGGGATGCGCATCTCGTTCGGAACGGGGTGGGCCGCGATCATCGCCGCGGAGCTGGTCGCGGCGCGCTCGGGACTGGGCTACCTCATCGCCAACGGCATGGAGATCCTGCGCGCGGACAAGGTGCTGGTGGGCATGGTGATGATCGGCGTGCTCGGTGTGTGTTTCGATGCGTTTTTCCGGTACCTCAATCGCCGCTACTCGTGGGGCGAGTCGTGAACACCGCCAGCAAGCCGCTGTCCATCCGCGGAATCGCCAAGACTTACGCGAGCCGCACCGGCGAGCCGGTGGAGGCGCTGAAATCGATCGACCTCGAGATCGCCGCCGGGGAGTTCGTCGTCATCGTCGGCCCCTCGGGTTGCGGCAAGTCCACGCTGCTCAACATGCTCGCGGGATTCGGCGAGCCCTCGGCCGGCGAGGCGCTGGTCGCAGGTGTGACGATCCGCGGGCCGGACATAGACCGCGGGATGGTGTTCCAGAGCTACGCGCTCTTTCCGTGGCTCACCGTGGCAGGCAACGTCGAGTTCGGGCTCGAGCGCAAGGGAGTGCCCCGAAGGCAGCGCCGCGAGATTGCGCTGGAGTGCCTGGGAATGGTGGGGTTGCGGGATTTCGCCGACCGTGGCATCAACGAGCTTTCGGGCGGCATGAAACAGCGGGCGGCGATCGCGCGCGCCTTCGCAACCGAGCCCTCCATCATTTTCATGGACGAGCCCTTCGGCGCGCTCGACGCGCTGACCCGCCGCTTCCTGCAGAAGCAGCTGCTCCAGATCTGGCGGGACCACAGAAAGACCGTCGTGTTCATCACCCATTCGGTGCCGGAGGCCATCACGCTGGCCGACCGCATCGCCGTGATGACTGCGCGCCCCGGCCGCATCAAGGCCATCATCAGCGTGGATCTCGCCCACCCCCGCGACTCCACATCCGACCGCTTCCGCGATTACGAGCGCGCGCTCTACGCGGAGCTCGACGAAGAGCTGGTGAAGACGCTTGCCGCCGAGGGCCGGCATACCGCCCCGGCTGCCGTGCCGGGCTAGCGTACCCTATATAATTCGCCGACACCCGATGCCCCTCCCCGCATGAAATTTTCTTTCGAAGAGCGTAAGGTCGTGTGCAAGGGCGACTACTGGATCGCGCCGGACGCGGTCGTGATCGGCTCGGTGGTGCTGGAGCCGAACGCGAGCGTCTGGTTCGGCTGCATCGTGCGCGGGGACAACGACACCATCACGATCGGCGAGAATTCCCAGCTCCAGGACGGGTGCGTCGTGCACTGCGATCCGGGCATCCCCGTCACCATCGGGAAGAACGTGAGCGTCGGCCACATGGCGATGCTGCACGGCTGCACCATCGGCGACGGCTCCCTGATCGGCATCAAGGCGGTGATCCTGAACGGCGCGAAGATCGGCAGGAACTGCCTGATCGGCGCGAACGCGCTCGTCGCCGAGGGCAAGGAGATTCCCGACGGCTCGCTCGTCATCGGCTCGCCGGGCAAGGTGGTGCGGCAACTCTCGGAGGAGGAAATACAGAGGATCCGCTCCGCCTCCGACCATTACGTGCAGAAATTCAGGCGTTACCGGGAAACGTTCCGGGCGGACGGAAATTGAGTGACGACTGACGGCTGACGACTGACGGGCATATGAACAAGTACGGATTCAAGATCAGGACGCGCAGCGGCTCCCTGGTGGAAAATCTCCAGGTGCAGGCGCGCGATCCGGCCGAGGCCGAGCAGAAGATCAGGCAGATCTACCACCAATGCGAGGTCCTGGAGTGCAAGGAGATCACGCCCACGCTCAAGAAGGAGGGGCTCGACCTCGAGGACGTGGTCGCCCTGATCAACAAACAACAGCAGGAGAAGTGAGCGGCGAGTGGCGGGCGGTCTGCCGCTTACCGCCGACCGCTCACCCGAGGAACCCGCAGGTCTGCAATTCGTCGAGGAGCGCCGTGTAATCGCGCGCGCCGCGGCTTTCGGGCGCATGCCCGAATACGCTGCGGTTGTGGAACGGGGCCTCGGCCAGGCTCACGTTCTCGGCGATGCGCGTCTCGCAGACATCGGCACCAAAGCGCTCCCTCATCTGCCGGTCGATGGCCCACGACATCTTGCGCCGCGTATCGAAGCGCGTCAGGAGATAGCGCCGCTCGAGCCGCTTCTTGAGCACCTGCTCGAGGGCCTTCAACGTCCGCTCCGTCTGCAAGGCTCCCTTGATAGATAGGTAGTCGGTGGAAAGCGGCACCAGCACCCGGTCCGCGGCGAAGACACTGTTCAGCGACAGCACCCCCAGCATGGGGCAGGCATCCATGATGATCGGCCGGTCGGTGTTGAGGTTTTCCTTGAGGATGCCGTAGTTCAAGCGGTTCAGCGCGTTGGGCCCCTTGCCGAACTGCGAGTCCACTTTGGCGAGGTCGAGGTGCGAGGGGATGATCTTGAGCCCGCCGCCCCCGAACTTGATGAGACCTGCGAGCGAGGCTCCCACGGAATAGTAGGCGTAGAGGCTCCTCTCCGACGCGGGTACGATAGCCCCGCAAATGGCAGTGAGGTGGGCCTGGGGATCGAGGTCGATCATCAGCGGATCGGACCCGCGTCGGGCGAGCAGCGCGGCGAGGTTGAGCGCGGTGGTCGTCTTTCCGACCCCCCCTTTCTGATTGAAAACCGCGACTTTCGCCACGGGGTTTCCTCCCCGATCAATGGCTTATGAGCGTAAACTAGCGCGAAACCGGTTGGCAAGAGCATTGGTCACGCCTGAGTCACCTTCCAGCGGAATGTTGCCCGGCTAATGCCATGATTCCGGGGGATACATGGAACTGATCCGGCCCGAGAAAGAGGCGGACGCCGCTGCCGTCCGCCGCGTGCACATTTCCGCTTTTCCCACTTCCGCGGAGGCCGACCTGGTCGAGCGCCTGCGCGCGAGCGGCAAGGCGGTGGTCGCGCTGGTCGCCCTGGACGGGGACAGCATCGTCGGCCACATCCTGTTCAGCCCCGTCGCGCTCGAGCCCCTGGCCGGCGCAGTCGGGCTGGGGCTTGCGCCTCTCGCCGTGCTGCCGGACCACGAAAAGCACGGGGTGGGCAGGCGCCTGGTCCAGAACGGCCTCGCCGAGTGCCGCCGGTGGGGCGCCGGCTTCGTCGTCGTGATCGGCGACCCGCCCTACTACACCCGGTTCGGGTTCGAGCCCGCGGAAAAACACGGCCTGCGCAGCGAATACGACGCAGGGCACTCGTTCATGGTGTTCAAGCTCGAATCAGGCGCCCTTCCGCCACCGGGAACTTTCGTGAAATATGGGCCCGAGTTCCACAGCCCGGCAAAGCCCCAGCGACGGATGAGAAAGGACGCAGGTAAAAAGCGTTAGGCAGGCTGTTTCCGCCTTCTGCCTTGCTGACGGCGTCCGCCGTCAGCCGAAAAGCCCCCCGACCCGCGTGCCCGCTACGCGGTTGACGATGAAGAGGCTCACCGCGCATAGCGCGATCAGGATCACGCCGAGCGCGGCCGCCTGGCTGTGCGATCCCGCGATGTAGTAGGTGAAGATGCCGATGGGAATCATTTCCCAGCCGCCCAGCGCGAGGAACAGGGTGGCGGAGGCTTCCTGGATCGACATGATGAAGGAGAACATCGCGCCGACGAGGATGCCCTTCCACACGAGCGGCAGGGTGACATCCCGGAAAGTCCGCAACTTGGTGGCGCCGACGTTCTCGGCCGCCTCCTCCATCGACTTGTGCACGAGCAGGAGCGACGAGTAGCTGCCGCGCACGGTGTAAGGCAGCCGGCGAACCGCGAGTACCAGCGGAAAAATGACCCACAGGCTGGTGAGCGCAACGTCGAGGCCCGGCAGCGGATAGTGAAAGGCGCGGATATACGCAATGCCGATCGCGGTGCCCGGGATGGCGAGGATCAGTGTGGTCAGCGCGTCCATCGCGCCCCGCCCCGGCGTCTGCGTCCGCCCCATGATCCATGCCATCGGCACCCCGATGACGAGGCAGATCAGCACGGCCAGCCCGCAAAACAGGATCGAGTTGACGATGAATTTGGGTGTCTCGATGCTGACCTGCCTGAAATAGTCGAGGGTGTAGTGGACCGGGAATGGCGTGAGCGCCCAGCCCTTGCCGACAGCGGCGAGCACCACCCCGACCTGGGGGATCGCGCACACGACCAGAAGCAGCACGAGAAGACCCACGGCAAGCCAGCGCTTGACCGGTCCGAGCTGCCGGCGCTCGACCTTCGAGTAGGCCAGCGAGCTGTAGTCCTTGATCGCCACGTAATGGCGCGCCACCAGCACGAACACGATGGCGAGCAGGACGAGCAGCGCCGAGATCACGATGCCCATGCGGAAGATGCGCCGGTCGACGAACTGGACGATGTTGAGGTAGGCCTGCACGGCGAGCAAGTCCTGCACACCGACGACGAGCGGCGTGACGAAGTCGGCGAAGGTCCAGATGAAGACGAGCAGCGCGCCGGACACATAGCCGGGGGTGGTGAGCGGCAGCGTGACGTCCCAGAATCGCCGCAATCCCCGGGCGCCCATGCCCTGGGCGGCCTCCTCCAGCGACGGATCCACCTTGGACATCGAATCGAGGATGGAGAGCGTCATCAGGGGAAACAGGTGCACGGTTTCCACCAGCAGCACGCCGTGCATCCCGTACATGAAGTTGACCGGAGTCGTCAGGCCGAACCAGTCGTGGAGCATCACGTTCACCGTGCCGGCCCGTCCGAGGATGAAGACGAAGCCCAGCACGCCGACCAGTGGCGGCAGGATCATTGGCAGCATCGTGAGATACGCGAACAGGTTCCGACCGGGAAAATCGTAGCGGATGATGAGAAACGCGACCGCGATCCCGACCACCGAGGTCGTCACGACCGCGGCGGCGCCCAGTATCATTGAGTTCCAGAGCGAGCGCAGGTAGAAATGGTCGGTAAAGAACTCATAGAAATTCGCGATCGTGAACTGGCCGGCCTCGTTGGTGATGGCGTCGTAGAAGATCCGCAACAACGGGTACAGCACAAAGAGAATGAGAAAGGTCCAGATCAGCGCGAACCCGACCAGGGAAACCGCCGGGATGCGTGGCCCCTTCACGGCAATCGCGGCTGACTTTGATGCGGCCACGAGGATCAGTCCGCCGGGATCGCCAGCGTGCTGGCAACCGGGCAGCTCAGGGTGACGGGCTTGCCCATTGGCAGCTGCTCGTGGTGCCACGGATCGCCGACATCGGCCTTGAAAGTAACGCCATTGCCGAGATCGACGTCGTAGCGCAGCGTGTTGCCGAGATAGGCGGCGAAGGAGATCTTTCCCTTCAGCTGATTGCGCTCGCCCCCGGTCTCGCCATCCACCGCGGCGTTCTCGGGGCGTATGCAGATCACGCAGCGGTCGCCTGCGCGCAGCCGTTCGTCGTAGATCGCGGATAGCTCGCCAACCGGGGTATCCACGCGCACGGTCCGGAGGGGGCCCTCGATGGCCCGCACCGTGCCGTCGATGAGGTTGTTGATGCCGATGAAATCGGCGACAAAACGGTTAGCCGGCCGCTCATACAGCGCCTTGGGTGGCCCGATCTGGAACACCTTCCCCTGGTTGAAGACCGCGATGCGGTCCGACAGCGTCAGCGCCTCCTCCTGGTCATGGGTCACGTACATCGTGGTGATGCCGAGCTCCTTCTGGAGCTTGCGGATCTCGGCACGCACCTGCACGCGGATCTTGGCGTCGAGGTTGGAGAGCGGCTCGTCGAGCAGCAGGATCTTGGGATTCAGCACGAGCGCGCGTGCGAGCGCCACGCGCTGTTGCTGCCCGCCCGACAATTGACCGGGATAACGATCCCCCAGTCCGGTGAGCTTCACCTTCTCCAGCACACCCTGGACACGACCGGCGATCTCGGACGAGGAAATCTTGCGCAGCTTGAGCCCGTAGGAGACGTTCTCCGCGACCGTCATGTGCGGCCAGAGGGCGTAGTTCTGGAACACCATGCCGATGCCGCGCTCGTGCGGGGGCACCGCGTTGACCACGCGGTCGTCGAATCGGATCTCGCCCCCGTCGGGGGCGTAGAAACCAGCGATCAGCCTCAGCAGCGTGGTCTTGCCACACCCCGACGGCCCGAGGAGGGTAAAGAGCTCCCCCTCCTCGATCGTGAGATTGACCTCGCTGACGACCGCCAGCGGCCCGAAACGCTTGGTGAGGTTCGCGACCGAAATGCGCACGTGACTTCGGGACGGGGGCGGCGGTCGCTCGCTATTTCTTCTTCAGCTGTTCCGCGACGGATTCAATCTCCTTGCGGAACTGCGAGTTGACCTCCTGGTAGCGCTTCTGGGCGATGTCGTCGTCGTAGATATTGACGACGTCAACGTCGAAGTACGAGCGCATGCCGCCGGTGAACTCGACCGCCATCTCGGCATGGGAGCCCGGCTTGCCCTGCACGCGGTACTTGGGCGTGATCGGGAACACGCCCCGCTCCATCGCCATCCGCTGCCCGCGCTCCGAGAGCATGTACTCGATGAACGCACGCGCCGCCTTGGGATGCTTGGCCCCCGCGAGGATGGCGATCGGCTCCGGCGTGATCCACGCGGTCTTCGGCGCCGCGAACTTGATCTCGTAGCCGGCGAGGCGGTCTTCGAACGCCATGTAACTCGGCACCGCGAATCCCGCCGCGAACTCGCCTCGCGCCACGACCGAGGGCACGTCACGGCTGCGCGCGGTGAAGATCCCCGTGTTCCCCGCGAGGCTCTTCAGCCACGTCCAGCCCTTCTCGTCGCCGTCGCGCTGGAGGATCACCTCGTAGGTCGCGTGGCTGCTGGAGGAGCGCGTCGGCGCGCATTGCGCGACGTTGCCTTTCAGCTTGGGATGCAGCAGATCGTCCCAGTCCTTTGGTTCCGGCACGCCGAGACGCGCGAGCAGCTTCGGGTTGTAGACCAGCCCGTAGGGCTCGAGCACGGTGCCGGTCCAGTAGCCCCTGGGGTCCTTGAGCGGGATGGGCTTTGGCTTGCCGATGCTGTTCGGGATCGCGTCCATCACGGTCTTCGGCAAATCGTGCTTGGCCAGCAGCCCCTGATCCGAGAGCTTGTCGAACAGCGCGCTCTCGCCGCCCCAGAAGATGTCGGCGTCGGGCCTTCCCTTCCACTCCACGATCCGCCCGTAGGCGACCGGCGTGCCGGCCGCCAGCGAGCTCGTTTTCACGCTGATGTTCCACTTCTCTTTGGCATATTTGGCGAAATCCGCGAGCGCCGGGTCGGTGAGCGTCCTCGCGACCGGCGTGATGAGCACGAGCTCGTTCTCGATCGCCTGGGCGGCTGCCGGGCCGCCGCTTGCGGACAGCAAGACCAGGCCTACGCCGAGCAGCTTGATGAATTGGTTCATGGTTTTCTCCTTGGTCGCGGGGACATAAATCCCCGTGCTGCATGATGCGCCCGTCCGCGCCGAAGCGCTTGACCTGGATCAAGCACCGCTCGCGCTTTTATTCCCCACGGATACGCGGTCGTAATGGTAGGGATGCGCAAGCAATCCCGCAACGGCCTCCTCGATGCCGGCGCCATGGTTCAGGACCTGGTCGACCGCCAGCGTGATTGGCATGTCCACATCGTGGCGCCGGGCGAGGGTGGCGACCGACTCGGCCGAATGGACGCCCTCCTGGACGGTCATCCGCTCGCGCAGGACCTCCTGGAGCTTCCGGCCCTCCCCGAGCGCCATGCCGAGTGACGTATTGCGCGATTTCGTGCTGCTGCAGCTGAGGCTCAAGTCGCCCGCTCCCGAGAGCCCCATGAAGGTCTCGAGCCGGGCGCCCATCGCAACACCCAGGCGCGCCATCTCGGCGAGACCGCGCGCAAACAGCGTCGCGCGTGTGCTCTCACCCAACTTCATGCCGAGCGCGACGCCGCAGGCAATGGCGATGACATTCTTCAGCACTCCTCCAATGAGCGCGCCGATAACGTCGTCTGAAAGATAGGTACGGAAGCGCGAAGTCCCGATTGCCTGCACGAGCCGCTCGCCGATGACGCGGTCAGCGCAGGCCAGCGTCACGCCGACCGGGCCGTCCACCGCGATGTCGTGCGCGAACGAGGGGCCGGACAGGACCGCAACGGGGGCGGCGGGCAGGGTTTCGGCGATGACTTGCGACATGAAGGCACAGCTCCCGCGCTCGATGCCCTTCGAGCAGCTGACTACCGGCACGCCGCGGCCGAGATGGGGACGCAGCTGGCTCGTGACGGCACGCATGTGCTGTGCCGGCGGTGCAAGCAGGAGAAATTCGGCGTCCCGAGCGGCTACCGCGAGGTCGTTGGTGGCCGTGATGCCCGGTACAAGCGGAATGCCCGGCAGGAATACTGGATTCACCGCGTCCCGATTGATGGCATTTGCGACTTCCGGCTCGCGTGCCCAGATGACGACCTCGTGCCTGGAACGGCGCACCACGCATGCCATCGCCGTCCCGAATGCGCCTCCGCCGATAATTCCTATCCGCGCCATGCCGTCAATCTTCCGCCCAGTTCTTGGCGCGCCCGACTGCCTTGCGCCAACCGGAGAGCAGAGATTCCACACGGTCGCGGCTCATATTCGGCTCGAAGGCGCGCTCGGCCTGCCACTGCGCGCCGATCTCTTCCCCATCCTGCCAGTAACCGACCGCGAGCCCGGCGAGGTACGCCGCGCCGAGCGCGGTCGTCTCGGTGATCTTCGGGCGCACCACCGGCACCCCCAGAAGATCGGCCTGGAACTGCATCAGCATGTCGTTGCGCGCCGCCCCGCCGTCGACACGCATCTCTGCGAGCTTGATGCCAGAGTCCGCCTCCATGGCATGCAGCACGTCCGTTGTCTGATAGGCGATGCTCTCCAGCGCCGCGCGGGCAATGTGTGCTGCCGCAGATCCCCGCGTCAGGCCCAGGATGGCGCCCCGTGCGTAGGGATCCCAATGGGGGCTGCCCGTCCCGGCAAACGCGGGCACGAAGTAGACGCCGCCATTGTCTGCGACGCTCGCCGCCAGGCGCTCGATATCGCCCGACGACTTGATGATGCCGAGGCCGTCGCGCAGCCACTGCACCACCGCGCCCGCGATGAAGACGCTGCCTTCGAGCGCGTACTCAGGGTCGCCGCCGATCCGGCACGCCGTCGTCGTCAGCAGCTTGTTGCGGGAGGAAACGGGACGCTGCCCCGTGTGCATCAGCATGAAGCAGCCGGTCCCGTAGGTATTCTTGACCGTGCCCGGTGTCACGCAGCGCTGCCCGAACAACGCGGCCTGCTGGTCGCCCGCGATGCCCGCGATCGGGATGCGCACGGCAAAGAGCCCCTCCGCTGTCTTCGCCACCACGCCGCTCGAGGGGCGCACTTCCGGCAGCACACGCTCCGGAATCCCGAATATCTCGAGCAGCCCGGAGTCCCAGCTTCCGGCGTGGATGTCGTAGAGCAGCGTGCGCGACGCGTTGCTGGGATCGGTGACGTGCGCCGCGCCCCCCGAGAGCTTCCAGACGAGCCAGCTGTCGATCGTGCCGAATGCCAGATCGCCGGCCTCGGCGCGGGCGCGGGCCCCGTGCACGTTGTCCAGTATCCAGCCGAGCTTGGTGCCCGAGAAATAGGCGTCGAGCAGGAGGCCGGTTTTCGCGGAGATGCCGGGCTCCAGGCCGCGTGCCTTCAGCGCTTCGCATGCCGCCGCCGTCCGGCGGTCCTGCCACACGATGGCGTTGCACAATGGCCGCCCGGTCTTGCGCTCCCACACCACCGTGGTTTCACGCTGATTGGTGATGCCGATCGCAGCCACGTTACGGGCCTGCACACCTGCGCGCGCCAGCGCCTCATGGGCGACGGCGACCTGCGTGACCCAGATCTCCTCGGGATCGTGCTCCACCCAGCCGGGCCGGGGGAAGACCTGCGTGAATTCCTTCTGCGCCACCGCCAGAATGGCCCCCTTCGCGTCGAACACGATGGCGCGCGAGCTGGTGGTGCCCTGATCGAGGGCAAGTATCACGCTCATCTGGGCTGTCTTCCCCGCGATATTGTGTCAAAGTTCCGCGTTGCCGGCCGCCCTTTATTGTGTGCGGCAATATCGCTAGAATCGTCGTGCGGTGCCTTGCCCGAACGCTTGATTCGCAAGCCCGGGGGGCAAGCAGGGAGAGTGGTGAATGCTTTTTTACGCTTTCTACGTCGTCGCGCTGATCATCCTGATCCTGCACTTCACGGGCTGGCTCAAGCGCAACAATCTCGAGTGGCTGGTGCTGGTGCTGGCACTGGCGACCTTCCCCGCCGTCCTCTTCCTATAGAGCAGTCCGTCCCCTGTCTTCAGGGCGCCTGACGGCCGCCGCTCCTGCCGCAGCGCCGGGACCAGCAAGGCGGCCCGTCGCAGCACGACAAGCCATGCCGGAGCGGGATGCGCGGCCATTTGGTATTTTGACATGTCACCGGCGCGTTCATAGAATTTCAAGGAACCTGCACGCGTTCTGTTGATGGCTCATCCCCTGCCCGGCCGCACCCCGGCCGAAATCCGCGCCATGCCCCTCCTGTCGGATCGCGCCTACGAGCGTATCCGCCACGACATCATCAGCTGCATGCTGGCGCCCGGCGCCGAGATCTCGGAAGCCCAGCTCTGCTCGCAGTACCGGATCGGCAAGGCGCCCGTGAGAATGGCGTTGAACCGGCTCGCGCACGACGGGCTGGTGCGGGCCATCCCGCGCCGCGGCTACCGGGTGACGCCGGTCACGGTGAAGGACGTCCACGACGTGTTCGAGCTGCGCCTCATGCTCGAGCCCGCGGCGGCGCGCATGGCGGCCGGCAAGGTCGGCGCGCAGCGGTTGCGCGCGCTCGACGAGTTTTCGCGCTCCAGCTACGAGCCCGGCAATCCTCGAAGCACCGCGCGCTTCCTGGAAGCCAGCAAGGCGTTCCAGGTGGCGATCGCGCGCGCGACCGGCAATGCACGGCTCGCGGAGGCGATCGAGCGGCAGCTCGACGAGATGACGCGGCTGCTGCACCTGGGGCTCGCGCTGCGTGACCGCTCGCAGGAGCTCGCGCGTGCGCACCGCGCCCTCGTCAAGGCCCTCGGCCGCGGGGACGGCGACACGGCGGAGCGCATCTGCCGCGAGCAGATCGAGACCGCCCGCAACATGGTGCTGTCCGCAATACTGACTTCGGGCCCCGTGATGAATCTCGCCCTCGGGGCGGAGGGGCCATAACCGATGAAAGCCGTGATTCTGGAAAAACACGGCGGGCTCGAGCAGCTCAAGTACGCGACCGACTTCCCCGATCCGCGGCTGGTGGAGGGACACGTCGTGATCCGGGTCAAGGCGACCTCGTTCAACTACCACGATGTGTTCACCGTGCGCGGCATGCCCGGGATCAAGGTGCCGCTCCCGATGATCATCGGGCTCGACATGGCGGGCGAGATTCTCGAGACCGCGCCCGGCATCATCGACTGGAAGAAGGGCGACCGCGTGCTGGTCAATCCGCTCAACCGGCAGAAGGGGCTGATGGGCGAGATGATGCACGGGGGCCTCGCCGAGAAATGCCTGGTTGCCCAGCACCAGTTGATCCGCATGCCGGAAGGCGTGAGCTTCGAGCAGGCCGCCGCGCTTCCGGTCGCCTACGGAACGGCGCACCGGATGCTGATTACCCAACAGACGGTGAAAAGCGGCGACAAGGTGCTGGTGCTCGGCGCGAGCGGCGGCGTCGGCACCGGCTGCGTGCTGCTGGCGAAGATGCTCGGCGCGGAGGTGATCGCATGCGCCTCCAGCGAGGAGAAGATCAAGCGGTTGAAGGATCTCGGCGCGGATCACGTCATCGATTACAAGCAGACCGATTTCTCGAAGTGGGCGGTCGAGAAGTTCGGCAAGCCGCAGCGCCGGACCTACGACGGCGGCGTGGACGTCGTCATCAATTTCACCGGCGGCGACACCTGGGCGCCGACACTCCGTTGC
>Ga0210102_1000047_pt1 | contig 33420 bp, 28 predicted proteins | sample RushOxbow_ThreeS_4_FD_185563 | JGI IMG/M metagenome (GOLD analysis project Ga0210102, IMG submission 185563) | Wetland microbial communities from San Francisco Bay, California, USA, that impact long-term carbon sequestration -... | ecosystem: Environmental > Aquatic > Marine > Wetlands ...
CGGGACGAGATTCTGGGCGCGCTCGAGGCGCTCTTCCCCAATTTCCTCAACGCGCGGGACTTCCGGACCGCCGCCCTGGTTCTCCGGGAGACCAAGACCCTCGCGGCCCGGGCACCGGGGCTCGATGCGGGGTCGCGCGCCCGTCTGGAGGCGTTCCTCACCAAGCTGAGCGAGCCCGCGATCGTCAGTCAGCTGGTGCAGTCGCTCGACGAGGCGCCCGGTCTGGCGGGCGAGGCGGAGGTGGCGGAGGTGCTGCGGGAGCTCCGCGGGTCGGCGCTGGAGCCGCTCCTCACCTGGCTGCCGACGCTGACCTCGGCTCCGCTGCGCGCGGTCCTCGAAGGCGTGGTGGATCGGCTGGCGGCGGCCCACGGCAGCGAGGTGCTCCGGATTCTGCGTAACCCCGAGTCGGAGGCGCTCGCGGCGGTGGTGCCGCTTTGCGGCCGTCTGATGCTGCACCAGGCGGTGCCGGGCCTGGGGGAGACGGCGGCCCACCCCGACCCCGCCATCCGCCTCGCCAGCGTGCAGGCGCTCGCCCAGCTGGGAACCCCCGCCGCCCTGGCCTTCATCGAGCAGGCCATCGAGGACGCCGACCGGCAGGTCCGGGTGGCCGCGGTGCGGGCGGCCGGCGCCCGGGGCTACAAGGGCGCGCTCAAGCGGGTGGAGGGCGTGGTGCTCGGCCGAGCGGTGCGGGCGATGGACCTCACCGAGAAGATGGCCTTCTTCGAGGCCTACGGCTCGATCGCCGGGCCGGCCGGGCTCAAGCCGATGGCTGGCCTGCTGCTCCCCCGCGGCCTGCTCAAGCTCAAGGAGCCGCCGGAAACCCGGGCCTGCGCTGCCATTGCGGTGGGCAAGATCCGCTCGCCGGAGGCCCGGGAGCTGCTACAGCAGGTAGCCGAGGACAAGGACCTGGTGGTCCGCAACGCGGTGAGCCGGGCCCTGCGGGAGAGTGCCTCGTGAGCCATGCCGCCGAGCCGGCACCGCGGGCCCCCGAGGGGCAGCTCCGCCAGGGCGGCCGTGCGCTTCTCCTCGCCATCTACAGTGCCCTCCGCAGTCTCAAGCTGTACCCGGTCGAGAACGCGACGGTGCAGAAGGCCCTGGACGACCTGGAGGCGACCACCCGGGCCCTGATCCTCCTGGAGAGCGATCTCGAGCTTCGGCTGGCGGGGGACTTCATCTTCGTGAACGCCACCCGGCTCCGGCTCGAGCTCGACAACTACGCCTCCTTCAGTCACATCCTCGCCGTGCTCAGGGCTTTCGGGATCGGCGCGCTGCGGATCCACTCCACCGTCTCCCGGCGGGAGTGGCAGATCTTCCTGAGTCTCCTGCTCAGCCTCTCGGAGCGGGGCCAGCCGGAGGAGCGGTTCGAGGAGCTCTCGACCCGGCTCGCGGGCGGGGACGTGGGCGGACTCGAGATCGAGGCCGCCAGCGAGCACGAAGCCGACGGCGAGCAGGCCAAGGAGGCGGCCAAGCGGGTGTACGCCCAGGGTGTCGCGGTCACCAAGGAGGTGATCACCGGCGTGCGGCTGGGGCGGGCCACCAGCGTAAAGAAGGTGAAGCGCGCGGTCCAGCTCATCGTGGACCAGGTGCTCAACAACGAGACCTCGGTCGTGGGTCTCACCACCATCCGCGACTACGACGAGTACACCTTCACCCACTCGGTGAACGTCTGCATTTTCTCGGTCGCGCTGGGGAAGAAGCTGGGGTTCCCGCGGCTTCAGCTCTACGACCTGGGCATGACCGCGCTGCTGCACGACGTGGGCAAGGCGCGGGTGCCGGTCACCATCCTGAACAAGACCACCGGGCTGGACGAGGCGGAGTGGCGGGTGATGCAGGCGCATCCCTGGCTCGGCGCGCTCACGCTGTTGGGGATGCGGGCCCACGACGAGACGCCCTACCGCTCCATCCTGGTGGCCCACGAGCACCACATGAAGACCGACCTGTCCGGGTACCCGAGAACCATCCGGCCGCGGTCGCTCGGGATCTTCTCCCGGATCGTGGCCGTGGCCGACGGCTTCGATGCGGCCACCAGCCGGCGCTGCTACCAGACGGTGCCGATCGAGCCCGACCAGGTCCTGCGGGAGATGTGGGAGAACCCGCGTCGCGGCTACGACCGGATCCTGGTGAAGGCGTTGATCAACCTGATCGGCATCTACCCGGTGGGGACCTGCGTCATTCTCGACACCTTCGAGATCGGGATCGTGGCCGCGCCCAGTCCCGACGGCATGCAGCTCAACCGGCCCATGGTGCGGATCGCAGTGGACGCGGACGGCGCCGCGGTCCCGCCGCCGGGCGCTCTGGTGGGCCTGACCGAGCAGGACGAGGGCGGGGCCTACGTCCGCTCCATCGTCAAGGTGACCAATCCGTCCCGCTACGGGCTCACGGTCGGCGACTACTTTGTCTGAGTCAAGGCTCGCGCCGGCCTGGGCGGCGCTCCGCGCCCGGGGCCGCACGGCGCTGATTCCCTATCTCACCGCGGGCTATCCCGAGCTCCGCACCGCGGAGGCGGCGCTCCGCGCGGCGGACGAGGTGGCCGACATCCTCGAGGTGGGGGTGCCGTTCAGCGATCCGCTGGCCGACGGCCCGACCATCCAGCGCTCCACTTTCCGTGCTCTCCAGCAGGGCATGTCGCTGGCCGGCACGCTCGAGCTGATCGGGCGGGTGGAGCCGCGCAAGCCGGTGGTGGTGTTCAGCTACCTCAACCCGATCCTGCGTTACGGCGTGACGCCATTCATCCGGGAGGCCGACGCGCTGGGGGTGGCAGGCGTGATCCTCACCGATCTGCCGGCCGGGGCCGATCCGGTGGTGGAGGGCGCCCTCCAGGAGAGCCCGCTCGACCTTATCCGGCTGGTCGCCCCGACGACCCGGCCGGAGCGGCTCGCCGCGGCGGTCGAGGGCGCGCAGGGGTTCATCTACCTGGTGGCGCGGCTGGGGGTCACCGGCGCGTCGCGGGCTCTCGCCGCCGACCTGGCCGACTCGGTAGCGCGGGTGCGGCGGGCCACGCCGCTGCCGGTGGCGGTGGGGTTCGGGATCTCCGATGCCGACCAGGCCGCAGCGGTGGCACGGCTGGCGGATGGGGTCGTGGTGGGGAGCGCGCTGGTGGATGCGTTGACTCGGGCGGGGGTGGAAGGGGCGCGCCGCTTCCTCGAGGAGCTGCGCGCCGGACTCGACGCCCCCGCGGGCGTGGCCTGATGGACATCTCCCGGCTGCTGGATCGCTACGCCCGGGTCCTCTCAGTCGGCGGGGGTATGCTCGCCGCGGCCGCTCTCGCGGTTGACCGGCGCTGGATCGACCAGCCGGTGGCCACTTTGATCCTCTTCGCCGGCGTGGTACTGCTCCGGGTAGCTCCGGTTCGCCTCAGCAAGTACTCCTATCTCACCCAGTCGGGCGTGCCGGCGCTGGTGGGGGCGATGGCGATCGGGCCCAGCCCCGTCGTGCTCGCGCTCTATCTTGGCGTGCTCGCGTCGGACGTGCTCTGGCTCCGGAAGCTCCCGCGGGCGGGGTTCATCAACGCGGGGCGCGAGGTCGCCGGGTTCGTGGCCGCATTCGGCCCTTACGCGGCCGTCCACCAGCTCAGCGGGGCGCCGTCTCTCTCGCTCGAGATCCTGCCCGCCGCCGCCATCCTGGTCTGCTTCTATTTCTTCTCCACCCGCATGCTCTTCTACTTCACCCTGCTGATCCGGGGCAAGCTGGAGTACGCCGAGAAGATCCTGATCCTCCGTTGGGAGATCATCGCCTATCTGCTGACCGTCTTCGCGGCGATGGTGGTGGTGGCCGCGCTCCGGACCCTGTCGCCGGTGGGCTGGGTGGCGGTGGCGCTGCTCCTGGGGGTCCTGGGGCTGCTCACCCGGCAGATCCTGGAGGAAGCGATCGCGGCGGAGGACCTCAACAAGGTGCACCTCCTGGAGTCGGCGATCGCCAGCAACGCCACTCTGCAGGGCTCCTTCGACCAGATCGAGCGGCTGGCGTACCGGCTGCTCGACTGGGGTGATTTCCGGGTCTATCGGATCCAGGGCGGAGCGCTCTCGCTCACCTACCGCGGGGTCTTGGGCCGGCCCGACCGGGGGGAGCCGCCCGGCGACATGGTCGAGATCCGGCGTGAGGCGGTGGCCTCGGGCGCGCCGGTCGCGGTGCGGGATGCCCGCAAGGATCCCCGGGTGGGGCCGCCGCGACCGGAGGTGGGGAGCGTGGTGATCCACCCGATCCGTTTCGGCGACGACCTGCTGGGCCTGCTCGAGGTGGATCATCCCAAGCGTCACGCCTACGGAGCCAAGGACCTGCTCGCCCTCGGCACCCTGGCCAACCAGATGGCCACCGCCATCCATATTACCGAGCTCCGGCGGCCGCTCCTGAGCACGGTGGCGCAGATCGGAGAGCAGGTGACGGCGCTCGCGCGGGTGGCCGTGTCGCTCCGGGCCTCCGCCTCGGCGCTGACCGAGACCTCGCAGGGGATGCGGCGGGGGACCGCCGATCTGGAGCGGTTCGTCGCCGGGGGACTCCGCTCCACCTCGACCCTCTCCGCCGCGGCCCGGGCGATGGCCGACCAGGGCGCCCAGGCGGCCGGGGCCAGCGGCACCGCCGCGCAGGTGGCTACCCGCAACCGAGTGGTCATCGGGGAGGCGATCACCCGTCTGGTCGGGCTCAAGGGCTTCGTCTCCGCCAGCGCCGACCAGGTCGCCACGCTGGGCTCGCTCACCGCCCGGATCACCGGGTTCATCGGCACCATCCGGGAGATCGCCGACCTCACCAACCTCATCGCACTCAATGCCGCCATCGAGGCGGCGCGGGCGGGGCAGGAGGGGCGCGGGTTCGCGGTGGTAGCGGACGAGGTCCGGGACCTGGCGGCGCAGAGTCTCCAAGCCGCGGGAGAGGCCCGGACGCTCCTGGAGGAGATCGCCGGCCAGGTGGCCGCGGTGTCTCAGCAGATGGCGCGGGGCCGCGAGGCGGTGGCCGGGGTGGAGGAGTTGAGCGCCGACGCGGCCCAGGCGCTGGAGGCGATCGTCGGCACCACCAACGAGGCGGGACAGCACGCGGCCGCGATCGCGGAGACCGCGGCCAGCCAGCTCGAGGCGGTCGGAGGCCTCAGCGCGCAGATCCAGCAGATGGCCGAGGGCTCCGCCCGGGCCCGCAGCGAGACCGATACCCTGGCGGTCCGGGCAGGGGAGGCGACGGCGGGTCAGGCGGAGCTGGAGCAGGCTATCCGGCAGCTGGGCGAGGTGGCCGCGGACCTCCAGCAGATCGCCCGGCACTTCGCCGTGGAGCCGACTGCGTGAGCCCGCCGCCCGAGCGCGTCTACATCGCGCTGGGCAGCAATCTGGGAGATCGGCAGTCTCATCTCGCCGCGGCCCAGGCGGCGCTGGACGCGCTTCCCCGCACTCGGGTCATCGCGGCGTCCCGGGTGGAGGAGACCCCGCCGCTCGGCGGGATGGACCAGCCCCCCTACCTCAACCAGATGCTGCTGCTGGAAACGGCGCTGGAGCCGCGCGCGGTGCTAGCCGCCTGCCATGCGATCGAGCGGAGCCGGGGCCGGGTGCGGACGGAGCGCTGGGGCGCGCGGACACTCGATCTGGACATCGTCCGCTTCGGGGATCGCCAGGTCACCGAGCCCGACCTTATCATTCCCCATCCCGGGTTTCCCCATCGCGACTTCTGGCAGCGGGAGCTGGCCGAGCTGGAGGCCCATGAACGCTGACGCGCGACCGCGCACCGTGCTCGACCTGCCGGCCATGAAGGCCGCGAACCGGCGCGTGGTGATGCTGACCTGCTACGACGCCGCATTCGCCCGCCTGCTGGCGGACCAGGTGGACGTGCTGCTGGTGGGCGACTCACTCAACCAGGTGGTTGCGGGGCTCGAGACCACCCTGAGCGCCACGCTGGAGCAGATGATCTACCATGCGGCCGCGGTGCGGCGGGGCGCGCCCTCCGGGCTGCTGTTCGTGGACCTGCCCTTTCTCACCTACCAGGTCAGCGTGCCCGAGGCGATCCGGAATGCCGGGCGGGTGCTGCAGGAGACCGGGGCCAACGGCGTCAAGCTGGAGGGCGGTCGCCCCATGGCGGAGACGGTGGGGGCGCTGGTGGAGCGGGGGATTCCGGTTATGGGCCACCTGGGACTCACCCCCCAGTCGGTGCACGCGCTGGGAGGCTACCGGGTCCAGGGCCGCGCGCCAGAGGCGGCCGAGGGGCTGGTGGAGGACGCCCGAGCGCTGGAGGAGGCGGGGGCGTGCGCCATCGTGCTCGAGCTCCTGCCCACCGAAGTGGCACGCCGGGTCTCCGCCGTGGTGCGGGTGCCCACCATCGGCATCGGCGCCGGCCCCGGATGTGACGGGCAGGTGCTCGTGCTGCACGACATGCTGGGTCTCAACGAGGGCTTCACGCCCCGCTTCCTCAAGCGGTTCGCCGAGCTGGCGCCGCTGGTGCGGGCTGCGGTGGGCAACTACGCGGCCGAGGTGCGCACGGGGACGTATCCCGGGAAGGAGCACAGCTTTGAGTGAGCCGCTATCGGCTATCGGCTTGCTCCGGTGAACGGAGGCTCTCCGTGCACGGAGCAAGCGGATAGCCGATAGCGGCCGCCCTCCATGCTCTTCCTCTCCACCGTCCCCGATCTCCGCGCCTGGCGGGGCGCCCAGCGCGCGGCCGGTCGGCGGGTCGCGCTGGTGCCCACGATGGGTGCGCTGCACGAGGGACATCTCGCCCTGGTGGACGAGGCACGTCGGCGGGCGGACGTCGTGCTGATGAGCCTGTTCGTGAACCCGCTGCAATTCGGACCGGGCGAAGACCTGGCGCGGTACCCGTGGGACTTGGCGGGTGACCGGGAGCTCGCGGCGGCCCGCGGGGTGGCTGCGCTCTTCGCCCCTGACGTCGCCACCATGTACCCGCCGGGCTCGGAGGTGCGGGTGGTGCCCGGCGGCTCCGCGGACCGGTGGGAGGGCGCCGCGCGCCCGGGGCACTTCACCGGCGTGCTCACGGTGGTCGCCAAGCTGTTCCACCTGGCGGAGCCGGACGTCGCCTGCTTCGGGCGGAAGGACGTGCAGCAGGCGATGCTGATCCGGCGGATGGTGCGGGACCTCGACTGGCCGATCGAGCTGGTGGTGGTGCCCACGGTGCGGGAGCCGGACGGCCTGGCCCTCAGCAGCCGCAACGCGTACCTCTCGCCGGCCGAGCGGAAGGAGGCGCTGGCGCTGAGCGCGGCACTCCGCGCGGCCCACGAGGCGTGGCGGGCGGGCGAGCGGGACGCGACCGGGATCGAGGCCCGGATGCGCCGGGTGCTCGAGATGTCTCCGGGGGTGCGGCTGGAGTATATTTCGTTGGCGGAGCCGGAGGCGCTGGCGCCGGTCGAAACGGTGGACGGCGGCACGGTGGTTGCACTGGCGGCGCGCGTGGGCTCCACCCGATTGATCGACAACATCATCCTGGAGGAAGGACTCGGCTGATGCAGCGCCACCTGATGAAGTCCAAGATTCACCGGGCGACGATCACCTCCGCCGATCTCCACTACGAAGGTTCTCTCACCGTGGACGAGGACCTGCTCGATGCGGCGGACCTGGTCACCTACGAGGAGATCCAGGTGGTCAACGTGAACAACGGCGCCCGCTTCTCCACCTACGTGATTCCGGGGCTCCGCGGCTCGGGGGTCCTTCAGCTCAATGGCGCCGCGGCCCGGCTGGGCCACCCGGGCGACCTGGTGATCCTCATCTCCTACGGCCTGTACGACGAGGACGCGGCCGAACGGCATTCCCCGCGGGTCGTCTTCGTGGACGAGCACAACCACATCGTGCGGCCGCAGCTGCGAGCAGAGAGCTGAGCGGGCGTCCCGCCTCCCGTCCGAGCGATCCCGGCCTACGGCCCACCCTTCCCGAGTGGGCCGTCGTCACGCCGGAGCGGCTCGCCCACATCGAGCGGGTGGCGAACCTGGTGGCGACCTGGGCGGAGGCCGTGGGTGTGCCCGACAACGAGCGGCACCGGTGGCTCCGCGCGGTATGGCTGCACGACGCGCTGCGCGACGCGCCCCCGGAGGAGCTGGAGCGCTGGGCCAGCTCCACGCCCGGTCCGGTCGAGCTCCGCCACGGGCCGGCCAGTGCCGCGCGCGCCAAGGCGGAGGGCGAGACCGATCGCGGGGTGCTCGACGCGGTGCGCTACCACTCGATGGGGCTCGCCGAATGGGACATGGTGGGCCGGATGCTCTACTGTGCCGACTACCTCGAGCCCGGCCGGGGCTTCGACCGGGAGCGGCGGGCCGAGCTGGCCCGGCAGCTGCCCGACGACCCGGCCGGGGTGCTCCGCGAGGTGGCCGCCGCGCGGCTGGCCCACATCGTGAGCTCGGGATGGCCGATCCTCGAACCGACCGCACGCTTCTGGAACAGCCTCCTCGCCGCCGCGCCATCCAAGCCGGACTGATCACCGTTCTCGCCGCCGCGCTCACGGCCGGGGTCCTCTACCTGGTGCCTCCGCGGCAGGAGCGGGTCGAGGGCCACGCGTATGCGATTCCCCGGCCCGACCGGCGGATCACCGTGGAGGTGCTGAACGGCTCCGGTCGCCCGGGTCTCGCGCGCGCCGCCACCCGGCTGCTGCGCCGCCAGGGCTTGGACGTGGTCTTCTTCGGCAACGCCGATGCTCCTCTCGATTCCACCCGGGTCATCGTGCGCCGGGGCGATCCAAGCTCCGGCCGCGATGTCCGCGACGCTCTGGGGCTGGGCCGGATCACGCTCCAGCCCGACACGCTGCGGCGGGTGGACGTGAGCGTGATCCTGGGACGGGATTTCCGGCTCAGGGGCGGGTTGGGGCCGTAGGGAGCTATCGGCTATCCGCTATCGGCTATCCGCTATCGGCTATCCGCTATCGGCTATCCGCTATCCGCCCGCTTCGATCACGGGAACGGCTCGGTTCACTGGAGTAGCGCTAGGCGGATAGCGGATAGCCGATAGCGGATAGCTCCCTCAGCACACCCCGATCACCACATCCATCACATTCGTTCCGGTGAGCCCCGGGCGGAACAGCGCGCCAGCGGACTCGAGAGCGTGGTAGGCGTCGTGCACGGCGAGGTCGCGCGCTGGGTCGCGGCCCGCCGAGGAGATCGCGCCCCAGGTCGTGCCGTCGACGACCGCGCCGGCGGCATCGGTCGGGCCGTCCCGGCCGTCGGTGCCGGCGGCGAGCAGCGCGGTTGGCGATGACGCGCCGTCCAGCACCCGCGCCGCCGCCAGCGCCAGCTCCTGACACCGACCGCCCAATCCGGTCGGCGAGGGCCCCAGCGTCACCGTCGTCTCACCGCCCCAGATCAGACAGCGGCGCGGCGCCGCACCGTTCGGTTGCGGGATGCCGCCGCGAGCGCAATCTTGGATCAGTGTAGCGGCCAGCCCCGCCCCCCTGGTCGCCGCCTCACCGGCGAGCGGCGCGTCGAACACGGTCGGGACAAGCCCCAGCCCGGCGGCACGCTCCGCCGCGGCCTCGAGGGCCAGCCGGTTACTCGCCACGAGCTCGAGGGTCACGCGCGCGAAGGCCCGGTCGCCGGGCTTTGGCGTTTCGGGCGTTTGTCCCGACTCGGCTGCGACCAGCATGCGCCGGGCCGGCCCCGGAAAGCGCTCCCACAGCCCCGCCGCCTGGATCGCGGCTCGTACCTCGGCGGCGGTGGAAGGATCGGGCACGCAGGGGCCTGAGCCGATGGAGGCGAGATCGTCACCGATGACGTCGGAGACCACGTACACCCGCACCCGCGCCGGCCTGAGGGCCCGGGCCAGCTTGCCGCCGCCCCAGCGGGAGAACCGCTTGCGCACCCGGTTCATGGCGGTGATGTCGAGGCCCGAGCCGAGTAGCTCTGCGTAGATGGCGGCGAGATGCGCCGGCTCGAGTCCGGGCTCGGGCGCGCCGATCAGACTGGTCGTGCCGCCCGAGAGGAGAACCCAGACCTCTTCCTCCTCGGTGGTTCCGCGCGCGGCTTCGGCCAGGGCCTCGGCCGCGGCGAGAGAGCCGGGGCCGGGCTCGGGGTGGTCTCCCACCACCAGGGGGAGCCGGGGGTGGGGTGCGGCGACAGTCGCGGGCGCCACCACCAGGCCGTCGGCGGGCTCGAGACCCCAGCCTGCCAGCACCTCCACCGCGGCCCGGGCCATCGGGATCGCTGCCTTGCCGAGCGCGATCACCCGGGGCGGCCGCTCGGGCCGGCCCAGGGCCCGAAGCCGGCGCTCCAGCGCGGGACCGGGATCGGCGGCCGCAGTGGCGGCGGCGTAGAGCTCCACCAGCAGGGCGCGGGGGTCGGCGGGAGGGAGCGGATGGAGAGAGGGCAGGGCTGACTCCGAGGCTTGTGAAAAAAAGCACAAAGCAGTATAGATGGGGTAGCGCATAAAAATGCAGGGCGATGTGAACAGCAAGGTACTATGAGCCGGCGGGGGCGATGACGCGCTCCCGCCTCGTGTCCTTCTTTTTCCGAGGGTTTCGCGCATGGCCGGCCGCAACTTCCTCTTCGTCCCGGGGCCCACCAATACGCCGGACCGGATCCTCCGCGCGATGCACCGCGCGATGGAGGACCACCGGTCGTCCGATTTCCCCGGGCTCGCCGCTCCCGTCCTCGAGGACCTCAAGAAGATCTTCAAGACCACCTCGGGGCAGGTGTTCATCTTCCCGTCCAGCGGCACGGGCGCCTGGGAGGCGTCGCTCGCCAACACCCTCTCGCCCGGCGACAAGGTGCTGGCCGCGCGCTTCGGGATGTTCAGCCACCTGTGGATCGACATGTGCCAGCGCTTCGGCCTCCAGGTCCAGGTGCTGGAGACCGAGTGGGGTGAGGGCGCGCCGGTGGAGCGCTACCGCGACGCGCTCGCCGCCGACAAGGGCCACCAGATCAAGGCGGTCCTGGTCACCCACAACGAGACCGCCACCGGGGTCACCAGCGACGTGGCCGGGGTGCGCCAGGCGCTGAAGGACGTTGGGCATCCGGCCCTCCTCATGGTGGACGGGGTCAGCTCGATCGCCAGCATCGACTTCCGGATGGACGACTGGGGCGTGGACCTCGCCGTCACCGGCTCGCAAAAGGGGCTGATGCTCCCGGCCGGCGCCGGCATCGTCTGCGCCAGCCAGAAGGCGCTCGCCTGCTACGAGCAGGCCCGGCTGCCGCGCTGCTATTTCGATTTCGGCGACATGCGAAAGGCCAATGCCACCGGGTACTTCCCCTACACGCCGTCGCTCCCGATGCTGTACGGCCTGCGTGAGTCCATCGACATGCTGCTGGAGGAAGGGCTGGAGAACGTCTTCGCCCGGCATCACCGCCTGGCGGAGGGGACCCGGGCCGCGGCCAAGGCCTGGGGGCTCGAGCTCTGCGCCCGGGAGCCGCGCTGGCATTCCGACACGGTGAGCGCGATCATGGTCCCTCCCGGGATCAACGGGGCCGAGGTGATCGACGTCGCCTACCGGCGCTATGACCTCGCCCTCGGCGCCGGACTCGCGCGGATGGCGGGCCGACTCTTCCGGATCGGCCATCTGGGCGACCTCAACGAGTGCATGCTGCTCGGCGGCCTGGCCGGAGCGGAGATGGCGATGCGCGACGTGGGCGTCAAGGTCACGCCCGGCAGCGGCGTTGCCGCGGCCGAGGAGTACTGGCGCAGCACCGCGAAGCCGCTCAGCAAGCGCGACCTGCCGCCTCGGGCGCCCGACGCGCAGCCTGCCGCGGCCCCGGGAGCCAAGGAGAAGGCGACCGCCGGCGCCGCCCGATGAGTCACACCCGCTACGAGCCCGCCCGCCAGCGGCTGCAGCGCAGCGAGCTGGCGGTGCCGGGTTCCCAGCCGACCCTCTTCCCCAAGGCGCTCGAGAGCCAGGTGGACTACGTCTTCCTCGATCTCGAGGATGCGGTGGCGCCCGGCGACAAGGAGCAGGCCCGCGGAAACGTGATTCAGGGGCTGCTCCAGCACGACTGGCGGGGACATGGCAAGACGATCTGCGTCCGGATCAACGGGATCGACACCCACTACATGTATCGGGACGTGGTGGACGTGGTGGAGCAGGCCGGGCACCGGCTGGACACGGTACTGATCCCCAAGGTCGGCGTGCCGGCGGACGTCTACCTGGTGGACGCTCTGCTCACCCAGATCGAGGCCGCGAAGGGGATCCAGCACCGGATCGGGATCGACGTGCTGATCGAGACGGCGCTGGGAATGGCTAACGTGGAGGCGATCGCGCAGTCGAGCCGGCGGCTCGAGGCGATGCATTTCGGTGTGGCCGACTACTCGGCCAGTTGCCGGGCGCGCACGGTCAATATCGGCGGGCTCAACCCCGACTATCCCGGCGACCAGTGGCACTTCGCCCTGTCGCGGATGGTGGTGGCCTGCCGGGCCTACGGGCTGCGGGCGATCGACGGCCCGTTCGGCGACTTCAAGGATCCCGACGGCTACCTCCAGGCCGCGCGCCGGGGCGCCGCGCTGGGGATCGAGGGCAAGTGGGCGATCCATCCCAGCCAGATCGCCCTGGCCAACCAGGTCTTCACCCCGCCCCCGGCGGAAGTGGAGCGGGCCCGGCGGATCCTCGACGCGCTGGACCAGGCGGCCCGGGAGGGCCGCGGCGCGGCGCAACTCGATGGCAAGATGATCGACGCCGCGTCGGCCCGCATGGCCCAGAATGTGGTGCAGATGGGTGAGGCGATCGGGTCGAGGTAGGCGTTCGCTGTCCGCTATCCGCTATCCGCTATCCGTCCTGAGTCACCGGGAGTGCGCACGCTCGGGACGGATAGCCGATAGCGGATAGCGGATGGCCCACCAGGAGACACCATGGATATCCACGAGTACCAGGCAAAGGAGCTCCTCGCCGGCTTCGGCGTGGCCATCCCCCGGGGCGGAGTGGCCTACAGCCCGGAGCAGGCGGTCTACCGGGCCTCCGAGATCGGCGGCTCCCGGTGGGCGGTCAAGGCGCAGATCCACTCCGGCGCGCGGGGCAAGGCCGGAGGGATCAAGCTCTGCTCCAGCGAGGACGAGGTGCGCCAGTCGGCCAAGGCGCTGCTGGGGAAGCGGCTGGTGACCCCCCAGACCGGGCCCGAGGGGCGGGTGGTGCACCGGCTCTACGTCGAGGCGGCGGTGCCGATCGAGCGGGAGTTGTACCTGGGCCTGGTGCTCGACCGCAAGAGCGAGCGGATCATGATCGTGGCCTCGGCCCAAGGCGGGATGGAGATCGAGGAGATCGCCCGAAACTCGCCCGATTCGATCGTGCGCGAGGTGGTGGAGCCGGCGGTAGGCATGACCTCGTTCCAGGCCCGGGAGATCGCTTTCGGGCTCCAGCTCACGCCGGCCCAGGTGAGCCGGATGGTGACCACCCTGCTGGGGGCCTACCGGGCCTTCCGCGATCTCGACGCGACGATGGTCGAGATCAACCCCCTGGTGGTGACCCAGGACGGCGCGTTGCTGGCCCTGGACTGCAAGATGACTTTCGACGACAACGCCATGTTCCGCCGGCCCAACGTGAGCGAGCTCCGGGACTACGCCGAGGAGGACCCGCGCGAGGCCCAGGCCGCGGAGTACGGCCTCAACTACGTGGCGCTCGACGGCAACATCGGCTGCATCATCAACGGCGCCGGCCTGGCCATGGCCACGATGGACATGATCAAGCACGCGGGCGGCGCGCCGGCCAACTTCCTCGACGTGGGAGGCGGCGCCTCGCCCGACCGGGTCGCGGCCGCGTTCCGGCTGGTGCTCTCGGACAAGAACATCGACGCGATGCTGGTGAACATCTTCGCCGGAATCAACCGCTGCGACTGGGTGGCCCAGGGCGTGGTCCAGGCGGCGAAAGAGACCGACCTCGAGATCCCGCTGGTGGTCCGGCTGGCGGGCACCAACGTGGACGAGGGGCGCCGCATCTTGAAGGAGAGCGGGCTCCCGATCATCACCGCCGAATCCCTCTCGGAAGCCGCCGAGCGGGTGGTCGGCGCCCTCAAGGCGTCACGTGCCAACCGCAGCGCGGCGGGGAATGGACAGTCATGAGCATCCTCATCGACGGGACCACCAAGGTGCTGGTACAGGGCTTCACCGGCGACAAGGCGACCTTCCATGCCAAGGAAATGATCGCCTACGGCACCCAGATCGTCGGGGGCGTGACCCCAGGTAAGGGCGGCAGCCGGCACCTCGACCGGCCGGTATTCAACACGGTGAAAGAGGCGGTCCGGGAGACGGGGGCCACTGCCGGCATCATCTTCGTCCCCGCGGCCTTCTGTGCCGACTCGATCATGGAGGCGGCCGACGCCGGCATCCGGCTGGTCGTCACCATCACCGACGGGATCCCGGCGCAGGACATGATGATGGTGAAGCGGTATCTGTTCCGCTTCCCCCGGGAGCGGCGCACCATGCTGGTGGGCCCCAACTGTGCCGGGGTGATCAGCCCGGGCAAGGCGATGCTGGGGATCATGCCGGGCCACATCTACATGCGGGGGAACGTCGGGCTGGTGACCCGCTCCGGCACGCTGGGCTACGAGGCGGCCTCCCAGATGAAGCAGGTCGGGATCGGGATCAGCACCAGCGTGGGCATCGGCGGCGATCCCATCAACGGAAGCTCGTTCCTCGACCACCTCAAGCTCTTCGAGCAGGACCCCGAGACCGATGCGGTCATGATCATCGGCGAGATCGGCGGCCCCCAGGAGGCGGAAGCGGCGCTCTACGCCAAGGAGAACATGTCCAAGCCGGTGATCGGCTATGTGGCCGGTCTGACCGCGCCCAAGGGGCGGCGGATGGGGCACGCCGGCGCGATCATCTCGGCCTTCGGCGACACCGCGGCGGAGAAGGCGGAGATCATGCGGTCGGCCGGGCTCACCGTGGTGACCAGCCCGGCGGAGCTGGGCAGCACCGTGGCCGAGACGCTCGAGCGCGCCAGGAAGCGACCGGTGGCGGCGCGATGAGCCCCCGCCCGACGGTGGTGGTGACCCGCCGCCTGCCGGAGCCGGTGGAGCGGGAGATCGCCCGCGACTTCGAGGCCCGGCTCAATCCCGACGACCGGCCGCTCGGCGCCGACGGGCTCAAGGAAGCGCTCCGGACCGCCGACGCCCTGCTCACCACCGTGACCGACAAGGTCACGGCGGAGGTGCTGGCGGTGGAGCCCCGGCGGGCCGGGCTCGTGGCCAACTTCGGGGTAGGGTTCAACAACATCGACGTCGAGGCGGCCAAGGCGCGCGGCATCGCGGTGAGCAACACGCCCGACGTGCTCACCGATGCCACGGCGGATCTCGCGATGACCCTCCTCCTCATGGTCGCGCGCCGCACCGGGGAAGGGGAGCGCCACCTGCGCGCCGGGGAGTGGACCGGGTGGCGGCCCACCCACATGCTGGGCACCCACGTCACCGGGAAGACCCTCGGCCTGGTCGGCATGGGGCGGATCGCGCGGGCGGTGGCCCAGCGGGCGCACCACGGCTTCGACATGAAGCTCATCTATCACGACCCCTACCCGCCGCCGGCCGAGGTTGCCGCCGCGCTCGGGGCGGAGCCGCGGGAGCGGCTGGAGCAGCTGCTGGCGGAGGCCGACTTCGTCTCTCTGCACTGCCCCGCCACCCCGGAGACCCGGCACCTCATGAACCGGGAACGGCTGGCGAAGATGCGGCCGGACGCTTACCTGGTGAACACCGCGCGGGGCGACGTGGTGGACGAGGCGGCGCTGGCGGAGGCGCTCACGGCGAAGCGGATCGCCGGCGCCGGGCTCGACGTATTCGAGCGCGAGCCGGACGTGAGCGCGGCCCTCCTCGGGATGGAGAACGTGGTCCTGCTGCCCCACCTCGGCAGCGCCACCCGGGAGACCCGGGTGGCGATGGGCATGCGGGCGCTGGAGAACCTCCGGCTCTTCTTCGCGGGCAAGCCCCTCCGGGACCCGGTCGTGTGATCCACGCCGCGCTCGAGCCGTTCGGCACCGCGATCGACCTGCCCGAGTCGGCCGATCCGGTGGCGGCGAGCGCGGCGGCCTACGCCAACGAGGTCGTCGAGCTCCTCTCCCACCTGCTGCTCGACCTGGTCCGGGCCCGCGCCCCCGAGCTCGAGCCGGTGCTCCGGGGCGAGCCGCGCACGATCGATCACTCGCCCGACCTCATGGCCCGGGCGCTCCAGGTCCAGGGGATCTGGTTCCAGCTCCTCAGCATCGCGGAACAGAACGCGGCGATGCGCCGCCGGCGGCAGACCGAGGCCGAGCGCGGCTACGAGAAGGTCCGCGGCACCTTCGCCCAGGTGATCTTCGATGCCGCTGCCGCGGGAGTGAACGCGGACGAGATCCGCCAGCTCCTCCGCAGCCTTCGGGTCCGACCCGTCATCACCGCCCACCCCACCGAGGCCAAGCGGGTCACCACCCTGGAGAAGCACCGGCGAATCTACCGGCGGCTGGTGGACCTGGAGTCTCCCCGCTGGACCCCGCGCGAACGTCACGGCCTGATCGAGGGGCTCAAGACCGAGATCGAGCTGCTCTGGCTCACCGGCGAGCTGCGCCTGGCCAAGCCCACCGTGCCCCAGGAAGTCTTCTGGGCGCTGCACTTCTTCAACGAGACCCTGTTCGAGGCGGTGCCGGACCTGCTCGACAAGGTGGAGCGGGTGCTGGCGCACGACTACCCGGGCGAGAAGTTCGAGGTGCCGGCGTTCTTCCAGTTCGGCTCCTGGGTCGGCGGCGACCGTGACGGCAACCCGTTCGTCACCAACGCAGTCACCCGGGGCACCCTGCTGGAGAACCGGCTCACCGCGCTCCGGCGCTATACCCGCCGGCTCTCCGACCTGGTGCGGGCGCTGAGCATCACTGAGCGCGCCTTCCCCCTCTCCGACCGCTTCCGCCAGGCGCTGGAGCGCGAGCTCGCCGCCACCGGAGAGGGGGATGCGATCGCCGCCCGCAATCCCGGCGAGGTGTTCCGCCAGTATCTCGCCTGCATGCTCCGGCGGCTCCAGGCGATGGTGGTCGCCACCGAGCGGGGAGACACCCGGCCCGACCCGGCAGGGTACGCCTCGGCCGATGCGCTGATCGGCGATCTCCGGCTGATCGAATCCGAGCTGCAGGAGGCGGGGCTCACCGAGGTGATCACCCTGCAGGTCCGGCCGGTGCGGCGGGAGGTGGAGGCGTTCCGGTTCAGTACCGTGCGGCTCGACGCGCGGGAGAACACCACCAGGCTCACCGCCGCGCTCTGCGCCTTCCGCCGGGCGGCCGGGGCCGAGGACGAGCCGCCCGCGGTGCGCTCCGACGAGTGGCGGCTCTGGGTAGCGGCGGAGCTGGCCCGGCCGCTCACGGGCGGCATCCCGAACCCGGCGCTGCCGGACGACGCGGCCGAGACGCTGGGGATGTTCAGGCTCATCCGGGTGTTGCGCGAGGAGATCGACCGGGAGGCCTTCGGCACTTTCATCCTCAGCATGACCCGGAGCGTGGCCGACATACTCGGCGCCTACCTCCTGGCCAAGACCGCCGGGCTGTTCGCGGATACCCAGGGGATCGAGAGCTGCACCCTGCCGATCGTGCCGCTGTTCGAGACCATCGACGACCTCCAGCGCGCGCCCGCGATCATGAAGGAGCTGCTGGAGATTCCGCTGGTGCGGCGCAGCGTGCGCGCGCAGGGCGGGGTGCAGGAGGTGATGATCGGCTACTCCGACTCCAACAAGGACGGCGGGTTTCTCACCTCCAACTGGGAGCTGTACAAGGCCCAGATCAAGCTGACCCGGATCGGGAAGGTGTGCGGCGTCCCGATCGCCTTCTTCCACGGGCGAGGCGGTTCGGTGAGCCGGGGCGGGGCACCCACCGGGCGCGCCATCGCGGCGCAGCCGGCCGGATCGATCCAGGGCCGGTTGCGGATCACCGAGCAGGGCGAGGTGGTGTCCTTCAAGTACGCCAACCGCGGCACCGCCCAGTATCAGATCGAGCTGCTGGCCGCCAGCGTGTTCGAGCACACCCTCAAGTCCGAGCGGGAGCAGGCGCTGGTCCCCACCGCCGAGGGGGACGAGGCGATGGAGGCGCTCTCCGGCGCCGCCCAGGCCGCCTACCGGCGGCTGATTGACCATCCGGGGCTGCTGCCCTACTTCCAGGCGGCGAGCCCGCTGGAGGAGATCGCCCTGCTCAACATGGGCTCCCGGCCGGCTCGCCGGTTCGGCACCCGCTCCTTGGGCGACCTGCGCGCGATTCCCTGGGTATTCGCCTGGTCGCAGAACCGCCACTTCGTGCCTGGCTGGTATGGGGTGGGGAGCGGGATCCTTACCTTCCTCCAGGTCCGAGGCGAGCGCGGGAGCAATCTCCTCGCCCGGATGTTCCAGGATTCGAGGCTGTTCCGGCTGATCGTGGACGAGGTGGAGAAGACTCTGTCCTACGTGGACCTGGAAATCGCCCGGGAATACGCCGCGCTGGTGGCGGAGCCGGAGAGCCGGGAGCCGGTGTTCGCGATGATCGAGGACGAGTACCACAGATCGGTGGAGGCGGTGCTCCGGATCAGCGGGGGGAAGCAGCTGGCGGAGCGCTTTCCCCGGTTCCGGCGGCGCCTGGCCCGCCGGCTCCCCACCATCAACCAGGTCTCCCGGCAGCAGATCGAGCTGCTCCGCCGGTTCCGCGAGTCGGGTGCCGACCGGAGCCACGAGGAGCAGCTCTCGGCGCTGCTGCTGTCGATCAACTGTATCGCGGCGGGATTTGGGGCTACCGGATAGAAAGGCGTGAAGGGTGAAGGGTGAAGGGTGAACGGTGAAAGGTGAAAGGGGGCGCCCGAAGAGATCTGGTCGGCGCCCCCTTTCACCCTTCACGCCTTTCCCGCGCCAGCCCTCCGTTTCCTCTCCACCTCCACCCTTAGCTGCCCGCAGGCCGCGTTGATGTCGAGCCCGCGACTCCGCCGCACCGTCGCCTCTACGCCCTGGTGCCGGAGCCGATCCGCGAAGGCGCGGATCCGGGAGGCCGCGGTCGGCGTGAGGTCGGGGGCACCGCCCGGGTGGAGCGGGAGGATGTTGATCAGGGCGCCCAGCCGGCCGGCCAGCCGGGCCAGGCGGTCGGCATCGGCGTCGCTGTCGTTCACTCCCCCGATCATCACGTACTCGAAGGTCACCCGCTTGCGGAACGCCTCCGCCGCCCGGAGCACCGCCGCGAGCTCGTACTTCTTCTCGATCGGCATGATGCCGAGGCGCTGGGGCGAGATGGTGGCGTGAAGCGAAATGGCCAGCCGGAACTGCTCTGGCCGCTGGGCGAGCGCCGCCATGCCGGGAAGGATGCCGACGGTCGAGACCGTGATGTGGCGGGCGCCGATCCCGCAGCCGTCGGGAGCGTTGAGCACCGACAGCGCGACGTCCACCGCCGCCCAGTTGAGCAGCGGCTCGCCCATGCCCATGAACACGATGTTGCTAGGTTTGTCCTCCGGCGCCTGGAGGACGATCTCCCGCACCTGCCCGCTGATCTCGAATGGCGTGAGGTTCCGGCGATAGCCCATCAGGCCGGTCGCGCAGAAGCTGCAGCCGAGGGCGCAGCCGGCCTGGGAGGAGATGCAGAGGGTCCGTCGGCTGCCGCTCGGGATGAGGACCGATTCGATGGCCTCCCCATCGCCGAGGCGCCACAGGTACTTCCGGGTGCCGTCCGCCGACTGCTGGATCACGTCGGCCTCGAGTCGGGGCAGGGGGAGCTCCCGGTCGAGCGCGGTCCTGAGCTCGAGCGGGAGCTCGGTGGCGTCCACCCAGCGGTCGACCGGGGCCAGCCAGAGCCGGCGAACCATTTGGTCCACCCGGTAGCGGGGCAACTGCCGGGCGGCGGCCCATTCGGCCAACCGGGCCCGGGCCTGGGCCGGCGTGAGGTCGAGGACAGTTGGCTGCTGCATGACGGAAAGATAGGCGGCGGAGCCCTGTCCTGCGATGCTGCGCCGGGGCTAACCCCAAGGTGGATTTCGCATTGCCCGCCTCGGTGGCGCCGGTTACGTTTGTCCCATGCCTCCCGGCCCCGTTCCGTGCTCCTGACCGAGCTCCTCACGCCGGACCGGCTGGTCGTGCCCCTGGCCGCGAGGGACAAGCACGGCGTCGTCACCGAGCTGGCGCGGCACCTGGTGGAACGGAGTGGAGGCGATCTGGCGCAGGTCATCGCCGCGGTCGAGGAACGGGAGTCGGTCCTCAGCACCGGGATCGGCTTCGGGGTCGCCATTCCCCATGCGCGATGCGGTGCGGTGCGGGAGCTCACCGTGGTGGGAGGCGTCACGGCGGACCCGGTGCCGTTCGACTCGATCGACGGCGAGCCGGTGCGCCTGGTGTTTCTCATCGTCGGACCCGAGTCCTCCGCCGGCTTGCACGTCAAGATCCTCAGTCGCATCGCCCGGCTGGTACGGCGGGACACCGTCCGTCAACAGCTGGTCGAGGCGAAGACCCCCGATGAGTTCTACCACCACCTCCTCGACGCCGAAGCGCGTTAGCCCCGTGATCCAGGGACCGGGTCCCGGCGCCACCGCCCTGAGGACCCACTACGCCGGCGCGCTCACCCGGGCCGATGTGGGTCGCGAGGTCCGCCTGGGCGGCTGGGTGCACCGGCGGCGGGACCTGGGCGGCCTGGTGTTCGTGGACCTGCGTGACCGCGCCGGCCTGGTCCAGCTCTCCTGCAACCCGGACTGGACCCCGCCCGCGATCATGGAGCGGGCCGCCGGGCTCGGTGCCGAAACGGTGATCCTGGCGAGCGGGACCGTGGCCCTGCGCCCGGAGCCCTCGCGCGACCTGACGCTGGGCTCCCGCGAAGTCGAGGTGCACGTGACCGGGCTCGAGGTGGTGGGTCCCGCGCAGACCCCGCCCATTCCGGTGGCACGGAAGGAAAAGGAGGAGCCTCCGGCCGAGGAGCTCCGCCTGCGCCACCGGGTGCTGGACCTGCGTCGTCCCGAGGTGCAGCGTACGCTGATCCTGCGCCACCGCCTGATGCAGGCCACCCGGCGCTACTTCGACGAGCTGGGATTCCTCGAGATCGAGACTCCGATCCTCACCAAGCCCACGCCGGAGGGGGCGCGCGACTACCTGGTGCCCAGCCGGGTCCACGTGGGCGAGTTCTTCGCGCTGCCGCAGTCGCCCCAACTTTACAAGCAGCTGCTGATGGTCGCGGGGTTCGACCGCTACTTCCAGATCGCCCGCTGCTTCCGGGACGAGGACCTGCGGGCCGACCGGCAGCCCGAATTCACCCAGATCGACGTCGAGGCGTCCTTCATCGGCGTCGAAGACGTCCTCCGCTTGGGTGAGGGCCTGATGCGGGCGCTCTGGGCCGAAGCCGGTCGGGACATCGAGACTCCCATTCCCCGGATGCGCTACGCGGAGGCGGTGGAGCGCTACGGCACCGACAAGCCGGACCTCCGCTACGGCCTCGAGCTCTTCGACGCCACCGACCTGTTCCGGGGCGCCGAGTTCTCGATCACCCGCGGTGCCATCGCCGCTGGCGGTCGGGTGCGGGGAATCCGGGTGCCGGGTGGTGCGAGCCTCACCCGGAAGCAGGTGGACGAGGTCGAGGCTGCCGCGAAGTCGCTGGGTGCAGCCGGCCTCCTCCGGCTCAGGCAGGTCGGCGGGCAGCTGGAGGGGGCTCCGGCCAAGTATCTCGGAGCCGGGGCCGCCGAGCGGCTCGGTCTGGCCGACGGCGATCTGGCGCTCTTCGTGGCCGGCCCCGACCCCAGCTCCGGCCCCGCGCTCGACCGGGTGCGAGTGGAGATGGCGCGGCGGATGGACCTGATCCCGTCCGGGGTGGACCGGTTCGTCTGGATCCTGGACTTCCCGCTCTTTGAGCGGAACCCGGCGACCGGCGCGCTGGGCTCGGTCAACCATCCCTTCACCGCGCCCCATCCCGACGACCTCGCGCTCCTCGATACTGCGCCGGAGCAGGCCCGGGCCCTCGCCTACGACCTGGTGCTCAACGGCACCGAGCTCGGCGGCGGGAGTCTCCGCATCGCCGACCCCCGGCTGCAGCGCCGGATCTTCGCCCTGCTCGGGATCCCCGAGGCCCAGGCGGAGCAGCGCTTCGGCTTCCTGCTCGAGGGGCTCCGGGAGGGCGCCCCGCCCCACGGCGGGTTCGCCTTCGGCATGGACCGTATCACGATGTTGCTGGCGGGCGCCGAGTCGCTGAGGGACGTGATCGCGTTTCCCAAGACCACGGCACAGCGGGCGCTCTTCGAGGGCGCGCCGACACCGGTTGAGCCGGCCGACCTGCGGGAGCTGCATCTGGAGGTGAAAGGGGAGGGTGAACGGTGAAAGGTGAAGGGGATTGCCCGGCAATGGGGCAGGTCCCCTTCACCCTTCACCTTTCACCTTCCACCTTTCCGACCCTATGCCCGACGACACCACCCACCGTCTCTCGGCCGAAGGCGCCGACCCGCTCCTGTTCGCGGGGGTGAACGACGCCAACCTGCTGGAGCTCCAGCGTACCCTCGGGGTGCGGATCACCTTCCGGGGCGACGCGGTGACGGTTGCCGGGCAGGGCGAGCAGGTGGAGCGCGCGCTCCCGGTGGTCCAGGGCCTCCTCGATCTCGCCCGCATGGGCGAGCCGGTCACCCCGGACGACGTCTACCGGCTCGCCGCCGACGCGCCTACCGCTGAGCTGCCGACCTCCGCGGGTGACGGCAAGATCGTGCTGCCCGGGCTCCGTCGCGCGATCTCGCCCAAGACCCAGGGCCAGCGGGACTACCTCCAGGCCATCAGCAACAACGACATCGTCGTGGGGATCGGGCCGGCCGGCACCGGCAAGACCTATCTCGCGGTGGCCAAGGCGGTGGAAGCGCTGGCGCGGAAGCGGGTCCGGCGGATCATTCTGGCCCGTCCGGCGGTGGAGGCCGGCGAGTCACTGGGCTTCCTCCCCGGCGACCTCCAGGCCAAGGTGGACCCGTACCTCCGGCCGTTGTACGACGCGCTCGAGGACATGATGCCCCACGACCGGGTGCAGCGGGCGCTGGAGACCCGGACGATCGAGATCGCGCCCCTCGCCTACATGCGGGGACGTACCCTGGCCGACGCGTTCATCATCCTGGATGAGGCGCAGAACGCTACCGGTGCCCAGATGAAGATGTTCCTCACCCGGCTGGGGGTGAACAGCCGGACGGTCGTCACCGGCGACAAGACCCAGATCGACCTGCCGAGGCGGGAGGAGAGCGGGCTGGTGCAGGTCGAGCGGCTGCTGCCGGGCATCGATGGCATCGCGTTCTGCTACCTGCACGAGACCGACGTCGTTCGCCACCGGCTCGTGCGCGAGATCATACGGGCCTACGCGGAGGATCAGAGCGGCTGATGCCTCGTAGGGAGCAGCCCCGGCCCCCCGCTCCACGGCCGGCGGCCGGTATCGTGGAGCGGATCCTATTGCACGTGGTGCGCTGGCTGCCGCTGCTCGCCACGGCGGTGGTGGCGTATCTGCTCTTCCCACCGCCGGCGGGCCTGGTGCAGCCCCTTCCCGCGGTGGGGCAGGTCGCGGGCCGAACCACCGTGGCCCCGTTCGGCTTCCAGGTCCGCAAGACCAGCGAGGAGATGGCGCGGGAAGGCGAGACCCGCGCGCTCGCCGCGCAGCCGGTGTTCCGCTTCAGCCCCACCGCCTATGACTCCGCGCTGGCCTCCGCCCGTTCGTTCTTTGCCGAGCTGGAGCGGGCCGCGCCCCAGGGGCAGGAGCTGTTGCGGGCCGTGGCCGCGACCCGGGTGAGTCTGGGCCCGGAGGAGACGGCCTATCTCGCCGACGCCACGCAGCGCCAGCAGCTCCAGGAAGCCGTGACCCACTTCCTCGGCGAGGCGCTGTCGCGGGGAGTGGCCGACGCCGGCGTCATTCGGAGCGAGCCCAGCCCGCAGGTGACCCTCCGCCGGGGCGAGCAGGAATGGGTGCTTCCCCGTGACTCGATCCTCACCTTCGCCGACCTGATGCAGCAGGCCGAGGCCGCCGGCACCGGGATCGAGAGCCCGGTGGGGCAGCGGACGCTTCGCCGGCTGGTCGCCGCCTTTTATCAGCCCACCATCGTGCCCGACCTGTCGCTGACCACCGCCCGCCGGGAGCGGCTCCGCGCCAGCGTGGACCCGGTGAAGTACACGGTCGGCGCGGGCGAGCGGCTCACCACGGAGGGCCAACCGGTCACCGAACAGGCCCGGGACAAGCTGGAGGCGCTGCAGCAGGAGGTCATCCGTCGCGGCAGCGAGCACCTCCGGCTGCGCGGGGCCGGCGGCGCTCTGCTCCGGAGCATACTGGTCCTCTCCGCCTTCTGGCTCCTGATCGCGCTCTATCGGCGGGAGACCTACGACAGCGCCCGCCAAATGGCGTTCTTCGGCGCGCTGTTCTCGCTGGTGCTGCTGATGACGGCGGGACTGTACGACGCTTTTCCCGGCCGGCCCGAGCTGGTCCCCATTCCCTTCGCCACCATCCTGGTCGCGTTGCTCTACAATGGGCGGATCGGGGTGAGCGCCGCGCTCATCCTGGCCATCCTGCTGGACGGGCAATGGGCCCTGCGCAACAGCGACATCCTCTTCTTCGGTCTGGTGGGCGGGGTGGCTGGGGCGATCGGCATTCGGGTCGTCCGTCGGCGGCGGCACCTCTACGTGACCATCGGGGTGCTGGCCATGGCTGCGGTCCTCGCGTCGGTCACGGTCGGGCTGACCCAGGGGTGGTCCACCGTCACGATCGTCGCCAGCGCCGCCCTGGGCGTGCTCATGGCGCCGGCCAGCGCCTCGCTCGCCATGATCGTGATGCCCCTGGCCGAGTCGGCTACCCGGATCACTACCGACCTCACCCTGCTCGAGCTCTCCGATCTCGGGCGTCCGCTGCTGCGCCGGCTGGCGCTGGAGGCGCCCGGCACCTGGGCCCACTCGCTCGCCATGGCGAACCTCTGCGAGTCGGCCTGCAACATGATCGGGGCCAACGGCCTTCTGGCGCGAGTGGGCTGCTACTACCACGACATCGGGAAGCTGGCGAACCCGGGCTTCTTCGTGGAAAATCAGGCGGGCGGCCCCAACCCGCACGACGATCTGGTGCCGATCGATTCGGCCAGGATCATCCGGTCCCACGTGTTGGACGGGCTCGCCCTGGCCGATGCCGCCGCCCTGCCGCCAATCGTCAAAGCCTTTATCCCGGAACATCATGGCACGTCCGAGATCAACTATTTTCTCAATCGGGCACGGGATCATGACCCGGATGGAAGGGTGAATCCCGCCGACTACCGCTATCCCGGCCCGCGGCCTCAGTCCGCGGAAACCGCGGTGGCCATGCTGGCCGACTCGGCGGAGGCGGTGGTCCGGGTGCTGGAGGACCGCAGCCCGGAGAACGTCCGCGAGGCGATCGAGCACCTGGTGGCGCAGAAGCTCGCTTCGGGGCAACTGGATGGCGCGCCGCTCACCCTGGCGGACCTCGACCGGATCAAGCGGGAGTTCGCCAGGGTCATGTCCGGCACCTACCACAAGCGCATCGGATATCCCCGTGCCAGCGGTGGCATCAGCCCGGAATTCCAGGCGGTTGAGCGGCCGTGAGGTTCGGGTGAGCGGGCGGCGGCTGCCGCTCTCGCGCGCCCGGGTGCGCGCGGCGGTCGAGGCGGTGCTCGTGGGCGAGCGCCGCCGGGCGCTGGTGTCGGTGACCTTCCTCGGTCGCGACGCGATGCGCCGGCTCAATGCCGGGCACACCGGGCACGACCGGCCCACCGATGTGCTCAGCTTTGCGCTGCCGCAGCCGGACGGCACGCTGGTGGGCGACCTGTACGTCTGCCCCTGGGTGGCGGCCCGGGAGGCGCGGGCCCGCCGCATTCCGCTCCGCCAGGAGATCGTGCGGCTGCTGGTTCACGGTACCCTTCACGCCCTGGGGTACGACCACCCCGAGGGGAAAGGCCGCACCGCGTCGGCGATGTGGCGGCGCCAGGAGCGGTACGTCGAGGCCCTGGCGTGATCACCTTCCTCCAGCTCTTCCTCGCCCCGCTGGTGGCGGCGGCGCTGACCCTGTGGGCCGCCTGTCTCGCGCTCGGCGCCGAGTCCGACGCCGACCTCCCGCGCGCGCTGGGGGGTGACTTCTCGGGCGAGGTCGGGGCCGGCACCCTCTCCCGCAACCTCCACGTGGCCCACCTGAGCCTGCTGGTGCTCGCCGGCGCCGCCGCCGGTGCCGCCGTGGCCTGGTGGGTCCGCTCGCCCGTCGGCGGCCTGATCCGCCTGGTCTCGGCCATCACCCTGGTCTGGATCCTGGGCGACCTGCTGCCCCGGCTGCTCGGGGTGGTGGCGCCGGAGCTGACCCGGCCCGCGCGACGTACCGCCGCGGCCACCCTCGCGCCGCTCCGGCCGCTGCTCCGGCTCGCCGCCTGGGTGGACGGGCGGGCCCGGGCGCGCCTCCCCGCCGACCTGGGCCGCCAGGCGGGCCCGGCCGAACGGGACATGCTGCTCGGGGTCTTCTCCCTCGCCGACACCACCGTCGCCGAGGTCATGACCCCGCGCATCGACATCGTGGCGGTGGACTCCTCGGCCGAGCGGGAGGAGGTCACCCGCATCCTCCGCAGCTCGGAGCACGCTCGCCTCCTGGTCTTCGACGGCCACCCCGACGCGGTGGCCGGCGTGATCTACGCCAAGGACATCCTCGCCAGCGAGGATGACGGCCGGTCCTGGCGCGCGCTGATCCGCCCGGCCGCGTTCGTCCCCGAGGGCAAGACGCTGGACCGCCAGCTCCGCGACTTCCAGCGGGGACCCAGTCACATCGCGGTGGTGGTGGATGAGTTCGGCGGCACGGCGGGGATCGTGACCCTGGAGGACATGCTGGAGCAGATCGTCGGTGAGATCCAGGACGAGTACGACACCGACGAAGTCGCACCCATCCAGGTGGTCGGGCCCGACCACCTGCGGGTGGACGGCGGGGTGGCGCTTTCCGAGCTGGAGGCGGTCCTGGGCCACACCTTCGCCCGGGAGGACGTGAGCACGGTCGGCGGTCTGGTGCTGGCCGAGTTCGGCCGGGTGCCGCGCACCGGCGAGACGATCGACGTGCAGGGCTATCGGCTGGCCGTCGAGCAGGTCGTCCGCCGCCGAGTCCGCCGGGTCACGGTGCAGCGGATCCACGAGGCGGCCGAAGTCGGCGCGCCCGAGCGGAGCGGGGCGCCGTGATCTGGCTCGTGGTCGCCGTGGGACTCCTGGTGGCCGTCTTCGGCGCCACCGCCGGCGCCGCGCTCATCACGGTGAGCCGGGCCGAGCTCACCCGGGTGGTGGGACGCCGTCTCCGGGGTGCGGCGCCGTCCCTCGGGTGGCTGGCCGATGTGGACGCGGAGCTCACCGCGGCCTCGGCCACGACCTCGCTCGGCGTGCTGATCATCGGGGCCGCGCTTCCCGCGCTGCTGGCGGGCTCGGGCGCCGGGAGGCTGGTCGTGGTCCTCGCCCTGGTCGGCGTGCCGCTGGTGCTGTTGGCCGGATACCTGGTACCGCGCTGGCTCACGCTGCCCCGGGCGCAGACGGTGGCCAAGCGGATCGTCCCGGTGCTCCGGCCCTGGTCCCGGGTGCTGGGCCTCCTGCTCCCCGCCCGGATGGCCAGCCGCCCCACCGACCTGCGCTCGATCTGGCGCGAGGGCGCTGCGGTCGGCCTCCGGGCCGACGACGAACTGGTGATGGTCGGCGGCGTGATGGCCTTCAGCGTCCGGCCGGTGCGGGAGGTGATGACCCCACGCACCGAGCTGGTGGCGGTGGAGGAGCATGCCGACCTCGGCGACATCCGCCAGGTCTTCGCCCAGAGCGGATACAGCCGGATCCCGGTGTATCGCGGCACCCTGGACGACATCGTCGGGATGCTGCACGCCTTCGATCTCTTCAAGCTCCAGCCGGGTGACCCGCTGCCAGTCCGCCCGGTGGCGGTGACGCCGGGCAGCCGCGCCTGCGGCGACCTCCTGCTCGACATGCAGCGGGAGCGGCGTCATCTCGCCGTGGTGCTCGATGAGTTCGGCGGCACGCTCGGTATCGCCACGCTGGAAGATCTCCTGGAAGAGCTGGTGGGGGAGATCTTCGATGAGCACGACGACGAGGTGCGGGCACCCGCCGCCAGCGGGCCGGTCATCTTCGAGGCCGACGGCAACGTGTCGCCCCAGGCCATCGAGGAGCGGTTCGGGGTGGAGCTGCCACCGGGCCGCTCCAGCACCATGGGCGGCCTCCTGGTCGAATGGGCGGGCCGGATCCCCAACGCAGGCGAGCGGTTCGTCGTGCGCGGGCTGGAATTCGATGTGCTCGAGGCCTCTCCCACCCGGGTCGAGCGGCTGGTGATTCGATCGGGTGCGGCCCCGCCGGTTCCCCTGCCTCCCGGCCTGTCATGACCGACAGCGAAGCGCGAATCGACCGTCTGGTCGAGATGGTGCGGAGCGGCGACCTGCCGTCCTTCGTGCGCGAGGCACACGACTACGAGCCGGCCGACCTGGCCGACGCGCTGGCTCGGTTGGAGGAGGCCGACCGGGTGGCCGCGGTGCGGGCGCTGCCGCCCGAGGTCTCCAGCCAGGCGCTGGCGGAGATGCCGCAGGAGGCCCATGCGGAGGAAACGCTGGCCGCGCTCGACCTGGCCCAGGCGGCGGAGATCGTCGAGGAGCTGGACGACGACGATGCCGCGGACCTCCTCGGCGAGCTCGATCCCCAGACCAAGGAGCACATCCTCCAGGCGATCGAGGACCGGGCCCAGGTAGACCGGCTGCTCCGCTACGACGAGGAGACCGCCGGCGGCCGGATGACCACCCACGTGGTCACGGTGCGCGACATCGCGACAACGGCGGAGGCGCTGCACGAGATCCGGCGGCAGGCGGCGGAGGTGGAGGACTTCTACCAGGTCTTCGTGGTGGACGGGGACCACCGGCTGGCCGGCGTGCTCCCGTTCAAGGACCTGGTCGTCAGCCGGCCCGACCGGCTGGTCCGGGAATACATGGCCGACGCGGACATCGTGGTGCGGCCCGACCTGGACCAGGAGGAGGTGGCCCGTCTCATGGCCCGGTACAACCTCCCCAGCGTGGCCGTGGTCGACGAAAAGGGGCGGCTGCTGGGTCGGGTCACCTTCGACGACGTGATCGACGTGGTCGAGGCCGAGACGACCGAGGACCTGCTCAAGTTCGGCGGCGTGTCGCCCGACGAGGAGCTGGCGGCCCCGTGGAGCGAGTCGGTGCGGAGTCGGCTTCCCTGGCTTACCCTGAACCTGCTGACCGCGTTCCTCGCCGGGGGCGTGGTCTATCTGTTCCAGGACACGGTTCAGCGAACCGTGGCGCTCGCAGTCTGGATGCCGGTGATCGCGGGGATGGGCGGGAACGCGGGGACCCAGGCGCTGGCGGTGACGGTGCGGCGGCTGGCGCTGGGGCTCATCGCACCCCACCATTTTGTCCGGGTGATCGGCAAGGAGATCCTGGTCGGCGTGACCAACGGGCTCTGTATCGGGATCATCGTGGGTGGAGTCGCGTCGCTCCTGGGCGAGGGGCCCGGACTCGGGGCCATCGTGTTCCTGGCCATGACCGGGAATCTCCTGGTGGCCGGCTTCGCCGGGTCCTTCATCCCCATCCTGCTGGAGCGGATCGGGGTGGATCCCGCGATCGCGTCCTCCATCTTCGTCACCACCTTCACCGACGTCTGCGGCTTCCTGCTCCTCCTCGGCCTGGCGGGATGGCTGCTGCTGTGACTCCGCGCTAGATGCGCGCACTGGTCGTCTTCCTCCGCCTGCTCCCCTTCGCCCTCGGCTTTCTGTGGGATCGGCGCCGCTTGCTGGTCTTGGGCCGTCCGCGGGTCCGGAGCGAGGAGCGCCAGCGCCGCCGGGCCGAGCGCCTGACCCGGACCCTGGCCGGTCTGGGACCCACCTTCATCAAGCTGGCCCAGGTATTCGCCGCCCGGGCCGACATCCTGCCCGAGCCCTATCTGTCTTCGATCGGGACCCTCACCGATCAGGTGCCGGCGCTGCCGCCGGGGGTGGCCGAGGCGGTGGTGCGGGACGAGCTGGGCCAGGAGGCGGCACGGCTGTTCGACCGCTTCGACCCTGAGCCGCTGGCGGCGGCCTCGCTGGGACAGGTGCACCGCGCCTCCTACCGGGGGCGGGAGGTGGTGGTGAAGGTGCTGAGGCCCGGCGTGGACGACGTGGTGCGGCGCGATCTCGAGGTCTCGTTCCGCATCCTCTTCCTGCTGAACCTGTTGTTCCCCAGCCACCAGGTGCGCGCGATCTCCGCCATCGTGAGCGAGTTCTCCAAGCGGATCTCCGACGAGCTCGACTTTCGCGAGGAGGCGCGGAACGCGGTCACCCTGAGGCGCAACTTCGCGGCCGAGCCCCGCGTCCTGGTGCCCGAGGTGGTGGGGGAGCTGACCCGCCGCCGGGTGCTGGTGCTCGAGTACATGGAAGGCACCCGGATCGACCGGCTGCACGAGCGGCTCGCCCACGGGGAACTGCGGCTGGACGTGCTCATGGCGACCCTGGCAGACATGTACATCAAGATGATGCTGGAGGACGGGGTCTTTCACGCCGACCCGCATGCGGGCAACCTCCTGGTCGACCCGGCGGGGCGACTGGTGCTGCTCGACTTCGGCATGGTGCTGCAGGTCGAGCGGGAGACCCGGCGGCGCCTGGTGCAGACGGTGCTCGCCGCCGCGCGGCAGGACGTGGACGGCGTGATCAACGGCTTCTACGAGCTGGGCATCCTCGACCCCGACGTGGATCGGGGGACCGTGCGGGACGCGGCGCGGAGCCTGATGGCGATCAGCCTCCGGGAGGATGTGTCGCCCCGCCAGATCCAGCGGCTGGTGGAGCAGGTGCTTCACACCTTCTACGAATGGCCGCTGATGCTGCCCTCGAACCTGGTCTATTTCGGCCGGGCGGCGGTGCTGGTCGAGGGGATCGGGCTGCGCTACGACCCCGACTTCAACGCCCTCGGCGTGGCGCGGCCGGTGCTGGCCCGCTCGGCCGGGCGTTTGATGCAGGGCGTGCTGGAGCAGGACCCGCGCGTCCGGATCACCGACTGGACCCAGGAGGCGCTCGCCGCGCTGCGCACCGTGCGGGAGCTGGTGCGCCGGGTCGAGCGGGACGAGCTCCGGGTCCGCTGGCATCCGCGGGACACGCTGGAGCTGCAGCGGTTCCTGTCCCAGCAGGTGCGGCGGGCGCTGCTCGCCTTCTTCGCCTTCACCGTCGCCCTGATCACCAGCGTGCTCTACCTCGCTACCGGGCGGCTCGCCATCCTCCTGCCCGGCCTGCTGCTGTCGTTCGGCATGTTCCTGGTCATCTTTCTGCTGCCGGGACACCTGTTCCAGAACCCGCTTCGCTTCCGTCGCAAGTGGCCGGCCCCGTGACCTGCGCGAATCCGCCATCACCCCCACCTCGAAAGCGCAGGTAGGATGCCCGTGCTGGTGCCCAAGATCGTCACCACCCTGAAGACGTACGACCGCAAGCAGTTCGCCGCCGATCTCACCGCCGGCCTCGTGGTCGGGATCGTGGCCCTGCCGCTCGCGATCGCCTTCGCCATCGCCAGCGGGGTCACGCCCGAGCGCGGACTCTACACGGCGGTGATCGCTGGGTTCCTGATCTCGGCGCTGGGCGGCTCCCGGGTCCAGATCGGCGGACCCACCGGCGCGTTCGTGCTGATCGTCTACGGCATCGTGCAGCAGTACGGGGTGAACGGCCTGCTGACGGCGACGCTCATGGCCGGGCTGATCCTGATCGCGCTCGGTGCGGCCCGCATGGGGGGCGCCATCAAGTTCATCCCGTTCCCGGTGGTCACCGGGTTCACCGCCGCCATCGGCGCCATCATCGCCGTGCAGCAGATCCGCGACGCGCTGGGCCTCCGACTGGACAAGGCCCCGGCCGAGTTCATCGACCGGATCGCGGTGTACCTGGAGCACGCGGAGACGGTGAACCTCCACGCCGTGGGCATCACGGCCATCACGCTGCTGGTGCTGCTGCTCTGGCCCCGGGTGAGCCGGCGGCTGCCGTCGCCCTTCGTGGCGCTGGTCGTGGGGACGGCGGCGGCCCACCTGCTGGGCTGGCCGGTCGAGACGATCGGCAGCCGGTTCGGGGAGATCTCCGCCTCGCTTCCCCGGCCGGCGCTGCCCGTCGTCTCGCTGGCCGACCTCCGCGCGCTGGCCGGCCCCGCCTTCGCGATCGCGGCGCTGGGTGCCATCGAGTCGCTGCTCTCGGCGGTGGTGGCCGACGGCATGATCGGCGGGCGCCACCGGAGCAACATGGAGCTGGTGGCCCAGGGAGTGGCGAACGTGGTTTCGCCGCTGTTCGGCGGGATGCCCGCCACCGGCGCCATCGCCCGCACCGCCACCAACATCAAGAGCGGAGGCCGGACGCCGGTGGCGGGCATCGTCCACGCGGCGGTCCTGCTCCTCATCACCCTCTTCTTCGGCCGCTGGGCCGCGCTGATCCCGCTGGCCACGCTCGCGGCCATCGTGCTGGTCGTCGCCTGGCGGCTGAGCGAGTGGAAGGTCTTCCTCAACGAGCTCCAGGCGCCCTGGAGCGATGCCACGGTCATGGTGACCACCTTCCTGCTGACCATCCTGGTGGACCTCAGCGTCGCCATCGGCGTGGGCATGGTGCTGGCCTCGTTCCTGTTCATGCGGCGGATGGCCGAGGTGACCAACGTGACCATGGTGACCCGGGAGTTCGACGAGGAGGGTGGGCGCACGGACGACACCGGGGCGATCTACCGCCGGCGGATCCCCGACGGGGTCGAGGTCTACGAGATCAACGGTCCCTTCTTCTTCGGGGCCGCCGAGAAGTTCAAGGACACCCTGGACCAGGTCTCCCAGCGCCCCAAGATCCTCGTGGTGCGCATGCGCAACGTGCCTGCGATCGACTCCACTGCGATGCACGCGCTCAAGGACCTGATCCGGCGGACCCGGCAGCAGGGTACCATGGTGCTGCTGTCGGACGTGCACTCCCAGCCGCTGGTCGCCTTGGGGCGCTCGGACCTGCTGGAGGAGATTGGGGAGGAGAACCTGTTCGGCAACGTGGACGCCGCCCTGGAGGCGGCGCGCGCCCGACTCACCGCCGCATGATGGTGACGGAGCCGGCGGGACTGGGCCGGTTCCTCATCGCTTACGGGCCGCTGGCCGTCGCGGCCGGCGCCGCGCTGGAGGGCGATCTCACCCTCATTCTCGCGGCGTCATCGCGCACCTGGGCATCTTCTCCTTCGGCACCGGGGTGGCGGCGGGCGCGCTGGGCACCTTCGCGGCCGACTGGGTCTGGTTCCTGGTGGGCCGCTGGCGTGGCCCGTCCCTTCGCGCCACCCGGGTCTACGCCCGGGTCGGTCCCGGAGTGGAGCGGCTGGCTCGCCGGTTCGGGCCGGCGCAGCTGATCGCGTCCCGGTTCGTGTACGGGACCCGTATCGCAGCATGGTCTTCTGGGGGCTGGCCGGGCTGCCCGCGCTCCGTTTTCTCCTGATCGACGCGGCCGGCGCGATCCTCGGAGCGGTGGTCTTCGGGGCACTGGGTTGGGGATTGAGCGGGAGCGTGTCCGCCCTGCTCGGCCACATTCACCGGATCGAGCTCTCGCTGCTCGGTGCCCTGGTGGTCGGGGGCGGGATCCTGCTCTGGATCGGTCATGCTGCGCGAAGGCAGCAGGACCAGGGCTAGG
>Ga0210102_1000048_pt1 | contig 33175 bp, 32 predicted proteins | sample RushOxbow_ThreeS_4_FD_185563 | JGI IMG/M metagenome (GOLD analysis project Ga0210102, IMG submission 185563) | Wetland microbial communities from San Francisco Bay, California, USA, that impact long-term carbon sequestration -... | ecosystem: Environmental > Aquatic > Marine > Wetlands ...
GTCCGGCCTGACGATGGCCGAATCGTTCCGCGACGAAGGACGCGACATCCTGCTGTTCATCGACAACATCTACCGCTTCACGCTCGCCGGCACCGAGGTCAGCGCGCTGCTCGGCCGGATGCCTTCGGCGGTGGGCTACCAGCCGACGCTCGCCGAGGAGATGGGGCGGCTGCAGGAGCGCATCACCTCGACCAAAGTCGGATCGATCACCTCGATCCAGGCGGTGTACGTTCCGGCGGACGACCTGACCGACCCGTCGCCCGCAACGACCTTCGGCCACCTCGACGCGACAGTCGTGCTCTCGCGCGACATCGCATCGCTCGGCATCTACCCCGCGGTGGACCCGCTTGATTCCACCTCGCGCCAGGTCGACCCGAACACGATCGGCGAGGAGCACTACAACACCACGCGTGCAGTGCAGGCGACGCTGCAGCGTTACAAGGAGCTGCGCGACATCATCGCGATCCTCGGCATGGACGAGCTCTCGCCCGAGGACAAGCTGGCGGTCGCCCGGGCGCGCAAGATCCAAAGGTTCCTCTCGCAGCCGTTCACGGTGGCGCAGAACTTCACCGGCACGCCGGGCAAGTACGTGCCGCTGAAGGACACCATCAAGGGCTTCAACATGATCGTCAACGGCGAGTGCGATGCGCTGCCGGAGCAGGCCTTCTACATGGTCGGCGTGATTGAGGAGGCCTTCGAAAAAGCGAAGGGCATGCAATAGACGATGGCCGCAGCGACCATCCACGTAGACGTCGTCAGCACCGAGGCCTCGATCTACTCGGGCGAGGCGGAGTTCGTCGTCCTGCCGGGCGAGGCGGGCGAGCTCGGCATCTATCCGCGCCACACCCCGCTCATCACGCGCATCAAGCCGGGTCCGGTGCGGATTCTGCCCGCCGGCGGCGGAGAGGAGCAGCTGATCTTCGTCGCCGGGGGGATTCTCGAAGTGCAGCCGCGCCTGGTCACGGTGCTCGCAGATACCGCGATCCGCGGCCACGATCTGGACGAGGCGAAGGCGCTCGAGGCGCATAGGCGCGCCGAGGAAGCGCGGGCGAAGGCGCAGGACAAGCAGGAGATTGCGGCGGTCGAGGCCGAGCTGTCGATGCTCGCCGCGCAGCTCGCTGCGATCCGCAGGCTGCGCAAGAGGTAGGGCTGATTGCGGCGGACCGCTTGAAGGCGACCTCCGCTCCCGAGATCGGCCTGCTGCTTGCGGGCTGCGTGTGCCTGCTACCCTTCGTGCTGCCGTATCACCAGCAGCCGATTCTCAGCTTTTACCCCGAATGGCTCGCGGTCGCGTTGGGCGTCGCCGCGGCGTTCGCGATGCTCGTCCGACGCGGTTTTAAAACCGATGCTGCGGTGCCCGCGCCTGCGCTCTGGCTCTCGGCCTTCGCGCTTTTTCTCGCGTCACGGTGGGTGTTTGGCGGACAGGCCTATCCCGCCTCTGCGCTGCTTGCCTTCCTTTATGTGCTCTTCGCGGTACTCATGATGCAGCTCGGCGCGCAGCTCGTTGCGACGCTCGGCATCGAGCGCGTCGCGATCGCGCTGGCGGCTTTCGTTCTGGCGGGCGCACTGACGAATGCGGTTGCCGGGGTGATCCAGTTCTACGGCCGGCCGGCGCTGTTCGCGGATTTCATTGCGGAGCTGCGTGGAGGTCGCGCCTACGGCAACATCGCGCAGTCGAACCTGTACACGAATTACCTCGCACTGGGCCAGGCGGCACTCCTGTTCCTGTGGCTTCGCGCGCAGCTGCGCGCGTCGCATGCGATTGCAGCACTCGTTCTGCTGGTCGTGGCAGGCGCTTTGTCCGGTGCCCGCGGGGCGCTGCTCTACGCGATCTGGTTCGTAGTGCTCGGCGTACTGACGGCGCGCGTCGGCGAAAAAAAAGATGCAATGCGGTTGAAGTGGGGTGCGATTGGCATCGCCGGGGCCTTGATCGTGGCGCATCTGCTCGTGCCTTGGGTGAACAGCGCGTTGCAACTCGGGCTCGCGGGTGAGGGCACGCTCGATCGCATCGCCGTCTCCGCAGAGGCACGCTTCGAACCGAGGCTGCCCGTCTTTCTGCTCGCCCTGCGAATTTTCGCCGCCGCCCCACTCTTGGGAGCAGGCGTGGGAGAGTTCCCCGGTGCCGCATTCAACCTGGGACTTGAACCCGCCATTACAGCGATCGGTGAGGTCTGGACCTCGCCGCACAATATGCCGCTGCACCTGCTGGCCGAAGCGGGGGCGATCGGGGCCTTGTTGGTGCTGGGCGCCCTGTGCGTCTGGGGGATCTCGCTACTGCGGCGCTACCGCGCGGAGGCAAGCCCTGCTCTGTGGTGGCTCGTCGCGGCGGCTGGCGTCGAGCTGCTGCATTCCCTGATCGAATACCCGCTGTGGAGCGCGCATTTTCTTGGTGTCGCCGCGCTGTTGATCGGTGCGAGCACTGCGCCTCGTGCAGTTCTTCCGGCGATTGCGGGCTCGGTGCGCGCCATAGGAATCGCTGCCTGTGCCGTGCTGTTCCTCGCGCTGGGAATGGTCCTGAAGGACTACGTGCGGCTCGACATCGCGCGGGCTGCAGGAACCCGGGTTACGCTCGCGCCGGCTGAACAGGCGCAAAGCGATGCCGAGGCGATGCAGGCGCTGACGCGCAGCCTGCTGGCGCCGGTGGCCGAGCTGTGGATCTTTTCCGGCGCGCCACTCGATCGCGACAATCTGGCGGCGAAGCTCGCGATGGGCGAGCGGGTCGCGCGGGTTTGGCCAGCAAACGTGATTATCGTCCGGCGCGCGATTTTTCTCGCGCTCGACGGTAGAGCGGCTCAATCGCGCACCGTGCTCGCGAGCGCCTTGCGCGCATTTCCCCATCGACGGGATGCGACCGTCATGCTTCTCGAGCAGGCGCGTGCTGCGGACTCGGAGAAGATCGCTCCGCTGCTCGCCATGGTGGAAGACCAGCGCCCCCGGTAAGCGGAACGAACGATAAGGCATGCCGCGCTGTAGATCGCATTCTCTTCTTGACGCATGCAGCCCCGCTGACGGCACGCTTTGAGCGGCACCGCGCACTGTGTACGGTCGAGTCCAGATAACAGCGCAACCCGCCCCGCCGACCAGCACCCACGACTTCAAGCTGCTGGTGCAGTCTCATCATCCGCTGAGTCGCATTCTCAGTACACCACCACGCTGCGGATCGACTGCCCAGCGTGCATCAGGTCGAAGGCCTTGTTGATATCGTTTAGCGGCAAGGTGTGCGTGATCAGGTCGTCGATGTTGACGCGGCCGTCCATATACCAGTCGACAATCTTCGGCACGTCGCTGCGGCCTCTCGCACCGCCGAAGGCAGTGCCTTTCCAGACACGTCCGGTCACGAGCTGGAACGGCCGGGTCGAGATTTCCTGTCCCGCACCTGCAACGCCGATGATCACGGACACGCCCCAGCCGCGGTGGCAGCATTCCAGCGCCTGGCGCATCAATTGCACGTTGCCGACGCATTCGAAACTGTAGTCGGCCCCGCCGCCGGTCAATGCCACCAGATACGCGACGAGATCACCCTTCAAGTCCTTCGGATTGACGAAGTGGGTCAGGCCGAATCTGCGCGCGAGCGTTTCGCGCGCCGGATTGAGATCCACGCCGACGATCATGTTCGCGCCGACCATGCGTGCCCCTTGCACGACGTTCAAGCCGATGCCGCCGAGCCCGAACACCACCACGTTCGCGCCCGCTTCGACCTTCGCCGTGTTGATCACTGCGCCGATGCCGGTGGTCACGCCGCAGCCGATATAGCAGACCTTGTCGAAAGGCGCATCCTCGCGGATTTTTGCGACCGCGATCTCGGGCAGCACGGTGTAGTTGGCGAAGGTCGAGCAGCCCATGTAGTGATGAATCATCCGGCCGCCGCGAGAGAAGCGGCTCGACCCGTCCGGCATCACGCCCTTGCCCTGCGTGCCGCGGATCGCCGTGCACAGGTTCGTCTTGCGCGACAGACAGGATTTGCATTGCCGGCATTCGGGCGTGTAGAGAGGGATGACATGGTCGCCCTTGCGGACCGACGTCACCCCCGCGCCGACGTCCACGACGACGCCCGCGCCCTCGTGACCGAGAATCGCCGGGAACAGTCCCTCGGGATCGGCGCCCGAGCGCGTGAACTCGTCGGTATGGCAGATGCCGGTCGCCTTGATCTCGACCAGCACCTCGCCGGCGCGCGGTCCTTCGAGCTGCACGGTTTCGATGACCAGCGGCTTGCCGGCTTCATAGGCCACGGCTGCGCGAACATCCATTACGTCCTCCGACCTTCCATAGTGTCAGCTCCGATGCTAGCGGAGGTCTAGAATCCGCGCGTTATCGGCTGCCGCGCGCTTGCCTTCCCCGCTTACCGTCCTGATCGACTCCTGGCGCGCCGACCCGCTGGCCTGGCTGCACCGCACCGAAGCCAGGGCAATCGTCGCCGAGCTGCGCGCCGCGGGACGCGCGGTGTCGGTCGCCGCCTTCGATCGCAACAGGCTGCCCGAAACCGCGCCAATCTTGTTGCGTCTGTCGGACCCCGTCATGGTCGATGCCGCTCGTGCGCTCGAAGCCGCGACGGTCGTCTATCGCGGCCCGGGCGCAGCAGCACTCGAGCGCTGCTACGACAAATGGCGAGCATACGAGACGGTTGCGGCGGCCGGAGTCGACTGCCCAGAGACGCGGCTGGCGATCGACGCCGATGCGCTTGCACGTCCGCTCGTGCTTAAACCGCGCCGCGGCTCGGATTCGATCGGCTTGCGCATCCTCCGCGCAGGTTCGGTACCCTCTACGCGGAGAAATGAAGAGACGCTGGCGCAACCACAGATTTTCGGCGCAGAGCTGACGATCGCCGTGATCGACGGCGTCGCCGGCAATCCGCTCCGGCTGGAGCTGCCCGAAGGCGTGCCATACACGTTCCTGCGCAAGTATCTGCAACGCCCCGGGCGCGCACCGCTCGCCGACCGGGCGCTCGCTGCGCGCGCGCAGCAGACCGCGCTCGCCGCAGCGCGAGCCCTGGGCGTCGACTGGGCCGCGCGGGCAGATTTCATCCACGAGCGCGTAAGCGGCCGCTTGCTGTTCCTCGAATGCGATGCCGCACCGCTGGTCGGGCCTGCTTCCGCGTTCGCGGCGAGCCTTGCTTCGGGCGGCATGCAGCGCGCGGAGCAGCTCGCCCGGCTCCTTGGCGAAGTCTAGCGCGGCGCCGCGTACGGCTCGTCTGCCGCAAAAAACTCGGTCTCTTCGAGCGCGGCCTTGCGCCACGCAGTGAAACTGGCAGCGCCGAGAAGGGCCTGCTGGTAGCTGCGTGCCTCGCCTTCGAGCGAAACGCCGTAGGTCACGAAGCGGGTCGCCACCGGCGTGAAGTAGGCGTCTGCGGCGCAGTAGGAGCCGAACAGAAATCGACCCCCCATCCCGAACTCGCTCCGCGTGCGCCTCCAATGCCCGCTCAGGCGCTCGATGTCCTGCGCGACCTCCGCACTCATGCCCTTGCCGGGATGGCTGCTGCGCAGGTTCATCGGCATCGCGCCGCGCAGCGCACGGTAACCTGCGTGAAAATCCGCCGCGAGCGCGCGCGCTCGCGCGCGGGCCTTGGCATCTTTCGGCCAGATGCCCTTGTCGGGAAAGAGTTCGTGCAGGCGCTCGACGATCGCGAGCGTATCGAACGTGGCGAACCCGCTGCCCGGTTTCCCTTCCCATAGTACCGGCACGAGGCGCGAAGGCGAAAGCGTCTCGATGTTGTTCGCCCAATCTTCTGACTCGAACTTGAGCATGCGCTCGTGGAAGGCGATACCGAGCTCGGTCATCGCGAGCCAGGGACGCGAGGACCAGGACGAGTAGTTCTTGTTGGCGATGACGAGTGTAGGAGGTTCGCTCATGATGTTGCGCCCAGAGTTCCTGAATCAAACTGACCCAAGTTTGGCGTTCAGGCGCAGCCTCGGCGCCACGCGACGTAGTCTCCGTCGGGAATGCGCGTGAGCCCGGTGTGCGGCCGGTTCAGCACGTAGGTCCACGCTGCGATCGTCGATCCGTCATCGAGCGTGACTCTCACGACCTCGCGCCGGTACTCGTGCGGCTCGCGATCCGCCGCCGCGCAACCTTCGTAGGCGTCGAGGACCGCAAGCGTGGATTCCATTCGATCCGGATCGAGCGCATACACTTCTCCCGTGACGAGTTCGAGGTCTTCCCCGACGATGGCCAGCCCGGGATAGGAACCGAGGTCGTACATCGCGCCATGGACTGTTCCCTTGCCGACAAGGACAGCCGCCCTCTCCAGAACGCGATGCTTCTCGTGTGCGCAGGCCTTACGCAGGGTGCCGTACACGAAGAGGATTCGATCCACACAACGCTCCTCAGCCCGCGCTGCGTTGCAGGCGATCAACCAAGCCTCCAATCATCGCATCCAGGTCTTATAGGCCCAAACGGCGCAAAGCGCCGCCGTCGCGATCCATATAACGATGACTACCGCGCCCGCGACGCGGCTTGGCGGCGTTCCATGCTGCAACGTATCGCGCGCGCGCACTCGGCAATCGTCCAGGACGCTGTCCGGAATCAGACGGACGGCCAAGGCGATGCCCAGCGGGACCAGAACGAGATCGTCCAGGTGGCCGAGCACGGGAACGAAATCCGGGATCAGATCGACTGGACTTAGCGCGTACGCGACGATGGCGGCGACCAGCAGCTTTGCGTACCAAGGTGTCCGCGGGTGACGCGCAGCGAGGCTCAGGGCGAGTGTCTCGGCCCTCAGCCGATGCCATCTCTGTTTCAGCTTCGCGAGCAATGTCCGGCGCTCCGGGGTGGAGCGTGCATGATGGTCCAGGGAATCGACGCATTCCAGCCCGTTCGACGGGCCGGGGCGACATCATCGGGCGGCAGCGCCTGCCGAAGCAGGCGAGCCGCGCGCGCCAAGCTAGAGGAGGAGGAGGAGGAGGAGGCTAGCCTCGCGCCGCGCGCTCGCCGCCGCGGTTCTACTGTCCCCTTTCGGAGACACCCGCACCGTATCTCAGACCGGTGAGGATCCATAGGACAAAGGTCACAAGTCGGGCTGGGTAGACAGCCCGGCGTGCTACACGAGCGGTGCGGGGGCCGGAAACTCCCGGCCAGGCGCACTCCAGGCCGATGGCGTCATCGCCCGTTTCCGCGCGCCTCATACCAATGTCCCTACCGGCTGGGCAGGGTTAGCTGATGGCCGTTGCCCCCCTGTAGGCTGTTCGACAGGCCGTTCGATCACGTTTACGCCGGCCGGCCCCGCCGGAGCGTCGGCATGCGCGGTATGGCTCGCAAAGAGGAGCGTCATGCCCGCGAGCACGACGCCAAAGGCGAGACCGGCGGCCGCGGCGAGAAGGACGAAGGAAACGAGGTCGAGAACGATGACCCGGGTTGGTGCGGTTGCGGACTGCTCTCGCATGCGGCCTCCATGAAGGTTTTTTCGTTGATTGCATTGAATCCGCCAAGGATGGAAGCCGCGGGCCCGGAAACTGACGCCCCGCGGGGGAATTCTGGCATTCCACGGGCAGCGCGCGCCGTGCAGGGCCGCGCGGCTTACACTCGGCGGCCATGGCACGCCGCATCGCACTGGTCGAGGACGATCCAGCCATTCGCGCGAACTACACCGAGGCCCTGCGCAAGCACGGCTACGAGGTCGCTGCCTACTCGGGTCGGGAAGAAGCGCTCAGGGCGATGAAAACGCGCCTACCCGACCTGGCAATCATCGACATCGGGTTGGGCAGCGACGTGGACGGCGGCTTCGCGCTGTGCCGCGATCTGCGCGCCCTGTCCGTGCATCTGCCGATCATCTTTCTCACCGCGCGCGACAGCGACTTCGACGTCGTCGCCGGCCTGCGCCTGGGGGCGGACGACTACCTCACCAAGGACATCAGCTTGCCGCACCTGATCGCGCGCATCGCTGCGCTTTTCAGGCGCAGCGAGCTCGCGCGCGAGGCGCAGCCGGCCGAGGAGCGGCTCGAGCGAGGCCTCCTGTCGCTCGATCTGAAGCGCTTCAGCGTGAGCTGGAAAAGCTCCCCAGTTCCTCTCACACTCACCGAATTCTGGATGGTCCACGCGCTCGCCAAGCACCCGGGGCACGTCAAGAACCGCGAGCAGCTGATGCACGACGCGAATCTCGTGGTGGACGACGCCACCATCACGTCCCACGTCAAGCGCATGCGCCGCAAGTTCCAGGCGGTAGACACGGACTTCGACGCGATCGACACCGTCTACGGCATGGGCTATCGCTGGAAGGAGTGAGATCGTGGCCTGGCTGCGCATCGGCCTGCGCGCGAAGCTCGCGCTCGCCGGGCTCGTGGTGCTTGTCGCGCCGCTTGCCGGCGTCCTCTATGTCAACGAGATGGAGCGGCTCCTGCTCGAAGGGCAGACGCAGGCGCTGCTCGCCACCGCGCGCGCAGTCGCCACGGCATTGCACGAGCGCCCGCAGCTGCTCACCGCGCTACCGGAGCACGACGACCTCCTGCGTCGCGAAGCCGAGGCGGAGCTGCGCCGCCTGACCGGCGCGGCGGAGAATGTCGGTTCGGACGAAGCTTCGCCGGTCGCGCTCGCGCGGGAGGCGGCGCTCAAGGCGCAGCGCGCGCAGGAGGACATCGCCGCAATTCTGCGCGGCCTGCAACGCACGACCTCGCGCATCTGGGTCATCAACCGCAGGTTGCAGGTGCTCGCCCTCGCCGGCAGCCTGAAGCGAGACACCGCGGCCCAGCCGCTCCCCGAAGGCTGGCGCGCTGCTTGGCAGCGCGTCGCGGGCTGGCTCATTCAGCATCCGACGGAGGATTTCGCGGTTTCGCTTCCGGACGACGTGCTCGCCACCGGTCGCGACATTTCCGCCGCGCTGCAGGGCACGCCGGGAACGCGCACCCGCCGTACTCCCGACGGTCGCGCACTCGTCGTCTCCGCGGCGCATCCGATCTGGAACGGCGACGAAGTGGCGGGCGCAGTGGTCGTCGAGGAGACGACGAACCCGATCGCTTCCCTGCGCAGCGAGGCGCTCGAGCGTCTGTTGCTTTTCACCCTGATCGCGTTCGCGGCCGCGGCGGCGCTGCTGATCGGCTACGCGACACGCCTGTCGCACCGTATTCGCGTGCTGCGGGACGAGGCCGAATCGGCGATTGACGCGCGCGGGCGGATCTCGCGCCTCACGAGCGGGTCGCAGGCGGGCGACGAGATCGGTGACCTGTCGCGCAGCTTCTCGGAAATACTCGCGCGCCTGGCGCAGCACCACGCGTACCTGGAAAGCATGGCCGGGCGGCTTTCGCACGAGCTGCGCACCCCTATCGCGGTCGTGCGCTCGTCGCTCGAGAACCTCGAGCTCGGGCCGATGCCGGAGGAGGCCAAGCGCTACCTGGCGCGCGCCGAAGAGGGGCTTGCGCGCCTCACCATGATCCTGCAGCGCATGACAGAGGCCTCGCGCCTGGAACAGAGCCTGCGCACCGCCGATCGCGAGATCTACGACCTCGTTCCCGTGGTACGCGGCTGCGTCGAGGGATACCGGATCGCGTACCCGGCGACGATGTTCGTGCTGGACCTGCCGGACGGCGCTCTGCGCGTGACCGGTTCGCCCGATCTGGCGGCGCAGCTGCTCGACAAGCTGGTGGAGAACGCGGTCGACTTCGCGCGCGAAGGCACGCCGGTGCGCGTCGCGCTCGAGGCGAGCGAGCGCAAGGCGATCCTGAGCGTCGCCAACCAGGGCCCGTTGCTGCCGAAGTCGATGCGCGGACGGCTGTTCGAATCGATGGTCTCCGTGCGCGATGCGCAGGGTCGCAAGGGACCGCACCTCGGGCTCGGGTTGTACGTGGCTCGCCTGATTGCAGAGTTCCACGGCGGTGCGATCGACGCGCGCAATCTGCCCGACGGCGGGGGCGTCCTGGTGCGCGCCCGCTTCGCCCGCCGCTGAGCCAGCCCCGACAGGGAAGGTCTAGAATCCGCCGTTTCCCGGTCCCGCACGGCACCGCTCTTGTCCAAACCATTGTCGCTCGCCGAGCTCGATGCGCGAGCGATTCGCGGCGTGCTGTTCGACATCGACGACACGCTGACGACCGACGGCAAGCTGACCTCCGCTGCCTACGCCGCGCTGGAAAACCTCAAGCAGGCCGGCAAGCTGCTCGTGCCGGTGACCGGGCGGCCGGCCGGCTGGTGCGACCACATCGCGCGCATGTGGCCTGTCGACGCCGTGGTCGGCGAAAATGGTGCCTTCTACTTCTGGCACGACGCGCGGGCGGGCCGCATCGGCCGGCGTTACCAGGATCCGCCAGCCGCGCGCGCCCGGCGGCGGGCGCAGCTCGACGCAATTGCGCGCCGCATCATCGAGGCGGTGCCGGGCTGCACCCTGGCCGCCGATCAGGCCTACCGCGAGACCGATCTGGCGATCGACTACTGCGAGGACGTGCCGGCGCTCTCGCTGGACGCCGCCGAGCGCATCGCTGCGCTGATGCGTGGCTCGGGGCTCAGCGCCAAGATCAGCTCGATCCACGTCAACGGATGGTTCGGCAGCTACGACAAGCTGTCCATGTGCCGACTGCTTTGCGCAGAGCGGTTCGGCATCGATCTCGAAGTCGATAACCGCGCCTGGGTTTTCGTCGGCGACTCTCCGAACGATGCGCCGATGTTCGGCTTCTTCGAGCACTCGGTGGGCGTGGCCAATGTGGCGCGCTTCAGCGGCCAGCTCGCCGCTCCACCGAAGTTCATCACGCGCGCCACCGCAGGCGCCGGCTTCGCTGAGCTCGCGGCGCATCTGCTGAAGGGCGCGTAATGGACTGGTGGTTCGCCTACCTCCTGATCGGTGCGGTCGTCGGCTTTCTGGCGGGCCTGCTCGGCATCGGCGGCGGCATGATCATCGTGCCCCTGCTGGTGTTCGTGTTTTCCGCCAAGGGCTTTCCAGAGACCATCCTGATGCATGCGTCGCTCGGCACGGCGATGGCAACGATCCTGTTTACATCGATTTCGAGCGTGCGCGCACACCATCGGCATGGCGGCGTCGATTGGTCCATCGCGCGTGCAATCGCGCCTGGCATCCTGCTCGGAGGCTTCGCCGCACCGGCGATCGCCGCGCAGATTCCGACCCGTCCGCTGGCGATCTTCTTCACCGCGTTCATGTTCTACGCGGCGACGCAGATGTTATTTCACGTTCAACCCAAGGCAACGCGCGATCTGCCCGGAGCCGGCGGCCTGTTCGTCGCCGGAGGCGTGATCGGCATCCTGTCCAGCCTGCTCGCGGCCGGCGGCGCCTTCCTCTCGATCCCGTTCATGACCTGGTGCAAGGTGCCGCTGCGCCGCGCGATCGGCACCGCGGCGGCGATCGGCTTTCCGGTCGCTGCGGCGGGTACCATCGGCTACGTGGTGAACGGATTGCACATCGAGCGGCTGCCCGAATGGAGCCTGGGCTTCGTCTACCTTCCCGCGCTCGGCCTGATCGTGGTGACCAGCATGCTCGCGGCCCCGCTCGGTGCGAGGTTGACCCACGCCATCCCGGTCGCGAAACTGCGGATCGTGTTTGCGTTGCTGCTCTACGCGATCGGATTGCGCATGCTCTGGACGCTGTGGTGAGCCGCGCCGACACCCTCGCCTGCGCCGAGCGCTACTTCGACGACGGCAGATATTTCGCCGACCTCGAGCGGCGCGTCGCGATCCCCACCGAGAGCCAGAATCCCGAGCGCGGCGCGGCGCTGAAGGAGTACCTGGAGCGAGAGATGCGGCCGGCGCTCGAGCGCATGGGCTTCGTCTGCGAGCGATTGCAGAACCCGGCCGCCGGAGCCGGGCCTTTTCTCTACGCCGAGCGCATCGAGCATCCGGACGCGGTCACCGTGTTCAGCTATGCGCATGGCGACGTGATCCGCGGCCAGGATGCGCAGTGGGCGCAGGGGCGCTCGCCCTGGCGCCTCACGCGCGAGGGCGAACGCTGGTACGGCCGCGGTGCCGCCGATAACAAGGGGCAGCACTCGGTCAATCTGGGCGCGCTCGCCTGCACACTGGAGACGCGCGGCAATCTCGGTTTCAACTGCAAGCTGCTGATCGAAACGGGCGAGGAAACCGGATCACCGGGACTGCGTGCGCTGTGCGAGCGCGAAAAGGCACGCTTTCGTGCCGACCTGTTCATCGCCTCCGACGGTCCGCGCGTTGCACCCGAGGCGCCGACGCTCTTCCTGGGCTCGCGCGGCGTGCTGAATTTCGAGCTCTCGATCGAGCATCGCGCGGGCGGGCATCACTCGGGCAACTGGGGCGGTCTGCTCGCCAATCCCGGCATCCAGCTGGCACACGCGCTCGCATGCATCGTTTCCCCTCGCGGGGAGATCCGCGTGCCCGAATGGCGACCCGATTCGCTCACCGACGGCGTGCGCGCCGCGATCTCCGACCTGCGCATCGACGGTGGACCGGGCGCGCCACCGATCGACCGCGACTGGGGCGAGCCGGAGCTCAGCCCGGCCGAACGCGTCTACGGCTGGCCGAGCTTCGAAGTGCTCGCATTTCGCACCGGTGACCCCGAGCGTCCGGTCAACGCGATTCCGCCGCGCGCCAACGCGGCCTGTCAGCTGCGCACGGTGGTCGGCATCGATGCCGACGACATCCTGCCGGCGCTGCGGCGTCACCTCGATCGCCACGGATTCGGCATGGTGAAGCTCACGCCCTCGCGCGATATCGCCATGGCGGCCACGCGTCTCGCGCCGGATCATCCCTGGGTGCAATGGGCGGTCGATTCGATCGCGCGCACCACCGGCCGCGAGCCGGCGATCCTCCCCAACCTGGGCGGTTCGCTGCCGAACGACGTGTTCGCCGATGTGCTTGGCTTGCCGACCCTCTGGGTGCCGCATTCCTATGCAGGCTGCTCGCAGCATGCCGCGAACGAGCATCTGCTTGCGCCCCTCGCGCGCGAAGGGCTGCGCCTGATGGCCGGGTTGTGGTGGGACCTGGGGGAGCGGGAAGCGCAGCAGCTCGCGAAGCGTACATAAGCTCGCGAAGCGCGGCGAAACAACGCGGCACGCCGCGAAGCCGCCGTGGTGCGCTCCGATAAAATACGCCGCTTCCCCGGAGGTGAACGATGGCAGGCCCGCTTTCCCACATCCGCGTTCTCGACCTGTCGCGCGTGCTCGCCGCTCCATGGACCGGGCAGAACCTTGCCGACCTCGGCGCCGAGGTGATCAAGATCGAGCGCCCGCAGAAAGGCGACGATTCGCGCGCGTTCGGCCCGCCCTGGCTGAAGGACGCCGCGGGTGCCGAAACCACCGAGTCCGCCTACTTCGCCTGTGCCAATCGCGGCAAGAAGTCCATCACCATCAATCTTTCGGCACCCGACGGGCAGCGCATCGTGCGCGAACTCGCCGCGCAGAGCGACGTCCTGCTCGAAAACTACAAGGTCGGCGACCTCGCCCGCTACGGACTCGGTTACGACGATCTGAAGAAGGTGAATCCGCGCCTCATCTACTGCTCGGTTACCGGCTTCGGGCAGACCGGACCGTATCGCGAACGACCCGGCTACGACTTCATGATCCAGGGCATGGGCGGGCTGATGAGCATTACCGGCGAGCGCGACGAGCTGCCGGGCGGCGGCCCGCAGAAGGCGGGCATCCCGATCGCCGACATCATGACCGGCATGTACGCGACGATCGCGGTTTGCGCAGCGCTCGCGCATCGCGCCGAAACGGGCGCCGGCCAGCACCTCGATCTCGCGCTGCTCGATTCCCAGGTCGCTGTGCTCGCGAACCAGGGCGCGAACTACCTTGCCACGGGCGTGTCGCCGCCGCGCCTGGGCAATGCGCACCCGAACATCGTTCCATACCAGACCTTCAAGACCGCCGACGGCGACGTCATCCTCGCCTGCGGCAACGACAACCTGTTCCGCAAATTCTGCGAGGTCGGCAAGTGTCAGCACCTGGCTGAGGACCCGCGCTTCGTCAGCAACGGCAAGAGGGTCGAAAACAGAGTGGCGCTCACCGCGCTGCTGAACGGGATTTTCCTTCAGCGCCCGACGCGAGACTGGGTTGCGGCGCTCGAGGCTGCGGGCGTGCCGAACGGCCCGATCAACACTCTTGAGCAGGTGTTCCAGGAACCCCAAGCCGTTGCGCGCGGATTGCGCATTGAAATGCAGCATCCGCTGGCCGGCAGGATTTCGCTCGTCCGCAGTCCGATGCGGTTCTCCGCGACCCCGATCGAGCACAAGGTACCGCCGCCGCTCCTCGGCCAGCATACCGACGAGATCCTGCGCGGCATGCTGGGGCGCGGCGAGGCAGAGATCACCAGACTGCGCAGCGACGGCGCGATCTGAGCGCCGGCATGAGACTCCGGATCGCGAGGATCGAATGACTGTCGTGCTGGACCTAGAGCGCAACGCGCGCGGCGTCGTTCGCCTGACGTTAAACCGTCCGGATGCGCACAATGCGCTCAGTCCCGAGTTGACCGGCGCGCTCGAGGAGGCGGTCGGGACCCTGAAGGGCGATGCCGCGCTGCGTGCTCTCGTCCTGACCGGCGCAGGCGCGAGTTTCTGCGCAGGCGGCGACCTCAAGGCAATGCGCGCGATGGTCGCCGGAACGCGGGCGGACCGCATGGCACGCAGCACGCGCTTCGCACGGCTGCTTGCAGCGATACGCGCGTTGCCGGTGCCGGTGCTGGCGCGCGTAAACGGCCCGGCGTACGCTGGCGGCGCGGGGCTCGTGTCGGTCGCGGACATCACGATCGCTGCCGAGAGTGCGCGCTTCGGCTTCACGGAGCCGCGCATCGGCATCGCACCGGCGAACATTTCGCCCTACGTGATTGCGCGCATCGGCATTACTGCGGCGCGGCGACTGTTCCTGACCGGCCAGCGCTTCGAGGCGGCCGAGGGCGTGCGCATCGGGCTGTACGACCGGGTCGTTGCCGCGGACGCGCTCGATGCCGCAATAGACGCCGAGCTGGAAGCAATCCTGCAATGCTCACCCACGGCGCTCGCCGCCTGCAAGCGATTGATCGCCGAGGTGCCGGGCAAGGAAGGCGAGGCGGCGACGGCGTTTACGTCGACGCTGCTCGCCGACCTGTGGGAGACCGAGGATGCGCGCGAAGGGATCGCCGCATTCAACGATAAACGCAAGCCGCGCTGGGCGCGGAAAGACTGACAACGGGCATGCCTGGACCACTGGACGGAGTCCGTGTACTCGATCTTTCGCGTGTCCTGGCCGGGCCCTGGTGCGTGCAGAATCTCGGTGATCTCGGCGCGGATGTGATCAAGATCGAGCGTCCCGGCGCGGGCGACGATTCGCGCCAGTGGGGCCCGCCGTTCCTCAAGGATGCGCAGGGCCGCGACAGCTCGGAGTCCGCGTACTACCTCTCGGCGAATCGCAACAAGCGCTCGGTCGCGATCGATGTCTCGACCCCTGACGGACAGGGCCTGATCCGTCGCCTCGCGGAGCATTCCGACGTCTTCATCGAGAACTACAAGGTCGGCGGCATGGCGAAGTTCGGACTCGATGCGGGCCCCATACGACTGCACAACCCACGAATCATCTACTGCTCGATCACGGGATTCGGCCAGGATGGGCCGTTCGCGGAGCGTCCGGGATACGACTACCTGTTCCAGGGACTCGGTGGCCTGATGAGCGTGACCGGGGAGCGTGACGACAGGCCCGGCGGCGGCCCGCAGCGAGTCGGCGTGCCGATCGTCGATCTGTTCACCGGGATGTACGCCACCATTGCCATCCTGGCAGCACTGCACCACCGCGACCTCACCGGCGACGGGCAGACGATCGACGTTTCTCTCTTCGATGCCGTGATGGCGTTGAGCTCGGGGCAGCTTTCCCATTACTGGTGCGGCCTGATGCCGAGGCGCACCGGCAACGCCTCCTACGCGATCGCGCCCTACGGCGTCTATCCCTGCTCGGACGGGCAGATGATCGTCGCCAGCGCAAACCAGTCGCAGTTCATCGCGCTGTGCAAGGCGATTGGCAAGCCTGATTGGGCGAGCGACCAGCGCTTTATCAACAACGCGGCGCGCATGGCCAACTACGACGCGCTTTACGAGTCGCTCTCGAGCGTGTTCCGCAACAAGACGCGCGTCGAATGGGAGGCAATACTGTTCAAGGCCGGCGTCCCGGCCGGCCCGATCAACGACTACGCCCAGGCCGTCGCCCACCCGCAAGCCGCGCACCGCGGCACGCGCATCGAGCTCGAGCACACGCTCGGCGTGCACGCGCCGGGGGTAGCGAGTCCGCTGCGCTTCTCGGCAACGCCGGTCGAGTACCGCCGCGCGCCGCCGGTCTGCGGCCAGCATACGCGCGAGGTGCTGAGCGAACTGCTCGCCATGCCGGACGCCGACATCGAGCGGCTCGCCGCCGAAAAGATCATAGCGACATAAAAAGATAAAAAAGGGGTCTGACCCCTGTGGATAACTTCTAGGGTTCGGGGAGCTCGCTCGATGAAGTTATCCACAAGGGTCCAATCCCTAGAAGGAATATAGGCCGATGATCGCGAGTCCGCCGGCGATCACGCCGACGAACAGATTTCTGCGCGTGAATAGAAAGTAGGCGGCGAGCGCAATAGCTGCCGCGCCGAGTCTGTGCCAGAGCTCGGTGGTTTCGAGAGTGCCGAGCGGCGTGATGACAATGCGCGCCACGAGGCCGGCGAGCATCGCGTAGGCCACGCAACCGAACCAGGTGAACAGAGGCCCTTCGGCGCGTACGCGCCCCGAGATCGCCGCGCCGAGGCCGCGCCAGACGTAGGTGGCAAGCGCGCAGGCGATGACGAGAACGACGAGGGTATTCATGGCCTCCTTCCGGGCAGGAGCAGGAAGGCGAGCGTGCCGCCGCCGAGCCCGGCGATCAGTACGCCCCACTCGGGAGCGACGAGATAGGCGAGCGGGCCCGCGACCGCGCCGCAGGCGAGCGCGTAGGCCGTGGCGCGATCGCGCACGCTGCCGAGCAGGATCAGCAGGTAATAGGTGGGCGCGAGAAAAACCAGCCCGATCTTGACAAGCGGCGTGATGGCTTCGGCCACGGCAAAGCCGATCGCAGTCGCCGCTGCACTCGCAGCGATGCAGACCAGCGTAAAGCCGAAGAACCAGGGTAAACGCCGCGCGGTTTCGATGTCGGCGAAGCGCGCCATTGCCATCGCCCAGCCGGTGAGTGACAGGAGCTGCGCCGCCACGAGGTAATGCCAACCTCGGTATCGTGCATGCCGCATCATCGGCATGAGCGTGAGTGTCATCGGCAGGAAGCGCGCCGAGGACAGCATCGCCGCCAGCACCGTTGCTACGAGCGGGGCGCCGACGGTGTACATCTCGACGAGAATCAGCTGCGCGGGCAGCGCCCATACCGCGACGGTGGAGGCGACGACGGCGGGCAGCGGTAGGCCATGGCCCGCCGCGAGCGCACCGAAGCCGATGTAGCCCGCGACGAGTACTGCAGCAGGAACGCCCGCCGCCTCACGCGCCCCCTGAAGGACCGCGCTTCGCCCGGTCATCGAGCCGGACAGCGTTTACTGCGAACGCAGTTTGGGATCGAGCGCGTCGCGCACCGCGTCGCCGAACAGGTTGAAGCCGAACACGGCGATGGTGATGGCGAGTCCGGGAAAGACTGCAATCCAGGGCGCGCTCTCGGCGTATTCCTCGGCGCCGCCCTGCAGCATCAGCCCCCAGGCCGGCGTCGGCTCCTGCACGCCGAGCCCGAGGTAGGACAGGGACGCCTCGAGCAGGATCGCCTGACCGACGAAGGCGGTGATCATGATCAGGTAAGGCGCCATGACGTTCGGCACCATGTGGCGCATGATGATGCGCGTGTGGCTGTAGCCGCAGGCGCGCGCGGCATCGATATAGGGAATATCGCGCAGCGCGAGCGCGCTCGAGCGCACCACCCGCGCGCAGCGCGGAATGAACGGGATGGTGATCGCGATGATCACGTTCTGCACGCCCGTGCCGAAGATCGAGACGACCGCGAGCGCCATGATGATGAGCGGAAACGCCATGAAAACGTCCATCACGCGCTGGAACAAAAGGTCGAAGCGCCCGCCGAAGTAGGCGCTCGCGACGCCGAGCACCAGCCCGATCGAGCCGCCGACGAAGGCCGAAACGAAGCCGACCACCAGCGCCGTGCGCGCTCCGTAAATGATGCGCGAAAGCAGGTCCCGGCCGAACTGGTCCGTGCCGAGCCAGAACGCCGCGCTCGGCGCCTCGTGCATGAACTCGAAGTTGTTCGCAGTCGGATCGTAGGGCGCCAGCCAGGGCGCGAGAATCGCGGCGAAGATCATGATGAGCACGACAAGGGCGCCTCCCGTGCCGAGCGGTTGCTTGCGCGCGAGGCGCAGCAGACGAGCGCTCAGCGGCGCCTTCTCAGGCGGTATGTCGAGCGCCGGATCGTAGGTGGGAACGGAAGCCATCTGCCAAGCCTGTCTAGCGGTAGTGGATGCGCGGGTCGAGCCAGCCGTACATCACGTCTACGACGAAATTGGTCAGCACGAACACCGTGACCACAAGCATGACCAGGGCCTGGGTCATGTTGTAGTCGTGATTGGTGACCGAGACGACGAACAGCTTGCCGAGGCCGTTCAGGTTGAACACCTGCTCGGTCACCACCAGCCCGCCCATCAGAAAGGCGAACTCGATGCCGATCACCGTGACCACTGGCAGCAGCGAGTTCTTCAGCGCGTGCCGCCGGATGATGATCTTCTCCAGCAGCCCCTTGGCGCGCGCGGTGCGCACGTAGTCCTCGCGCAGGACTTCGAGCATCGCCGAGCGGGTCATCCGCGTCGCCACCGCCGAGTAGCGATAGCCGGTCGCGACCGCCGGCCAGATCAGCATGCTGAGGTTGTAGACCGGGTCGACCCAGAGCGGCTTGTACTGGATCGGCGGCATCCATGCCGTGCCGAACCAGGATTTGGTCGTGATCAGAAGCCCGAGGATGATCAGGATCCCGAGCCAGAACGAAGGCATCGCGATGCCGGCGATCGAAAATGCGCGTACGCCGTAGTCGATCCAGGTGTTCTGCTTGATTGCCGAGATCGTGCCGAGCGGGATCGCAAGCACGATCGCCGTGATCGTCGCCATGATCGCGACCTGCAGCGAAAGCTCGAAGCGCAGTCCGATCTCGGCGACGATCGGGTAGCCAGTATACATCGAGTTGCCGAAATCGAAGACGAAGACCCCCTTAATGAACTCCCAGAACTGAACCATCATCGGGCGGTCGAGTCCGAGCTCGGTCTGGCAGATCTTCAGCGCCTCCTTGTCGAAGTACGCGCCGGTGCCGGCCATGCGCAGCTCGCACACGTCCCCAGGGATCATGCGCATCAGGAAGAACACGAGCACCGCCGCCCCGACCAGGGTTGGAAACAGCAGCAGCAGTCGTTTGAGGATGTACTGATACATGATGCCGGACGGTGAAGCGCCCGCGGCCACCGGGGCCGCGGGCGCTCTCCGAGGTCAGCCTTGTCTCGTCACTTCTCGATCCACACGCCCGAGAGGTCCTGGTTCAGGTAGTGGCTCGGGCTGATCTTCCAGCCCTTCACGTACGAGCGGTGCGGGATGATGCGGTACCACCACAGCGTGATCATGTTCCAGGCCTGGTCGTCGAGTGCGCGCTTCTCGAATTCGCGCATGAGCGTGCGCTGCTTCTTGGGATCGCCTTCCTGGTTCATGGCGTCGAACAGCTTGTCGAGATCTCGGTCCTGGTAGGCGCCGTACTGGTTGCCGGTCTTGTCGTCCGAGATGAACTTCGCCACGTCGAGCAGCGGATTCACGACCGCCTGGCAGTTGAAGTCGAGCGAGACGTCGAAGTCCTTCTTCTTGCGCAACGTGTCGTAGAACGGGCCAGTCGGCTGTACGCGCTGGGTGACCGTCACGCCGACCTGCTTCCACTGGTCGATCAGCCAGGTGCCGACGATCTTGTACGGCTGGTCGACGCCGCGGTTGTGCAGCTCGAACTTGAGATCCGGCACCCCGGCTTCCTTGAGCAGCCTGCGGGCCTCGGCGCGCGACTTCTTCAGGTCGGGCCAGTAGCCGGCGATCTTCTGCATCTCGGCCTTGTTTGCGGCAAGCGGATGGCCGGGGAATGCGACCCCGCCGACCGCCCTGACGATCGCGATCTGCGACAGGTACTTCGAGCCGCCCCAGCGATCGATCGCGAGCGTCAGCGCACGGCGCACGCGCACGTCGTCGAACGGCTTTTTCTGCGTGTTCGGTGTCGCGAGCAGCACGCAGTTCCAGTCGCTTTCCTGGACCGTGAGGTCCTTGCCGAGCGCTTTTTTCAGGTCGTCACGGCTCTTCGGCGGGAAGCCGCGGAACTCGATCGCGGCGCGATCGCCCTGGATCGCCTGCACGCGCAGCGACTGCTTGTCGGCAAAGATCGCGTTGAAGCCGTCCAGGTAGGGCTTGCCCTTGTGGTAGTAGTGCGGATTCGCCTTGCCGCGTATGACCGCGCCGGCCTCGCGCGACTCGAACAGGAACGGGCCCGAGCCCATGATGTTCTTCTCGTACCAGTGCATGTCCTGGTCGAGCCTCGCCTTGGAGTAGATGAAGTTGTACGGGTTGGCGAGCGCGGGAATGAACGCTCCCGACGGATACTTCAGCTTGAATACGACCGTGTAGGGGTCTGGCGCGGTCACGCTGTCGACCATGACGTAGAACGCCTTGCGCGCGCTCGCCACGCCCTGCGGCGGAAAGATGATCTTCTGGTAGGTCGCGACGATGTCGTGCGCGGTAAGCTCGGTCGCGTCGCTGAACTGCACTCCCTTGCGGATCTTGAAGGTGTAGGTCGTGCCGCCGTCGGTGGGCTTCGGCATCTCGGTGCACAGATCGCAGCGGAAGTCCGTGGTCGATGCCGGATTGTCCGGATTGACGCGGATCAGCACGCTGTAGAACGGCGCAATCGGGTGAATCAGCGCGAACGTGGTTTCCTTGTGGCCGTCGTAGCTCGGCGGTTCGGCCGGCACCACGAAAGTCAGCGTGCCGCCCTTTTTCGGTGCGGCGACAGCGCTGCCGGTTACGCCCCCGCCCAGGGCGAGCGCCGCGCCTACGGCAAGCGCGGTGGCGGTCTTCATGGCAAATGTCTTCATGTCTCCTCCTCCTTGTCGTTGCACGGACCCTTGGAAGCCCGATCGGCCAGCATACACAAATCGCACTGCACAATGCACCCCGGCGTCAGACCTCGGTGCACGCCACCCAGTGTCCGGGCCTGAGCTCGCGCAGGCGCGGGGTGCTCGCCTTGCACCCGTCCACCGCGAGCGTGCAGCGGGGATGGAACACGCAGCCGCTCGGCGGGTTGATCGGGCTCGGAACCTCACCCTGGATGACCTGGTGCGGCCGGTTCGCCTCGACCTCGGGGTCGGGGATCGGCACCGCGTTCAGCAGCGCCCGGGTGTAGGGATGCATCGGGTTGTCGAACAGCTCGTCGCATTCTGCGAGCTCGACCACCTTGCCGAGATACATCACCGCCACGCGGTGGCAGAGGTGGCGCACGACGCTCAGGTCGTGGGCGATGAAGAGATACGTCAGGTTGAACTGGTCGCGCAGATCCTCGAGCAGGTTGATGATCTGCGCCTGGATCGACACGTCGAGCGCCGAGATCGCCTCGTCGCAGACGATGAAGTCGGGCTGCAGCGAAAGGGCGCGCGCGATGCCGACCCGCTGGCGTTGGCCGCCGCTCATCTCGTGCGGATAGCGGTCCGCGAAGCGCGGGTTCAGACCCACCGTGTGCAGCAGCTCGCGCACGCGCCGCTCGCGCTTCGCCGAATCGGGCTCGGTACGGTGCACCTTCATCGGCTCGCCGATGATGTCGCCCACCGTCATGCGCGGATTGAGCGAGCTGTAGGGATCCTGGAAGATCACCTGGATGCGCCTGCGCATCGCGCGCAGCTGATCGCGATCGAACTCGGCGAGATTCTCACCGTTGAAAAGGATCTGGCCCGCGCTCGGGCGCTCGAGCTGCAGGATGCAGCGTCCCGTCGTCGTCTTGCCGCAGCCGGACTCACCCACCAGCCCGAGCGTCTCACCGCGGCGGATGTCGAAGTCGATCCCGTCGACGGCCTTGACGTAGCCGATGATCCTGCGGAACAGCGCGCCTTCGTATACCGGAAAGTGCATCTTCAGCCCGCGCACGCTGAGCAGGATGTCCCCGGCGTGCGGAGCGGCGAACGCCATTGCCGGCACGGCGCTCATGACACCACCTTTTCCTTCTCCATCCGGGTGACACGCGCAGTCTCGAAGCAGGCAGCGACGTGGCCCGCAGCAACCGCGTTTAGCGGCGGGAACTCGCGCTCGCAGCGCTCGACGCGGTAGCCGCAGCGGGGCCGGAACGCGCAGCCGTCGTCGAGCCGCGTCAGGTCGGGTGGCTGGCCTTCGACCGGATCGAGCTTGTCGCGTCGTGGCTGGTCCATGCGCGGCACCGATTTCAGCAGGGCCAGCGTATAGGGGTGGCTCGGACGATGATAGATGTCGCGCGCGCGGCCGCGCTCGATGATCTTGCCCGCGTACATGACATTGACCCGGTCGGCGTAGCGCGCGACCACACCGAGATTATGCGTGATGACGATGAGCGCAACCCCGAGTCGGCGCGTCAGACCCTTCATCAGTTCGAGGATCTGAGCCTGGATCGTGACGTCGAGCGCGGTCGTCGGTTCGTCCGCGATGATGAGCTTCGGCTCGCAGGAAAGCGCGAGCGCGATCATCACCCGCTGACGCATGCCGCCCGAAAGATGGTGCGGGTACTGCTTCAGTCGCCGCGCGGGATCGGAGATGCCGACCATGCCGAGCAGATCGACCGCGCGTTTGTCGGCCTCTTCCTGCGTGAGGCCGAGATGGTGGCGCACCGTCTCGGTCAGCTGCAGTCCGATCGTCAGCACCGGGTTGAGCGAGGTCATCGGCTCCTGGAACACCATGCCGATCCTGCGACCGCGCACCTTGCGCATATCGGCATCGCTCAGCGTGACCAGGTCCCTGCCCTCGAATCGCACCGCACCGCCGATGATGCGGCCCGGAGGCCAGGGGATGAGCCGCATGATCGACAGCGCGCTCACCGACTTGCCGCAGCCGGACTCGCCTACGATCGCGACCGTCTCGCCTTCCTCGACGTCGTAGGAAATGCCGTCGACCGCCTTGACGATGCCGGCCGAAGTCAGGAACTGCGTCTGGAGGTTGTCGACCTCGAGCAGCGTTGCCACGTCACGTTCTCCTCACAGCGCTCGGGGCGCTGCCTCCTCCACGCCTTCCCGGGGTACGCCACGCCGGCATGCTCCGGATACGGCCCGAGCGCAATCGTAGTCACAACACCGCTTCTGTCAATCGGAGCAATGCACCCCTCTCGGCCGAATCCAGCCGCCAGAGCTTATCGAGCAGCACGCGTGCGCGGCGATCGCCGAGCACCGGGACCGCCAGTTCCTGGTATTTCGCTTCGAGCTCGCCATCGCTCAGCGGTGCATCGGGATCTCCCTTGCGCGTCGGCTGCAGCAGTGCATGGCTGCGCCCGTCGCGCGTCTCGATCACGACGCGTGCTGCACGCTGCGCCGGAAAGGCGGCATCGAGCTCGGGGTCGATGGACGCATTGATGCACTGCATCAGCGCGCGCGTTGCCGGGTCGCCGAGAGGCTCGGGGTCGAAAGCCGCGAGCCGCACGCTGCCGCGGCGCAGCGCATGGGCGACAACGTACTTGATCGAGAAACGCGCCTCGGCCGGAGTGCGCGGATCCTCGATGCCCGAAACTTCGACCGCGGCGCGATAGCTGCCGATGCGCACTCGCGCAATGGCGTCGGCCGCGACGCCGAGCGCCGCCTGCGCCGCGAGCGCACCGTCGATCGCGGCGAAGGTGTGGCCGCAGCAGGCGTGGTTCTTGAATGTCATGCGCGTGATGTGGAAGTCTTCGCCGAGCGTCGCAAGAGCCTTCGCCCAGTCGGGCCCGTCGCTCATCGCGCGGCCGAAGCCGGCTTCGCCCTCGATCGCATCGAGCGAGCCGACCACGCCCTCGCGCGCGGCGAGCGCCGCGGTTATCCCCGCCTCCGCGGCCCGGCCCGCGTGCAGCGGCTTCGACATTGAGTCCATGCGGAAGGCCTGTTGCAGGCCGGCGGCGAACGTGGTCACCGTGGCGAGCGCGTGCGCGGTCCGCTTGCGGTCGAGGTCGAGCGCGCGCGCACCGGCGGCACAGGCGCCGAACACGCCGATCGTTCCGGTGTTGTGCCAGTAGCGGTAGTGCGCGCGACCCATTGCGCGCCCGATGCGCGTGGAAATCTCATAGCCCGCGATGACCGCGCGCAGAAAATCCGCACCGCTCGCGCCGCGCGCCTGCGCCAGCGCGAGCGCCGCCGCAATCGTCGGCGCGCCCGGGTGATAGATGCCGTCGCGGAAGATGTCGTCGAGCTCCATGGTGTGCGCGGCCGTGCCGTTGATGAGCGCCGCCGCGCGCACGCCGGCCGGGCGGCCGAGCAGCAGTCGCGCCGCGCCGCGATCGAGCTCCTCGGCGAGCGCCGTCTCGAGGGCAGTTGCAGGCGGCACGATCGCACCGGGCAGCGCCGCAGCCATCCAGTCGATGACCGCGCGCTTCGCGTGGTAGATCACCTCGGGCGCGAGCGGCGCATCGCGCATCCGCTCGACGAATTCTGCGCAGCGCTCGACGACGAACATGGGCCTCAGCCGCGCGCCTTGATCTCGGCGAGCACCGGCCTGAGGTAGGACAGGAACTGCGCCGGGTTCTCGCTCATCGGGAAATGGCCCAGCTTCGGCATGACCGAAAACCTGACCCCCGGAATGCGATCCGCCGCCAGCTGCGTATCCTGCGGTGAAACGGAGTAGTCGTATTCTCCGGTCAACAGATAAAGCGGGCAGCGTTTCGTGTCGATCGCAGCGAGCCTTTCGCGGATGTCTCCGTCGGCACCGCGGTAGAAATAGAGATCGCCTTTAAAGATCCCGGGGCCGCCCTGCATGTAGTGCCACAGCGTTTCCCAGCGCTCGGCCTCGGGCGAGGTCGGTGCCATCAGCCCGGACACATAGGCCGCGGAGGCCTCGCCGCCGTGCACCATGGGGTGGTGCAGCCAGGTGAGCTCGTAATACGGATCGATCGTAGCGCCCGACTGCAGGCCGATGATGGCGCGAAAGCGCTGCGCAGATTCGATGGCGAAGACCAGAGCGATGCGTCCGCCGATCGAGCACCCCATGACGACCGGCTTGTCGAGCGCGAGCGCATCGGCCACGGCAAGGGTCATCGCGCTGTAATCGGCCGCGGTGAGACGGTATTCCTCGCTCTGCCAGCCCGCGGGCGGCGACGACTTGCCGTGCCAGGGCATGTCGAACGCGATGACGCGAAAGTCACGCAGCACTTCGGCGTCGTTCATCAGGCCGCGCCACTGCCGAGTGTCCGATCCCGCGGTGTGCAGGCACAGGAGCGGAATTCCCTGCCCGGCTTCCTCGACGTACAGGCGATGCGGCCGGCCGAGCAGCTCCAGATTGACGTAGCGGCCGATGATCGGCTCGATCCGTGCGGCTCGGTTACTCACGCTTTCGCCTCGCCCGGACGCAGCAGCGCGAACAGCCGCTTGATGTAGAAGAGGTAGGCCGACATCAGGCGGATGTCGCCCTCGATCTGGATGCGCCGGTAGCGGCGCATGGCGAACAGATCGTGGTAACCCGGCGGCGGCACGGGCTCGAGAAAGCGCGCCCAGGTTTCGCTCGCCGCGCGCAGGCGCAGGTCCGAGCGGGGCATCACGAGCGGCCCTTTGGTCACGCGAACGACGGCGCCACGCTCGACCTCGATCAGCCAGTCGAGGTCGCCGTCGCCGACGATCAGCGCAAGGCTCAAGTCGTGCCCGAAGCGCGCGAGCATCGCGTCGCCGCTGGCGCGCTGTTTGAGGGACTCAAGTGGCAGGGCCATCGCGGGGCGCACCTTCGCGCAGAACGAGAAGCGCGTCAACGCCGATCACGCCCTCCCCTTCGGCTTTCACGATCAGCGGGTTGATTTCCGCCTCATGCACTTCGGGCAGGGCGACGAGGCCCGAGAACGCGACGATCGCCTGCGCCAGCGCGCCAAGGTCACCGCGCGGCGCATTGCGGTAGCCGGCAAGCGGCGCGAAGCCGCGCACCTCGTCGATCATCGCGCGCGCCTCGTCCAGAGTCACCGGCGCCGGCCGCAGCGAGACGTCGCGGTACAGCTCGGCCAGCGTGCCTCCCGCGCCGACCAGCACCAGGGGTCCGACCTGTGGATCGACGCGATAGCCGAGGATCGCTTCGCCGAGCCCTTCTTGCATGCTGGCGGCGATCACGCCGTCGATTCGCGCGTGCGGCTGCGCGGCCGATACGCGCTCCAGCATGCGCTTTGCAGCCGCCGCTGCGCTGCGCGCGGTCTTCAGATTCAGCACGACGCCACCGACCTCAATCTTGTGCGCGATATCGGCAGAGGCGATCTTGATCGCGACGGGAAACGCGCAGTCGATCGGTTCGGCCGGGTCGCGCAGCCACTGCGCCGGCGTCTGCGGCACACCGAGCGCGGCGAAGAGCCGCTCTGGCTGCAACGGGTCCTCGCCGAAGAGGACAGCGCGCAGCGCGTCCGAGCGCCCGTTGTCGGGCATTGGCGGGGGCCTGCGTGGCGCACGCCAGGCGAAGAATGCGGCGAGCGCGTCGGCACAGGACTCCGGCGTGCGAAACGCGGCGACGCCATTCTTTGCGAGCAGCTCCAGCGAGGTCTGCGCCTCGGGCGCAATGAATACTGCGAGTGGCTTGTCAGGCCGCGCCGCGTGCGCACGCAGGATCGGTTCGACCGCGACTTGCGGGTGAAATTGCCCGGACGAGCCCACCGCGGCCACCACCGCGTCGCAATGGTCGGAAGCGAGCAGCGCCTCTAGCACCGGGCCGTAGACGTTGCCGCGCGCACCGGCGAGCGTGAGGTCGATCAACGGCGAATCGCCGACCCGAACGCCGACGGCGCGGATGGCCTCCGCAACGTCTGCCGGGGGCGCAACGACGTCGATGCCTGCAGCGCCGATCGGATCGGCGACCAGGGCTGCGCCGCCGCCGGTGGTCGTCATCATCGCGACGCGTTTGCGCTGCGGTGGGTGCTGGCCGATGACGAGGTGTGCGGTCTCGATCAAGGCTTCGAAACTGTGCACGCGCAGCACACCGCAGGCGCGCAGGAACGCATCGACCGCACGATCATCGCCGGCGATCGCGCCGGTATGCGATTTCGCCAGTTCCACCCCGGCGCGCGAGCGCCCGAGCTTGTAGGCGATGACCGGCTTGCCGGCATCGAACGCGCGGCGCGCCGCATGCGCGATGCGCCCGGGTTCGCGCAGCGTTTCCAGGAAAAGCAGGATCGCCTGCGTCTGTGCATCGTCTACGAGCAGCTCAACCAGCTCGGCCACGGACAGATCGGCCTCGTTGCCTACCGACACCAGCCTGGAGAAGCCGATGCCGCGCGCCGCGCCGCGCGAGAGGAATGCCCCGATCAGGCTCCCCGACTGCGACACGACGCCGAGCGGACCCACCGGGAGCCGATCGAGCTCGAGCACCGCGTTCACCGACAGCGCGGTCGGCGGCGCGGTGCTGATCAGGCCGATGCTGTTCGGGCCGAGCAGGCGCACACCGGCGCCGCGCGCGCGTTCGACCAGCCGCGCCTCGATTTCCCGACCGGCCGCCCCGGTTTCGCCGAAGCCGTCGGTGAAGATCGTCACCACCGGCACGCCGCGCGCAAAGCATTCCTCGCAGGCGGCGGGAACGTCCGCAGGTGGCACCATGATGAAGGCCTGGTCGATCTCTCCCGGCGCCTCGGCCAGGCTCGGATAGGCGGCGACGCCGAGCACCTCGCGCCGGCCGCGATTGATCGGCGCGACCAGCCCCGTGTAGCCGTGCTTGCGCAGGTAGCGCTGCGGGCGAGCCGTATTCTTCGTCGCGTCGCCTGAAGCGCCATAGAGCGCGACGCCGCGCGGCGCGAACAGCGCACGAAACAGCGCCTCGCGCGACTCCAGTTCCGCGCTGCCGGTGGAAGCAGAGTCCGTCGCCTTCATGCGTGATTCCTCGGGCCGAGCGCGCAGCCGCTATTATGCGGGGACCGATCTGATCCCGGCGCAAGACCGGTGGATTCCGAATGGCGCGCATCCTGCTCCTCGACCCCAGCCTGATGGACGAAAAGTCGCATCACTACAGCGCGGCTGCGGCCTTGCTGCACGAGGCATCTGCGCTGGACATGCAGTGCCGGCTGCTGTGCAATCGGGACGCTTCCGATACCGTCAAGCGACTGCCTGCCCTGCCGTTGTTCACTTTGGGCGGATACTTCGGTGAGCCCGACGCGCCAGCCTCCTTCCGCACCACTTCCTGCGCGAACGCGACCATCCTGCTGGACCTGCTGAAGCTAAACGAACAGCTGCAGCGCGACGATTTCGTGCTGTTTCCCACGGTGACGGCCAACATGATCCTGGCGATCTGCCAGTGGATCGCGGGTTTCCAGCCGGCCGCACGGCCGGGATTCGGCCTGTGTCTGATGTTTCCTCCGGACTGGCATCACTCGGGGCAGATCAGCGACGTGCCGCGGCAATTCTTCGACGCGGGATTCGGGATGCTGAAACCGGAGCACAAGCAGCACATGGTGCTCACCTGCGAGACGCAGAGCCTGGCGCAGCTGTACCAGCAGCTGCTGGGAATCGCGCCCGTGGTGTTGCCGGTCCCGCTCGATACGGCCGAGATGCCGCGCACCGCAGCGCCGAGCCCGCAGGCGCCTACGGTGACCTACGTGGGATACGCGAAACGGGAAAAAGGGACGCACCTTCTTCCGGACATCGTGACGGCCGTGCGCAGCCGCTGTCCGCAGGTGCGTTTCGAGATTCAGCTCATGGCGCACAACGATGAGCTGGTCGACACCGTGCGGGCCAGGCTGGCGGCGCACGCGGACGCCGTGAGGATCATCGAGGGACCGCTTTCGAGGCCCGACTACCGGGATCTCGTGTGCCGCGGCAGCCTGATCCTGATGCCCTACGACAGCCGCACCTACCGGGATCGCGGATCCGGTGTCTACACCGATGCCAGGTCGTTGGGCGTGCCGGTGATCGCGCCGGCCGCGACCGCCATCGCCAACGACGCGCTGCATCTGGGCATGGGCGCGACCTTCGACGAGTTCACCGCGGCAAGTGTCGCCGAGGCGATCGTCGCCGCGGTGGCGCGACTTCCGCAGCTCGGCGCGGCCGCCATGCGCGCGTCGGCCGCACGGCCAAGCTCCGGGGGATACCTCAAGGCCTTGCTCGAGCGCCTCGAGCGTGGCTCGGTCACTGGTAGCCCAGGAGCTTGAGCGTTTCCTGGTAGTCGCGATTGCCTCGCAGCGCGTCAGCGAGGTCTCGCGGCAACGTGACGTTGCCCCGGTGCTCTATCTGGTGGCTTTTCAGATTGTCGAGGTCGCCCGTGACGCTGCGGTAGTAAGGCCAATGCTGGATGAACAGGGGATCGAACTCGATTCCAAGCACTTCGCACATGCGCCGCATGGCCTTGACCGGTTGCGCGGTGAAATCCTCGTATCGCACGAATCCGAGCTGCGTCGCGACAGCCGCAAAGCGGCAGCAGCCCGCCATGAATTCCTCGAGCGTGAGATCGCTGGTGGGCTCGAATCTGCGCCAGCTGAGCCACTGGCTCGCCGGATGGCGCACGGTGGCAAGCTGCCGGATGGAACAGGTCGCGCCCAGCGCCTCGCTCAGCAGCAGCCTGCCGCTTGCGGCGCCCTGCGGCGACTTGCCGATGAAGTCGAGCGGCCGCGGCATGAAGTCCAGGTGGTTCCAGCCCCGGATGACCAGCTGCCGATCCTGCGAAGCCGCTTTTTGCGCGAGCAGTGCGATGATTTCTGGCAGCGCGGCAGTGCGCGCTCGCAAGGCTTCCACCTCCGCGCCTGAGAGCAGCTTGAACCAATGACTGGCCTGGAAAAGGGGGTCGAACTCCGGGGCTACCTGCGTGCCGAGGGGGTGAATCTCGCTCAGCAGCACGACGTTCTGCATGCTTCCGAGGCAGCGGCTGATCAGCGTCCCGCCGGCTCGCGCGAGATGATGGATCAGATGAACGGTGGGGCGCGCCGATGCGGCGTTCAAATCGACCTCCCGGCTCAGCGGTTCGGACGCTGCGAAAAGCTGCGGCCGAAAACGCCCTCGGCGATACGGTTCTTCATCATCTCGATCGAGCCTCCGGCGATCATCCAGCCGCGGCAACGGCGCAGGCAGTACTCTACGAGCAGCTCCTGGCTGTAGCCGGTGCCGCCCATGATCTGCATCGCATCGTTGGCGATCTCGAAACCGGCCTGGTTGCAGAACGCCTTCGCGATCGCAGTCTCCTCGGCCGAGGGAAAGCCCTGGTCGGCGTTCGCCGCGGCGCGGTAAAGCAGCAGCTCGCCGGCGTCGAGCTTCATCTTCATGTCGGCGAACTTCCACTGCAGGCCCTGGAACTCTGCAAGAGGACGGCCGAATTGCTGTCGAGTAAGCGCCCACTCTCGAGCGGCTTCGAAGCAGTAACGGCCAAGCGCGAGCGAGCGCGCAGTGTTGCCGATTCGCTCGATGTTGAAGCCGGCGATCTGCTTTCTGAAGCCGCCGGGACCGAGCAGCACGTTATCGCGCGGCACGTAGACGTTCTCGAAGTAAATCTGCACCCACTCCTCGCCCGACATAAAGCTCGAGCGCTTGCCGAACGACACGCCGTCCCAGCCGGGCTCGATCAGCATCGAGCCGATTCCGCCGACGCCCGGTCCATATCGCACGTAAGCGAGGATGACGGAGGCGTACGGACCATGCGTGGAGAACACCTTGCTGCCCGTGACGCGAAAGCCGTCGCCGTCCGCAGTTGCCGAAGTCTTCAGATCGGTGACCGCCGAGCCTGCCTCGGGCTCCGTCATGCCGAGGCACACCACCGTTTCGCCGGCGAGGATCGGCGCGAGGTACTTGGCTTTCTGCTCCGCGCTGCCGAATTCGGCCAGTACGCGCACGGGGCCGAAGTTGCCGGCCTGAATCACATCGGCGCTGCGCGGACAGACCGCGGCGACCGCCTCGATCGCGAGGACCGCGTCGGTCAGGCTGCCTCCCTGACCGCCGTCGGCCTGCGGCATCGTGATGCCGAGCAAACCCTGCTTGGCCATCAGCCGCGCAACGTCGAAGGGATGCGCGGGGTCGTGCGCCCTCGCGAGCGCCCCCGCGGCAAGGTGCCTCTGCGCGAACCCGCGCACGCTGTCGGCAAACAGGCGCTGCTCTTCGGTGAGCCTGAAATCCATCGCCGCGCCTAGCGCCCGGAAAACTGCGGTTTGCGCTTGGCAAGGAACGCTGCAACGCCTTCGCGATAGTCCTCGGTGTCGAAGCAAGCGTAGCCTTCGTCGCGCTCGGCCGGCGTGAGCGGGCGCGGGTCCTGCAGGCGGCGGATGAATTTCTTGTGCCAGCGCGCGACCAGCGGTGCGCCCTCGGCGATGCGGCGCGCCGTCGCGTAGGCCTCCTCTTGGATCTTGTCGTCAGACACCACGCGATTGACCAGGCCCTTTTCGTAAGCCTCGCGCGCGCCCCAGATACGACCTTCGAGCAGGATCTCGAGGGCGGCGGCCGGTCCCACCGCGCGCATCATTCCCTGCAGCTCGTCGTAGGACTCGGTCAGGCCGAGATTCTTCACCGGAACGCCGAAGCGCGCCGATTCGTTGCAGATCCTGAGGTCGCACTGCGATGCGATCAGCAGTCCGCCGCCCACGCAGGCACCCTGAATGAGCGCCAGCGTCGGATGGCGGCACTCGGCAACGGCGTGCATCCAGCCGATGCCCTGCTCGCTGTAGTTCTTCGCCTGCGCGGAGTTCGCGCGTTCTGCGTGAAACGCCGAGATGTCGGCGCCCGCGGCGAACGCCTTTCCGCCCGCGCCACGCAGGACGATGCAGCGCACCGTGTCGTCGGCATCGAGCGCGCGCATCGTCTCACCGAGACGCGACCACATCGCCTTCGACAGCGCGTTCAGCTTCTCCGGATTGTTGAGCGTGACGGTGGCGATCGCACCGTCGCGCGCGCAGAGGATGAGTTCGCTCATCTGCGCTCAGGCTGCGGCGCGCTGACGGCCGCGATGCGCGTCGGCGAGATAGGCCATCGCCGCCTTCACGCCTTCCGCCTTGACCGGCACGGCGGCGAGCGCAAGTCCCATCTCGACGCCGGCGAGCGTGCCCATCAGCGCAAGGTCGTTGAAGTCGCCGAGATGGCCGATGCGGAAGACCTTGCCGGCCAGCTTGCCGAGGCCCGTGCCGAGCGACATGTCGAATGCCTCCAGAATGACCTTGCGCACGCGATCGGCATCGTGGCCGGCGGGCACGAGCACCGCGGTGAGCGAGCCGGAGTACTCGCGCGGGTCGAGGGCGAGGACTTCGAGCCCCCACGCGCGCACCGCGCGCCGCGTCGCCTCGGCGTGGCGCTGGTGGCGCGCGAACACTTTGTCCAACCCCTCTTCCTCGAGCATTGCGATCGCTTCGAGCAGGCCGTAAAGCAGATTGGTGGCCGGGGTGTAGGGGAAATAACCGTTCCTGCCGTTGGCCAGCATTTCGTCCCAGGCCCAGTAGCTTCTCGGCAGCTTCGCAGATTTCGCCGCCTCGAGGGCCTTTGGCGAGATGCAGTTGAACGACAGTCCCGGCGGCAGCATGAGCCCTTTCTGCGAGCCGGCAACTGTGACGTCCACTCCCCACTCGTCGTGCCGGTAGTCGATCGAGGCGAGCGACGAAATGGTGTCGACCATGAACAGTGCCGGGTGACCCGCGGCGTCGATTGCCCCGCGCGCCTCGGCGATGCGTGAGGTGACGCCGGTCGAGGTCTCGTTATGTACCACGCACACGGCCTTGATCTGCCTGGCGGCATCTGCGCGCAGGCACTTCTCGATCTGCGCCGGGTCGGCGCCGTGACGCCAGTCCCCGGCGATGATCTCGATATCGAGACCGAGACGCGTCGCCAGCTTTTGCCAGAGCACCGCGAACTGTCCGGTCTCGCACATCAGCACCCGGTCGCCTGCAGACAGGGTGTTGACGAGCGCGGCCTCCCACGCCCCAGTGCCCGACGCGGGGTAGATGACCGCTTCGCCCTTGGTCGACTTGAAAATGCGCTTCATCCCGGCGAGCACGGCTTTGCCCAGTTCGGCGAATTCCGGGCCGCGGTGGTCCATCGTCGGCATGTCGATGGCGCGCAGCACCCGGTCAGGCACGTTCGTGGGACCGGGAATCTGGAGGAAATGCCGGCCTGGGGTTCTCGCCATGGGGATGCCTCGTAAAATGGGCTGTGCGCGCTGAGAACGTGGATTATCGGCAGTCGCGGCGGG
>Ga0210102_1000049_pt1 | contig 33154 bp, 26 predicted proteins | sample RushOxbow_ThreeS_4_FD_185563 | JGI IMG/M metagenome (GOLD analysis project Ga0210102, IMG submission 185563) | Wetland microbial communities from San Francisco Bay, California, USA, that impact long-term carbon sequestration -... | ecosystem: Environmental > Aquatic > Marine > Wetlands ...
GGCCCAGGTGACGACCTGGTAGTGGAGGGGGATGAAGGCGACATCGGCTGCGGCAAGGGCGCTCGCGCTGCGGGCGACCGCCTCGCGCCGGGCGGGGTCCACCGTGCCGAGGGACTGCGCGATCAAGACGTCCAGCCTGGGGTTGGAATAGCCGCCCCAGTTCCACGCGCCGTAGCCCTTGTCGGGATTCGCCGTCGCCGCGAGCGAGCGCAGCGCGAGATCGGCGGCGCGCGAGCCCCAGCCGAGCAGCGCCACGCCGAAGTCCCGGTTGCGCGCCTTGCCGAAATACACCGCGAGCGGCATCGCATCCACTTTGGCCGCGACGCCCACGCGCGCGAGCATCTGGGCGACCGTCTGCGCGACCTGCTCGTCATTGATGTAGCGGTTGTTGGGCGTTGCGATCGTGAGGGCGAATCCGTCGGGATAGCCCGCTGCGGCGAGCAGCTTTCTCGCGCCCTCCGGATCGTACGGCTCGGGCTTTACCGCCGGGTCGTGGCCGAAGACGCTGGGTGAGAGCACATTCGCGGCCGGCACGGCGAGACCCTCCATCACGCGCCCGGCAATCGCCTCCCGGTTGATCGCCTTCGACAGCGCGCGCCGCACGCGCACGTCCCTGAAGGGATTGGCGGCGAGCGGCTTGCCGGCTTTCGACACGACCCCCGGCGGCCGGTCGCGGCCCTGGTCCACGTGCAGGAAGATCGTGCGCCACGACACCGTCTGTTCCAGCCGAAAGGCGGGATTCTTGCGCAGCCGCGCGATGTCGGCGGTGGGGACATGCTCGATGGCGTCCACCTGGCCGGCGAGGAGCGCTGCCGTGCGCACCGGGTCGCTCGGCAGGATCAGCAGCGTCACCCTCTCCCACGGCAGGCGACCGCCCCAGTAGTCGTCGTGCCGCACGAGCTCGATGCGGTCGCCGCGCGCGAAGCGCGCGAGCTTGTAGGGACCGGTGCCGACCGCCGCGCGCCCGCGGTCAAAATCCTCACCCGACGCCTGCGCCGCTGCGCGCTTCGAAACGATCATCACGTCCGCCAGGTCCTGGAGCAGCGCCCCATGGGGCGTGGCGGTCTTCAACCGCAGCGTGTAGCGGTCCACGATCTCCTTTGCGACGATCGGCCGCACGTAGGGCTGGAAGCCGCCGGGACTGCCGGTGATGGTCAGCGGGCGCTCGAGCGAGAACGCGACATCCTCGGTCGTCAGCTCGGCTCCGTCGTGGAACTTCACGCCTTTGCGCAGCGTGAATTCCCAGGTGAGGGGGTCGGGCGTGCGCCACGTGGCGATCCCCGGGATCGGACGGGTGCGCTCATCGGTCCGTACCAGGGTGTCGAATACGTGATGCTGCACGGTGAGGTTGGGCTGCGCGGCGACGAAGTGCGGGTCCATCGTCGTGACGTCGGCCGACAGGCCGATCCTCAGCTCCGCGGCGCCTGCGCTCAGGCAGAACTGAACCGCCAGGACGCCAAGACGCCACGAGAAATGACGAGTAGCCATTACTACGTCACTTCGTCACCGTGTCACTTCATCACTTGGGCCTGAACTCGTGCGCGAAGGTGCGCTCGTCCGCGCGCGCCTCGTACACGATGCCGCGGCGGGCCGCCCACAGGTTGTGCTGGTGGTAGAGCGGGATGATGCCCAGGTTGCCGACGCCGATCTCAGTGGCCTGCTGCAGCAGCTTCTCGCGCTTCGGGTCGTCCACCGTGGCGAGCGCCTGGTCGAGTATCGCGTCGAGCTTGGTGTTGGAATAGCGGCCGCGGTTCGCGGCTCCCATCCCCTTGTTCTTGTTGAAGGTCGCGAGCAGCGCCTTGAGGGGAGAGGAGGCTTCCATGGTGTCCGCGCCCCAGCCGACCAGCATGAAGCTGAACTCGAGCTTGGAGCCGCGCGAGAAGTAAACCGAGGCCGGCATCGCGTCCACGCGGGTCTGGATGCCGATGCGCGCGAGCATTTGCGCGATCGTCTGGGCGATCTGCTCGTCGTTGACGTAGCGGTTGTTCGGCGCATGCAGCGTGAGCCCGAAGCCGTCGGGATATCCGGCCTCGGCAAGGAGCTTCTTCGCGCCTTCGGGATCGTACGGCTCCGGCTTCAGGGCCGGCGTGAACCCGAAGAAACCTTTGGGCATGAGCTGCCCGGAGGCGACGGCCGCGCCCTCCATGACGCGCTCGACCAGCGCCGGGCGGTTGATCGCCTTCGACATCGCGCGCCGCACGCGCAGGTCCTTCAGGGGGTTGCGGTCGAGCGGCTTGCCCGCCTTGTCGGTGACGAACGGCGTCTTGTCGCGCGCGGTGTCGAGATGGAGGTACATGAGGCGGACCGATACGGTGCGGTAGATGGAAAGATCCTTGCTGCGGGAGAGCTTCGCGAGGTCGGCGGTCGGCACGTTCTCGATCGCGCGCACTTCCCCGGCGAGGAGCGAGGCGACGCGCGTCGGGTCGGAGGTAATAATGCGGAACGTCACCCGTTCCCACGGCGCCTTCGGCCCCCAGTAGGCGTCGTTGCGCGCGAGCTCGATGCGGTCGCCCTTCTGCCAGCGCATGAACTTGAATGGCCCGGTGCCGACGGTCGCTTTCCCGGTGTTGAAGTCGTCGGTGGTCGCGTTCGCGGCCGCTTTCGCGGAGACGATCAGCACCGTGCTGACGTCGATCGGCATCTGCGGGTAGGGCGCCGCGCTTTTGAGCCGCAGCGTCCACGGGTCCACCACGATCTTTTCGGTGATCTGCTTGGTGTAGGTGGTGAAGGGAGAGGGGCTGTTGGGCACGTTGGGGACACGGTCGATCGAAAACACCACGTCGGCCGCAGTGAAGATCGAGCCGTCGTGGAAGCGCACGCCCTTGCGCAGCTTGAATTCCCAGGTGGTGTCGTCCACCGCGCGCCACGATTCGGCGAGGGCAGCCTTGTAGCGTCCGCCGGCGTCCTTCGCCACCAGCGTCTCGAACACGTGGGCTCCGATGTTGTTGTTGGGCGTGAGATTGTGGAAGTGCGGATCCATGGAGGTCACGTCCCCGCCGAGAGCGATGCTCAAGTCGGCGGCGGGAGCGGCGAGCGAGAAAGCGATGAGCGGGAGAGCGAGCAGCTTGTTCATGTCTTTCTCCTACCAGCGGGGGGTCGTCAAGCATAGCGCAATTTGCCGGGCTTGTGACCGCGCCGCCGGCTGGTTTGACACCGGCGCTCGGGCTACCTATGCTCGACGCTCCCCCACACCCGCGTGCGATCATGCCATCCCGATCGGTGAGCCCGCTCTCGAGCGTGGAGATGCTGCGCCGGCTCATCGCGTTTCCAACGGTGAGCCGCGATTCGAACCTCGAGCTGATCCGGTACGTGCGCGGATTCCTCGAGCCCTACGGGGCGGAGATCCGGCTCACCCACGACGAGGCCAAGCGCAAGGCCAATCTGTTCGCGACGCTCGGCCCGCGCGGCGAGCCGGGAATCGTGCTCTCCGGGCACACCGATGTCGTACCGGTCGAGGGCCAGGCGTGGGACAGCGATCCGTTCGAGATGGTCGAGAAGGACGGCAGGCTCTACGGCCGCGGCGCGTGCGATATGAAGGGCTTCCTCGCCTGCGTGCTGGCGCCCATCCCGGAAATTATGGAGCGCGGATTGAAGACGCCGCTGCACCTGGCGTTCTCGTACGACGAGGAAGTCGGTTGCATCGGAGTGGGCAGGCTGATTGCGGATCTGCGGCAGGCCGGCATCCGTCCGCGCTCGTGCATCGTCGGCGAGCCGACCGAGATGCGCCCCGTGATCGCCCACAAGGGCAAGAAGGGCTTCCGTTGCACGGTGCGCGGCCTCGCCGGGCACTCGGCCTATGCGCCGCTCGGCGTCAACGCCGTCGAGTTCGCTGCGGAGGCGGTCGCATTTCTCAAGCAGCTGGCGCGGCGCCACCGCGACCGGGGGCCCTACGACCGCGGCTTCGACATCGCGCACACCACGGTGCACACCGGCGTCATCCGCGGCGGCTCGGCGCTGAACGTCATCCCGCACGAATGCGCGTTCGACTTCGAGTTCCGCCACCTGCCGGGCGACGATCCGGACCGGCTGCTCGCCGAATTCACGGACTACGTGAGGAGCCGCCTCGAGCCGGAGATGCACGCGGTGCATCCCACGGCGGGGTTCGCCATCGAGCCGTTGTCGGAGATCCCGATGCTCGACACCGGGCCGGAAGCCGAAGTGGTAGCGCTTGCGCAGGAGCTCGCCGGCAGCGGCGAGATCGCCAAGGTCTCGTTCGCGACCGAAGGCTCGCAGTTCCAGCGCGCCGGCATCCCGACGGTGGTGTGCGGCCCGGGCTCGATCGCGCAGGCGCACAAGCCGAACGAATACGTCACTCTCGATCAGCTGCGTCGCTGCGACGAATTTCTGCGCAAGCTGGCGGACCGCCTCTGCGGGAAATCGTGACGCCCGGCTCGAGCGGGGCCGTCCACGGAGCCGCGCGCATGGACCCGATCCTTCAACCCTGCGATATTTTTCTCACCCGAGGGACGAGCCTGGTGAGCTGCCTGATCCGGTTCTTCACCCGGAGCTTTGGTGAGAGCCGCACGCTCGTCAATCACGTTGGCGTCATCGTTCAGCCGGGCACGCCGTCTACCGCTGTGGGTGTGGAAGCGTTGAGCCGCGTCTGCCGCCACACGCTCGGGAGCCAATACGGCCCGGGCAGCTCCGACCTGGTTGCGGTCTATCGCCCGCTGAACCTGTCTGCGGCGGAGCAGGCTGCCATCATCGCCGCCGCCCAAGGCTACGTCGGCCGCACCTACGGCTACCTTGCCATCGCCGCTCACGTCCTCGACTGGTGCCTGCTCGGCGCCTATTGCGCGCGCCGGCTCGTGCGGATGGACCGCTATCCTATCTGCTCGTGGCTGGTCGCCCACGCCTTCGGCAAGGCCGACAAGCACTTCGGCGTTGCGGCCGGCATGGCGACTCCGGACGACATCTGGGATTTCGTTACGACCCGTCCCCAGAGCTATGCGCTGATCCGCCCCTTGAGCCGGCTCCGGTAGGCGTCGTCCTGCCTCAGTGGTGCAGGATCTTCGACAGGAATTGCTGCGCGCGCTCGGAACGGGGCTTGCCGAAGAAGTCCTCCTTATTCGCGTCCTCGGCGATTCGGCCCTCGTCCATGAAGATCACGCGGTGAGCGACCTTGCGCGCGAAGCCCATCTCGTGGGTCACGCACATCATGGTCATGCCTTCCAGCGCGAGCTCGACCATGACGTCGAGCACCTCGTTGATCATTTCCGGATCGAGCGCCGAGGTGGGCTCGTCGAACAGCATCGCGATCGGGTCCATCGCGAGCCCGCGCGCGATGGCGACGCGCTGCTGCTGACCGCCCGAGAGCTCCCCCGGGAACTTGCGCGCGTGCATTTCTATCCCGACGCGCTTGAGCAGCGCCATCGACTTGGTCATTGCTTCCTCCGCGTCCCGCCCGAGCACCCGCACCTGCGCGAGGTTGAGATTGTCGATCACCGACATGTGCGGAAACAGCTCGAAGTGCTGGAACACCATGCCGATCTTCGAGCGCAGCCGCGGCAGGTTTGTCTCCTTCGCGCCGACCGACTCGCCGTTGACGATGATCTCGCCCTGCTGAAAGGGCTCGAGGCCGTTCACGCACTTGATGAGCGTGGACTTGCCGGAGCCGGAAGGCCCGCAGACCACGACCACTTCGCCTTTCTCGACTTTCGTGGCGCAATCCTTGAGCACCTGGAAGCTGCCGTACCACTTGCTGACATTCTTGAATTCGATCATCGGCATGGGTGATAGTCCGAGTCAAAGACAATATCCGTGTTCATCCGCGTTCTATTTGACGATCGCGATGCGCTGCTGCAGACGCTTCACCATCCAGGACATGGTATACGAGATGACGAAATAGACGACCGCGGCGAACAAGTACATCTCGACCAGCCGCGCGTCGCGCTGCGCGATGCGGGCGGCGGCGCCCAGGAAATCGACGATGGACAGCACGTAGACGAGGGAGGTGTCCTGGAACAGGATGATGGTCTGCGTGAGCAGCACCGGCAGCATGTTGCGGAACGCTTGCGGCAGCACGACATACCCCATGGTCTGCCAGTAATTGAGACCGAGCGCCTGGCCGGCCGCGACCTGTCCGCGCGCCACGCTCTGGATGCCCGCGCGCATGATCTCGGCGTAGTAGGCGGCCTCGAACATGGTGAAGGTGATGACGGATGACCAGAACGCCCCGACGTGGATCGGCTGCGTCGCGCCGATGATCCAGCCGCCCATCCACGGCACGAGAAAATAGAACCAGAAGATCACGAGCACCAGCGGCACGGAGCGCATCAGGTTGACGTAGAGCGCCGCCGGCACGTTGAGTAGCGCGTAGCTCGAGAGCCGCATCATCGCGAGCAGCGTCCCGAACACGATCCCGCCCGTCATCGCCATCGCCGTGAGCGTCAGCGTGAAAGTCATCCCCTCCCGGAACAGAAAGGGGAGGGAGCGCTCGATGACGTCGAAGTCGAAGCCCGCAAACATCAGTGCCCCGCCATCGGTGCGCCGCCCGCGCTGATCAGGCCCGGGACCCGCACCCGCTTCTCCACCCAGCGCATGCCGAATACCACGATCAGCGTGATGAAGATGTAGATGAGGGTCGCGGCGGTGAAGGCCTCGAAAACCTGGAAAGTGAACTCCTGCATCGAGCGCGCGCGGGCGGTCAATTCCATCAGCCCGATGGTGAGCGCCACCGCCGAATTCTTGATGATGTTCATGAACTCGGAGGTGAGCGGGGGCAGGATGATGCGGAAGGCCTGCGGCAGCAGCACGTGGCGGTAGGTCTGGGGCAGCGTCAACCCGAGCGCAGTTCCGGCCATGCCCTGCCCGCGCGGGAGCGACTGGATGCCGGCGCGCACCTGCTCGGCGACGCGCGCGGAGGTGTAGAAGCCGAGGCACAGGACCGCAGGCCAGAACGAAGCCCACGGCGGGATCATCTGCTTCATGGCGTCGCCCAGTGCCTTCGGCAACAACTCCGGCAGCACGAAGTACCACAGGAACATCTGCACCAGCAGCGGTATATTGCGGAACAGCTCGACGTAGGCGTTACCGAGGCGGACCACCCAGGCGAGCGGCGTGGTGCGCAGCGTGCCGATGGTTGCGCCCAGCGCCAGCGCGATCACCCACGCGAGGAGAGCGGTCGCGAGCGTCCAGCCGACGCCGGATACGAGCCACCACAGGTAGATGCCGGTGCCGTCCGGCGCCTGGTCCCAGAAAATGGTCCAGTTCCAGTTGTACTTCACGTCCCCGGTCCGCTAAGCAGAACGGGGGACAATCGTGTCCCCCGTTCTGTCGTTCGTATCGCGCCGAGCGTGACGGCTACTGATAATCCTTCGGATCGCCCGAGTCGGTCGGGTTCGCCACGACTTTCTTCAACTGGGCGCTCATCGGCACGTTGAGGTTGATGCCCTTGGGCGGAATCGGCTTCAGGAACCACTTCTCGTAGATGGCGTTGATCTGGCCCGACTTGTAGAGGCTGCGCACCGCGCCGTCCACGACTTTCTTGAACGCCGGGTCGTCCCTGCGCAGCATGATGCCGTAGGGCTCGACGGTGTAGGCCTCGGAGCCGATCGCCCAGTCGCCGGGATTCTTGGAAGTGGCGACCAGGCTGTAGAGCAGGATGTCATCCATGAAGAAGGCGGCGGCGCGTCCCGTGTCGACCGTGAGGAAGGATTCCGCATGGTCCTTCGCCGCGATGATGTTCATCCCCAGCTTCTGCTTGGTGTTCTGCTCGGTTGCCCATTTGATGTTGGTGGTGCCGGAGGTCGAGACGACGGTCTTGCCCTTGAGATTGTTGAGCGTCTTGATTTTAGACGCTTTCTTCGCGACGTAGCGGTTGGCGGTCACGAAGTGCGTGATGGTGAACGCGACCTGCTTCTGACGCTCCAGGTTGTTGGTGGTCGAGCCGCATTCGAGGTCGATCGTGCCGTTCGCCATCAGCGGGATGCGCGTCGCCGAGGTCACCGGGTTGTACTTGATGTCGATCTTCGCCATCTTGAGGTTAGCCTTGATCGCATCCACGATTTTCATGCAGATGTCCATGGCGTAGCCCACGGGCTGCTGCTTGTCGTCGTAGTACGAGAAGGGAATCGAGGTATCGCGGTGGCCGATGGTGATGGTGCCGGTGCTCTTGATCTTGTCGAGCGTGCCGGTTGGTTTCTGGGCATTCGCGGTGCCGGCGATGGCGCCCGCCGCGAGCAGCGCGGCGAACAAAGTGGCAAGTCGTCTCATTGTGGACCCCCCTAGGCGTTAACTGATTGGTTTGCGAAGCGTATTGCGGCTGCTATGACGATTCAATCTAGCCCATCGGCCGAACCTTGTCCAGCGCACTGTCGGCGGGGGAGGAGGGGTGGACGTCCATTACCGCGCCACTGCGGCGCTGGTGAAAAAGTCTTCTATGGCGCGCGCCAGCCGCTCCGGCTGGTCGTGGTGCATCATATGGCCGGCGCCGTCGAGCTCGATTTCGCGGCGAATGCGGAATGCGCCCGTGCGTTCGGCGAGCTCCGCCGGCGTGTCCTTCATGCGCGAGAGCATTTCCGATTGCTTTCCCGAGACCAGCAGCACCGGCGCGGTGATGCGCCGCCAGCACGCGATCGCCTCCTCGACCCGGAAGAGATAGGGATTGACGAGCTTGTGCCGCGGATCGCTCGCGAGCACGACTTCTCCCGTGTCGAGCGGCTTTGCCCAGTGCTGCGCGAGGAACGCCGCGCGCTCCTGCGTCAGCCTGGGATTTTTTCTCCGGAGCCGGGCGGCAACCTCCTCGAAGGAGCGGTACGGCTTGAAGCCCGGATTGTCCTTCAACTGGGCGAGCCAGTGCGAGTAGCGCAGCGGCGCCTGGTCCGGTGGATGCCGCGCCAGCCCCAGGCCCTCGAGCGAAACCAGCCGCGCAACGCGATCGGTCCGGATCCCGGCGTAGATCGAAGCAATGACGCCGCCCATGCTGTGGCCGACGATACGCGCCGGCTCATCCGGCTGGTAGCGGTCGAGGAGCGCGTCGAGATCGGCGTAGTAGTCGGGGAACCAGTAGGTCTCGCGCGGCCACTCGGTCAAGCCAAAGCCGCGCCAGTCGGGGGCGATGGCGCACCACTCGCGCGCAAAACCGTCCACCAGGAACTGGAACGACGCGGAGACATCCATCCAGCCGTGCAGAAGGAAGAGCCGCGGCGCCGCGGGATCGCCCCAGATGCGCACGTGGTGACGCAGTCCGCGGATCGCGTGAAATTCGGAGCGGCTGGGCTTCATGCAGGCGATCCTCGCGGGAGCGAAAGGGCCGAATGGTGGAGCGGGAGGCACGGGACGTCAAATTTCGTTTGATATGATGCAGGCACCGAGCCGGATCCCGCCCCGGTGAGCCCCGACCCCATGCACATTTTCAGCCATGCTGCCTTCGCCCGGTTTGCCCGACCCCAGCGCGCCGCGGTGGTGCTCGCCCTGTTCACCGCGCTCGTGGGCGTTGCGCTCCAGTCCCCCGCGGCGGAGCGCTACGAGTACGGTCTGCTGTGGCGCATCGAGGGCGCCGGCGCGCCGGCAAGTCACGTTTTCGGGACTGTGCACCTCGCCGACCCGCGGGTGACGCGCCTGCCGCCCGCGGTGGCGCGGGAGCTCGATCAGGCGCGCAGCGTCACGCTCGAGGCAGGAACCGATTCCGCCAGCATTCTCGGGGTCGCGGGCCGCATGGTATTCACGGATGGTCAGGACCTCCCGGGAGTGGCGGGTGCGGAGCTTTTCAGTCGTGCCGCCAAGTTGACCGAAGGCCTCGGGTTGCCCGAGCCGGTGCTGCGGCAGTTCAGGCCGTGGGCGGTCGCCCTGCTGCTGAGCGTCCCCCCGCAGGACCCCACGAACGTGCTCGACTTCGTGCTGGAGCGCCGTGCCGCGGAGCAGGGCAAGCCGATCCACCAGCTGGAAAGCATGGACGAGCAGACTTCGGTGCTCGAAGGGCTGTCGCAGGAGGACCAGGTGGCACTGCTCAGGCAGGCGGTGGACGAGTACGAGAACATGCCGCGCCGGATCGGGCAAGTGGTCGATGCCTATCTCGCGCGCGACCTCGCCGGCCTCTGGCGCATCAGCCAGGAGGGCGTTGGCGCGGGAAGAGAGGAGCGGCGATTGAATGAAGAGTTCACCCGCCGCCTGCTCCACGAGCGCAACGCCCGCATGGCCGAGCGTGCGGAGCCGCGGTTGAAGGAAGGTGGCGCCTTCGTTGCCGTGGGGGCGCTGCATCTGTATGGCGGCAGCGGCGTGCTGGCGCAGCTCGAGCAGCGCGGCTGGCGCGTGACGCGCGTCTACTAGTGTCGCGTCTCGTAAGTAACTTGCAATATTCCGTTCGGTCTGAGCTTGTCGAAGACTGAACGGAATCAAAGCCGTTCATGGTTCGACAGGCTCACCACGAACGGCAAGTTATCTGCGGGACAGCACACTAGGCCGGTCAAACGCGATTCATGCCTTTCAGGCGCGCGCCGCGAGTCGTAAAATAGGCGCGTGAGCCCGTCGTTCGTCCATCTGCGATTGCACAGTGAGTACTCGATCGTGGATGGCATCGTCCGTCTCGACGAGGCGGTGGCGGCGGCGGCGGCCGACGGCATGCCGGCGCTGGGGCTGACCGACCTCGCCAACGTCTTCGGCATGGTCAAGTTCTACCAGGCGGCGCGCGCGGCGGGCGTCAAGCCCATCGTCGGCTGCGACGTCTGGCTCGAAAACGAGTCCGACCGCGACAAGCCCTTCCGCATGTTGTTGCTCTGCCAGTCGCGCGCGGGCTACCTGCGTCTGTCCGAGCTGTTGACCCGCGCCTACCGGGGCAATCAGTACCGCGGCCGCGCCGAGCTGAAGAAGGACTGGTTCGGCGAAACCGGCAGCGAAGGCCTGATCGCGCTGTCCGGAGCGCATCACGGCGATATCGGGCAGGCGCTGGTGGTGGACAACGCGAAGCACGCCCAGCGGCTCGCGCGCGAATGGGGCGAGCTCTTCCCCGACCGCTTCTATGTCGAGGTGCAGCGGCTCGGCAAGGGCGCCACCGTGCAGGGTGCGGCGAGCGTGCCGCTCGAGACCTACGTCCAGCGCGCGCTCAGGCTCGCATCGAGCCTGAAGCTCCCCGTGGTAGCGACGCATCCGGTGCAGTTCGCGAAGCGCGAGGATTTCCGCGCGCACGAGGCGCGCGTGTGCATCGCGCAGGGCTACACCCTGTCCGACCAGCGCCGCCCGCGGCTCCACAGCGCGGAACATTACTTCAAATCGCAGGCCGAGATGGCGCAGGCATTCCGCGATGTCCCGCAGGCGCTCGCCAACAGCATTGAGATCGCGCGGCGCTGCAACCTGGAGATCGAGCTCGGCAAGAACCGGTTGCCGCAGTTCCAGACCCCGAACGGCGTCAGTCTCGACGACTTCCTGCACAGCCGGGCGATGGAAGGGCTTGAACGCCGGCTGCCGCGGCTCTATCCCGATGCCGCGCTGCGCAGCCGCCAGCAGCCGCGCTACCGCGAGCGGCTGGAGTTCGAGACCCGGACCATCCAGCAAATGGGCTTCTCGGGGTATTTCCTGATCGTCGCGGACTTCATCAACTGGGCGAAGGAGAACGGCGTGCCGGTGGGGCCGGGGCGCGGCTCGGGCGCCGGGTCGCTGGTCGCCTATTCGCTTGGCATCACGGACCTCGATCCGCTGCGCTACGATCTCCTGTTCGAGCGTTTCCTCAACCCGGAGCGCGTCTCGATGCCGGACTTCGACATCGATTTCTGCCAGGACGGGCGCGACCGGGTCATCGAGTACGTGAAGAGCCGCTACGGAGCGGACAGCGTCTCGCAGATCGTCACCTTCGGCACCATGGCGGCGCGGGCGGTGGTGCGCGACGTGGGGAGAGTGCTCGATCTTTCCTACACCTTCTGCGACCAGCTCGCGAAGCTGATCCCGTTCCAGCCCGGGCGCCATCTCACGCTCGCGGACGCCCGGGACATCGAGCCGCAGCTCGTGGAGCGCGAGCAGAAGGAGGAGGAGGTGCGCGAGCTGCTGGCGCTCGCGGAGCAGCTGGAAGGCCTCACGCGCAACGTCGGCATGCACGCGGGCGGCGTGCTGATCGCGCCCGGGAAGCTTACCGACTTCTGCCCGCTCTACGCGGCGGACGGCTCGGATTCCGTGGTCTCCCAGTTCGACATGAAAGACGTCGAGGCGGTGGGGCTGGTGAAGTTCGACTTCCTCGGTCTCACCACGCTCACGGTCCTCGACTGGACGCTGAAGTACATCGTTCCTCCTTCAACCCTGGACCTGGCGACTCTCCCGCTGGACGACGCGGCGACCTACCGAATTTTCGCAGCCGCCGACACGACCGGCGTGTTCCAGTTTGAATCGCGCGGCATGCGTGATCTTCTCGTGCGCGCGAAGCCGGACCGGTTCGAGGACATCGTCGCGCTGGTCGCCCTCTACCGGCCGGGGCCGATGGAGCTGATCCCGGAATTCGTGCGCCGCAAGCAGGGCGGCCGCGTCGATTACCCGGATCCGCGGGTGGAGCCGATACTCAAGCCCACCTACGGCATCATGGTGTACCAGGAGCAGGTGATGCAGATCGCGCAGATCATCGGCGGCTACACCCTGGGCAGCGCCGACCTGCTGCGGCGCGCGATGGGCAAGAAGCTGCCCGAGGAGATGGCCCAGCACCGCAGCATTTTCGTCAAGGGCGCCGGGAAGAACGGGATCAGCGAGCGGCGCGCCAACGAGCTGTTCGACCTGATGGAGAAGTTCGCGGGCTACGGTTTCAACAAGTCTCACGCCGCGGCCTACGCGCTCGTCGCGTACCAGACCGCCTACATGAAGGCCCATCACGCCGCTGCGTTCATCGCCGCCAACATGTCGGCGGTAATGAACGACACCGACAAGGTGGAATTGTTCGCCGAGGACGCGCGCGCCCACGGCATCGAGCTGCTGGTTCCCGACGTCAATCAGTCGAACTACCGGTTCGAGCCGGTGGGCGGCAAGAGCATCCGCTACGGGCTCGGCGGGATCAAGGGCACGGGCGAGGCGGCGATCGCCTCCATCGTGGAAGCGCGCAAGCAGGGGCCGTTCAAGGATTTGTTCGACTTCTGCCACCGCGTGGACAAGCGCCTCGTCAACCGGCGGGTGGTCGAGTCGCTGATCCGCGCGGGGGCCTTCGATTCCCTGAACGGTCATCGCGCGAGCCTGCTTGCGACCGTCGGAGTGGCGCTCGAGAGCGCGGAGCAGGCGAGCCGGTCCGTGCATCAGGTGAGCCTGTTCGGCGACCTCGCCGAGACCTCCCGGCAGGTGGCGCTGGTGGACGCGCAGCACTGGAGCGAGAAGGAGCGCCTGCAGAACGAGAAGGCGGCGCTCGGCTTCTACTTCAGCGGACACCTCTTCAACATCTATCGCGACGAGGTACGCCGCTTCGTCCGCACGCGGCTTGCCGACCTCGGCGCCGCGGGAAACGGCGACTACGCGGGCCGGACGCACTGGGTCGCGGGCGTCGTGCTCGGCACGCGGGTGCAGACCACCGCGAGCGGGCGCATGGGCGTGATCCAGCTCGCGGACAACTCCGGGCGCTTCGAGATCGTGGCGTTCCGCGAAGTGTTCGAGAAGCACCGCCAGAAGCTGAAGGAGGACGAGCTGCTGGTGCTGGAAGTGCGGCTGCGGGCGGCGCGCGCGCGCGTCGTGAATGGCGAGAGCGATTCCGGCCCGGACTTCGGGATGCGCATCGAGGCGTTGAACGTGCTCGATCTCGCGGAGGCGCGCAACCGCTTCGCGCGCGGCGTGAAAATCACGTGCAACGGCGCTTCCTCCGGCAACCGGCTGCGCGAGGTGCTGGCGCCCTACCGCAGCGGCCGCTGCCCGGTGTCGATCGTCTATTCCAACCGCGATGCAAGCTGCGAGATCGACCTGGGCGAGGCCTGGCGCGTGAACCTGCACGAGGACCTGATCAAGTCGCTCGCGGAGCGGTTCAGTCCCGAGAACGTGCGCATCGTCTACAACGAAACCGTGGATCGTGGATCGTGATTCGTGTCGCGGCGGGGGTGTGCCTGCTGCTCGCGGCGGCTGCGCCGGCGGGCGCCGGAGAGGCGGAGTGGAAACTTCTGTACGACCAGGCGGTCGCGCAACTTCAGCGCGGCAATTTCGAGCAGGCCGGATCGTTCGCGCGGCAGGCGCTCAGAGAAGCCGAGACGACCCTCGGGCCCGAGCACCGCGCCACGGAGGCGAGCCTTTCCACGTTCTCGCTCGCGCTGCGCCTCAGCGGCAGGCCGGAGGAAGCGCTGCCCGTAGCCGAGCGGCTGGTGGCCCTCAGGACGAAGCAGTACGGCCCGGAGGATTCCGCGACCGCCATCGCGTTGCACAACAGCGCCGAGATCCTGATCGCGCAGAACCGCTTCGCCGAGGCGGGACAGGTGCAGTTGAGGGCGCTCGCGGTATTCGAGACGAAGCTGGGAGCGAAGCACGTCAATACCGCCACCGCACTGCACAACATGGGCTCGATCCTGCTCAAGCAGGAGAAATACGCCGAAGCCGAAAAATACCTGCGTCGCGCGCTGGCGGCAAAGGAGCAGGCTCTCAAGCCCGGCCACCTCAGCATCGCGCACACGCTGGACAATCTTGCCGCGGTGCTCGACGCGCAGGGCCGGAGTATCGAGGCGGACAAGCATCGCCGCCGCGCCGCAGGCATCCGCCGCAAGGCGCAGCCGTCGTAGTGATCAAGTGGCGCGGTAACGACGTGGCGTAACCGTCAGTCGTCAGTCGTCACCCGCCACTCATTCTGTGGGTCGTGTCTCGAACCCGGCGTAATCCCCGCCCGCATCGGTGACGCGCACCTCGGCGACGACGGCGCTGGGTGGCCCGCGCCGCGCCCAGGCGATCATCGATTCCACCGCTGCCGCAGTCCCCTGGACGACGGCTTCCACGGCTCCGTCACGGCGGTTTCGCACCCAGCCGGTCACGCCCAGCTCGCGCGCCTTGCGCTCCATGTAGAAGCGGAATCCCACGCCCTGCACGCGGCCGGTGATGAGGAGTTGCTTCGTAAGCCGTGCCATGATTCCCTTTTCTGCCGGGGTACTGGGTGAATTCTAATGGGGCAATCAAATTGCTTTATGCCACAGACCGGCAGGATATTGCAGTATTTGGAGCAATGCTCTACCGTAACCGCCGATGGCTAGGAGCCTTGCTAATCAGGAGGAGGTCATGATGACGACTCGTTTTGAGGTGGTGCTGGTAACGGCGTTGGCGCTGGCCATGACAGGCTGCGCGTCCATGGGCGGCGGGGATGCGACGGCCAACGTCGCTCCCGACAAGGTCGTCTATCACGTCAACAACTCCGATGCCCAGGCGACCGATGCACTGCGCAACATCGGCAATCACCTCGAAGTCAACCCGAAGGCGCATATTGTCGTGGTGACGCACGCGCGGGGCGTGGATTTCCTGTTCGATGGCGCGAAGGACAAGGGCGGCAATCCATACAACATACGCGTGGAGCAGTTGAAAGGGCAGGGCGTCCAGTTCAACGTGTGCGAGATCACGCTGCGCAATCGCAAGATCACGCGCAGCAAGTTCATCCCGGAAGCGACCTTCGTGCCCTCGGGCGTGGCGGAGATCACGCGGCTTCAGCAGCGCGAGGGCTACGCCTATTTGCGCCCCTGATCGCGGTGTGCAGATGGGAGGCGAGAATCGTGGTCCATGCATCTCTGTAGCGAATCGTTGACCACGGTTCCGTAATCAAGAAGGGCGGCGCAGGCCGCCCTTCTTATTGGGGGACGGCAAATTGCACGATCAATGCCAAAGCGAATAAAATCCGCACTTTGCCGCGTGATCCGGGTGCCCGGGCCGCGCCGCACGCACACTGCCGATGCCCGCTTCTCCCGTCTCCCACCTCGTAAGTGTCATCGGCGGTCCGTACGCATAGGCGCCGATAATCTCAGATGGATTTCTCTTCGTTCCGGCCGGTCGAGGCGGCGGTCACTTTATCGGTGATCTGGATCGGCCTCGGTGGCGCTGGGCTCGCGTTCGCGCGCGCCCCGCGTGTCGTCACCGATTGGGTGTTCCCGGCGGGCGCCGCGGTCGCGCTGGCGCTTGCGCTAACCGGGCTTTGGGCAATGAACGCTCCGGTGAGCACCGCCGTCCTGCCGGCCGGGCTGCCCGACCTGCCGTTCCACGTGCGCGTCGATCCGCTGTCCGGATTCTTCCTGCTGCTGCTGGGCGGCGTCTCGTTCGGCATTTCGCTGTTCTCCGCCGGTTACTTTCGCGGCAGCGGGGACAGTTCGGTCGGATTGATGTCATTGCAGTACCACGTGTTCCTCGCCAGCATGGGTTTCGTGCTGATCGCCGATGACGCGTATCTCTTCATGGTCGTCTGGGAATCGATGGCGCTGTCATCGTATTTCCTCGTTACCGCCGAACACCACAGCGAGCAGAACCGCAAGGCCGGCTTCATCTACCTGCTGGTGGCGCATCTGGGGGCAATCAGCATCCTCCTGTCCTTCGGCGTGCTGCACGGCGGCCACGGCGATTACACCTTCGACGCGCTGCGCCGCGCCGAGCTGTCCAGCTTCTGGGCCACGATCGCGTTCGTGCTGGCGTTTTTCGGCTTCGGCGCAAAAGCCGGCATGCTGCCGCTGCACGTGTGGCTGCCGGAAGCCCACCCGGCGGCGCCGTCCCCGGTGTCCGCGCTGATGTCGGGCGTGATGCTGAAGACCGCGATCTACGGCATGGTGCGCGTGATCTACGATCTCATCGGCGGCATCCGCTGGGAATGGGGCTTGACCGTGCTGCTGTTCGGGGCGGCGACGTCGCTCTTCGGCGTGCTGTTTGCATTGATGCAGCATGATCTCAAGCGCCTGCTTGCGTACCACTCGGTCGAGAACATCGGCATCATCCTGATCGGCATCGGGCTCTCGATGGTGTTCCTCGGCAGCGGGCATCCGGTCGCCGCCGTGCTGGGGCTGATCGCCGGGCTCTATCACACGCTCAATCACGCGGTGTTCAAGGGATTGCTGTTCCTCGGCGCGGGCGCGATCCTGAAGTCGACCGGGCTGAGAAACCTGAACGAGATGGGCGGGCTGATCCGTTACCTGCCGCATACCGCGCTTTATTTCCTGATCGGCGCGCTCGCGATCTCGGCGCTGCCGCCGCTGAACGGTTTTGTCTCGGAGTGGCTCACCTTCCAGGCATCGCTGCAGGCGCCTCTGCTGGAGAGCAGCGTGGTGCGGAGCCTGGTGCCGATCGTCGCCGCCGTGCTCGCGCTCTCGGGTGCGCTCACCGGCATGTGCTTCGTCAAGGTGTACGGGGTCGCCTTCCTCGGCCAGCACCGGCACGAGCTCGCCGAGACGCCGCGCGAGGCGAGCCGATGGGAGCGAGCCGGAATGTTGTGGCTCGCGGCTGCGTGCTTCGCGCTCGGGTTGCTGCCGGTGTTCATGATCGGGCAGCTGAACAACGTCAGCCAGGCGCTGATCAAGGCCGGCCTTCCCGATGAGGCGATGGCTTCGGGCTGGCTGTGGCTGGTGCCGACCTCGAGCGCGCAGGCGAGCTACAGCCCGATCGTGTTCCTGCTGGTAATTGCGGCGGTGTTTGCGCTGACGTATCTCGTGGTGCGCCAGGTTTACCACGGCCGGCTGCGCCGTTCCGATCCCTGGGACTGCGGCTTTCCCGCGCAGACTTCACGCATGGAGGACACGGCCGACGGATTCGGCCAGCCGATCCGCCAGATCTTTGCGCCGGTTTACCTGATCCACCGCGAGATTCCGCGCGCCGACGACCCGCGGCCGGTGTTCAAGCAGGAGATCGAGGACCGGCACTGGAATGCGATCTATTCTCCGATCGCGCGCTTCGCCGAATTTCTCTCCGGCCACATCGGCAAGGTGCAGCAGGGGCGCATCTCGGTGTACCTGCTGTACAGCTTCCTGACGCTGATTGCCTTGCTGGTATTCGCACAATGAAACAGGCGAGCGGCATCATTTTCCAGGTTTTGCAGTCGGTGCTCGTGGTGCTGATCGCGCCGCTGGTGCTGGGCTGGGTCAATCAGTGCCGCGCCTGGCTGCAGAACAGGAGCGGCCCGGGCGTTTGGCAGCCGTACCGGGTGCTGAACAAGCTGTTTCACAAGGATGCGGTGCTCGCGCACGATGCGTCCCTCTTGTTCCGGTCCACGCCTTACATCCTGTTCGGCTGCATGTGGCTCGCAGTCGGCATCGTGCCGGTGCTCGCTACGTCACTGCCTTTCGCGCCGGCGGCGGACGTGATCGCGCTGGTCGGGCTGTTCGCGCTCGCGCGCGTTTTCGTGTCGCTCGCCGGCATGGACATCGGCACCTCGTTCGGCACTCTGGGGGCGCGCCGCGAGATGATGATCGGTTTTCTCGCGGAGCCGGCGATGCTGATGACGCTGTTTACCGCTTCGCTCATCAGCCACTCCACCTCGCTGCCGACCATCGTCGACACGCTGGGCCACGGGGAGCTGGTGATCTATCCGAGCATGGCATTCGCGGCGGTCGCTTTCGTGATGGTGCTGCTCGCGGAGAACGCGCGCATCCCGATCGACAACCCGTCCACGCACCTCGAGCTCACCATGATCCACGAGGCGATGATCCTCGAATACTCGGCGCGGCATCTTGCGCTCGTCGAATGGGCCACGAGCCTCAAGCTCACTGCTTATATCACGATTGGATTTGCCATATTCGTCCCATGGGGAATCGCGCAGGCGGGTGACTGGGAGGGATTGCTGATTGCGTTTGCCGTTCTCCTGGTGAAGCTCGCACTGGCGGGCGCGGGGCTGGCGCTGCTGGAAACGGTTTCGGCGAAGATGCGGATCTTCCGCGCGCCGGAATTCCTGGGCACCGCCTTCATGCTCGCCACGCTCGGCATGCTGATCCACTTCCTTCTCGAGGCGTGAGATGCCGTCGCTGCCGCTGTGGAGCCAGCTCATCAACCTGCTTGCGGCGTTGCTGCTCCTGCTCGCGTTCGCCATGCTCACGCAGCGGCGCGTCCTTTCGCTCATCAGGCTGTTTGCCGCGCAGGGGTTTGTGCTTGCCCTGTCCACGCTGGTGGTTGCGTATACGACGAATCAGCCGGACCTTTACATGTCGGTGGCGGTCACGTTCGGCCTGAAGGTGCTGGCGCTGCCGTGGTTTCTGCACTGGCTGATCCGGAAGCTGAACGTGCAGTGGGACATCGAGACGGTGATCAACATCCCCGTGCAGATGCTGGTTGGCATCGTGCTGGTCATTTTCGCGTTCAACCTGGCCGCGCCGATCTCGGAGATCGCCGGCACCATCACGAAGAGCACGCTCGGCATTGCCATCGCCAGCATTCTCCTTTCGTTCCTGATGATGATCGCGCGGCGCAAGGCGGTCTCCCAGGTGATCGGCTTCCTGGCGATGGAAAACGGCCTGTTCTTCGCGGCGACTTCAGCGACTTACGGCATGCCGCTGGTAGTGGAGCTCGGCATCCTGTTCGACGTGCTGGTGGGCACCCTCGTCTTCGGGGTGTTCTTCTTCCAAATCCGCGAGACTTTCGAGAGCCTCGACATCCACCACCTGGAGAAGCTGAAGGACCGCTAGCGTGGAGATACTGCTGCTTCTCGGGGCACCGTTCGCGGGCGGCATCGTGCTCGCGGTCTGGGGCCACCGCCGCTTCGCGCCGGAGCTCAACTCCGGGATGAGTCTGCTCACGTTCCTCGCCGCCTGCGTTCTCACCGCGCGGATCATCGCGGACGGGCCTATCCTCGCATGGAACAGGGCGTTTTTCGTCGACCCGTTCAACGTGTTCCTGGTCGCGCTCACCGCGTTCGTCGCCTTCACCACATCGCTGTTCAGCCGGCCCTACATGCGAATCGAGGCGCATACCGGCAGACTTTCCCCGAACCGGCTGCGGCTCTATCACAGCATGTTCCAGTTGTTCACGTTCACCATGCTGCTTGCACTCCTCACCAACAACGTCGGCATCCTGTGGGTGGCGATGGAGGCGGCCACGCTCACCACAGTGCTGCTGGTGAGCCTCTACCGCACGCCGGCGAGCCTGGAGGCGGCGTGGAAGTACTTCATCCTGTGCAGCGTGGGCATCGCGCAGGCGTTGTTCGGTACGATCTTGCTGTATTTCGCGGCGGAGAAAGTGCTGGGCTCGGGCGGCACGGCGCTGCTGTGGACCGATCTCAACCAGGTCAAGGGCCAGCTCGAGCCCACCGTGATGTCGCTCGCATTCGTGTTTCTCCTGGTGGGCTACGGCACCAAGGTCGGGCTCGCGCCGCTGCACAATTGGCTGCCCGACGCGCACGCGGAGGGGCCGACGCCGATCTCGGCGGTGCTCTCCGGGCTGCTGCTCAACGTCGCGCTCTACGCGGTGGTGCGCGCGAAGGTGCTGGTCGAGGGCGCGCTTGGCAACAATTTCGCCGGCAATCTGATGATGGGCTTCGGCCTGCTGTCGGTGGTGATCGCGGCGTTCCTGCTGTCGCGCCAGCGGGATATCAAGCGCCTGTTCGCCTATTCCTCGATCGAGCACATGGGGCTGATGACCTTCGCCTTCGGGATGGGCGGCGCGCTCGCGACTTTCGCGGGGCTGCTGCACATGACGGTGCACTCGCTCACCAAGTCGGCGATCTTCTTCGCGGTCGGCCACGCCGCGCAAAAATCGGGCACCCAGGTCATGGCGGACATCAGGGGGCTCATCGAGAGCAACCCGACCATCGGCTGGGGCCTGATGCTCGGCAGCCTTGCAATCCTCGGCATGCCGCCGTTCGGCGTGTTCGCGAGCGAGTTCATGCTGCTCACCGCCGCCATGCACCAGGAGCCCTGGGCTACGCCCTTCCTGCTCGCCGCGCTCGGTGTCGCATTCGCGGCGATCTTCGGCAAGGTTCAGCCGATGGTGTTCGGGAAGGCAAGCGTTGAGCGGCTGCCGCACCCGCCGGCGCTGATTCCCGTATTCGTTCACCTCGCGATCGTGCTGCTGCTGGGCCTGTACATGCCGCCGTATCTCGCGGAGTGGTACCGGCAGGCCGCTGCCCTCATCGGGTGATGAGTGATGAGTAACGGATGAGGCTGGAAGACTTCCAACTTGAGCTGAAGCCGCTCCCCGGCGCGATGCCGATCTGGCACGGGCGCGTCGACGCGCGGCAATGGCGAACGGCCTGCCAGCAGGTGCGTGACAAAGGCGGGCGGCTCGTTGCCTTGTGGGCTGCCGACAATCGCGATGGGAGCGGGGCGTTCTCTGTGCACGCGGCGCTGACGGTACAGTCGGGGCTGTTGGTCATTACGTTGCCGCTCGATGGCGAGAGCTATCCTGACGTCGCCGACATTTTTCCCGGGGCAAACCGCATGCAGCGCGCGGCCTACGATCTGTTCGGCGTGAGAGCCGAAAATGCTGCTGACCGCCGCAAGTGGCTGCGCCACGCCGCGTGGCGCGCCGAAGAATTCCCGCTTCGCAAAGACTTCATCAGCCGTCAGCCGTCAGTCGTCACCGGAAGCAGCGAAGCGGACGACTATCCCTTCGTGAGAGTCGAGGGGGAGGGGGTACATGAGATTCCCGTGGGGCCGGTGCACGCAGGCACCATCGAACCGGGGCACTTTCGCTTTTCCATCGTCGGCGAGGGCATCCTGCGCCTGGAGGAGCGGCTCGGCTACAAGCACAAGGGCATCGAGAAGCGCTTCGAGTCGATGACACTCGCCGAGGGCGCGAAGCTTGCTGGACGCGTGTCGGGCGATTCGACCGTGGCGTACGCCTGGGCGTACGCGATGGCGGTGGAGGGAGTCACCGCGGTGACGCCGCCGCAACGGGCTTTATGGCTGCGCGCGTTGCTGCTCGAGCGCGAGCGCGTCGGCCAACACCTGTGGGACCTGGGCTTTCTTGGCAACGACGCGGGGCTCGCGTTCGGGCTCGCGCAGTTTTCGCGGCTTCGCGAGGACTGGTTGCGGGTAAGCCATGCGCTGTTCGGCCACCGCTACCTGATGGACGCTATCGTTCCCGGAGGCGTAGCGCGCGACATCGACGCGCACGGCATCGTCCGGATGCGCGATGAAATCAAGGCTGCCGGCAAGGCCGTCGCGCTGCTCAAGAACATCTACGACGAGCACGCGGGCCTGCAGGATCGCTTCATCGGTTGCGGCCGGGTACGACCGGAGGTCGCCGACCGGATGGGTTTGACCGGTCTCGCGGGCCGTGCAAGCGGGCTGGCGTGGGACCTGCGCGCGCAATTCCCGCCGGTTCCGTACGACAGCTTCGACACGCGCATGGCGACTCACCGCAATGGCGACGTAGCGGCGCGCGTGACGGTGCGCTTCGAGGAGATCGCTGAGTCGCTGCGCCTGATCGGCCTGATCCTCTCGGACCTGCCGGGCGGCGACATTGCCCGGCCTGTCCCGGATGCACCCGAGAACGCGCTCGGCATCGGCTGGGTGGAGGGCTGGCGCGGCGAAGTGCTGATTGCCCTCGAGACCGGTGCCGCAAACCGCATCCGGCGGCTCCATCCGCACGATCCGTCGTGGCAGAACTGGCCGCTGCTCGAGCGCGCGGTGCTGGGCAACATCGTTCCGGATTTTCCGCTCATCAACAAGTCGTTCAATCTGTCGTATAGCGGCCACGACCTATGACCGAGCGATCAGCTATCGGCTCTCAGCGGTCAGCCAAGGCCGCTTTCACGCTTCAAGCGGAATGCTGATTGCTGAGAGCCGATAGCTATGTTCCAGTTGCTGAAGCAGATCGCCGTCACGGGGATCAAGACCGAGGAGCCACCGCGTCCTGACGAGGCGTTGCGTGTCACCGCGCAGCGGCTGCAGGCCGATGTCCTTGAGCATTTCGCGGGCGCGCTGACCATCCGCCATGTCGATGCCGGTTCCTGCAATGGCTGCGAGCTCGAGATCAACGCGCTCAACAATCCCTACTACAACCTGGAAGGGCTCGGCATCCGCTTCGTGGCGAGCCCGCGCCACGCCGACATGCTGCTCGTGACCGGGCCGGTGTCGCGGCACATGGAGGTGGCCCTGAAGCGCACCTACGATGCGACGCCCGAGCCCAAGCTGGTGGTGGCGATCGGGGATTGCGGCTGCACCGGCGGCATCTTCGGGGAGAGTTACGCCAGCCGCGGGCGCGTGTCGAACGTGATCCCGGTGGACGTCGCGGTGCCGGGCTGCCCGCCGACGCCGCTTGCGATCATGCAGGGCATACTGACGGCAATCAGCGCGAAGAAAGACTGACCATGCGGGCGATGGTTCTGGAGCAGTTCGGCATGCCGCTGAAATTGAAGGACATGCCGGTGCCGAAGATCGGTCCCAACGAGGCGCTGGTGCGGGTGCGCGTATGCGGCGCCGGCCTGACCGTCGTCATCATGGTCGCGACGCCGGGACGGATCAAGTCGTATCCCCGCATACCCGGGCACGAGGTCGCGGGCGAGGTCGTCGAGGTGGGCTCGGAGGTGAGGACCGTAAGAGTCGGCCAGCGCGTGACCAATCACTACTACCTTACGTGCGGCAACTGCCGCTACTGCCGCAGCGGGCGCGAGACGCTGTGCGAAAACTTCCGGGGCAACGTCGGCCAGGGCTGCGACGGCGGCTACGCGGAGTACATCGCGCTCCCGGAGCGCAACCTCATTCCGATACCCGACGGCGTCTCCGACCTCGAGGCGGCGGTCGCGGCCGACGCGATCGCGACGCCCTACCACGCCTGCCATGCCGAGGCGCAGGTGAGTCCGGGAGACGACGTGCTCATCATCGGCGCGGGCGGCGGCGTCGGCATCCACATGGTGCAGATGGCGCGACTGTGCGGCGGGCGCGTGCTCGCGGCGGAGATCGGGGAGGAAAAGCTCGAGCTCGCGCGGGCGATGGGCGCGGAGGAGGTGATCGACGCGCGGCGCGGAGATCTCGTCAAGCAGGTGAAGGCGTTGACCGGCGGGCGGGGCGTGGACGCGGCCATCGACATCGTCGGCAACAGCCGGACGCTGCAGGCCTCCCTCGAGTCGCTCGCCCCGGCGGGGCGCATGGTGATCATCGGCAGCAAGCCCGCGTCGGTCTACGGGGAGGATCCCACCTTCAAAGTGAACCCCGGGGCATTCATGCGGCAGGCGCAGGAAATCCACGGCTCGCGCTACGTGAACAACGCCGAGATCGCGCGCACGCTGGAGCTGGTGAAGCACAAGCGGATAACAGCGGTGGTGAACCGCACTTTCCCGCTGGAGGAGGCGGAGCAGGTGCACGAGCTGCTGCGGAAGAACGCGATCGCGGGGCGGGCCGCCCTCCTTGTGGGATGACGCGCGACCGTCCGCGGATTACCGCTTGAGTTCGCGCGCGAAGAATTCCAGCGTCCGTCGGGTCGCGTCGGCGCGCGCCTCGGGATGCTCGCCGGCGGTCGCCCCCTTTAGGTCGGGCTTGTTGAGATTACGGACGTTCGGGCGGTAGCGCACCGGCGAGTTGATCCGGTCGAAGCTGTGGTGCGCGCCGGGGTAGGTGACGATCTCCATGTCGGCGCCCTGCCTGCGGGCGATTGCGGCGAGCTCGACGCACGGCGCGGCCGGCGTCCAGTCATCCGCTTCGCCCGCCAGGATCAGCAGCGGCGCATAGGGGCGATAGGGCGTTTTCGAGCGCGCGAGCGTCCTGCATCCCGGGTAGAAGGCGACCGCCGCACGGATTCCGCGGCGCGGCTGGCCATCCCGCATTCCGTAGAGCGTGCCGCTTGCTCCATTCGACCAGCCGATGAGCCCGACGCGGTCGCCGGCGACATAGGGCTGCGCCGCCAGCCACTGCCGGGCGGCGTAGATGTCGTCGGCGCGCTCCCGGCTTTCGCGTATCGGCCGCTTCTGCAGCTCGCAGATCGACCGGAAGCCGCGCGGTCCGAAGCTGTCCACCAGCAGTGCGACGTATCCGTCGAGCGCGAGCAGCTCGGCCCAGTGGCGGTAGGACGCGGTGACGTAGCCCTGATTCGTGTACATCCCGCCGCAGCCATGCATCAGCACAAGCGCGGGGAAGGGCCCCGGCCCGAGCGGACGGAACATGAGCGCGCTCAGCTGCACCGGCTCGCCGTTGAACTCCTCGAGTGCGGGAAACTCGACCCATTGCGTGTCGTAATTCGCGGCGGCCGGCCCGCCCGCGGCCAGAGCGAGCCCGAGGAGCAGCGTCTTCAACCGGCGCAACGCCGCGCCCTCGTCGCCGCGCACGCGCGTCACCACGGCGCAGCGCTTGAGGACGGCGTAAATGCTGCCGCCGAATGCTGACGACTCACGCCTTTTGGGCCATGCGCCGCATTCGGGCCTGCTGCGCAAAGTAGACGAAAGCCACCAGCACGAGCGCCGGCAGGTAAACCCAGTGCTCCGAGGGGCGGTCGCTCGGAACCTTGATCGTCGCGATTTTCCAGCCCAGCTCGAAACCGGACTTTCTTGCGCGGCTGCCGAACCTGACGTTCGCGATTCGCGCCTCATCGCCCAGCACCGACACGGTGAGCCCGGCTTCGGCGAGACGGTCGCGGCCCTCGCCCGGCTTGTCGAGCCGCGCCGCGACCGTCTTGCGGATTTTCTCGCCTTCCACGTTCTCGCCCTCGATCACCAGCACCAGGCGATCCCGTTCCGGAAGATCCCGCGCGACGCGGAGGATTTCCCCGGGCGCGACGTCGGTGTAGGGCTCGTAGAGCTGATCCATGAAGTAGTCGGGCCGGAACAGCGCGAAGGTGGCGAGCAGCAGCAGCACGATTTCCCACCATTTGCAGCGGGTACGGAACCAGCCGAGCGTCGCGGCGGCGAACACGAGCGAGGCGGTGGTCGCGGCGAAGAACACGAGCAGCACCTCGAACCAGCCGCGCACGTCGATGAGCAGCAGCATCGGATTGAAGATGAAGACAAAGGGCAGCACCACGGTGCGCAGCGCGTAAACGGAACCTTGCAGCCCGGTCTTGATGGCGTCCTCGCCCGAGATCGCCGCGGCAGCGAAGGTCGCGAGCCCGACCGGCGGCGTGATGTCGCCCATGATCCCGTAGTAGAAGACGAAGAGATGCACGGCAATGAGCGGAATCACGAGACCGGACTGCGCGCCGAGCTCGACGATCACCGGAGCCATCAGCGTCGCGACCAGGATGTAGTTCGCGGTGGTAGGCACACCGAGCCCCAGGACCAGGCAAACAAAGGCGGTGAATCCCAGCATCAGCACCACGTTCCCCTGCGATACCGCTTCCACGAATTCGGTCATGCGCAGCCCGAGGCCCGTCAACGTGATGCCGCCCACGATGATGCCCGCGGTGCCCGTCGCGATCGCGATGCCGATCATGTTGCGAGCGCCTTCGTTCAGCCCCTCGACGACGTCGCGCAGCCCGCGCTTCGCCTCGGTCCCGAGCCCGCGCTGTCCGCGAAAGAGCTTCGTGAGCGGTCGCTGCGTCGCCATCAGGACAATCAACGTGAGCGTCGCCCAGAACGCGGAAAGCGCGGGCGAAAGCTCCTCGATCATCAGGCACCAGATGAGCACGCCGAGGGGAATGAGAAAGTGCAGCCCTGCTTTCACCGTCGGCCAGGTGTCGGGCAGCACCGGGTGCTCGACGTCGATGTCGGGCGGCAGATCCGGGCAGCGCGCAGCGACCCGCGTCGAAACGACGTAGAGCGCCGCAAGCATTGCTCCGAGCACCCAGGGCGCCGCCGCGCCGAGCTGGCTCTTCACCGCTTCGGCGACGAAGTAGACCGCGGCGCACACCGCGATCGTGCCCGAGACCCCGAGCGCCCAGGCGACGAGCTTCTGCGGCAACGTGCGCTCGCGTGCCTGCGCCGTGGGATTCAGGCCAAGCTTGAGCGCCTCGAGGTGCACGATGTAGAAGAGCGCGATGTACGAGATGAGCGCCGGCAGGAACGCGTGCTTGATGACCTCGGTGTAGGGAATGCCGACGTACTCGACCATGAGGAACGCGGCGGCGCCCATCACCGGCGGCATGATCTGCCCGTTCACCGAAGAGGCGGTCTCGATCGCGCCCGCCTTGACGCCGCCGTAGCCGGACTTGGTCATGAGCGGAATCGTGAAGATGCCGCCCGAGACCACGTTCGAGACCGACGAGCCGGAGATCAGGCCGTTCAGTCCGGATGACACGACCGCGACCTTGGCCGGTCCGCCGCGCAGATGGCCGAGCAGAGCGAAGGACACCTGCATCATATAGTTGCCTGCGCCCGCCTTGTCGAGCATCGATCCGAAAAGCACGAAGATGAAGATGTAGCCCACCGACACGCCGAGGGCGACGCCGTAGACGCCTTCCGTCGTGAGCCACTGGTGCGTGAGCATGCGGTCCAGCGAGGCGCCCTTGTGCGCGAGCACGTCGGGCAAAAACTTGCCGAGCATGATGTAGGCGAGGAAGACGACGGCGAGGATCGCCATCGGCAGCCCGACCGCGCGCCGCGTGGCCTCGAGCAGCAGCGCGAGCCCCACGCTCGCGACGACGATATCCTGCAGGATGGGTTTGCCGGGCCGCGTCGCGAGCTCGGCATAGAAGAACAGGAAATACGCGCCGGCAAAGCAGGCGGCGAGCGCGAGCAGCCAGTCCTGCACGGGCACGCGCGTGCGCGACGAGGTACTGAGCGCCGGCCAGCAGAGGTACGCCAGGAACAGCGCGACGCCAAGGTGCAGCGAACGCGCCTCGGTGTCGTTCAGCACTCCCCAGCCGAGCACGAACGGAAGCGGCGAGGCGTACCACAGCTGAAAAAGCGACCAGCCGGCCGCGATGACGAAGATGAGCCGCCCGACCCACCCCGCCGGCGTGCGTCCCCCGGTGTCGGTATCGGCGACGAGCTGCCGCAATTCGGGGCTCGGCGCCCGGGCCGGATCGGACATCGTTTTTCCCGACAAAAAAAGGGCGGGCGCTGCGCGCCTCGCCCGATTTACGCCGCCCGTACCGCGCGGATCACTTCAGCCAGCCTTTTTCCTTGTAGTACTTGACGGCGCCCGCATGCAGCGGCGCGGTAAGCCCATCCTTGATCATGTGTTGCGGCTCGAGCACCTGGAACGCGGGGTGCAGCTTCTTGAACTCCTCGAAGTTGTCGAACACCGCCTTCACCACTGCATACACGGTATCGTTGGGAACCTGGGTCGACGACACGAAGGTGGCGAGCACACCGTAGGTCTTGGTCTCCTGCGGGTTGTTCGGATAGAGGCCGCCGGGGATCGTCGCAAACGCGTAATACGGCTTGTCCTTGACCAGCTTGTTCACCGCGGATCCCGTGACCGACACCAGCTTTGCCCCGCACACCGTGGTCGGATCCTGGATATTCGCCGAAGGGTGGCCGACCAGGTAGAAGAAGCCGTCGATCTTGCCGTCGCAGAGCGCCGGGCCGTGCTCGTCGGCCTTCAGCTCGGAGGCGAGCGCGAAATCCGAGAGCTTCCAGCCCATCGCGCCGATCAGTTCCTCGAGCGAGGCGCGCGTGCCCGAGCCGGGGTTGCCGACGTTGAATTTCTTGCCCTTGAACCCGGAAAAGCTCTTGATGTTGAGGTCCTTGCGCGCGACCACGGTGACCGGCTCCGGATGCAGCGCGAACACGGAACGCAGCTCCTTGAACGGGCCTTCCTTCGCGAACTGCCCGACACCCTTGGTGGCGTTGTAATGCACGTCGGATTGCGCCACCCCCATGTCGAGCTCGCGTGCCTTGATCGTGTTGATGTTGAACACCGAGCCCCCGGTGGACTCGACCGAGCAGCGGATGCCGTGCGTCTTGCGGTCCTTGTTCACCAGGCGGCAGATCGCGCCGCCGGCCGGGTAGTACACGCCGGTCACGCCGCCGGTGCCGATGGTGATGTACTTCTGCTGGGCATGCGCGGCCGGCACCGCAGCACCGATCGATCCCGCAGCGAGCAGCACGGCAAGAATACGGAGATTTCTCATGGCGTCCCTCCTTCAGTGGATTCGCCGGTCGAATCGCCGGCTGAATCTAGATTAGCGTATCGCCCTCCGGGCGACAAGCCGGCACGCTCCCGGCGGAGGCGAGCGCCGGGGAGGGTAGCGCCGCCTCGAGCGCGCGCCCGAGCTTGTCCACGATCTCGTCGAGCTGCGGCTCCTCGATGATGAAAGGCGGCGCAAGCAGTATGTGATCGCCTCTCGTGCCGTCGATCGTGCCGCCCATCGGGTAGCATAAGAGGCCTGCCTTCATCGCCTCCCGCTTTACCCGCGCGGCTGCGCGCAGCCCGGGATCGAGTGGCGCCTTGCTCGCGCGGTCGGCAACGAGCTCCAGTCCCCAGAACAGCCCGCGGCCGCGAATGTCGCCGACATTGGGGTGGGCACCGAAGGCGGCGCGGAGCTTGCGCTCGAATACCGCCCCCAGCGGCTTGACCCGCGCAAGCAGCCCGTCCTCGTGCAGCCGACGCTGCACCGCGAGCGCGCCCGCGCACGCCGCCGGGTGGCCGAGGTAGGTGTGGCCATGCTGGAAAAATCCGCTTCCTGCGACGATCGCGTCGAACACCTTGCGCGAGGCGAGCATGGCGCCGATCGGCTGATAGCCGGCGCCGAGACCCTTCGCGATGCACACCAGGTCGGGCACGATACCCTCCTGCTCGAAAGCGAAGGTCGTGCCGCAGCGGCCCATTCCGCACATCACCTCGTCGAGGATGAGGAGCATGCCGAAGCGGTCGCACAGCTCGCGCACGCGCCGGAAATAGCCGGCGACCGGAGGCACGGCGCCGAGCGTTGCGCCCGCCACGGTCTCCGCGACGAAAGCGATTACGCGGTCCGGGCCGAGCCGCAGGATCTCGGTTTCGAGCTCGGCGGCGAGCCGCGCGGCATAGGCCTCCTCGCTCTCGCCGGGCCGCAGGTCGCGGTAGGCGTAGCAGGGCGAGACGTGGCTGGTCTCGAACAGCAGCGGCTCGAACTGCTTGCGGCGCCACCGATTGCCGCCGACGGCGAGCGCGCCAAGGGTGTTGCCGTGATAGGACTGGCGCCGCCCGATCACGTGGCGGCGCTGCGGCTCGCCGGTCTCGAGGAAATACTGGCGCGCGAGCTTGAGCGCGGCTTCCACCGCCTCGGAGCCGCCGGAGACGAAGTAGACCTTGTCAAATTCGGCGGGCGCGCGCGCGATGAGGGCGTCCGCGAGCCGCTCCATCGGCTCGTTGCTGAAAAAGGAGGTATGCGCATAGGGCAGTGCGGCGAGCTGCGCCTTGATCGCCTCGAGCACCGCGCGGTCGGAGTGTCCCAGGCAGGAGACCGCGGCGCCGCCCGAGGCGTCGAGATAGCGCCTGCCATCACGATCGATCAGGTAGGCGTTCTCGCCGCTCACGGCGACGGGGTAGGTCTGGCGTGGATCGCGGTGAAAGACGTGCGTCATGGCCGTTGCCGCTGCCCTGTTGCTCGCCGCTCGCTGCGACTCAAGGTTTCAGTAGAAAACGATGATGGCGCCGACGATCGTGGCGCCGGCGACGCTGGCGGCGAAGATGAGCTTGTCCTTGTCGGTCCAGCCCGGCCCCCGGCGCATGTCGCCGATGACCGCGCGCGCTTCCGAGGGCGTGCCGGTATCGGTCAGCGGCTTGTGCTTTCCGCTTTCGGAGAACTCCTTCAACTCCTCCACCATGCCGGTATTGATGGCGAGCCTCATGGTGGCGTCGAGGGAATCGAACGCCCGCGACAGCCCGAGCGCGGGCACGGGAGTCGCGCCGAGCGTGCTGAGCTCGGCGGCATCAGCGCGGCGCGTATCCGGAATCGACCGCACCAGCGCCTGGGCAGCGTCGGGGTCGAGCCTTGGCGGCACCGGCGGGCGAGTCGCCGTGAGCGTGTGGACCGTGGTATCGATCTGCTTGGCGACCTCGCGCAGGTCCTTGGCAAGCTCATCGGCGCTCGCGTAGCGGTCGTCGAGGACCTTGGCAATCGCCTTGGCGACGATGAAATCCAGCACTTCGGGTACCCGCGCGTTGAGCGAGCTCGGCGGCGGCGGCACCAGGTTCATGATCTGGAACATGACCGAGGTCACATCCTCGCCGGTGAAGGGGGGCCTCCCGGTCAGCATCTCGTAGAGGATCACGCCGAGGGAAAAGATATCCGAGCGCGGCTCGGCGCGCTTGCCTGCGACCTGCTCGGGCGACATGTAGCGCGGCGAGCCGAGCACGATGCCGGTCTGGGTCTTCACCTCCGCCGAGCGCATCCGCGCGATGCCGAAGTCGGTGATCTTGCAGCGGCCGGTGGCCGAAAGCATGATGTTGGCCGGCTTGACGTCGCGGTGGACGACGCCGTTCTGGTGCGCGTAGGCGAGCCCTTCGGCCACCTGGGCCGCGATATCGACCGCGCGCGCGACCGACAGCGGCTGGCCGACCGCCATCAGGGAGCGCAGCTCGTCGCCCTGCAGGAACTCCATCGCCATGTAGGCGAGGTTGCCGCTTTTGCCGACGTCGTAGACGGTGACGATGTTGGGATGATTGAGGCTGCCGGCGGCCTTGGCTTCCTGGTAGAAGCGGCCTTCGTATTCCGCCATCTCCTGCGGGTCGAGCGACATGCTGACGGTCTTGATCGCGACCTGCCGGTCGAGCAGGGGGTCGTTGGCGCGGTAGACGACGCCCATCGCACCCTTGCCGAGCTCGGCGAGGAGCTCGTAGCGGCCTAGCGTGCGCGGTTCCATGAAACCGATAGGACCGGCGCCGGAGCTTTGCGCACCCGGCCCCGGGGGGTGGAAGTCGACGTCACTCGGTGCATTCCTGCATCCGGGCGGCTCCGCGGTCCGGGCATCCTATTGCGCGTCCTTCACGGAGCGGAACGCGGGGCCCCAGATCGGGTGGCCGGCTTCGTTTGCGGCGAGCTCGAACGAGGGGTCGATCTTGAGGGCGGCGCGGAATTCGTCGCGGCAACGCCGCTCGCGTCCCGAGACGCAGTGGATGAAGGCGAGATACTTGTGCGCCCTGACCTGGTCGTTCCAGCCGAGCCCCTGGTCGAGGCTCGACTGCAGCAGGCGCGCCGCGGCGGAGTAATTTCCGTCCTCGTACTGCTTGATGCCGCTGGCGAGGTTTGCCTCCCCCTTGTGCGGCTCGAACAGGCTCTTGAAATCGCGCTGTATGGCCTTGATGGGAGCGGAGTCGCAGCCCAGGAGAATCGCGGCGATTGCTGCTGCTATCACCAGCCTCAGGAACGCCATTTCCCCCTCAATTCTGGAACTTGTGCCTAATTCTAATCCTTCCGCCGGCCTTGGCGTCCACGATCTCGACATGCGGCGGGAAGCTGGCGTTCCGGATCTCGACCCGGTGCCGGCCCGGCGTGAGCTCGATGTCGCGCAACGGCGGCGAGACGCCGCGCAGCCTGCCGTCGATATGGACCTCGCCCCAGGGCGATATGGCGAAGTTCAGCGTCGCAGGTGACGCCGCCGACGCCACGGTTTCCGGTTCGGCAGGCGGTTCCTCCTCGACGCGCGGCGCGGCGGGCGTCCTGGCGGCTCGCGTCGCGGGTTTGGGTTTTGCTGGCGCAGCGCTCACCCGGGCGGGAGGGGCCGCGGGTTTCGCGGGCGCCGCCGCGGGCGTGCCGCGCATATCCGGCTTCGTTGCAGGAGCCGCTTGCGCCGACGGAGTGGGCGACGGTGCCGCGGCAATCCGGGGCGAAGGAGGTGAGGGCGGCGGCACCGGCGCCGCGGCAGGCTGGCGGGCGAGCCGCAATCCCACCGCAACGCTGAGGATTGCCGCCACGGCGAGCCCGGTTCCCAAGCGCGGCTTGCGGCGCAGGTTGTCCTTGACGACCACGGCGGTTTGCGTGAGCTTGTCCAGCACCACCGCACCGCCCGCGGGCAGCCGGTTACTGGGGCTTGCGGCGGTCGTGCGCTGCAGCGACGCGGTCGTCGCGAGTACGGTGTAGATCTCGTGCTCTCGCACGTGCTTGTCCGTGCGTGCGCCTTCATAGCGAAACAGCTGCCCGTAGCCTTCGGACAGGCACGACACCACCTCGTAGAAGGAGCGCGAAACCAGAATCTGGCCGGGCTCGGAGAATCCCATCACGCGCTGCGCGACGTTGATGCCGTCGCCGATGATATTGGGCTGGCCGTTGATGTCCTTCACCAGCCGCACCGGGCCGAGATTGATGCCGAGGCGGATCTTCAGTTCCGGACCCGGCGGCTGCTGCTTCTGGAGCGCCTCGCGCAGCGACAAGCCCACGTAGAGCGCGTCCTCCGGGTCTCCGAGAAACGAGAGGGCCGCGCCGTCGCCCGTGTCGAGGATGATGCGGTCGTTGGGAACGACGCTCGCCAGAGCATCGGTCAGCAGCGTGTTCAGCCGCTCCTTGAAGAAGATCTGCTCGGCAACGGGCTTCCTCGAGTACTCGA
>Ga0210102_1000050_pt1 | contig 33054 bp, 27 predicted proteins | sample RushOxbow_ThreeS_4_FD_185563 | JGI IMG/M metagenome (GOLD analysis project Ga0210102, IMG submission 185563) | Wetland microbial communities from San Francisco Bay, California, USA, that impact long-term carbon sequestration -... | ecosystem: Environmental > Aquatic > Marine > Wetlands ...
GCAGGGATCTACTACGCCACGCTGGAAGTGCTGGGCTACGTTCTCGCGACCGCCGCTTTCCTGTTCCCGCTGATGGCCTGGTTCAATCGCGGCAAGTGGCTTGCCAATGCGCTGTCGGCGGCCGCCTTCGCCGCGTTGACGTACTGGCTGTTCGTCGCGCTCGACGTGAGGCTGCCCCGGGGCGTGCTTCCATTCTAGGGCACACGTGGACACCCTGACCCACATCCTGAACGGCTTCAACGTCGCGCTGCAGCCAATCAATCTCTGGTACACGTTCCTCGGTTGTTTCCTCGGAACGATCATCGGCGTGCTGCCCGGCATCGGGCCCTCCGCGACCATCGCCCTGCTGATTCCCGTGACCTACGGGATGAACCCGACCTCTGCGCTCATCATGATGGCGGGCATCTTCTACGGCGCGCGCTACGGAGGCTCCACGACGGCGATCCTGATCAACACGCCGGGCGAGGCCTCGTCGGTGATGACCGCGATCGACGGCTACCAGATGGCGAAGAACGGACGCGCCGGTGCGGCGCTTGCAATCTCGGCGATCGGCTCGTTCATTGCCGGCACGATCGGCGTCGTCGGACTGACTCTTTTCGCCGTGCCGCTGACGACCATGGCGCTCAAGTTCGGCCCGGCGGAGTACTTCACGCTGATGTTCTTTGCGATGACGGCGGTGTCATCCCTTGCCGGAAAGTCGCCCGCGAAGGCGATGATCTCGACCATCCTGGGGCTCATGATCGCCACCATCGGCATCGATCTGCAGAGCGGACAGCCGCGCTACACGATGGGCGTGCCCGAGCTGCAGGACGGCGTGGGATTCGTCATCGCCGTGGTGGGATTGTTCGCGATCGGGGAAGTGTTCGCGTCGATGGAGGACATGGTGAAGGGCATACGGCCCGAAATCATCAAGCTGAAGGGCCGCATCTGGCTCACCCGGGAGGAGTGGAATCGCTCCGTCAAGCCGATCCTGCGCGGCAGCGTCGTCGGATTCGTGATCGGCGTGCTGCCGGGCGCCGGCGGGACCATCGCGTCGATCATGGCCTACGTGTGGGAAAAGCGCGTCTCCAAACACCCTGAGCAGTTCGGCCAGGGCGCGATCGAAGGGGTCGCCGGGCCCGAGGCGGCGAACAATGCAGACACCGCTGGCGCGCTGGTGCCGCTGCTGACGCTCGGCATACCGGGTGGCGGCGCCACGGCGGTCATGCTCGGGGCTTTCATCATGTACGGGATTCAGCCCGGTCCGCTCCTGTTCCAGAACCGTCCCGACCTCGTGTGGGGCCTCGTCGACAGCATGTACATCGGCAATATCATGCTGCTGATCCTCAATATTCCGCTGATCGGCCTGTTCGTGCGCCTGCTCTACATCCCGGGCGGAATCCTGATGCCGCTGATCCTCGCGATTTCGACCATCGGCATCTACGCCATCAACGGCAACCCGGTCGAGCTCTATTTCGGTCTTCTCTTCGGGGTAGCCGGATATGTGTTCCGCAAGGTGGATATCCCGCTTGCGCCGATGATCCTTGCGCTGGTGCTCGGCGGCATCATGGAGCAGTCGTTTCGGCAGGCGATGACGATCTCGGGCGGCAACCCGAAGATCTTTGTCGGCAGCGCGATTTGCGTGACGCTGGTTGCGCTGTCGATCATCTCCATCTTCCTGCCCGTCATCCTGAAGCGGATCGAGGCGATGGGCGCCAAGGCGCCGGCGGGCTGAAGTCGCCGGCTCCGCTATCCTGGACAGGTAATCAATGGGTAAGCGTATCGTCGTCGTCGGGGCCGGTGCCGTCGGCGGCTACGTGGGAGGTCATCTCACGCGAGCCGGGCACGACGTGACCTTGATCGACCCCTGGCCAGAGCACGTCGAAGCCATGCGCCGCGACGGCCTTCAGCTCTCCGGGCTGACGGCAGCCGAGCGGCACACGGTTCCGGTCAGTGCCCTGCACCTGACCGAGGTGCAGGGCCTGGTCAGACAGAAGCCGATCGATGTCGCGATCGTCAGTGTCAAGTCGTACGATACCGAGTGGGCGACACTGCTGATCCGGCAACACCTGGCGCCCGATGGCTTCGTGGTGTCGCTGCAGAACTGCATCAACGAAGAGCGCATCGCGCAGCACGTGGGGTGGGGGCGCACCGTGGGCTGCATCGCGAGCCTGATCGCCGTGGAGCTCTACGAGCCCGGCCGCATCAAGCGCACGGTGCCCCTGGGCGGGGAGCGGCACACGGTGTTCCGCGTCGGCGAGCCGCACGGGCGCGTCACACGGCGCGTGGAGGAAATCGCCGATATCCTACGTTCGGTGGACAGTGCAAAGACCACGACCAACCTGTGGGGCGAGCGCTGGTCCAAGCTCGTGATCAACTCGATGAGGAACGGCCTGTCCGCCGCGACCGGACTCTTCGGCAATCAGCGCGACGCGATGGAGGGCCCGCGGTGGGTCTCGATACGACTCGGGAGCGAGGCGGTGAGGGTCGGGCAGGCGCTCGGCTTCCAGCTCGAGCGCATGCTCGGCATGGAGCCGGAAGTCCTCGGGCGCGCGGGCGAGGGCCATCGTGACGCGCTGACCGAGATCACCAACGTCCTGTTGGAGGGCGTGAAGAAGCGCGCCGACGACCAGCGGCCCTCGATGGCGCAGGACATCGCCAAGGGTCGGCGCACCGAGACCGATTACATCAACGGCTACGTCGCGACGCGGGGGGCGGAAATCGGCGTCCCCGCGCCGACCCACGCGAAGATGAACGAGGCGGTGAAGCGCGTGGAGCGCGGAGTCGTGAAGCCCTCGCCCGAGCTCATCGCCGGCTGGTGATGGCGGCGGGATACAGGATCTCGTTCCGCTGATATCATATATTCCCCGGGTTTGAGCGGCGGGCTGCAGGCTGCCGCGCCCTCGAATCGTTTACGCTGGCGGGGTAATGACTCGAATAACGAGGAGGGTTTTATGATGAAAAGTTCATTTGTACTGATCGCATCACTGGCAATTGCAGTCGTCGCGCCCGATAACGCCGCGGCTCAGTCCCCGTCGTTCGAGGGCAAGACCATAACCATCGTGGTCGGGTTCAAGACGGGCGGGGGATACGACCGCGTGGCGCGCGTCCTGGCGCGGCACATCCCGAAGTACCTGCCGGGCACGCCCACCGTGATCGTGCAGAACATGCCGGGCGCAAACAGCATCACCGCGGCCAACCACGTCTACAACATCGCGAAGCCGGACGGCCTGACCATCGGGACGTTCAACCGCAACCTCGTGCTCGCGCAGCTCACCAACGTGCCGGGGGTGAAATTCGACCAGACCAAGTTCGCGTGGATCGGGTCGGCCGCCAGCGAATCGACCATCCTGGCGATCCGCAGCGATCTGCCGTACCGGACGTTCGATGAGTTCAGGAAGTCGGGCAAGACGCTCGTCGCCGGCGCGACCGGCCCGGGTGCCAATACCTACGATTTTCCCCTGCTGCTCAAGGAGTTCCTCGGGGTCGACATCAAGATCGTGAGCGGGTACTCGAGCAGCTCCGACATCATGCTGGCCGTCGAGCGCAAGGAAGTGGACATGCGGGCCGGCTCCTATACCTCGATCCGGCCGTTCATCGATCGCGGACTGGTGCGCCCGCTGATCCGCGGCAGCGCAGTCGAGCCCGGGATCGAGAAGCTCCCGGTCGACGAGGACCTCGCTCCCACGCCGCGCGCGAAGGCGATCATGGCGCTGCGCTCGGCGCCGGAAGTGGTAGGCCGCCCCTACGTGATGACGCCCGGCACGCCCGACGACATCCTCAGGATGATGCGGGAGGCGTTCGCCAAGGCGATCAAGGATCCGCAGCTGGTAGCGGAATCGAAGAAGGCGAAGATGGACCTCGAGTTCGTCCCGGGCGAGGAGTCGCTCAAGATCGTGAAAGAGGTTCTGTCCCAGCCGAAGGACATCGTCGAGGAGTTCAGCAAGTACGTGAAGTTCGGCGAATGAGCCGCGCGCCTGTCGGGTCGGCGGTCGGTCGCGCCGGCCGCCGGAACGGCGTGGCGGGTGCGGGCCCGATCTGCGGCGTTCCGGCTCCCGGCCCGGCGATGCGGCAGGAAACTGGGGGCGTTGCCCCCGTCGTAAGCGCCCCGGTGGCCGAGTGATCGACGCGTTTCTCGAGGGATTGCTGCTGGTTCTGCAGTGGAAGGCATTCGCCTTCATGCTGCTCGGGATCGGCGTCGGCTTCTGGGTCGGGCTGCTTCCGGGGCTCGGCGGGGTCACCACGCTGGCGCTGCTGCTCCCCTTCATCTACGCGATGACGCCAGTCGAGGGATTCGCGTTCCTGCTGGGAATGCATTCCGTGGTCGCCACGACCGGCGACATCACCTCGGTGCTCTTCGGCATACCGGGCGAAGGCACGACGGCGGCGACCATCCTCGACGGCCACGCCATGGCGAAGAAAGGCGAGGCGGGGCGCGCGCTCGGAGCGGCGCTCGCGAGCTCCCTGGTCGGCGCGCTCGTCGGCGCGGGGGCGCTCGCGCTCGCAGTGCCGGTGGTGCGCCCCCTCGTCCTCGCCTTTGGCTCGCCGGAGCTCTTCATGATCGCCATCGTGGGCATCGCGTTCATCGCTTCGTTGAGCGCGCAGGGCGGACGCGGCATGCTCCGCGGGTTTCTCGCGGGCGGGCTCGGCCTGCTGATCGCCACGGTCGGCCAGGATCCGCAGGCCGGTGTCCCGCGCTATACCTTCGACATGCTTTACCTCTGGGGCGGCCTGGAGCTGGTGCCGGTGCTGATCGGCATCTTCGCCATTCCCGAGATCATTGACCTGGTCGTGCGCGGGGGCTCCATCGCGGGAGAAATGCCCAAAGGCCAGTTGAACCGCGGCGCGCTGGAGGGCGTGAAGGACACGTTCCGCCACTTCTGGCTCACGATCCGCTGCAGCCTGATCGGAACGTTCATCGGCATCATGCCGGGCCTCGGAGGCGCCGTGGCGCAGTGGCTCGCGTACGGACACGCGGCGCAGAGCGCGCGCAGCCCGGAAGAGCGGGAGGGTTTTGGCAAGGGGGACGTGCGGGGCGTGCTCGGCCCGGGCGCCGCCAACAATTCCAAGGAGGGCGGCGCCCTCATTCCGACCGTGGCTTTCGGCGTGCCCGGCAGCTCGTCCATGGCGATCCTGCTCGGGGGCTTTTTCCTGCTCGGCCTGGTGCCGGGGCCCGACATGTTGACGCAACACCTCGCGGTCACGTTCTCGATGGTGTGGACGATCGTGATAGCGAACATCATCACGGTCGTGGTGTGCTTCCTGTTCCTCAACCAGCTCGCCCGGGTGACCCTCGTGAGCGGCCATTACCTGGTCCCGGTGATCCTCGTGCTGGTTTTCATCGGCAGCTACACCGCCAACAATCACTACGGCGATATCCTGCTCATGCTGAGCTTCGGCGGGGTCGGCTATCTGATGGTAGCCGGAGGCTGGCCACGGGCGCCGTTCATCCTCGGGCTCGTCCTCGGAAAGATCGTGGAGAACTACCTCTACATCTCGGTGGCGCGCTACGAAGCTGCCTGGCTCACGCGGCCGATCGTGCTGGTGCTGATGGCGCTGGCGATTGCGGCGGTCCTCTACCCGCTGGTCCAGGCGCGGCGCTTCCGTGCGAGGAGCGAGCATCGTGCATAGCAGGGCGTCGCTGATCCTCGGGATCGGAATCATGGTCATCGCGGGCGCGGCGGTCATCCTCGCGATGGACTGGCCGTTGAAGGCGAAGCTCTTTCCGCTGGTCATCGGGATTCCGGTCTTCTGCATGGCTACCGCGGAGGTCGTCTGGGGACTGCTCGACCCCGCCGCGCGCAGCGAGGCGATGGAGTTCAGGCTCTCCGGGCAGGCGGCGGGCACCACTACGGTCAGGCGGACGCTGCTGGCGATTGGCTGGCTGATCGGGTTTCTCGCGGCGATCGTCCTGCTGGGATACCCGGTCGCCGTTCCGCTGCTGGTCTTCCTCTACATGAAACTGATGGGACGGGAAGGGTGGATATTGTCGGGCGTCTTCGCGGGCGTGGTGTGGGCCGTCTTCTTTGTGGTCTTTGACCGCCTGCTGCACGTTCCCTTTCCCGCCGGGTGGATTCCCGCCTGGCTCGGCCTCGCATGAGCGACGGCTCGAAGCGGCTCACTTGATCGAGAGCATTACGATGATCCCCGCCAAGCGATTGCGCTATTCCGCCATCGTCGATCGCCCGCCGCTTACGCTCCCGGACAAGGCACGCGTGGTGGTGTGGCCGGTCGTCAACGTCGAGGTGTGGGACATCGGGCGCCCGATGCCGCGCCAGGTCCTGCCCCCGCCCACCGGAGCGACGCTGCTGCCGGACATTCCGCACTGGGGCTGGCACGAATACGGCATGCGCGTCGGCTTCTGGCGGCTGAAGGCGGTGCTGGACGAGCTGAAGATCGTGCCGTCGCTCTCCGTCAACGCGCGGGTGTGCCTCGACTATCCGCGCGTCGCGAAGGCCGCGCGCGATTCCGGCTGGGAGTTCATGGGGCATTCCTATGACCAGCGGCCGACGCATAGCGAACCCGATCCGGTGGGAATGATCCGCCAGTCGATCAAGGTGATCCGGGAGTTCACCGGCAAGCGCCCGGTCGGCTGGATGGGGCCGGGGCTGACCGAGACGCTCGACAGCCCCGAGCAGCTCGCGGCCGCGGGCATCAAGTACATCGCCGACTGGGTGATCGACGACGAGCCGTGCACGATCCGCACGCGCGGCGGCGAGCTCGTGACGCTGCCCTACTCGCTGGAGCTGAACGACATCGCGATGATGGTGGTGCAGCACCACGCGGCGGCGGAGTTCGCGACGCGCACCATGGATTACTTCGAGCGCGTCTACCAGGAGGGCCGGGAGCGCGCGAAGATCATGGCGATCGCGGTGCATCCCTACATTTCTGGCGTCCCCCACCGCATCAAGTATTTCGAGTCCGTGCTGCGCCGCTTGCGCAAGCAGAAGGGCGTGCTGTTCTGGAACGGTGCCCAGATCCTCGACTGGTATCTCAAGGCCCGCTCGCGGTAAGCGGAAGGCCGGGGCGGGTGAAACGGCCCCCGGGTTGATCCAGATCAACCGGGCCCGGCGCCCGCTCCGGGAATCGCCTTGACACCAGTCCGAAGTTTTTTGAGAATGAATAGGTTAGGTCCCAATACCCTATAACCCGCAAGGAGCGTCCGATGGCAAAGCAGCCCTGGAAAACCCACAACTGGTTCGTCAGCCAGTGGAATTACGCGGACGAAGTGCGCAAGGACTTCAAGTTCGCGAAGAAGATCAAGATCCACGACATCACGCTGCGCGACGGCGAGCAGCAGACCGGGATCATCCTCAGCAAGGACGACAAGATCCGCATTGCCGAGGCCCTGGCCGAAGCGGGCGTGCACCGCATCGAGGCGGGCATGCCCATCGTCTCGCCCTCCGACGCGGAGGCGATCAAGGAGATCGCGAGGCGCAACCTCGGCCCGCAGATCTTTGCTTTCTCGCGCTGCATGAAGGAAGACGTTCAGCGCGCGATCGACACCGGCGTCAACGGCGTCGTGATGGAGATCCCGTCCAGCCAGCACATGGTGGACCTTGCGTACAAGTGGCCGATGGAAAAGGCGATCGAGACCTCGATCGAGGCCACCAAGTTCGCACAGAAAAACGGGCTGGAAGTGGTGTTCTTCCCGATCGACTTCTCGCGCTCCGAGATGAACTGGGTGCTGAGTCTGATCAACCGGGTCGCGACCGAGGGTCACATGGACGCACTCGCGCTGGTGGACACTTTCGGGGTGGTGTCGCCGCACGCGATGCAGTACTTCGTGCGCGAGGTCAAGAAGCGCATCAACAAGCGGCTCGAAGCGCATTTCCACCAGGACTTCGGCATGGGCGTCGCGAACACCATCATGGCCGCCGCGGAAGGCGTCGAAGTGCTGCACACGACCGTGCTCGGCGTGGGCGAGCGCGCCGGCAACACGCCGATGGAAGAGACCGTCATGGCGCTGCTGACGATGTACGGCGTGGACGTCGGGCTCAAGTACGACAAACTCACCCCGCTCGCGAACCTGGTGCAGAAGCTGACCGGCGTGGACGTGCCCTCGAACAAGCCCGTCGTCGGCAGGCAGCTCTATCAGATCGAGTCCGGCATCATCGCGAGCTGGTACAAGAACTGCGGCGAGGAAAACGCGACGGAGCTCTTCCCGGTGCGCGCAAATTTCGTCGGGCAGCCGCCTGCCGAGGTCGTGATGGGCAAGGGCAGTGGCATCGACTCGGTCAAGGCCTGGCTTGGGGACATGGGCATCGAGGCGAGCGATGAAGAGGCCCTGAAGATGACGGCCCAGGTCAAGAGCTATTCTCTGAAGACGAAGAAGCTGCTGACTGAAGCGGAGTTTCGCAAGATCGCGCAGGACGTGGTCGGGCGGCGCGCCGCGGCGTAACGCGGATTCCGGCCAGCCGGCCGGTTGATCGTTTGACGGGGAGATGCGGGCTGCATCTCCCTGTCCTGTTTTCCCGCCGCGTTGATTCGAACACCGCCCGGTGCTACGGTATCCGGGAGGACGCTCATGTTGCTGTTCCGGGAACTCAACCGCGGCAAGTGCAAGACCTACCTCGTCGCCTGCGCGCGCACCCGCAAGGCGCTCCTCATCGATCCGGTGCGCGATCACATCAGCCGCTACCTGGCGTTCCTCGCCTACCATCAGTTGACGCTCGACGCGGTCGTCGATACCCACACCCACGCCGACCATCCGACCGCCTCGTTCCAGCTGCGCGACCTCGTGGATGCGCGCCTCATCATGCACCGGCGCGCGCCGGCGCCCGGGGTGACGCACCACGTGGAGGACGGCGATACGATCGAGGTCGGCGACGCGCGCATCGGGGTGCTCTATACGCCGGGGCACACGCCGGACAGCATCAGCCTCTACACGGACGGGCGCGTTTTCACCGGCGACGTGCTGCTGATCGCGGGGACCGGGCGCGCGGACTTCGCGGGGGGCGATCCCGGGAGCCAGTACGATTCCATCACCACGAAGCTGTTCGTACTACCGGAGGAGACGCTGGTCTTCCCGGCGCACGACTACCGCGGCAACCTGAGCTCCACCATCGGCCAGGAGAAGCAGCACAATCCGCGCATCGCCGGCCGCAGCCGGGCGCAGTACATCGAGCTGATGGCGAGCCTCAAGTTTCCGATGCCCGAGAAGATCCAGGAGGTGCTGCAGCCCAACCAGAGCGCGATCGACGACGACAAGGCGAAGTTCCCGGACCTCGCGGAGTTGAACCGCGTGCGGCAGCTCGCCGCCGACGAGGTGAGCTCCATGCTCGGGCAGCCCGACCCGCCGCTGGTGCTCGACGTGCGCGAGCCGACCGAGTACCACGGCCCCCTCGGCCATATCGTCGGCAGCGCCCTCATTCCCCTGCGCGAGCTGGCGGCCCGTGCGGCCGAGCTCGATCAGCACCGCGAGCGGCCCATCGTTGCCGTCTGTCGCTCCGGGGTGCGCAGCACGACCGCCGCAGCCATCCTCGTCGGCATGGGCTTCGAGCGCGTCTATAATCTCAAGGACGGGATGGTGGACTGGAACGACCGTAAGCTTCCGGTCGAGCGCTAAGGAGATGGACATGACGTCTGAAACCAAGCCGGTGGTGAGGATTGCTCCCAATAACCCGGTATTCGATCTGCCGGTGATCGTCGGCATCGAGGAGCGCCTGTTCGAGCGGGCGGGGCTCGATGTCAGCTTCTCGGCGACCTATGCCGATCGCGAGCGGGACAGCGCGGAGAAGCCGGTCCTGTCGCGGTTGAAGGAGCAGCTCTTCGAATGCGGCTCGGCCGACAGCTACAACGTGTGCGAGTGGGCGAGCATCGACCGGCTCGAGCGCGGCACGCGCGGCGGCAGTATCGCGGCCTTGCGCGCCGCGGTCGCCGCGCAGGCGATCCTGACGTTCGACGAGCGCCTTCAGACGCCGCGCGACATGTCCGATGTGCCGGTCGTGGTGCAGGAGCTGACGGGCTCGCACTACACGACGTTGCAGATGCTGGAGAGCGCCGTCGGCCGCGAGCACGTCAACATCGTGAACGGCGGCCTGCCGCAGATGCGCTGGGCGGGGCTCAAGAACGGCACCTATCGCGCGGTGACCGTCATGGAGCCGTTCATCAGCCTCGGCTCGAAGGAGGGCGCTCACATCATCGCCTGCTCCTTCTACCGCGGGGGCGAGGTGGTGGCGCCGGAGCTGACGCCGGAGCAGCGCAAGGCGTACTACGATGCCGAGAACCAGGCCGTGGATCTCATCAACGCGGATTTCTACAAGTACGCCCACCACGTGGCGGCGCACGCCAAAGGCGCGCTGAAGCCGCAGGAGCTGCTGCGGATGTTCGTCCACTACAAGCACGTGGACTACTACGATCCCGCGCTCTTCAACCGGGCCTATGACTGGATGAAGGCCCGGGGCATGACCGAGGGTCAGAGCCAGCACGCCGCCCTGGTGGTGGGCTAATCGACGCGCTGCAAGTCCGCGATCACCGCGTTCAGGAAGCGCCCGGCTTCCCCGCCCGTGACCACCCGGTGGTCGAAGGTGAGTGAGAGCGGCAGCATACGGCGCACCGCGGGCTTGTCATGCACCACCACGACCTGCTTCGTGACTCTTCCGGCGCCGAGGATGGCGACCGTCGGCGGCAGCACAACCGGGGACGCGTAGCGGCCGGCGATCGAGCCGTAGTTGGAGAGCGTGATGGTATTCGCCCGCAGTTCCTCGGGCGGCACCTTGCGGGCGCGCGCGTCGGCGATCAGCTTTTCCAGGGCGGTTTTGAGGTTTGCAGGGTCGCGCGCCCCGCAGTTGCGGAGCACCGGCACCAGCAGCCCGTCCGGCGTGTCCACCGCGATGCCGATGTCGATCGTCTTCATCACCCAGCGGCCGATCTTCTCGCTGTCGTACCAGGCGTTCAGCGCGGGCTCGGCGCGGCAGCCGGCGACGAGCGCGCGGATGAGGCGCAGCATGGTGTGCGTTGCCGGCGCCCAGCCCTCGATGTCGGCGTCGTCCATGAGAGTGGCTGATGCGACTTCGGAAGTTGCAAGTTCCATGTTCTGCGCCATCGCGCGCCGCACGCCGCGAATAATCTCGATCGGACCGGTCTCGGCCAGGATGCGCGCGGCGCGCTGCACATCGTTCGCGGTGATCAAGCCGTCGGCGCCGGTCGGCGTCACCATTGCGAGGTCCACGTTGAGCTTGCGCGCCAGCGCCCGCACCGCGGGAGTCGCCTTGATGCCCCCGGTGACCGGAGCCGGCGCGGCGGGCGCGTCCGTGACCACGGTCTTCCCGACCTCGACCTTGCCGACCACCGTGCCGGCGTCGCGTGCGTCGGCTTCGCCCTCGAATCCCACCAGCGGCGCGCCGATGTGGGCAATGTCGCCGACGTTGCCGTAGAGCCGGGTGATCTTGCCGGAGTAGGGGGCGGGGATGTCCACCACCGCCTTGGCGGTCTCGACCGACACCATGGGCGCGTCGGCCTTCACCTCGTCGCCGACCTTGACGTGCCATTTGACGATCTCGGCTTCCTGCAGGCCTTCACCGAGATCGGGCAGTTTGAATATCTTCATGTCCTTCAGCCGAAGGCGAGCGCTTTTTTCACCGCGTCGACGATCCGCCCCTTGTCCGGCATGTTGCGTTGCTCCAGGCGCGGCAGCGGCACCACGACATCGTAGCCGGTGACGCGCTGCACCGGGGCGAGCAGGCTGAGGAGTCCTTCCTCGGCGAGGCCGGCGGCGATCTCGGACGCAAAGCTGCAGGTGCGCGCAGCCTCGGTGACGACCACGCAGCGCCCGGTCCTGGCGACCGAGGCAAGAATCGTGTCCATGTCGAGCGGCTTCAACGTCGCGATGTCGAGCACTTCGGCGGAGACGCCCTGCTCGGCGAGAGCGTCAGCCGCGGCAAGCGACTCGTGCACCATCGCTCCCCACGCGACCACGGTGACGTCGGCTCCCTCCCGCGTGGTATGGCAGGCGTCGAGCGCCAGCGCCTTGCCGTCGTCTGCGATCTCTTCCTTGAACAGGCGGTAGAGCCGCGTCGGCTCCAGGAACACCACCGGGTCGGGATCCCGGATGGCGGCGAGGAGCAGCCCGTAGGCACGGCGCGGCGACGAGGGATACACCACGCGGATGCCCGGGATGTGGGCGAACATCGCTTCCGGGCTTTCCGAATGGTGCTCGGGAGCGTGAATACCCGCCCCGCACGGCATGCGCAGCACCAGCGGGCAGGAGAGCCGCCCCTGCGTGCGGTGGCGCATGCGCCCGGCATGGTTGAGGACCTGGTCTATGGTCGTGTAGCCGAAGCCGGAGAACTGGACTTCCGCGACGGGCTTCAAACCCTCCACCGCCATGCCGATCGACATGCCGGCGATGAGCCCCTCGGCGAGCGGCGTATCGATGACTCGCTCCGCCCCGTAGCGCTCGATGAGTCCCGCCGTCGCGCGGAACACGCCGCCGTCCACACCCACGTCCTCGCCCAGCACGACGACAGCGGGGTCGTGCTCCATCTCGCGCTTTAACGCGAGGTTGATGGCCTCGACCAGAGTAATCAGTGCCATTGAGAGCCGTCAGCCGTCACCGAGCGCAGCGGCCCGCTGGCGCGCGAGCGCGGCGGGCAGCCGCGCGTAGAGATGATCGAACATCTGGGCCGGCGGCGGCGGTGGCGTATCGAGATACTCCTGGGCCGCCGCCTGGACCTGCCCGTTGCAGTCCTTGAGCAATGCGTCCTCCGCCGCCTTGTCCCATGCGCCGGAGGCCGTGAGGTGGGCGCGCAGCCGCACGATGGGGTCGCGTTTCCACGCTTCCGCCACTTCGTCCGGGTTGCGATAGCGCGTCGCGTCATCCGCCGTGGTGTGGTCCGAAAGCCGGTAGGTGAGCGCCTCGATCAGCGTCGGGCCGGCGCCCGCGCGCGCCCGCTCGAGCGCCTCGTCCATGGCGCTGCGCACCGCGATGACGTCATTGCCGTCGACCTGGCTGCATTCGATGCCCGCCGCGATCGCCTTCTGGGCGAGGGTCTGTGCCGCACTCTGCTTCGCGCGCGGCACCGAGATCGCCCACTGATTGTTGGAGACCGCGAACACGACGGGCAGCTTCCAGGCGCCGGCGGCGTTGATCGCCTCGTAGAAATCGCCTTTGGAGGTGGCGCCGTCACCGAGCGCGCAGACGGCGGCGCGCCGCTCGCGCCGCAGCTTCATCGCGTAGGCAACGCCGACGGCGTGCGGGGCGTGGGCGGCGATGGTGATGCAGATCGGGAAGTCCCTGCGCGGGCCGGCGTAGTCCGAGCCGCGCTCGTCGCCGCCCCAGTAGAGGAAGAGCTCCCTCAGCGCCACCCCGCGCATGAGCTGCACCCCGTTCTCGCGGTAGGTCATCAGGAACACATCGTCCTCGGCCATGGCCGATGCGATGCCGGCGTTGAAGGCCTCGTGCCCCAGCAGCGAGGCGAAGGTGTTGATCTGGCCGGTGCGCTGGAGCGCGATCGCTTTTGCGTCGTAGGCGCGCATCAGCACCATCCAGCGGTAGAGCGCCACCAGGTCTTGCGGGACGCGCGCGAACTCGGGCAGCGGCGCGACCACATTGCCCTGCGGGTCGAGGAACTGCGTGTAGCGAATTTCGAATCGGGCGACGACGGACACAGAGCTGGCCAGGTTGAGCTTTGTGCTAGATTCTACCGATGAAGCTCGGTTTCTTCACCATGCCCATGCATCCACCGGGGCGCAACTATACGCAGACGCTCAAGGAGGATCGCGAAGCCGTGCTGCTGGCGGACCGGCTTGGCTACTGCGAGGCGTTCATCGGCGAGCACATCACCGACGTGTGCGAGACCATTCCATCGTGCCTTACCTTCATCGCGAGCCTAGCGCACGAGGCGAAGCGCATCAAGCTCGGGAGCGGCACCGTCAACCTGCCGAACAACCACCCAGCGCAGGTCGCGGCGCACGTCGCCATGGTGGATCACATGCTGGAGGGCCGCTTCATCTTCGGCATCGGCCCCGGGGGGCTGCGCTCCGACATGGAGGCATGCGGCAACCTCGACGCGGACCGCAACGCGATGTTCGTCGAGTCCATCAACCAGATACTTGCGCTGTGGGCGGGCGACGCGCCGTACGACCTGAAGGGCCGCTACTGGAACATCTCCACGGCGCGCACACTGATCCGCGAGGCAGGGCAGGGCGTGATGCTGAAGCCCTACCAGAAGCCGCATCCGCCGATCGTGGTGACGGCCGTGGTCCCGCATTCGAAGGGCCTCGCCGCGGCGGCAGAGCGGGGGTGGAAGCCGGTGTCGGCCAACTTTCTCCAGCCGTGCTGGGTCGCGACGCACTGGCCGATGTACGTGCAGGGGGCGAGCCGGGGCGGGCATCGCGCCGATTCGCAGGACTGGCGCGTGTGCAAGAGCATCTTCGTCGCCGACGACGATGCAACGGCCCGCCGCTACGCGAAGAGCCTCGAGGGGCCCTACGGGTTCTACTTCTGGAACCTGCTCACCAAGCGCAGGAGCGCGGGCGGCGTAGAGATCTTCAAGCACGATCTTGCCCTATCCGATTCTGCGGTGACGGTGGAATACGTTCTCGACCGGCTGGTGGTGTGCGGGAGCGTGGCATCCGTGGTGGATCAGTTGCTTGCCTTCCGCGAATCGGTGGGCGATTTCGGCACGCTCCTCTACTGCGGCCACGACTGGGCGGAGCCGAAGCTCGCGCGTCGCTCGATGGAGCTGATGGCGGAGAAAGTCATGCCCGCGGTCAACGCGGCTCTTGGCGGCGCATCGCGCGCCGCCTAGGCGCTGCCGATGTTAGACCGCGAAGAGGTCCACGAACTCGTTCACCGGCGTCGCCGAGAGCCGCCGCGGGTCGAGGCACAGCGCGAGGATGGCCTGCTGCTGCTTGGGCGGGAAGCGGCGCGCGAGGTTCACGCGGAATTTCGCCTCGAGTTGCGGCACGCCTTCCTTGCGCCGGCGGCGGTGGCCGAGCGGGTACTCGACCGCCACCTGGTCGGTGCGGCTGCCATCGTTGAAAAACACCTGGAGAGCGTTGGCGATGGAGCGCTTGGCGGGGTCGAGATAATCGCGGCTCCACTGCTTTTTCTCCACGCAGGTCATCTTGGAGCGCAGCCGGTCGATGCGCGGGTCCGCCGCCGCGGCGTCCTCGTAATCGCCCGCGGTGAGGCTCCCCTTGATGAGGCCCACCGCCGCCATGTACTGGATGCAGTGGTCGCGGTCGGCGGGATTGGCGAGGGGGCCTCGTTTGTCGATGATGCGGATGGCCGACTCGTGCGTGGTGATCACGACGCGCTTGATGTCGTCCAGCCGGTCCTTGACCTGCGGATGCAGCCGGATCGCGGCCTCGACCGCCGTCTGCGCGTGGAACTCCGCGGGATAGGAAATCTTGAACAGCACGTTCTCCATGACGTACGACCCGTAGGGGCGGCGCAGCCGGAAGGGCTTTCCCTTGAAGAGCACGTCATAGAAACCCCACGTCTTGGCGGTGAGCGCGGAGGGGTAGCCCATCTCGCCTTTGAGCGCCATCAGCGCGAGCCGCACCGCGCGGCTTGTCGCATCGCCCGCCGCCCACGACTTGCGCGCGCCGGTGTTGGGCGCGTGGCGGTAGGTGCGCAGGCTCTGGCCGTCCACGCACGCGTTCGACAGCGCGTTGACGATCTCGTCGCGGGTGCCGCCCAGCATGTGCGTCACCACGGCGGTGGAGGCGATCTTCACCAGCACCACGTGATCGAGCCCCACGCGGTTGAAGCTATTCTCGAGCGCGATCACCCCCTGGATCTCGTGCGCCTTGATCATCGCTGTCAGCACGTCGCGGACGACGAGCGGCTTTGAGCCTTGAGCGAGGCGCGTGCGCGAGAGCCAGTCGGCGGTGGCAAGAATGCCGCCGAGATTGTCAGAAGGGTGGCCCCACTCGGCGGCGAGCCAGGTGTCGTTGAAATCGAGCCAGCGGTTCATCGCCCCAATGTTGAAGGCGGCGATGACCGGGTCGAGCTGGTAGGGCGTGCCCGGGACGCGGGCGCCGTTCGGCACCACCGTGCCCGGCACGATGGGGCCGAGCAGCTTGGTGCAGGCGGGATATTCGAGCGCCTCGAGGCCGCAGCCAACCGTGTCCATCAGGCAGAGGCGAGCGGTGTTGTAGGCTTCTTCGCTCTCGATGCGGTAGCCGGCGACGTAGTCCGCGATGTCGGTCAGGACCTTGTCGGGCTTGGGGCGGACGTTGGATAGGGGCGCGCTCATTTCCTCTGGTCGATGGGAACGAACGCACGCGGCTCGGGGCCGGTGTAGACCGCCGTCGGGCGGATGATCTTGTTGTCGATCCTCTGCTCGATGACGTGCGCCGCCCAGCCGCTGGTGCGGGCGATGACGAATAGCGGCGTGAACATCGCGGTCGGCACGCCCAGGCGATGGTAGGAGACCGCGGAGAACCAATCGAGATTCGCGAACATGTTTTTCTCCCGCATCATCACCTGCTCGATGCGGTCGGCGATCTCGAACATCTCCATCGCCCCGGCGTCCTGCGACAGCCGCCGCGCAACTTCCTTGATCACCTTGTTGCGGGGGTCGGCGATGGTATAGACGGGGTGGCCGAAGCCGATCACGACCTCCTTGTTGCGCACACGCGCCGTGATGTCGCGTTCCGCCGCGTCGGGAGACTCGTAGCGGCCCATGATCTCGAGGCTCACTTCGTTGGCGCCGCCGTGCTTGGGGCCTTTCAATGCGCCGATCCCGCCGGTCACCGCCGAATACATGTCCGAGCCGGTCCCCGCGACCACCCGCGCCGCGAAGGTCGAGGCGTTGAACTCGTGCTCCGCGTAAAGATTGAGCGAGGTATGCATGGCCCTCACCCAGAGGGGCTTGCCGGGCTTTCCGTGCAGCAGGTGCAGGAAATGCCCACCGATCGAGTCGTCGGCGGTCTCGACTTCAATGCGGCGCTTATCCCGGCTGTAGTGGTACCAGTAGAGCAGCATCGAGCCGAAAGAGGCCATCAGGCGGTCGGCGATGTCGCGCGCCCCGGCGAGGTTGTGGTCGTCCTTCTCGGGAAGTACCGTCCCGAGCGCCGAGCAGCCGGTGCGCAGCACGTCCATCGGATGCGCGGAGGCCGGAATCTGCTCGAGCGTCGTCCTGACCGGCGCCGGCAGGCCGCGGAGCCGACGGAGCTTGGTCTTGTAGGCGGCGAGCTCGGCGCGCGTGGGCAACTTCTCGTGCACCAGCAGGTGCGCGATTTCCTCGAACTCGCATTGCTCGGCGATATCGAGGATGTCGTAGCCGCGGTAGTGCAGGTCGTTGCCGCTGCGCCCGACGGTGCACAGCGCGGTGCTGCCCGCGGCGACGCCCGACAGCGCCACGGATTTCTTGGGCTTCGGCCCGGATTGCGCTTCGCTCATGGGATGCGGATCGGGACGTGGAGGCGCGTCAACCGAGGAGATGCCGGATGGAATCCCGCTCCTCGTGCAACTCCTTGAGCGTCGCCTGCATGGCCGCGCGGCTGAAATCGTTGAGGTCGATGCCCTTGACGATCTCGTAGCGTCCGTTGCGGCAGACGCACGGGTAGCCATAGAGAACACCCTCGGCGATGTCGTAGCTGCCATCGGAGGGGACGCCCATGCTGACCCAGTCGCCATCGCGGGTGCCGAACACCCAATCGCGGACGTGATTGATCGCCGCATTGGCCGCACTCGCCGCAGAGGACAGGCCGCGGGCCTCGATGATCGCGGCGCCGCGCTTCTGTATGGTGGGGATGAAGCTCTTCTCGAGCCAGGCATGGTCGTTGATCATGGGCCAGATCTTCTTTCCGTCGATCTGAGCCTGGAAGATATCGGGATATTGGGTCGCGGAGTGGTTGCCCCAGACCGTCATCCGGTGCACGCCTTCCACCGGCTGGCCGACCTTCTGCGCGGCCTGGCTCATTGCCCGGTTGTGATCGAGGCGCATCATGGACGTGAAGTTCGAGGCCTTGAGGCCCGGCGCGTTCTTCAACGCGATGAGGCAGTTGGTATTGGCGGGATTGCCCACGACCAGCACCTTCACATCCCGGCTCGCGACTGCGGCGAGCGCTTTTCCCTGGGGGGCGAAGATCTTGCCGTTGGCCTCGAGCAGGTCCTTGCGTTCCATGCCCGGGCCGCGGGGTCGCGCGCCGACGAGCAGCGCAACCTCCGCGTCCTTGAAGGCAACCGTCGGATCGGCCGTGGGCACCATCCCGTGGAGGAGAGGATAGGCGCAGTCGTCGAGCTCCATCATCACGCCCTTCAGCGCCTTCTGCGCCTTCTCATCGGGGATTTCGAGCAGCTGGAGAATGACCGGCTGGTCTCTGCCGAGCATTTCCCCGTTGGCGATGCGGAACAACAGGCTGTAGCCGATCTGGCCGGCGGCGCCGGTGACGGCAACGCACAGGGGACGTTTCATGTTATGGACTCCTGGATCGCGCGACGGTATCTTGTTTTTTCGGGGCGGGCAGCGCGCTGCGGGACGAAGGGCGCCGGTTCGCGTCAGGATGATAGCGAAGCAGCGACCGCGATGACAAGAACTGTTAGAATTTCAATAGTTAACAGGCAGAAATCGGCGCGGGGGCGCGGTGCCCGGGGGGGGTGCGCGGGTGGCGCCGGGAAAACCTGAAGATCGATGTCCAGGCCGCGGCCGAAATATCTCAATCTGATCCAGATCCGGCTGCCGCTACCCGGCGTGGTGTCGATCCTCCACCGGGTGAGCGGCGCCGCCCTGTTCCTGTTGCTGCCTTTCCTGCTGGCACTGTTCGAGCTGAGCCTCGAATCTCCGCGCACGTTCGGGTTCTTCAAGTCGCTGGCTTCGCACTGGTCGGTCAAGCTGATCCTGACCGGCGTTGTCTGGGCGTACCTCCACCACCTGTGCGCGGGCATTCGTCACCTCGCGCTTGACCTGGATTACGGAACGGAGCTCGCGATGGCCCGCGCCAGCAGCTGGGCGGTGCTCGCGGTGAGCGTGGCCCTGACCCTCGTCGTGGGAGCGCTGATATGGTGAAGCGCCAGGTCGTCGGTGCCCATTACGGGCTGCGCGACTGGCTCGCGCAGCGGGTGACCGCGGTGATCATGATCGTCTATACGGTGATCATCCTCTCGACGCTGGCGGGCCTGCCGCAGATGGATTACTGGCAGTGGAAGGTGCTGTGGCACACCCCGCTCGTGCGCTTCGCGTCGGTGCTCTTCATGGCGAGCCTGCTGCTGCACGCCTGGATCGGCGTGCGCAACATCTTCATGGACTACATCAAGGACCCGGCGCTGCGCCTCACGCTCTACGTGCTCGTCATCGCGGCGCTTTTCTGGTACGCCGTATGGTTCGTGCAGATACTGTGGGGCCTGTGATGGCGCTGCCGGTGCGCTCCTTTGACGCGGTGATCGTCGGCGGCGGCGGCTCGGGGCTGCGTGCCGCGCTGGAGCTCGCTCGCGCCGACCTGAAGGTCGCGGTGTTGTCGAAGGTGTTCCCCACCCGCTCGCACACCGTGGCGGCGCAGGGCGGGGTGGCGGCAGCGCTCGGCAACATCGAGGAAGACAACTGGCATTGGCACATGTACGACACCGTCAAGGGGTCCGATTACCTCGGCGACCAGGACGCGATCGAGTTCATGTGTCGCAGGGCAGCCGAAGTGGTTTACGAGCTCGAGCATTTCGGCATGCCGTTCGACCGCCTCGCCGGCGGCAGGATCTACCAGCGGCCGTTCGGCGGGCACATGCGGGAATACGGGCGGTCGCCCGTGCCCCGTGCCTGCGCCGCGGCCGACCGCACGGGGCACGCTTTGCTGCACACGCTGTACCAGGCGAATCTCAAAGCGCGCACGCAATTCTTCGTCGAATGGATGGCGCTGGATCTCATCCGCGACCGCGACGGCACGGTCCTCGGCGTGACTGCGCTCGAAATGGAAACGGGTGAAGTGATGATCCTGCAGGGAAGAGCGACGGTATTCGCCACCGGCGGCGCCGGGCGCATCTTTGCCGCCAGCACCAATGCGTTCATCAACACCGGCGACGGCCTGGGCATGGCGGCACGCGCCGGGATCCCGCTCCAGGACATGGAGTTCTGGCAATTTCATCCGACCGGCGTGGCGGGCGCGGGCGTGCTGATCACGGAGGGCGTGCGCGGAGAAGGCGGCTACCTCCTCAACAAGAACGGCGAGCGCTTCATGGAGCGCTACGCGCCGAACGCGAAGGATCTCGCCAGCCGGGACATCGTGTCCCGCGCGATGGCGACCGAGATCAAGGAAGGCCGCGGGGCGGGCAACGACGGCGACTACATCCTGCTCAAGCTCGACCACCTGGGGGAGGAGACGATCAGCCGCAGGCTGCCCGGCATCCGCGAGATCGCGAAGAAATTCGCCAACGTGGATCCGGTGCGGGACCCAATCCCGGTGGTCCCGACCTGCCATTACCAGATGGGCGGCATCCCGACCAATTACCGCGGGCAGGTGGTGGCCCCCGCGAACGGCAATCTGGAAGCGGTTGTGCCTGGATTCTATGCGGCGGGCGAGTGCTCGTGCGTCTCGGTGCATGGCGCCAATCGCCTCGGGTGCAACTCGCTGCTCGACCTGCTCGTTTTCGGAAAATCCGCCGCGGAGACGATCATTCAGGACCTGCGCGGGGAGGGGCCGACCCATCGCGACGCGCCCGCGGACGCCGTCGAGCAGACGCTGTCGCGGCTCGCGCGGCTGGAGGGCCAGAAGAACGGCGAGCGCGTCGCCGACGTCGGCGCCGAGATGCGCCGCGTCATGCAGCTCCACTGCGGAGTGTTCCGCTTTCCGGATCTCCTCGCGGCCGGAGTGCAGAAGCTCAAGGAAGTGGCGGCGCGCGCCGCGCGGACGGAGATCCGGGACAAGAGCAGGACCTTCAACACCGCGCGGGTGGAGGCGCTCGAGCTCGACAACCTGGTCGAGACCGCGGTCGCCTCGCTCGTCTCCGCCGCGGCGCGCAAGGAGAGCCGCGGATCCCACGACCGCGCGGACTTTCCCAAACGCGACGACGCCAACTGGATCAAGCACACGCTGTGGTTCAAGGAGGGCAACCGCCTCGAGTACAAGCCGGTGCACGTGCGGCCGCTGACGGTCGACGCGTTCGAGCCCAAGGCACGCGTTTATTGATTACGGAGCAGCTGATGCGATTCTCAATCTACCGCTACGACCCCGACTCCGGCAACCCGCCGCGCATGCAGGACTACGACGTCACGCTCGAGCCGACCGACCGCATGCTGCTCGACGCACTGGTGCGCGTCAAGGCGCACGACGACACGCTCGCGTTCCGGCGCTCCTGCCGTGAGGGCGTATGCGGCTCTGACGGCATGAACATCAACGGCAAGAACGGCCTCGCGTGCGTCACGCGCGTCGCCGACCTCAAGGAGCCGGTGGTGATCCGGCCGCTGCCGGGACTGCCGGTGGTGCGCGATCTCATCGTCGACATGTCGCAGTTCTTCAAGCAGTACCATTCGGTGAAGCCGTACCTGGTCAACCACGAGCCGCCGCCGCAGAAGGAGCGGCTGCAGTCGCCGGAGGACCGCGAGGAGCTGAACGGGCTCTACGAGTGCATCCTGTGCGCGTGCTGCACGACTGCCTGCCCGTCGTTCTGGTGGAACCCCGACAAGTTCGTCGGCCCGGCAGGCCTGCTCCAGGCCTACCGCTTCATCGCGGACACGCGCGATCAGGCGACCGGGGAGCGGCTCGACGATCTCGAGGACCCGTATCGCCTGTTCCGCTGCCATTCGATCATGAACTGCGTGGACGTGTGTCCGAAGGGGCTCAACCCGACGCGGGCGATCGGCAAGATCAAGGAGCTTCTCGTCAAACGCACCATTTAGGAATGGGCCGGGCGATAATTCGCCAGGTTCGTGACGTATGGGAGACCTCGACCGCGTACGCTGGCGCTGCCGCCGCGGATTGCTCGAGCTCGATCTGGTGCTGGCGGCGTTCCTGGAGCGCGGCTACGGTCGCCTCGACGCCGTTGAGCGGCGGCTGTTCGACGAGCTTCTCGACTGGCCCGACAACGAGTTGCTCGACCTGGCGCTGGGACGGCGCGAGGCCGAGCCGCGTTACCGGGAGGTGGTGGAAGCGCTGCGCGCAGGCAGCGGGCCGGCGGGCGGCCCGGGTGCGTTACGATCGGTGTAAAACGATGGCTTGATTGCGGAGACCCACATGGCGGAAAAACTGGCGACCCTGACCTTCAGCGACGGCACGCCCCCGGTCGATTTCCCGGTGCTCACCGGCAGCGTCGGACCGGACGTGATCGACGTGCGCGCACTCTACGCCAAGACCGGAAAGTTCACCTACGACCCGGGCTTCATGTCCACGGCGAGCTGCCGGTCGAGCATCACCTACATCGACGGCGACAAGGGCATCCTGCAGTACCGCGGCTACCCCATCGAGCAGCTCGCGGAGCACTGCAGCTTCCTGGAGGTCGCGTACCTGATTATGAACGGCGAGCTGCCGAGCAAGGCGCAGCTTGAGCAGTTCGTGGGGATCGTGTCAAAGCATACGATGGTGCACGAGCAGCTCACCCGCTTCTATTCGGGCTTCCGGCGCGACGCCCACCCGATGGCGGTGCTATGCGGCGTGGTGGGCGCGCTGTCCGCCTTCTATCACGATTCGATCAACATCCACGACGCGCGCAGCCGCGAGATCTCGGCGTTCCGTCTCATCGCAAAGCTGCCGACGCTGACGGCAATGGCCTACAAGTACAACACCGGCCAGCCGTTCATGTACCCGAGGAACGCTTTGCCGTACGTCGACAACTTCCTCTACATGATGTTCGGCACTCCGTGCGAGGAATACAGGCCTAATCCGGTGCTCTCGCGCGCGATGGAGCGCATCCTCATCCTGCATGCGGACCACGAGCAGAACGCCTCGACCTCGACGGTGCGGCTTGCCGGCTCGACCGGCGCCAATCCCTTCGCCTGCATCTCGGCTGGCATCGCCAGCCTGTGGGGACCGGCGCACGGCGGCGCCAACGAGGCGGTGTTGAAGATGCTGGGAGAGATCGGCGACGCGAAGAACATCCCCGCCTTCATCCAGCGCGTCAAGGACCGGGACGGCCAGGCGATGCTGATGGGCTTCGGGCACCGCGTCTACAAGAACTACGACCCGCGCGCCAAGATCATCCAGCAGACCTGCCACGAGGTGCTCGAGGAGCTCGACCTCATGGACGACCAGCTGTTCAAGCTGGCGCTCGCGTTGGAGAAGGTCGCGCTCGAAGACGACTACTTCATCAAGCGCAAGCTCTACCCCAACGTGGACTTTTATTCGGGCATCGTCTACAAGGCGCTCGGCGTCCCGGTCAGCATGTTCACCGCCATCTTCGCGCTGGCGCGCACCGTGGGCTGGATCGCGCAGTGGAACGAGCTGATCAGCGACCCGGACCAGAAAATCGGCCGCCCGCGGCAGCTCTTCGCCGGCGCCGCGCCGCGCGAGTTCGTGCCCATGGCCAAGAGAAAATAGGGCGTGGATCGTGGATCGTGTGTAGGGCGGCGAAAGGTTGATCCGCCCGCCCGCCACCATCCACGCCGTCGGCTTTGAAGGTGATGTCATGATGAAAGAGCTGCTCGGCAATTCCTATCTGTTCGGCGCGAACGCGCCGTTCATCGAGGCGCTCTACGACGCCTGGCTCAAGGATCGGGGCTCGGTCGACGCGCGCTGGCGCGACTACTTCGACGAGCTGCAGCGCATCGAGGGCGCCACCGCGGACGTGTCCCATATCGAGGTGCAGGATCGCTTCGCCCGGCTGGCCAAGGAACCCCGCGCAGCCGGCGCAACCGTGCTCATCACCCGCCCGCAGCTCGGCGAGAAGCAGTTCGGCGTGCTCCAGCTCATTTCGGCCCATCGCTTCCTGGGCGTGCGCCATGCGGACATCGATCCGCTCAGGCGCCAGGAGAAGCTCGCGATCCCCGAGCTCGACCCGGCGTTCTACGGGTTGACCGAGGCCGATATGGAGACGGTATTCAATACCGGCACGCTGTTCGGGCCCCGGGAATTGAAGCTCAGGGACATCCTCAAGTTCCTGAAGGACACCTACTGCCGGACCATCGGTGTCGAGTACATGTACATCACCGACATGGCGCAAAAGCGCTGGGTGCAGGAACGGCTGGAGACCATCCGCTCGGCGCCTTCCTATGACGCCGACTACAAGAAGCACATCCTCGAACGGCTGACCGCCGCCGAGACGCTGGAGAAATACCTGCACACCCGGTACGTCGGGCAGAAGCGCTTCTCGCTCGAGGGCGGGGAGTCGCTGATCCCGCTCCTCGACCATCTGCTCCAGAACGCGGGCAAGACGGGCGTGCAGGAACTGGTGATCGGCATGGCGCACCGCGGGCGCATCAACGTGCTCGTCAACACCATGGGCAAGATGCCGAAGGATCTGTTCGCGGAGTTCGAGGGCAAGCACGAAGACGAGCTGCTTGCCGGCGACGTCAAGTACCACCAGGGCTTCTCGTCCAATGTCATGACCCCGGGCGGGCCGATGCACGTCACGCTCGCGTTCAATCCCTCCCACCTCGAGATCGTCAACCCGGTGGTCGTGGGCTCGGTGCGCGCACGCCAGCACCGCCGGCGCGACCTCACGGGCGACCAGGTGCTGCCGGTCCTGATCCACGGCGATGCGGCGTTTGCGGGACAAGGCGTGAACATGGAAACCTTCGAGATGGCCCAGACGCGGGGCTACGGTACGAGCGGCACCGTGCACATCGTCGTCAATAACCAGATCGGCTTCACCTGCTCGGACCTGCGCGATGCGCGCTCGACGCTGTATTGCACCGACGTCGCGAAGATGCTGGAAGTGCCGATCTTCCACGTCAACGCCGACGACCCCGAGGCGGTGTGCCTCGTGACCGGGATCGCGCTCGAATACCGCCAGAAGTTCGACAAGGACGTGGTGGTGGACCTGGTGTGCTACCGGCGCCTCGGGCACAACGAGCAGGACGAGCCGATGGTGACCCAGCCGCTGATGTACAAGACCATCGCGAAGCTGCCCACCACGCGCCAGCTCTACGCGGACCGCCTCGCGCAGGAGGACGTGATCGGCGAGGGCACGGGCGATGAACTGGTTGCGACGTACCGCAAGGCACTCGACGGGGGCTATCACACCAACCAGACCATCCTTTCGAAATACAAGCCCCCGTTCGAGATCGACTGGAGCCGCTACAGGGGATCGAAGTGGAACGAGCGCGACGACACGCGGTTGCCGCTCGAGACACTGAGGCGGCTCGGCGAGCGCATCACCACCGTTCCGGACAATTTCAAGCTCCACCCCTCGGTGAGCCGCATCATCGAGAACCGGCGGCAGATGGCGCAGGGCAAGCTCCCCCTCGATTGGGGCATGGCCGAGCACCTCGCCTTTGCCACGCTGCTCGATGAAGGCTACTCGGTCCGGCTCTCAGGTCAGGACAGCGCGCGCGGCACCTTCTTCCACCGCCATGCCGTGCTGCACGACCAGAACCGCGAGCGCTGGGACCAGGGCACTTATGTACCCCTCCAGCATGTGAGCGAGAAACAGGGTGACTTCGTCGTGATCGACTCGCTGCTCTCCGAAGAAGCCGTCATGGGCTTCGAGTACGGCTACTCCACCTCGGCGCCCCATGAGCTGGTCATCTGGGAGGCCCAGTTTGGCGACTTCGCCAACGGCGCGCAGGTCGTCATCGACCAGTTCATCGCCGCGGGGGAGGCAAAATGGGGCCGGCTGTGCGGCTTGACGCTCATGCTGCCGCACGGCTACGAGGGGCAGGGGCCGGAGCACTCCTCGGGGCGCATCGAGCGCTACCTGCAGTTGTGCGCGGATCACAACATGCAGGTCTGCATCCCGGCGACCCCGGTCCAGCTCTACTACCTGCTGCGGCGGCAGATGGTCCGGCCGTACCGGAAGCCTCTCGTCCTGTTCACGCCCAAGAGCATCCTGCGCCACAAGGAGTCCGTCTCGCCGCTCGAGGAGTTTGCTGCCGACAAGTTCAAGCCGGTCAACGAGGACTGGGAGGCCAAGGACATCAATCCCGACAACGTGAAGCGGGTAGTATTCTGCAGCGGCAAGGTCTATTACGACCTGCGCGCCGAGCGCAAGGCGCAGGGGCTCAGGGATCTCCCGCTTGCCCGCATCGCCCAGCTCTATCCCTTTCCGCACGAGGATTTCCTGGCCCAGATCGAGCGCTACCGGAAGGCGACCGAGATCGTGTGGTGCCAGGAAGAGCCGCGCAACCAGGGCGCCTGGCACCGCATCCAGCATTACCTGGAGCGCCACATGCTGCCGCACCAGAAATTGATATACGCCGGACGGGATTCCTCCGCGTCACCCGCCGCGGGTTACAAGTCGCTGCACGACCGCCAGCAGAAGGAGCTGGTGGAGCTCGCGCTTTCCGTCGGTGTGGTGTCCGGCGCCGACGGGCTGGGCTAGGCCGCGCACATGCTGGTCGAGGTCAAGGTTCCGCAACTCTCGGAGTCCGTCGCCGAGGCGACGCTGCTCACCTGGCACAAGAAGCCGGGCGAGCGCGTGAAGCGCGATGAGAACCTGGTCGACATCGAGACCGACAAGGTGGTCCTGGAGACGCCCGCGCCGGAGTCCGGCGTTATCACCAAGATCATCAAGGGCGACGGCGGCACCGTGGTGAGCAACGAGGTGATCGCGCAGATCGATACCGAGGCGGTGGCGGAAGCGCCCGCGGCCGCCGCCAAGCCGAAGAGCGTGGCGCCCGCAGCCCCGCCCAGGGCCGAGGCGAAGGCTGCCCCGAAGCCCTCTGCAAAGCCGACAGCCCCGGCGGCGATGCCGGCGGCGCGCAAGCTTGCGGCCGAGAAAGGGGTGGACACCGCCGCGATCGAAGGCAGCGGGCGCGGCGAGCGCGTCACCAAGGAGGACGTGCGGCAGGCGATCGAAGGCAAGGCCCGCCCGCCGGCGGCACCTGCGCCGCAGAGTGCGCCGGCTCCCGCCGCGGAGCCGGGCGTGCGGCCCGAGCAGCGCGTGCCGATGTCGCGGCTGCGGGCGCGAGTGGCGGAGCGCCTGGTGCAGTCGCAGCACGAGGCGGCGATCCTCACCACTTTCAACGAAGTCAACATGCAGGCGGTGATCGATCTGCGCAACCGCTACAAGGAGCGCTTCGAGAAAGAGCACGGCGTGCGGCTCGGCTTCATGTCGTTTTTCGTGAAGGCCGCGGTGCATGCGCTCAGGAAATTTCCGATCGTCAACGCTTCGCTCGACGGCACCGATATCGTCTACCACGGCTACTACGACATCGGCATCGCGGTCGCAAGCCCGCGCGGGCTGGTGGTGCCGATCCTGCGCGACGCGGGCGAGCTGTCGCTGGCGGAGATCGAGAAGCAGATCGCGGACTTCGGCAAGCGCGCGCAGGAGGGGAAGCTGACGATCGAGGAGCTGACCGGCGGCACGTTTTCGATCTCCAACGGCGGCGTCTTCGGCTCGATGCTGTCCACCCCGATCATCAATCCGCCGCAGAGCGCGATACTCGGCGTGCACGCCACCCGCGAGCGGCCCGTCGCCGAGAACGGCCAGGTGGTGATCCGTCCCGTCAACTACCTCGCGCTTTCCTACGACCACCGCATCATCGACGGCCGTGAGGCGGTGCTGTCGCTGGTCGCGATCAAGGAAGCCCTCGAGGATCCCGCGCGCATCCTGCTCGACGTCTGAATGAGCAAGTCCTTCGACGTGGTGGTGATCGGCGGCGGCCCCGGCGGCTACATCGCCGCCATCCGCGCCGCACAGCTCGGGCTCGCCACCGCCTGCGTGGACGACTGGCAGGGCGCGGGCGGCAAGCCCGCGCTCGGCGGCACCTGCACCAACGTCGGCTGCATACCGTCCAAGGCGCTGCTGCAGTCCTCCGAGAATTACCATCACGCGGCTCATGAGTTCGCGGACCACGGCATACAGGTGAAGGGCGTGGCTCTCGACCTTGCGCGGATGCAGAAACGCAAGGACAAGGTGGTCCGGCAGAACAACGACGGCATCGTCTACCTCTTCCGGAAGAACAAGGTCAACTTCTTCCACGGCCGCGGCAGCCTCGGCGGAGGAGAGGCGGGCGCATGGAAGGTCAAGGTGGAGGGGGCCGCCAACGAGGCAATCACGGCGCGTAACGTCATCATCGCGACCGGGTCCAGCCCGCGGCCGCTACCGGGCGTCGCTTTCGACGGAAAGCTCGTCCTCGACAATGCAGGCGCGCTTGCGCTGCCGGAGGTCCCGGGCCGGCTCGGCGTCATCGGCGCCGGGGTGATCGGTCTCGAGATGGGCAGCGTCTGGCGGCGGCTCGGCGCCGAGGTCACGCTGCTCGAGATGCTGGAAGCGTTCCTGCCGGCCGCGGACGAGGCGGTGGCAAAGGAGGCCTGGAAGATCTTCACCAAGGAGCAGGGGCTCAATATCGTGCTGGGGGCGAATATTGCTCGCGTGGCGCCGGCGAAGAAGGGCGTCACCGTCGAGTACTCTGCAAAGGGCGGCGGCGAACGCAAGCTCGAATGCGACCGGTTGATCGTGTCCATCGGGCGCGTGCCGAACACGCAGGGGCTGAACGCGCAGGCGGCCGGCCTCAAGCTCGATGAACGCGGTTTCATCGAGGTCGATGCGGAATGCCGCACCAACCTCCCCGGCGTGTGGGCGATCGGCGACGTGGTGCGCGGCCCGATGCTCGCGCACAAGGCCGAGGAGGAGGGCGTTGCGGTCGCCGAGCGCGTGGCCGGTGGCCATGGTCACGTGGACTTCAACACCATACCCTGGGTCATCTATACCGCGCCCGAGATCGCCTGGGTCGGCAAGACCGAACAGCAGCTGAGGAGCGAAGGCGTGCAATTCCGGACCGGGCAATTCCCGTTCCTGGCGAACGGCCGCGCGCGGGCACTGGGTGATACGCGCGGGTTCGTGAAGTTCGTGGCAGACGCGCAAACCGACCGCATCCTCGGCGTGCACATCATCGGAGCAATGGCATCGGAGCTGATCTCCGAGGCGGTGGTCGCTATGGAGTTTGGCGCTGCGGCCGAGGACATCGCGCTGATCTGCCACGCCCATCCCTCGCTCGCCGAGGCGATGAAGGAAGCTGCGCTCGCCGTCGCGGGCCGCAGCCTGAACTTCTAGCGTGAGACCGGCGGAACCTATCCCGCCCGTCCCGGGGGAACCGGCCTCTGTCCTGGATCTCTACCGGGAGGCGCTGCGGCGGCGCGGGTTCGAGCCGGACAATTCGCAGCAAGCAGCCGTGCTCCGGCTGCAGCAGCTCTACGTGGAGTGGAGCGACTACAAGCGCCAGCGCAGCACCGCGCTCCGCCGCCTGGTCGTGCATCCGCCCCTGCCCCGCGGCGTCTACCTGTGGGGCCCGGTGGGGCGCGGCAAGACATTTCTCATGGACAGCTTCTACCGGTTCCTGCCGCTGGTGCGGCGGCGCCGCGTGCATTTCCACCACTTCATGCGCGACGTGCACCGGGAGCTCGATGAGCTGAAGGGCACGGTGGATCCGCTCGACGCCCTCGCCGGGCGCATCGCGAAGCGCTACCGCCTGATCTGCTTCGACGAGATCGCACTCTCGGACGTTGCGGACGCGCTGATACTCGGGCGGCTGTTGACGCGCACGCTGGAGAAAGGCGTGGTCTACTGCATGACTTCGAATTACCACCCGGACGAGCTCTACAAGGGCGGCTTGAAGCGCGAGGACTTCCTGCCGACGATCGAGCTGATCAAGTCCCGGCTCGATGTGATCGGAGTGGACGGGGGCGTGGACTACCGCAAGCGCGCGCTGCAGCGGCTCAAGGTCTACCATGCCCCGCTTGCGCCCGACACCGACCGCGCGTTGATGCAGGCGTTCAGGAGCATCGCGGAAGTGGAGGAGGAGCGCCACGAGCTCGACGTCGAGGGGCGCGTCATTCCCTACCGGCACCGTGCCGGCGGCGTCGTGTGGTTCGACTTCAAAGCGATCTGCGGCGGGGGCCGGTCGCAGAACGACTACATCGACCTTGCCAAGCGCTTCCACACGGTCGTCGTCTCGGGGGTGCCGCGCATGGGGCTCGACCGCGTCGACGAGGCGCGCCGCTTCACGCTGCTGGTTGACGTGTTCTACGACCAGCGCGTAAAACTCATCCTGTCGGCCGAAGCCGAGCCCGATTCACTGCTGGTGCGCGGAACGCGCAGCGGCGATGCGCAGCTGCAGGCGATGATTTTTCAGTTCAACCGCACCGCGAGCCGGCTCGCCGAGATGCAGACGCGCGAATATCTCGAGCAGCCGCTGGTGCGGCAGGAGTAGGGGTGCTGCCGATGACAAAGTTCAGCGCGCTGCGGATCTTCAGCGAAGGGGAGAAGGTCAGCGGGCGGGTGACCGAGATGGGGCTGGAGGAGCTGTCCGCAGGGGAGGTCGTGTTCCGGAACGCCTACGCCAGCGTGAACTACAAGGATGCGCTCGCGGCCACCGGGGCGGGCAAGATCATCCGGTCATTCCCGCGCGTCGGGGGGATCGACGCGGCGGGCACGGTCGCGTCGTCCTTCGATCCCCGCTTCCACGCCGGCGAAGAGGTGATCTGCACGAGCTACGAGTTCGGCGTCTCCCACGACGGTGGTTTCGCGCAATACTGCAGGGTGCCGGGGGACTGGGTGGTGCCGCTGCCGAAAGGGCTGGCGCTCTACGAGGCCGCGGCGCTCGGTGTCGCCGGGTACACGGCGGGATTGGCAGTGGAGCTCCTCGAGTTGAATGGCATGGCGCCCGGCAAGGGCAAGGTGCTGGTGAATGGCGCCACCGGAGGTGTGGCGACCCTCGCCGTCGACATGCTGGCAAAGCTCGGCTATCACGTCGTCGCCGTGACCGGCAAGGACGGCGAACACGAGTTCCTGAAGGGGCTCGGGGCGGCGGAAGTGCTGTCGCGGCACAAACTCGAGATGGGAAACCGCCCGCTGGAGAAAGCGACCTGGGCGGCGGCGTTCGACTCGGTGGGCGGGGAAAGCCTCGCCTGGCTCACGCGCACCATGCTGCCGGAGGGGCTCATCGCGAGCTTCGGCAACGCCGGCGGCATCGAGTTGAAGACCACGGTGTTGCCGTTTATCCTGCGCGGCGTGCGCCTGATCGGGGTCAATTCCGGGGACACTCCGATGCCGCTGCGGCGGAAGGTCTGGGGCCGGCTCGCCACCGACCTCAAGCCGCGCCACATTGCGGAGATCGCGCACGACATCACGCTCGGAGAGCTGCCCGCCTATTTCGAGAAGATGCTGAAGGGGCAGATACGGGGGCGCGCTGTCGTCAAGCTGTGACGGGAGACGGAAATGGGAAGCTACAAGGATTTCCACAAGCGCTCCATCGAGCGCAAGGAAGAATTCTGGGCGGAGCAGGCGAGCCTCGTCGACTGGCACAGGCCATTCGGCAAGGTGCTCGACTACAGCCGGCCGCCGTTCGCGCGGTGGTTCGTGGGCGGGCAGACCAACCTCTGCCACAACGCGCTGGACCGTCACCTCGCCACTCGCGGCGGCCAGAAGGCGCTCATCTATATTTCCACCGAGACCGGGGAGGAGAAGACCTACACCTTCCGGGAACTGCACGCGGAGGTCAATCGCTGCGCCGGCATGATCCGGTCGCTCGGAGTCGGCGCCGGCGACCGTGTGCTGATCTATATGCCGATGATCCCGGAGGCAGTGTTTGCAATGCTCGCGTGCGCGCGGATCGGCGCGATCCATTCCGTGGTCTTCGGTGGCTTCGCCTCCCATAGCCTCGCCACGCGCATCGACGATGCGCGGCCGAAGCTGATGATCACGGCCGACGGCGGGTTGCGCGGCGGGCGCGCGATCCTCTATCAGTCCATGTTCAACGAGGCGATCCGCCTGGCGAAATCACCCCCGGGAAAGGTCGTCATCTTCAATCGCGGGCTCGACAGGGATCTCAATCTCGTTGCGGGACGCGACATCGATTACGCAGCGCTGCGTGCCGGGCATCTCGAGGACCGGGTGCCGGTGGCCTGGCTTGAGTCGAACGCGCCGTCCTATATTCTCTATACCTCGGGCACCACCGGGCGCCCGAAGGGAGCGCAGCGCGACACGGGGGGCTACGCGGTGGCGCTCGCTGCCTCCCTCAAGCATATCTACTGCGGCGAGCCGGGCGAGACGATGTTCACCACGTCCGACATCGGCTGGGTGGTGGGCCATTCCTACATCGTCTACGGTCCCCTCATTCGCGGCATGACCACGATCCTCTACGAGGGGCTGCCGATCCGGCCCGATGCCGGCATCTGGTGGAAAATCGTCTCCGAGAACCGGGTCGCGGTCATGTTTTCCTCGCCGACGGCGGCGCGCGTGCTGAAGAAGCAGGACCCCGCGTACCTCAGGAAGTACGACGTCAGCTCCCTCAAGCATCTCTTCCTCGCCGGCGAGCCGCTCGACGAGCCCACCCACCGCTGGTTCACCGAGCAGCTCGGCCGGCCGGTGATCGACCACTACTGGCAGACCGAGAGCGGCTGGCCGATCCTCTCCAGCGCACCGGGCGTAGAGCGCACGCCGGTCAAGTTCGGCAGCCCGAGCTTCCCGGTGTTCGGCTACGACGTGAGGCTGCTGCGGGAGACGGACGCCGCCGAGGCCGGGCCCAACGAGAAGGCTGTCGTCGCGATCCTGCCGCCGCTTCCTCCGGGCTGCATGACGACCGTGTGGGGCGACGATGAGCGCTTCGTGAAGACGTATTTCGAGAGCTTCCACGGGAAGCTCGCGTACTCGACCTTCGACTGGGGCATCCGCGACGAGGAGGGCTACCACTACATCCTCGGGCGCACCGACGACGTGATCAACGTCGCTGGCCACCGCCTGGGCACGCGCGAGATCGAGGAGGCGGTGCAGGCGCATCCCAACATCGCAGAGGTCGCGGTGGTCGGCGTGGCGGATCACGTGAAGGGCCAGATGCCGCTCGCGTTCGCGGTGGTGAAGGACGCGGCGCGCATCGCGACTCCCGAGCAGCGCGCGGTGGAGGAAAAATCGGTGCTGGAGACCGTGGACAAGCAGCTCGGAGCGATCGCGCGTCCGGCCCGGGTGCACTTCGTGACGCTGCTGCCCAAGACGCGCTCGGGCAAGCTCCTGCGCCGCTCGATCCAGGCGCTTGCCGAGGGGCGCGACCCGGGCGATCTCACCACCATCGAGGATCCGGCCGCGCTCGAGCAGATCCGCTC